>MDSZ01017317.1_pt1 | contig 48583 bp, 45 predicted proteins | sample 811201 | NCBI WGS metagenome assembly MDSZ01 (sample SAMN05326647, study PRJNA326480) | marine metagenome | isolation source: seawater | place: Indian Ocean: North | collected 2010 | reverse complement strand
TGGAGATCCACCGTCATTTGATGACGTTTTGCTGGTTCCATCGTATACTAAAATTAGGTCCAGACTAGACCCTGTAACTACCTCTTATATCGGTGGCGGTTTAAGTTTGGATACCCCTATTATCTCATCGCCTATGGACACTGTAACTGGCTCAAGTATGGCTATATCAATGTCAAAGAATGGTGCTATGGGAATAATTCATAGGTTTATGCCTCCTAGAGAGCAGGTTCTTGAGTTAAGAAAGGTTGTTAACCATAATGACTCTTCTGATGGAAGGTTGTTGTCTTCTGTTGTTCCTGCCATTGGAGTTGGCGACTCTGAAAGAGATAGGTTCTCTATTCTATATGAAGAGTATGGACAGGATCTTTTGACTGCTGTTGCGATAGATGTTGCAAACGGTCATTCAGAATATATGAAAGACATGATTGATTGGGTTCAAAACAAGACAGGTGGATTGCTTCCAATTATAGCAGGAAATGTTGCAACAGGGGAAGGCTTTGCCTTTCTTGCGGAGGCTGGAGCAAATGCGGTCAGAGTCGGCATTGGTGGCGGATCTATATGCAAAACAAGAATTATGACAGGCGTTGGGGTGCCTACTTTTGCATCTGTTTTAGACTGCCAAAGAGTCCGGACTTCTAATTCTTTATATAGTGGAGTTGGAATAATTGCAGATGGTGGCGTTAGGTATCCTGCTGATTTGGCAAAGAGTATCGCAGCTGGAGCTGATGCTGTAATGGCAGGAAGGATATTTGCAGGAACCTTGGAATCTCCCGGCGACACTTTGAATATAGACGGAAAAGCAATGAAGATATATAGGGGCATGGCATCTAAAGAGGTGCAGGATGATAAGCGGGGAGGGTTAAGGCCTGGGACATGCGCCGAAGGTGTCTCTACATATATTCCTGTAAAAGGTAAGGCTTACTATATATTAGAGGAGTTTGCAGCAGGGATGAGATCGGCTATGACATATTTAAATGCTATAGATATAAATTCATTTAGAAACAACGCTAGGTTTATTAGACTAACTTCTTCTGCTTTAGAAGAGTCTCATGCGTTTGGAACAAAAGTTTAGGAGAAAACTATGAAAGAAAAAACAGAAGATAGTACATGGAGAGAGCTTGTCTTGAATAGGCTAAACTCAATTGATGAAAGACTTTCTGCAATTGAGAGTAATTTTAATGAAGCAACTAGCTTTGCAGATGGGATTTTAGCTGGGGATTCTGTATTTGATGCAGAGAGTTTGAGCGGCCTAAAAGATATGTTTTCGTCAGTTTTGCCCATGACAGGCTCTATGGGCGATGAAGCAGCACCCGTTGATTTAGAGTCTCTGATTGGATCATTAAAAGATCTGAAAAGCGAATTGACAGGGTTAAATACATCCATCACAAACACCGAAGATACCGAATAGATATTTTTTAACCCACTATTTTGATCAGTTACACTGTACCGTGGAAAGCTCCACAGCCGTTTATTTGTTGTAAAAGGAGAAAAAATGAATATTGAACAAACAAAGGAAATTTTGAAGAGTATGCCGATGGATAAGTCCGTAATGCTCCATGCAAAACATGGAGTTGGTAAGTCATCGGTTGTTCGTCAAGTTGCAGAAGAGATTGCGCAAGAGACTGGAAAGCCTTGTGGCTTTTGGGACGTTAGGCTTTCTCAATGTGAAGTTGGCGATATTAAGGGTCTTCCAGAGAAGGATCTTAAAGAGAATGTTATCCGCTTTCTAAAGCAGGAGTGGTGGCCTAGAGATCAGGATAGCTGTGGAATTCTATTCTTTGACGAGCTTAACCGAGCCTCAAAGGATGTTTTGCAAGCTGTGTTTGAAATCTGTCTTGACCGCAGATTGGACGGTGAGAAGCTGCCGGATGGTTGGCGAGTTGTTGCTGCTGTTAACTCTGACGATGATTACGATGTTGTAGAGTTGGACCCAGCACTTCATGACCGCTGGTTTCATGTAGACTTTGACCCATCTACTGCTGAGTGGATGGATTGGGCTAGAGAGAATGAAACTCATGCAGCTGTGGTTGAGTTTATTAACCGCAATCAAAACCTGCTCGACCCTCCCGTTGGAAACCTTGAAGCTGGAAGAGTTTATCCTTCCCGAAGAAGTTGGGTCGCTTTTAGTGACACACTGCTGGGAATGTCCCTAGAGACTAGGGATGATGGTATGCTCACTCAGGTTGCTAAAGGCTGGTTGGGAAGAGAGATTGCTGTGATGTTTCAAAAGTTCATCACAAATGAATTCTCGCACCTTCGTCCAGAAGAAGTTGTAGATTCCTTCTCAAAGGTCAAGTCTAAGGTAGAGGCTGCTTGTAATGATATTGAAGTTATTGCGGCTCTATCACGCTCTGTTGTCGCAGAGGTTAACGGAAGGTCTTTGACCAAGATGAAAGATGCGCAGAGAGCCAATCTAAAGGAGTTCTTCATGATGCTTCCAAACGATGTTGCTTCTCAGGCTTGGGTTGCTCTTTTGGGAGGCCCTAAGAGTAAGAAGATTGTTATGGAATGGCAGAATGATGAAGATTTCCGTGAACATCTAAAGCAGATTTATCTCGCCTCCTAAAGCGAATAAACGCCCACGGGGAGGCACAGGGTAATCAGGTGCCTCACTTATTTGACTTATAGGAGGAATGATGTCTAAATCAAATGCAAAAGCAAGGCTTGAAGCTGCTATCTCAAAACTTGTTGCTTTTCAGCCATTATACGGTGAGGTCTTTCTTCATCTTAACAAGAAAGAGAGAAAGAGTATCCCAACACTTGCTGTTGGAGTTATTCGGCGGGTAGATCTGGCTCTATACTATAATCCAGACTTTATTGACAAGTTGACGCCAGTTGAGTTAAGAAGCGTTCTAAAGCATGAAGCACTGCATGTTTTGTTGCATCATCTTACTAGAGCCAAGCACTTTGCTTATAATCCAAGAGGATATAATATTGCGGCTGATTGTGCGATTAATTGCCACATTGAGGGACTTCCTGACGGTGCTCTTTATCCTTCGCAATTTGGTCTTGCTGACAATCAATCTTCTGAGTTTTACTATGAAAAGCTTAAGAAAGAGTGTGAGAACAAGGGTCAAGACTTTGATGATATTATCGAAGGCAAGGGAGACACTGTAGATGACCACTCTATGTGGGATGAGTTTGATGATGATATTGTAGAAGAGAAGGTTCGCAATATTGCAGAGAAGGCTATTAAAGAGCAGGAAAAGAAAGGTTGGGGCAATATCAGTGGGAATCTTGCAGCTCAGATTATTGCAGCAAACAGGCCTGTTGTAAACTGGAAGAAAGAGGTTCGATGGTTTATTAATAAGTTGGTTCTTATGGGAAGGCGAAATACTCGTATGCGTCCAAATAGACGCTATGGGCTTCAAGCGCCGGGAACAAAAAGAGATTATACAAGCAAGCTGCTTGTTGCCTTTGACACATCTGGCTCAGTATCCGATAAGCAGCTTGAGTATTTTGCAACAGAATTAAACGGCATGATTGATCATGTTATGGTAGATTTTGTCCAGTTTGATACTCAGATTCATGGAGAGCCTAAGTCTTTTTCTAAAAAGGCCTCAAAAATTGACATCATAGGTCGTGGAGGAACATGCTTTGAGCCGGTCATTGAATTGGCTGACGAAAAGAAGTATGACGGACTTATCGTATTTACTGATGGTTATGCCCCATTTCCATCAAAGCCAAAGACTAGGATGTTATGGGCAGTGTGCGATAGAGATAAGGACGTAGAGTTTCCTTATGGTAAAAAAGTAGTTATTGAACAAAAGAATCGGTAGAATAAAAGGGCGAGCAAATGCTCGCCCTTTTTACTTGGTATATTTTTAAAATGGAAAATGAATGATACATATAATAACAAAGACACACAGTAGAATGGCGACCATTATGGTCGCCTTTAATGCAGGAGCAAGAGTTGAGGGTAAAGGCGGATACAATGCAGGGGTGGCGCATATGCTTGAGCACTCTTTGTTTAAAGGAACTGCAAAAAGAAATAGCATAGAGATACAAAAACAAATAGCCTTCTTAGGAGGGTTTTCTAATGCCTTTACGTCGCATGAGTCTGTTGCCTATTACATAAGTGTTCCATATGAAAATATAGAGCCGTGTCTTGAGATCTTATCAGACATGGTTTTTAATCCTATTTTTCCAGAAGATGAATTTTTAAAAGAAAAAGAAGTCGTAAAAGAAGAGGAAGCATCTTCAACTGATGATCCTCAGTCATATATATGGAGAAAGTTTTCAAGCCAATTCTTTTCCAATTATTTATCCGAGCCTGTAATTGGCACAAGCGATAGTATCGATAGGTTTACAAGAGATGAGATCGCATCTTTTCATTCGGAGTTTTGTCAGAGGAAAGACGCTGTAGTATCGGTATGTTCTAATTTGAAAAAGAAAGATGTAAAAGAAATGCTTAATAGGCATTTTGGAAGTGCAAACGGAAAAATAAAAAGAAAATATAAGTTTTCAGAATCAGAATACAATAAGTCTGATGTTCTTGAGATAGAAAGACCAGGTATCGAACACACTTATGTCTGGCTTGGTATGCCGTCTATAACTACAGGGTCAATGCTTGAGCCATCTGCGCAAGTATTGATGACTATATTGGGCAGAGGAATGGACAGCAGGCTATTTACTGAGGTAAGGGAAAAGAGAGGTCTTGTGTACGGCATTTCTTCATCGTTTAATGATTGGCAAGGAGGAGGTTTAACATTGGTTGAGTTTTCTACAAGAGATCAGAATGTATCAGATGCTTTAGAAATAGTTGACAATCAGATAGATGTGATTAAAACATCTTTATGCTCAGAGGAAGAAGTACAAAGAGCAAAGAACAAAATGAAATCATCTTTCTATTCTGCAATAGAAGATAGCTACAGCTTATGCTATTGGGCTGTTAAGCAAAAGCTTTATAAGGTTCCATCAATTTCAGAATACATGGACAATGTAGAAAAAGTTTCTAGGGAAGATATTTTGCATACTGCTAAAACAATGTTTGATAAAGATAGACGCTTAACATTGCTGTGTAGAGGTCAGGATACAGAGTGAGGTACTGATGTATGTTGATTTGTACGGGGATGGAATTGGCAAAGTTGAGTATGTTCAGCATATGGGAACTGATCTGACTATAGTTAATTCTGCAAGAGTTTCCTTTGGAAAGACCAAGGCAAAGCTTGATAAGCGAGATAAAAGGCTGATAAAATATTTAGCAGGGCATAAACATACAAGCACTTTTGAGCATAATGTTGCAACCTTTAGGTTTACCGTTCCATTGTATATAAGATCGCAGCATCATAGACATAGAACATGGTCTTATAATGAGATATCTAGAAGATATACTGATATAGATATTTCTTTTTACGAGCCAGAGCATTTTAGAACGCAGCATGATTCAAACCGACAGGCATCTAATGTTGATGACCCTATTGATCCTATATTAGAGATTGATATGTTTCCGGGCAACAAAGATCTTTCTAGCTCTACATGCGTAGGATCTGCCTCTATGGTGACAAGGCTGCATAATGCAAACTCTATAAAGATATATGATGCTCTTATTGACTCTGGGGTATGCAGAGAGCAGGCAAGGGGTGTATTGCCTCAGAATATGTATACAAAATACTATGGAACAGTAAATCTAAATAATCTTATTAAGTTTGTTGACTTAAGGCTGGAAGATGGTGCTCAATTTGAGATTCAAATGGTGGCTAAGGCATGCCTTTCGATGGCCCATAGATTATGGCCTTTTGCGATAGACTCTTATATAGATTCCAAGGGGCTTGATAAAGATGAGGTTTTTGTTAGGGTCGAAGATGAGCAGCGAGAAATTTTCGGGCAAAAACTTCACAATTCTGAGCAGTAGCATTACATACGGTTCTTATAAGCTGTATGTTTAAAATATAATTGATATATATATGTTTTTTAAGTATATATATAGTAGCTGGAGTAATAATGCAATTAGTTGAATTTTTATTATTTATACTTGGATATTCTGGATTAACGGTACTTCTAACTAGAAGTGAGATACTTGATTTTTTTAGAGAGTGGATTAATTCTGCCTCAGAAAAGTTAGGGTATCTAGTATCTTGTCCAATGTGCTCTGGCTTTTGGATCGGATTGCTAGCAGGACATTGTTATGATTATGGAGCTTTAGTTTCTGCTGGAGCAATCAGCTTGGCTAGTTGGGTTACAGTGAATTCAGTTGAGGCCCTTTATGCAATCGGTGTTTACTTTGATGAAAATATAGAAAATGGAGATGAATAAGATGAAAGAAGCGTTGAACAGAGTTTCTATTCCCGGAAGAATAATCGACTTACTATGGACAGATGAGGAATACTTTAGAGATGTTTCTGGAGGAAAGAAAGTTTCTAACTCTGGAAAATTTCCAAGGTGCGATCAGTGGTGTGAGGAAGATGGCCTTCATATGGCGTTTGCATTGGCCGGATATTCCCCGGAGGATATATCCGTATCAGTGTTATCGAATCAAGTTTTTATAAGCGGAACGTCATCAAAGTTAGAGTCAAATCCAGAGGATTCTGCCAGTCTTTCACAAGAAGAGGATGAATACCCGGCAAAGGAGCCTAAGAAGATCATACAACAAGGAATGATTGTTCGGGGTATTGCAAGAAGGAATTTTAGAGTTAATTTTTACATAAACCCAGCCTTTGATGTCAAAAGGTCTGAGGCAAAGATGAAGAATGGTCTTTTAGAGATTGTAGTGCCAAGAGGCGAGGTATGTGCCTCTATAGACTTAAAGATAAAGGAGTTATGAAATGAATGATATTTCAGAATTAATAAAAGTTATGGTTTCAAGCATAGTGGATAGTCCAGACAAGGTTTCTGTGGAAGAAGAGTCTGCTGAGAGTGGAGTTTTATATCAGGTAAAGGTCGCCAAAGATGATGTTGGAAAGGTCATAGGTAAAAAAGGTCGAATTGCAACTGCAATTAGAACGGTGGCAAAGGCGGCTGGAGCAAAGCAGAGTAAGCGAATTATGGTCAATATATTTAATAAGCCATTAGAGGAGTGAGTATGACTCAAAAGTCATGGAAAGAACGTGTTGAGAAATATCCAAATATAATGTTTGGAAGGGCGCTTAGAAGCGCGAGACACAGAGCCTCTAAGAGGGGTATGGGCTTTGACATAGATAAAGAATACATAATGGCTTTGTTTGATGATCAAAAGGGAAAGTGTTATTATTCCGGCATAACAATGAATATTGCAAAGGCAAATGATAACACTTTTCATGACCCACTAAAGATGTCTCTTGATTGTGTTGATCATGAGAAAGGCTATGTAAAAGGAAACGTTGTGTGGTGCGCTTATTGCGTTAATGCGCTTAAGTTGAAAATGTCTACAGAAGAAATGGTAGGCGTATGCAAAGGTATAGTTAAGGTTGCGAAGAAAAAAGGCTGGTAGTTTTAAAAAGTGTCGTCAGAAAAAGAAATAGTTATAGAAAAGGTAGGTAAGATATACCAGAATTACGGTATAGATACTGATGACTTATCTGACGAAGATTTAATTACTGTTTATAATTGGTATTTAAAAAATTTAGATTCATTAGAAAGCGATCTACAAGAGTCTGAGAGACAGAGGGTTGACGATGGTAGTCTTAATAGGTAGGGTGACTATTAATATTTAGTTTTGTATCGTAGCACGCACGCACGTGCGTTTGCGGACTAGGATTGATTATGATAAATAAAAGAGATTTGGCAAAAAAGATTTCAGATAAAACACTTCTATCTCAGAAAGAGTCTCTTCAGGTTGTTGAAGCTTTGGTGGACTCTATAATAGAAGGTCTTGAAGAAGAGGAAGAAGTCTCTATAGTTGGATTTGGAAAGTTTTATTTATATAAGCATGCCCCAAGGCCGGTTAGAAATCCAAAAACTCAAGAAGAAATGATTTTAGAGCCATATAGCTCAGTTAAGTTTAAAGTTAGCGATAAGATAAAAAAACATTTCAAAAAGGGATCTTAAGAGGTAACGATGGCTTCTGATAGCGATACTAAACTTACTAAATTTACCACTGCAGTCACTGTTGTAACCGCAGAGTTTGCCAATTCAATTTACTACAAAGAGACTACAGTAAGTGATACTGATGGTGACGGAACAACGGTTGTTTACGGACACGTTCACGATGGAACACGTGCAGATGGACATGCCGCAAAGGTACACTTAACTGCAGGCGCACATGTGCGCGGAAAGCTTGGGCACAATAATCTTGCAGATGACTCTGTTAACAGAGACAATGTAATGACTTTTCAGCAACAGGATATAGACCTTGCGATACCTGTTTTTGAAGGGACTGGATCTTCTAAAAAGTATTTTTTAAACCTTGGTGCTTATGAGCCTCCAGGGAGTGATAAGAACATTCTTTTTAAGAAGGTGACTGGATCGGTGGAATCAGTCGGTGCCGAAGATAATTTGAGCTGGGATTACACAAATAATAGATTAGGTATCAATACCCCTACTCCCGGTACAGAGCTGCATATTGTTGGTAACTCATCTATGGATGCAAGTCTATACATGGAAAGGGCAGATTCAGAGATAGTCACTGGCGAGGCACTTGGAATTATAACTATAGCTGGAGGAGAGGTTGATGCCGGATCTGCATCTGGTGGCACTCCTGGGGGTGGAATATCCATTGGAGCTTATGCCTCGGAGACATTTACAAGCATTGCAGCCGGAAGTCACTTGGCCATAGGCACAACTCCTATTGGCGCAACTGCTAGAACTGAAAAGATGCGAATAAAGGCAGATGGAAATGTAGGGATAAACGTAACAAACCCTGGCTATAAGCTCGATGTTGGTGGAACAGGAAATTTTTCAGACAGCATTTGGGTAGGGGGCGATGCAACGATAGCTCAAAGCGCCTACATCGGTGCGAATTGCACTATCGGCGGAAACTTAACTGTAAATGGAACAACTACTCATTTAAATGTAGAGACTACGACTACGGAAGATCCGGTTATACTTCTTGGAAATAACACTCCAAGTTCGCCACATTCTTCTTTTAGAGGGCTTGAGTTTCAGTATTATGATGGAAGCGTGAAAAACGGCTTCTTAGGCATGACATCTAACGCGCCGGAGAGCCCTTTCTATCTTACTTTTCTTAAGGGAGCAAATAATTCTTCAGAGTCTTTTTCTGGAACGTTAGGAGGAGCCACTCTTGGAGCCTTATCTCTTGGTTATGACAGCCCAATTTTGGGCTGGACAAATCAGCTGGCAGAAAATGTAGTTCCAAACATTAGCTTTACAGATGGCACTACCAATGTCAAGCTTCACATAAGCAACTCAAGCTCACTTATATCTACAACAATGCCAGATATAAGTGAAGCAAATATGTTGGTATTTCAGAAGTCAAGAGGCACATTGGTAGGAGGGTCAGGCAGTGCCGTTTCCCTGTATCCAAAAAGAGGCGCATCTTCTGCTGATACTATAGTAGCAGTCAACAAAGGAGACGTTCTTGGAGGAATTGCGTTTAAGGCCGCTGATGGTGCCGATACTTGGCTGGATGCTGCGGCTATAACTGCCTATGCAGATGACGCTGGTGGACCTGACATTGCGCCGGGAAGATTAGGCTTTGCAACGAAGGGTAATACAGCGGGTGCGCCAACCCTTGAGAGGCTTAGGATAAATACAGATGGAGACATTGGAATTGGACTTGCTGAAAGTCCTGTTTCTGATCCTGACCATGTGAATCCCAAGAGAAGGTTGGATATATTCAATCCGGGTCCTTCAAACTTATCTCCAATAAGAGTTAGAGACTTTCCCAAAGGATCGGGACACATACTCGTTTGGGACGGAGCAGGAGTTATGCGGTCGCCCACCGACGCTGAAGATGGAAGCGTGGCCCTTCAGGGCGACATATGGTACACTCCCATCGAGGTTCTTGCCGAAGAGGTAAAGGCAGAATACGTTGTGCCAGCCTCACTTGTGGTGAATGGACAAGATTATTCAAACGATATGGCCTTTGTTCTTAATCCTCCGGTAGATTTTGAGCCACAGGATGCAACGGTATTTTCTATACATCAATGGGTTGGTAATAATCTTAAAAAATTCATTATAAAAGATGGAAACTTTGGAATAGGAACAAATGATCCTGTGCAGGCAGTTCATGTATATACAGACAACAGCAATAGTGACGCAGCCTTTGTAATAGAGAATGCAGGGCTTGGGTCTAGCGCCATAAACTTCAGGCAAGGTGCTGGTTCAAATAATTTTACTATAGGCATAACTAAGGACGGAACTCAAAGCTTCGCAATATCCAGAGGAGCTAACCTCACTGCTTCTAATCGAATTCTTGATGTAACATATGCTGGAAATGTAGGAATTGGAGTTGTAAGTCCAACTACAAAATTAGATGTTAATGGAGTGGCTAATGCTACAACTCTTTCTATTGCAGGCACTCAGATTACAGCTACTGCAGAGCAAATAAATGCTGTTGCTGTCTCAGTAGGAGGTCAAGTAGAAGCTAATAAAGCCGTTGTAACTGACGCAAACAAAGATGTCGATGGAATCAGAAACACTCTGCTTGATGGAGATATTCAATTTAAGACAAATATAAAAGGCTTAAAGGATGGGTCTGGAAATTATTTGCAAAAATATCAAAAAGTAGACTCTGCTGTAAATCACTTTGTCGTTAAAAATGCTGCAACAGGAAATAATCCAACAATACTTGTAGAGGGTTCTGATACAAACATAGGAATGACTCTAACCCCTAAGGGTACAGGCAGGATAACTTTAGATGGAATGCAATGGCCTGCTGCTGATGGTACAAATAATCAAGTCTTAAAAACAGATGGATCCGGCAATTTAAGTTGGACTACCCAAACTGGCGGTGGTGGCGGTGTAAGTCTGTCTAATGATGCTGACAACAGGTTAGTTACGGCTGATGGAAATAATGGTTTAACTGGAGAGGCAGGGCTTACTTATAACGGCTCTACTCTTTTGGCTCAAGACAGCAGTGTTATGCTTCAAAGCAATAGCACAAACAATTTTGACCACAGCGTCTTAACCTTTGCAAAGAGCGGAAACGCAACTGACGGAGGGCACACTGTAGTACAGAATAATGAAGATCTCGGTGCCATAGAATTTCAGGCTTCAGACGGTACTGATTACGGCGTTTCTGCTCTGATAAAAGTGGCTGCAGAAGGAACCCCTTCAAACAATAATACACCTGGAAGGCTAACCTTTCACACTACATCTGCTGATATGGATGCAGCAGCTGAAAGAATGCGGATAGACAGCTCTGGAAATATTGGAATAGGAGGGTGTAATGATCCTCAGTCATCCTTGCAGACTCATAATGGTGATATTACCATAAGAATGAACCCTGGAGACTCAAACGTTCCTAAGGCCTTGTATTTTAAAACAGGAAGAGGATCGGGTGTTAATAATAAGACTGCAGTAAATGATACTGATAACCTTGGATATATTACATGGATGGGCGCTGATGGTAGTAATGATATTGTTGCCGCAAGTATTAACGCAAGAGTATCCGGAAATCCAAATACAAACAATATGCCTGGAGACATTTGCTTTGCTACTAATGCAGGAGCAAGTGCTACAACAGAGCGCCTTGTTCTTACTTCAGATGGAAACTTAGAGCTTTTACTTGCAGGGGAAATGAGATGGTATGATGCCAATAGCTCAAACTATGTAGGATTCAAATCTCCCGCTACAGTTGCTGCTAATAAGATGTGGACGCTGCCTGCTACCGATGGAACGAGCGGCCAGGTTCTTAAGACTGATGGATCTGGAGTTCTAAGCTGGGTAACTGCTGGTGGTGGCAGTTTGAGCAATGTTGTTGAAGACACAACCCCGCAGCTTGGTGGAGATCTTGATGTAAATGGAAACAGCATTGTATCTACGTCTAATGCAAATATAACAATAGCTCCAAATGGATCTGGAGATACAGTTCTTAGCAATGGAAATCTTGGAATAGGAACAACAAATCCATTGCATAGAATTCATATGGTAGGAGAGACATCTAACTCTGTTCAGCTTAGAATGGAAGAGCATGGAAACTTTGCAGACGGCCCAGATATACGATTCTATACGTCAAGAGGTACAGAATCTAGCCCCACTGTATCTCAGACTGATGACTTTATCGGAGGGATGAATGCTAGGTATTGGGACGGAAGCAGCTATGAAGAGTGCGGATACTTAGGATGGCAGGTTGGAGCAAATGCTTCTCAGGGTGAATCTATCTTTAGCATTAAGACAAATGCGGATGGAACTAATGCAGTAAGATTTGCTATAGATACAGATGGAAACATTGGTCTAAAAGGCAATAATGAGCTAAGGTTTTATGAAGGCGCCAACTATGTTGGGTTTGAAGCTCCAGCTTTAACTGGCAATACGATATGGGTTCTTCCAGATGATGACGGAACTTCAGGTCAAGTTCTTAAGACAGATGGCTCAGGAAATCTTAGCTGGGTAGCTCAAAGCGGCGGAGGGTTAAGCAATGTGGTTGACGATACATCTCCACAGTTAGGTGGAGATTTGGATGTAAATGGAAATAGCATTGTATCAACTTCTAATGCGCATATAACGATTGCGCCAAACGGATCAGGTGATGTTTATATCCAGGCCGATGCAACAAGGCTTGGAGATCAAAATAGTGATGCAACACTTACTACGAATGGAACCGGCGATTTAATACTGAGTACAAATCAAGGTATAAATTCAGGAACCGTAAAGATATTTGATGGCGCAAATGGAAATATTCTTTTAGAGCCCAATGGCTCAGGAAAAGTTGGCATAGGAGACGGTGTTTCGCCAAATACCCTTCTTCATATCAAAGGAACTACTCCTGGGGTAACAATACAGAGAAGCAATAATAATCAAGATAGCTCCATTCTTTTTGCCGGAGCAAGTGGTTATATTGGTGCGGAAATAAAGCATGTAAATACCGATAATGACTTAGCAATATCGGTTTTGGACGGAAATGGTTCTGTAACAGAAAGAATTACAGTCTCTGATGACACAGTTACTGTGACAGGCACACTTTCTGTTGGCGGAAGTAATAATGAATTAAGATTCTATGAGGGCGCTAATTATGTTGGTTTTGAAGCCCCTGCTTTAGCTGCGGATAAAATTTGGGTTCTTCCTGCTGCCGATGGAACGAATGGTCAGGTTTTAAAGACTGACGGATCTGGCAACCTTGGATGGGTAACGGCTGGTGGAGGCGGAATAAACGATGTTGTTCAAGATACAACTCCGCAACTTGGTGGAAATCTTGATGTAAATAGCAATAAGATTGTATCGACAAACAATGGTGATATAAACCTATCTCCCAATGGGAGCGGAAGGGCTCGTGTAGATGGAACAGTTAAGATTGCAGCTGATGATAATAACTTTACAGAGATAAGCACCACAAATAATGGAACTACAGATATCATCCCAACAGGCGGGAGTGTCAGCGTTCAAGGCAATCTTACGGCGCAAAGAAAGGTTATTGTGGTTACGAATTCTAACGTCACATTGACCCCGGGTGATTCCGGTGCCTTGGTTGTTTTTGACAGTACTGCTGGCCGCACTGTTACTCTTCCTGACATTCCGTCCAGCAATGATATGGGAACGTGGTTTGAATTCTTTATAGCAGATGACCCACAAGAAGGTGTGCATAAAGTTATAGTCGATGATACAGCTAATACTAGATTCAAAGGCTCTCTAATTATGTTTAAGCCAGCTACTGACAGTATTGTGCAGACTCCAGGAGGCTCAGATATTGCCATGGTTTTTAATGGAACGACTAGTGGAAAAATTGATACAAATGTTAGGGTAACATGTATTGCTCCAGATAAATGGATGGCCGATCCGTCTTCTATTGTAATGTATTCGGGCAACGTACTGACGCCATTCTCTCAAAGTTAAATTTAGTTGAAAGCCATTTAGTATAATCTTGGGTGTAGTTTATACTTTAAGGAGTTTAGTTTGCAGGCCTATATTGTTCTGGGTTGTAATGGCCATGTTGATTTAGATGGATTTCTTTATTGTGATTCGATTTCGAATCCAATTATTGATCTGACTAATGTCAAGGCGGAAGATAGAGATAGGCTGTATGAATTTCTTGAAAATGCTTGCGAACTCTTTGACAAGGTTTGTCATGATTATAATAAATGCATAAATATAATAACATATTTATATAAAAACTTTAACTTAATAAGCGAAGATAAATTGCATAAAATACAAGCATTTATTAGGATGCATAAGATTTGTGGAGTATATATAATGTTAGTACTAAAGGAGGATTATAATGTCTGATGATATAAAAGTTCCTAGGAATAATAAATATCTTGAGTCCAAAACGAACAACAAGAGAACAAAGGTCGAAGAAGCCTTTGATGGGTTTAAAAATCTGTTAGCAGATAAAACTCATCCTGACAATCAGTCGCCAGCCTTTCATAATCATGTTGTTAGTGTTTTGAATCAGCTGCTTGTTGCAGCAGATGAGCTAGATTCTGAAAGTCCAGGAGAGGGCATTTTTGGCCTTATTATCTTATCTCTTAGGTCATCTTTAAAGCTAAAAGATGATAACTTAAAATTAGAAGTAGAAATAAGAGCTTTAAAAAGAGAAATGGAAAAACTTAAAAAGAATCCGATGATAAAATGAGTTTGAAACAAAAAGTATTAGAAACCATAATGTCTCAGATAAGCGATGTTAACAAGAAGATTAGAGATATAGAGGATGCTTCGCGAAAATTTTCCGTTGACTGCAGCGGTGATCGTGTTTACAATAGTTTGGTAGGTTACCGACAGGCCCTACAGGATCTGCTGGATAAAACGAGGAGCATTAATGAAAAGAGCCCAAGCAATAGGAATCTTTGAGCCAAATGGAGAAGAAAAGCTTTATACTTTATTAAATTCATTTGGCATTAAAACTTCTTATGTAAAAAAAGAATCAAAGAAGTTTTTTGATATTTACGACGTAAAGCTTTCAGACGGGGTGCGGTCATCTAGAATCGACAGAGTTTTAGTTGACATTGGAATGGCAATGTCCTCACATAGTCACCCAAAAGGCTATCCTGTTATGAAGGATGGTATTTATAGAATTGAACTGCAAAGAGAAGAGATTCAATCTCCATCCTTTTTTGATATATATGAAACATTTCAAAAAAGCGATTATGCACCAATAGCCTTGGGGGTTGATTCTCTCGGGGATGGTTTTAACATCGATTTAAATAAGGTTCCAAACCTTTTAGTGGGTGGGACCACAGGCTCTGGAAAGAGTGTTTTATTACATAGTTTTATCTTATCTCTTCTCGGCTCAGATGCATCTATCTATTTGATAGATCCGAAAATGGTTGAGTTTGGAGTCTATGAAGACTATAGCAACGTAAAAGAGATTGTTAATTCTGCAGAAGAGGCAGACGAAATGATTTCTTCCATAAGGGGTATTATGGAGAAGAGGTTTAGTCTTCTAAAGAAAACTAAGTCAAGAAGCGCTGTTGACTATAATTCAAAAGTTGACTACAGCAATCGATTAAAGCCTATCGTTGTAGTTGTAGATGAGTGGGCAGACATTGTTTTGCAAAACAAAGATATACAAAAATCACTATGTTTTGTTGCACAAAAAGGCAGAGCCGCAGGTATTTCTATAATACTGGCAACGCAAAGACCTTCGGCAAGAGTTGTGTCTGGTCTTATAAAGGCTAATTTCCCAGGAAGAATCGCACTAAAAGTTGCCTCCGCCGTTGATAGTAGGGTTATTTTGGATGCAAATGGAGCAGAAAAGATAACAGATATAGGAGTAGGGCTTTATCTGGATGGAAAATTATCAAGCCCGAAAATGTTTAGGGCGCCATATATTGTTGACATAGAAGAAGAGTTGAATAAAATAAGGCCAATCCAAAGAAAGAAGGTTTCGTTTTGGAATAGGTTTATATCTTGAAAAAATATTCAAAACAAAATATATTATCATCTATATCTATACTCGGTATAGCCAGAGGCTTAGGAGTATCTGTACAAGAGGCGTCTAGTGGAAACTTTACGCACAAGTGTAGTTGTCCAAGTCCAGAGCATAAAAACGGCTCAGAGAGAACGGCGTCTCTATATATAGATTCAAACAAAGATAACTTCTTCTGCTTTGGATGTGGAGCATCTCATAATGCTATAGATTTTTATATGTTGTGTTCTGGAAAAACTTTTTCCGAAGCCATAACAGATCTGTCAAAGTATGTCGATCCAGATAAAGTTACCAGCACTTCGTTTAAAAGTGTTCCATCAAATTTTTCTGTCTTAGTAAGTATATCCTCTTCTCTAAGGAGGCTTCAGAGGTCTCATCCTGAGGATATAGATTGGATAGAAGGCTTTATAAGGCAGGTCGATAGATTTTTGGCCTCTATAGACAGGACTGATATAAGGCAGGCAAAAAAACTGCTTAAAAAAATTAATGTTACAATTAACAGGAGGTATTCTACAAAATGAGAGCAATTATTTGTGGAGACACTCATATAGGAGCTGTCTTTGGCCTTGGTGGGCCAAATGGAGCCGGAGGAAATACTCGGGTTGATGATTATGAAAATAGTTTGAATTCAATTATAGACTATGCAATTGAAACAAAGGCAGATATATTTATTCAAACAGGGGATCTGTTTGAGCATAGAAATCCTGCGCCAGAGCATATTAAGATTGTAGATAAGGCTTTTAAGAGGCTTTCTAATGCAAATATTGCTACATTTGTTATAATGGGAAATCATGACTATAAGAAGACGGGATCTACGTTTACAAGCTCTATTTCTTCTTTGTCGTCCTCTGAGTATCCTAATGTAAGAATGCTTTTGGAGCCAGAGGTTATACAGTTTCACAACTCAGAAAATCAAGGAGTTAACCTTCTTCTTGTTCCCTATAGAGACAAGAGGATGTACAAGGGTGACAGCGTTAAAGAGCAGTCTGACGCTTATAACGATCACATAAGAGAGATGATGTCATCTATATCGAATGATGATCCCGTAGTAGCCGTTGGGCATAACTTTTTCTACGAAGGAAGTTATAATGATTATGGAGGCGCAGAGGTTTTGGCAAACCCATTGGCATTCTCTGGAGCAGATGCAGTGTTTATGGGGCATCTTCATCAGTATAGGATTTTAAGAAAGCATGCACCTGTGTGTGTGTATACGGGCTCTATGGAAAAGACAAACTTTGGAGAGGCTGGTGTAGATAAATATTATATAGATTATAATATCTTGAGTAAAAAAGCTAGATTTTGCAAAACAAAAACCAGAGAATTGATAGATGAGACGATAGATCTTACACATGTTGACTTTTCAGATGTTCAAGCAGAGTTAAAAGATAAGATAGATTCTTATGATATGGAAGATAAGATAGTTCGACTTAAGGTATTGGCGAATGAAAAAGTTATGCCGGCTTTAGATAAGGCTAAAATAAGCTCTATTATTTATAATAACAAAGCTTTTTATCTTTCTAAAGTTATAATAGAGCCGGTCGCTAAGAGGATTGTTAGAGATAGCGAAATCTTAAAGCATAAAGATGATCACTCTATGTTTGAGGCTTTTATAGATTCTCAGGATTTAGACTCAGAATTTAAAGATGCTCTTTTAAAAGAAGCTAGCATTATAATGGGAGAAATATGATTCCAATAAAAATAGAAATGGAGAACTTCTTTTCTCACAAAAACAGTGTTGTTGATTTTAATAAGTTTGATTCATGCCTTCTTATAGGAAACACAGAAGGTGACTACAGCAAGTCTAATGGTTCTGGCAAGAGCGCTGTGTTTGAGTCTATCTTATGGTGCCTGTTTAATAAATCAAGAGCCGCCATGATGGACGATATAATCAGGTGGGGAGAGACTACTTGTGCCGTGCTACTTGAGTTTAGTCACTCAGGCAAAACTTATAAGGTTAGAAGGACTAGAAATAGGATGAATTCAACATCTTCAGTTGAATTCTATTCTCTAGATTCATTTGGAGAATGGCAAGATATATCAGGATCTACATCTGGTGATACAAATAAGTTTATAGAAGATACTATCAAGTTAAATTATAAAACATTTATAAACTCTATATACTTCAGACAAAATGATATATCAGAATTTGCAGAATCAGACGCTTCTAGAAAGAAAGAGATATTAAAGTCTATAGTTGATATCTCTAGGTGGGATCAGTATGACAAAAGCGCAAGGAAAAAAGCAAGAGATCTAAAGGTCGAGTGTAAAGTTTTGCAATCTTCAATTAGCGAATACGACACCCTTGTTGAGTCTTTGATGGGGGCAAAAATAGATATAAAGGAGTCAAGAGGTAAGGTTAGAGGCTACATTTCAAAAAGAGATGCCATAAATGATCAGTTGATTTCTTTGAGAAAAGAATATGATTCGCTTAAAAATTCATTAGATACAGAGACCTACGACAGAACGGTTGAAAGGATATCAAAAGCAAAAAGAGACCGAGAAAGCCTCTTGGACAGAAAGACTTCGAATGATGAGCTGCTGAGCAAGTATTCAAAAGACAGGGCCTCTATCGATGAGAAGGTTGAGCTTTTAGAGGCAGAAATAAGGGGCAAAGAACTTATTGAGGTATCAGACGATGAAATAGAGATTATTAGAGCGAACATTATAGATGAGAAGTCAAAAGTATCTGTTGCAAAAAGCATGATAGAAGAGCTAGAAAAGGTTACTATTGACAGCGATAGTTGTCATTATTGTGGACAGGGGATTGATAGCGACCTGCACAAAAAGCTTGAAGAAACTCATGCAGAAAGGATTGAGCATTATACTGCCCAGCTTTCTAATGCAAAGAGTAGCGTTAAGACTGTTTCAGAGAGTCTTCAAGAAAAGATAGATATCAGAAAGTTTAACTCTATAATTTCTGAAAACAGAACAAAGATTGAGGCCTTAAAATATAAGCGAGATTTAGTAAATGATAGCTTTGAAAAGAGTCATCAAGATAGCCTGGAAATACAGAGGGGTTTAGATAAGGTTGAGATATCTTTAGAGTCAGGAAAGAAGATTCTTGAGTCTATAAGAAATGAGAATTTTCAAGACCTAAGGGTTAAGGTTCAAGATTTAAAGTTAGAAAAAGAAGAGCTGCTGTCACTTATTTCTACAGAAGATAAAGAAATTGGAAAGCTTCAAGAGAGAATTTCTATTTTAGAAGATAAAAAGAAGGAGATGGAAGCTAGCAAAAAAGAGCTAGATGCTTCGCTAAGAAAGGTCTCCATGTTTGAGAGGCTCGCCAAGATGTTTGGTAAGAATGGTATTCAAACAATACTTTTAGATACTATAATAGAAGACTTAGAAGGAACATCCAACAAGATCTTATCATCTATATGCAACGAGCCCTCTGTAATAGTTTTAGAGACTCAGAGAACAGGTTCTGACGGAATATCTGTAGTTGAAACTTTAGATTTAAAAGTTAGAAAGGATGGGAGCTTGCAGAACTTTAAATCGTTAAGTGGAGGAGAAAAGTTCAGGATATCCTTAGCACTAAGGATAGCCCTCAGCGATCTTTCGTCAAGATACGGAGGGTCTATGCTTGAGTTTTTGCTTCTAGATGAGGTCAACTCTCCTTTGGACAGATATGGTGTAGAGACATTGTTTATGAATGTTATTAAATCTCTTGAGGATAAGTATAAGATTATGGTAATTACTCATGATGAGAGTCTTAAAGAGAAGTTTGAAAATGTTATTGATGTAACAAAGGTGAATGGCGATAGTGAGATTTGTTTTTTAAGAAAATAGTCTGCTAATTTTTTCACAGTAAAGAGGAACAATGATTACTTTAACCTTAGAGGCCAGCGAAAGAGAGCTTATTTCTGGGATTCCAGAGTATGTAACCTTCTCAGCAAGTAGTCCTGCGACCATTTATTACACTCTTGATGGAACGCAGCCAACATCTTCGTCTATTATAGCAACAGGAAAAATTTATCTTCCTACTTCGGGATCTACAGTTGAAGTTAGGGCTGTTGCAATATCTTCCTCTGAAAGTTCAGATGAAATTCAAAAGACATATAAAACTAACTCAACAAAGTTAAATGGGTCAAGAAATATAGGCGCAGAAGGAATTGCCGTTATGAGAGATGGTGACATCTCTGTAAACAATATGTCAATAGGGCCTGGTGGCGCTGCAAGGCAAGAGTCTTCAACAGAGTTTAATGATCTTGACATAAAGGCCTCTAGAGTCAGCAGCACAGGCGTCCTTCTTGATTCGAATAAAACATCGGTTTCTTTTGTAAATTTTCCTACGATTCCAATGGCTGATGAAGATACTACGGTTAGCACTGTTAATGATAACTATAATTTTAATCCAAAAGCTAAAGTTATAGTTATAGATGGGACTACTACAGAAAATATGGAAGAACAAGTTGTCAAAATAGTAAACCGACCTTATAATAATATTGATACAACGTCTCCGTTTTACAATGAGCATCTTGGAAGCTCAGAACAGATTGTTACAGGAAACTTTGTAAAGGCTTATTATAATCCTGTCAATGGTATTTATACGTCTTTTTATTGGGAAAGCAGAGAGTCTAGGTGGCTGAAGTCTATTCAGAAGATAGATAAGCCTCCATTGAGAATAAGACATTCATCAGAAAAAATGTTTGTTTATCGGTGGATTCAAGATAGGGCTATGAGTCAGATCTTTTAAGCTTATAATAAGTTTAGTTAAAGTTTGGAGTTAAGTTTGATAAAATTTTCAGTTTCATCAATAGACACTTATAATAAGTGTCCTAAAAAATATCATTATAGATATATCGAAAAGCCTGATATAGTTCAAAATAAATGGTCATTTACAGAATTTGGCTCTTGTGCTCATAGAATTTTAGAGCTATTCCATGAAACCTTAATAAAAGAAAATGTATTAGAGAAAGACTATTCGTCTCTAATGAAGGCATGTTTTGTTAAAGGAGTTAGGGAATATGACTCAAACATTCTTGAGGAGAAAGTTTGGACTCCGGATGGTGATGTTCGTGGTCTAGAGTATCTTAAAGATGTTATTCAAGATTATTTGTTTTACCTAAAAGAAAACGGAGTTCCAGATGTAGTTGGGGTTGAGGTTCCATATAGTTTCAATCTAACTTTAGACAGCGGGCAAGAGATCATGGTAAGAGGAATAATAGATAGGATCGATAGAGTTGGGCCAGGCGAGTATAAGGTTGTTGATTACAAGACCAGTAAGAACGAAAAGTATCTTAAGAGCTTCCAGCTGTTAGTCTATGCGGAGGCAATAAAGAGAAAGTATAGTGATGCCAAAGTAGTTCATGGATCATTTATGCTCTTAAAGCACAAATGTAAAACAAAAGATTGGACATTTACTGACTCTGAAATAGAAGAGTGCGTTAAGTTTATAAAGAATAGCGCTTCTCTTGTAGAGGCTGAAGAAAAGTGGATAAAGAAACCATCTATACTGTGTAGGTGGTGCGATTACGTATCAATATGTCAGGATTCATGGACAGAAGAATAGGAGTTAGGGGATGTTCAAAGGTGTTGTTAGAATGTACGATGAAAGTGTCTATATAGATACTTCAACATGCGAAGGGTATGGGCGTATTTTAGAAAGGATTGATCCTTTGTTGTGTAAAATGGCTTCAAAAACATATATTTCTGGTTCAAATTTTGAAGATATAAAGCAAGATTTGTCAGTTATAGCAATAGAGGGAATAAATTCTTATGATCCAAAAAAGAATGTTAAATTAAGTACTTTTTTGCACATACACCTTAGGAATAAGTTGATATCCAAAATAAAAAGCGCAAATAAACTTTCTAATGACGCATCATTTTTTAAGACAAATAAAGATGGAATGTTTGTTTGTCACTGCGGAAACAGTATGACTCCACCGACTGACAAAGAATCTATAACCTGTGATGAGTGCGGAAAGGTTCATAGCGGCTTTTACAGACGCTCTAGAGAAGAGATAAACTTTGGATCAATTCCAAAAAAAGATCTTACGAATGGCGAAGAGTATGCGGAGTTTCAAAGCTCATTGGCAGAAAGCGATAGTCTTTATTCAAACAATAGATCTCAATATGAAGATGTAGAATTAGAGCTGCTAATCGATAAAATGTCAGAAGTATTAGATCCAACTACTTCGCAAATCTTGAAAATGGTCTGCCTAGAAGGGTATTCGATAAAAGATGCTGCATCTAAATTTGGCCTTACAGGGTGGGCAGCCAGCATGAGATTAAAAAAGCTATCTAAGTATAATATTCTAAAAGACCTTTTGTAGAATGCATATTTATAATGAATCAAAAAATTTTAGAACACATTAAGAATGAGAAAGATATATCTAGATATAAAATATCTATATTAAAAACAAGGCCATCTAGTCGCAAATATAAGCATAGGCTTATTTCTATTGAGCAAGAGTTTATAGAGTATCCTTTTGAAAAAATTAACTTCAAAGATCTGAATGAAGTTAGATCTGCAATATCTATATTCAAGACTTCTAGATCTCTTTTTGCAGATAAGTATGAGGGCTTAGCCTCAGATTCTGTCGTAGATGATATAGACATAAATCTCTTAGGCAGGAAGCTAGATTTTTTTGAAAAAAAATACAAATATCTCTTGGATGCAAAGCTGAAAAAAATAAACATATTTGAAGATTTATTTTTTAAAGAAATGCATGCAAAAGCTGGTCTTAAAATATCTAAAGAAATAGTTGGGCCAGATACTATTGCAAGAATAGAGGGTGCATCAATAGCTAAAAAAAGAGCTAGAACTCAAATATTGGTATACTGCCTGGCTAGATATATTTATCATAAAATCGATGGAGTAAGGGCGCTTTTAGAGACGCCCAGCCCTCCCGGCTCTGCCATAGTTTCGGCAAGAGATAGGCTGGACAATATTTTTTTAAATGCTGAAAAAAAGATATGCCAACATTTTAATGACGGAATTAGAGAGGTGCCACTGCTGACAAACGGAACCCTTGGTGACAATAGGTATATTCCCTCTATATATCCTCTTGTAAATATTTTTGACTCTATAGATGGCGACTTGGCGATAAAAAGGGTGCTGCCCATAGAGGCTCAGTTCTTTTCTCCTGTAAAGCTACTTCCGATAAAAAAAAGATCAGTAGAAAGAGGGTTTTCTATTGTTACTCCAATTTCAAGAATTGGAAATGAAGCAATAGAGCTTTTATACTTAGACTTGTGGTCAAGTTCTGGGGTTTGTCTAAATGATCTGGTAGAAGATAGTTTTTATAATTATAAATCTAAGAATGGTTACTTTAAGGCCGTATCTATGATTCCAATGTGGAAGGTCAAAGGTGCTTGTGGTGAAAATAAATTCTTGTTAAGACAGGTTTTAACACTAATAGGGTTGGCCAACGAATCAATGGCTTCTGATTTAGATTTAAATGATCCCAATGTAATCGATAAGATAAATAATTGCTATAATGGAAGCATAAAGCTTTCTGCTGATAGCAGCAGGCTTCTTATTCCTGCTACAAGATCAGAGGCGGGTCATATAAAAGACTCTATGAAATATATAGAATTACTAATAACCGAGATAAATGATGAGTATAATCATATTAAATCTTAGCACAGTGTTTATAGCCTGGAAATATAAATGGATCAGATAGAAATAAAGAAATCTTTAGAGAAGATAGACCCAATAGCAGTCGGAGATTTTCTGCTTGCACTTGGTTCTTTTCACAGTAATCTGCAGGATGTTTTTACAAAAGCAGGGATGGTGCAGGGTTCATGGAACGGAGATCTTCATAGGCAGGTTTTAGAAAATGCAGAAAATAAGTTTTCTACCTCTGGAATTGTGGGGCTATCAGAAGTTTTGCGGGAGCACGAGCTTGATAGCGCTTTAGACATAGGCTCTATTGGACAATTTTTGGATGCAGGACTTAGTTTTGTACATGCATACGGACTAAAGAGGTTTGTGGAGACTAATTTTGACAGTGAAATAGCAAAATATATATTGGCTATAGTTTATGATTCTGGTCAAAACATGGACCCTGAGTCTCTCGCTGATTCTCAGATTGCTGATTCTTTGCCGGCAGCAGAGGAGCGTCCGGCAGAGTCTGTAAGGATATTTCCAGAATCATCAAAGCAGGATGAGCAAGAAGGCGAAGGTGCAGGTGCCAAAGAGTCTGTTGAGCCAACTGCTACTGGCCTTGATGATTCTGGAGAAGAACCAGGTGATGCCTCCGCTTCTAAAAAGAAGAAGAGACGAGATTATAAGCCCATAGATACTCTGACTGATGATCAAAATGTTTTCTGGGGCTTGTCCAGGCATACTGAGCTGGCAAGTCATGACTCTTCTTATGCAGATATTGTTAGAGAGGAGGTTAGGCAAACTGCAGGTGATATTAACTTTTTAAATCATCACTCTGTTTTCAGAGAGGTCCCTATTCCTTATGAGGTGATTAATGGCTTATTAGTGATTAGAGAAGAATATATAAACGAAGCAATAAATAACTGCATAGGATATTTGAATGACCTACTGAAAGAATATCAAGGCTCCTTCAATTCTATGGTTAGTTCATATTCTAGTGGCCAAAATATAAACGATACCATACAAGAGATTGATTCTGTTAGAAAGGAGTATATGGTGAAGTTTGACCACTTTGTTTCTGCTGTAAAACTTAGAGACAAGCAAATAGAAAGAGCCGTAAACGCTTATAGAGATCAGGGTATTGACGTAAGCAGGTTCAGTCGGTCAGCTCATTTAATATCATCAATAATCAAAGATGGAGTCATCGTAACAAAAGGAGGGGACGCTCTAACCGGAGAGATGTCAGACCTGTCTAAGAGCGTTTATCTTTTTTCAATGTGGGTTTTATATCCAACATATACGAACAGAGAGCTTATTCCATTTTATATTACAGACGCTAGCAAGAGAACTGAGGAGCTTGTATCTAAATATGAAGCAAACTTTTATATTCAATTTGGAAATAAAATTAAAGATATATTTTCCAGATTAGGACCGGTGAATACTGGCGATTTAAGTCAGGACGAGGTTGTTTTGGCCGAAGAGGATCGAGCTTCCAAATTTCTTATGAGCGGAATAAGTGCAAGAACACTTATGTCTCTTTCGGAAAGTGATATTAAAAAAGGAGAGTATAGAGGCTGGGAGTACTCAAAGTGCCCAACTTGTGATAAAGAAATATATATTAGACCATATACAGAGACTTATGAGTATAGAGGCAAGACTATGGAGGAGAGGTCCAGAGACGCACGAGGCCTTCCTTTAGAGGATTATTCGGATTATACTGAGCACGTTTACAGCTTCTTCAGGGAAGAGGATGGCTCTATGATAACCAGAAGTGATCTTATTTCTTATGGTCCATTTAGCTTTAAGGAAGATAATGCTCCAGACGATGAAGTAAGACAGTTTACCTGGGAAGAGATCGAGGCCATGTCGACAGAAGACAACTTGTTGGTAAACAATAATTTTATATCTTATCGATCAGAGGCGCTCAGGCAAGCAGGCGCAGCTCTTTTGAATAAAAGACCAGTTGCAAAGTATAAATATAAGTGTCCGTACTCAAGTTATGCGGATAGAGCCGCAACGGTTGATCCGACTTCTTCGCTGACAAGAGCTCTTAAGATATATGGAGAGTCTAGGTTTACATGTGGACTATCTGTTGATTTGTCACCAGTCTCAGATGGAAGGCTGATTAGCCCTCATACTCTTCAATCATCTTCATCCACAGAAGATATCGGGGAGTCTTTGAGCAGAATGCAGAAAGAAGGCCTTATAAGCGACGATGTTAAAAACTCAATAGGATTAGAGTTAGCAAGAAGAAAGAGAGGAGGATGGAAATTCTCAAATTTATTGTTTAATTGTCCTTGTAAAATAGACGTATATAAGCCAAGTGGTGAAAACGAGGCTTATGATAGCGCATATGATGAGTTTAATAAGAATTTTGGAAAGTATAAATACTTGGCGGCACCATTAGCTGGGCCTATTAATGATGAAAATATTTCCTCTGGCTATACTCGCATGCCAACCTCTGCAGATGGATCGCCTGCAGCAATAGAGGCTGGTACAATGACTTATCTTTTATGTGGAGCCAGTACATCTTTGTCTTCTTTTAGCAGAAGTCATTCGACACAAGGATCTCTTCCGTCTATATTGGCAAAGCTAATTCATAATACCAACAATGGTGACGAGGAATCTTTTAATATTCTCGCAGATCTTTTGGATGGCATGTTATTTTATGGAGTTGATTTCTCTGATCTGCTTCCTTTTCTAGATAAAGGTGCGACTATAAAGCGTGCTTCTGAGTTCTATTCAAGTGATAGAATGAGAAAGATAGCAGATATCTTAACAATATCAATGGCTCTTCCAAGAAACCTTGGAGAAGGAGCGCGGAGTAGTTATAGGGGGTCTAGAACAGGAAGGTCTGCATATGACCTTATTAAAAACGTTAGTCTTACGTGCAAATATGGTCACAGCTTTACAGTAGAAGACTCTATTATGGTAGGAAGAACTCATACCGCAGTTAGAATAGGTGCATCTCAGGCTAGTATGAAGCAAATTTTTGATAATGGGGCAGTATTTGAAAGCGGCGAAGAGAACTTCAGAAGATCACTTGATATTCCTAGCTCAAGAACATCTAGACTGATAAGAATGGGTATCTCTCCAAATTCACAATATGCATCTGAATATTCGAATTGGAAAGTAAGAGTTGTTGACAATAAGCCAAAGGCATCCAAGAATTTAGAAGATCTTTACTTCAGAGGGCCTGATGGAAAGCTTTATTCCTTTGAGAGAGCCAGAGGAGATGGCCTATATGCTTGGGGAAGGTATGAGGAAAGCCGAGCTTTTTCTAGCGCCAGACAGCAGCTTGTAAAAGATCAGCGATCAAAGAGTATAATTCATGAAGATACGTTACTTCATGAGGCTGGCGTTTCTCTCGGGGCAGATGACGACAGAACCTTTGATGATGTTATCGGAGCGGGGAGTCGCTCTCAAAATGAGGCCGATAGAGATCTTGAGTCAGAAAAGATTGTATCAGACAGTGTTATGAATATTTCTAATTATTTAAGGGTATATTTGGCAAATATACGCGATTGGCTCAATATGGCTTCTTCTCTTGAGATCTTAGGAACAACAGTAGGCAAAGGATCAAAGGTTGCGGTTGTAGATGACAGCAGAATAATAGAGCTAAAAGATATAGCGGGAGATATATCTAGAAAGTTATTATTATGGCTGGATGGCACAGATTCTTTGAACGACGGTAATGCAGAAGAGGTAGTATCAGAATCTATTAACCGATTTGACGAAATATATCTATCGAAACTAAATGGTCTTCATTTAAAGTTTTTAAATCATTTTAATTTAGCAAACTTTCATGTAATCCTTTCCAATATAGCAAGCTCCCTGTTGGTAGCCGTCCGAGACTCTTCTGATGATAGTGCAAAGTTTAGATCCTACAGAAGGAAGATTTACGGTGGAAGCGGTACGTATGTTGATCTTGAAACTATATTGCAAAAGAATCCATCTATAGGTATGGACCTTGAATCTTTTAGAAATGCACTCTTATTTGATTCTGAAAGCAAAGATAAAGAGGTATTAGAGGACTTGGTGGATGGCGAGCAGGCAAAAAGAATGGGCGTTAGCAAACTTAAGGGCCAAGAATATCTTGGAAGGGTCTTGCTCGCATCATCTGCTATGTATCTTGCTGAAGCAATAATTAAAGTTTATCACAAATACATGAAAGACCCAGATGGCATAGAGTATATAGGCTATGACATCGGAATAGATCTATCAGACCTTGATGCTGTACTTAACATATCTGACTATGACATAGAAGAGATACCTTCTTCATTAAATGAAATCGGAATGGGCATAGAAGAGGGTGAGATTTTTGAGCTGAAGATGGTCTCGTGCTTTACAGATCTTCGTGCAGAGTCTTATAGGCTGCAATCAGCGTGCATATCCGATAGATATATGAAGAAGGGGATAGAGTATATAAGGGAGTCCATGCAGGGTGTTATAGGCGAAGAGGGCGCATCGGAGCCAGCGGGATCTAGGGCGTCTAAAATCTTGAATAATTTAATAAAAACAACTCCGTTAACTACAGTTAGCCTTTCTTCGGATGGCAAGTATTCTAGAAAATTTTCAACCACCACAGAAGAGGGAGGCTCTCCACATCAGATTATGCCTCCGTTCACTGCTCTTATTACATATTTGCAATCTGATGAAGAGGTGATCAAAAAGGCAAGAGGAGAGGCTAAAAGAAGAAAGGACTCCTTTTCTGTCGTTGAGACCATTAATGAGCTAACACACTATCCGGTCTTTGTCATTAGTGATGGTTACAACTCCTATCCTCCGTTTAATTTCTCTGCAGTCAGATCCACTGGAACTACCGAAGAATTTCCAACGGCAAATAGAAATGAAATATATATGCTTTACAACAAGCCGTTAGAGGCCGCAGAGGAAGAGTCGGAGTTGACAGCTAGATTTTTACCAAAGAATTATATAGATGCTGGATGGAAAATATACAGGGGATCAAAGGATGTTTGGTTTTATCAAGAACCAAAAGATATGAAATCTAACTTCGGAGCATTGACTGGCATTAGTATGGTTTATCATCCGGATACACAAGAGGTTCTTGGAGATGACGGAGGAGCTTCTTTTTATACGAATGGAAGCCTGAACCTTAACACTGGGTCTGGATTCTTCTTAGGCCCTATGAAGACTAGGCGTGGGCACAGCGGTTGTGCATTTCCGCCAATTCCAGTAGGGAGCAATATAGGCATCCCGGTTCCGATAAGAGATAAAAATGATAATGCTCAAGTTGCAGCAAACCTGACCCCGCTCGTAGAGGTTAAGGCCCCTGTTCAATATGCTACTGATTTGGGAGTTTTTGAGTTTGAGGCGTCCGAGTTTTTGCAAAGAAGCCCACCTTCTGTTGCCGAGAACTTTATTAAAGAAATTATAAGAAATTATAATAAATATATAAAAATTGATAAAAAATTAAAAAGCAATCATGGAGACTCTGCGAGACTTTCGGAGGAGAGAAATAGGTATAAGCAAATTATAGTTGATTTAAACAAAGGCTATAGATCATTGCCTTATCTTATTGATACAGATATATCTTCTACAAGACTAATTAAAGCGCGAAAAGAAACCTTCTCTGGAACACAGAGGCCGGACAGGATGTCTCCAGACAAGGGTTCTTATATCCCACTTATGTCATGGACTCTTATACACAAGATTATTACACACCCAGCCTTTGGACCCGAGTTTGGAGGCCACTCTTTATGGGGATTGCATAGCAATGATGAAGATATTATGAGAATAAAGGCCGCTGCAGAAAGAATGCTTATAGATGTTCACGGATTAGAGAACCTTGCGGGATCATTATCAAGAAATTCTGGAATATCAATATCTGCAACAGATCTTTTAGACCCTGTAAATAGGCTTTTTGAAAATGGAAAAATAAACGAAGAAGTATCTAGAAATGTCTTTGGATATGAGCACTCTTTTCATACGGATCGGGAGACTGGATTAACATGGGGATCGTACCATGACTTTTCTCCAGACAGAACAGATGAAGAGGTTGTCGAGGCTCAAAAGAAGATTGCAGAAGCTAGCTATACCAGAATGATACATCAGAGCATGGACTGGATAGCAGGCGCTTCTGAAAAGTTTGTTCCATTTGCAACCACAGAAGAGGCCGATCTAGACGGCGGGCCTGGGGATCCGGGAGCAAGAATGAGGTTTATGACAATAATCTTTCCATGGGGATCTACTGCAAAGTCTCTGTCCAATGCTCAGGATCCTGAATCTAATGAGCTTTTGACTTCAAATCATTTTTATTCATATAAATGGCTAAGAGGAAAGCCCAACACTCAGAGGCACTTCCCCCCAGATTCTCTAAAAAAGGATATAGAGCATATTTCAATACTTCAATATGCAGATGGAATATCTAAATATCTTAGAGAATATGTAAGAAACCAAACGCAAAGAATGTCTGATATATACAAAGAGTCTTCTTATGATATTGGTGCAATTTCTAATGTCGATAAAATTGTTAAAAAGTCTAAAAAAATAGAGGCAAATGCCCTGGACGTGGGTATAATTATGAATGCCAAGCTGATTGAGCTTTGGAACTTTTTAACCAAATAAATATGTAAGATACATTAGGAGAGGCAGTGTTATGGGTGTAGTAAGAATTTTTGATGAGTCTGAGGGAAGCGAGCAAACTACGTGGGACCTAGAAGATGTAAAAGAGTATGTTAAGACATATTTGACATATGAATTGCAAATAAAGGATCTTCAAGAGTCGAGAAGAGAATGGTCTGTTGACTTTATAAGTAGTAAAAATTTGCCTAAAAAGGAATTGGCACAAGCTCTAAGTACTGCAAAGAAGGACTTGGATATGGATATTGTTAACGAGATATACGACAATATCGTTGGATACTTTGAGTAGTGATATTTGCTGTACAATTTCTAATCGGATATGTTTATGGGCATTTTTTAGAGTGGTTTCTTCATAAGTATATACTACATAAATATGGAAAGGTTAAGGGCTCTGTATTATCATTTCACTACAAAGAACATCATAATGATGTTAGGAAAAATGACTTTATAGACCCTGCTTATAATACGTGGTACGGTTGGAATGCGGCATCAAAAGAGATTATAGCACTGTGTTTTTTGATTATAATACATTTTCCTTTATATTTTTTCGCCCCAGGCTTATATGCGGCATGTATATATAGCATAGCAGAATATTATATTATACACAGAAAAGCTCATAAGGATTCGGACTGGGCAGCTAAAAAATTAGTGTGGCACTATGATCATCATATGGGTAAAGTGCAAGATGCGAACTGGGGAGTTAGATCTGATTTAGTCGATAGACTTTTCGGAACAAGGATATATTACACAAAACAATTGAAATAGAATATTTCAAGTACTAATTGAGGTTTAGTTATGCCTAATGGGCCATTTGTTTCTTTGCACAACCATACAGAATTAGGCTCTCCTTTGGATGGAATGAATGATACTAGAGATCTATTCAGAAGAGCCAAAGAAGTAGACCATCCAGCTGTTGCAGTTACTGATCATGGAACGCTTACTGCTATATATGATGCCTGGCTTGCAAGTCAAGAATTTGGGGTAAAATTAATTCCTGGAATGGAGGCTTATTTTGCTGATGATCTTAGCCAGAAGAAGTCACACCACCTTGTTTTGCTTGCGAAAAATAAGGCAGGTTATCAGAATATATTAAGACTAAATTATTTAGCTTTTCAAAATCAAGTTAGCGGTTATATGGGAAAGAAGACTCCAAGAATCTCCTGGGAGCATATAGAGTCTTATAATGAAGGTGTAATAGCACTTACTGCCTGTTCAAACGGATTAATAGGAAAGACATTAATCACAGAGCAGGATGAGGAAACAGCAGTATGTCATTTGAAAAGAATGCATGAAATCTTTAAGGATAGATTGTTTTTAGAGCTTCAGCCGCATGCTCTGCACGCTGTAGGTAAAAATGGGAAAGAGGTTAATCAACAGAAGCTAAACCAAGAGCTCTTAAGGCTTTCAAGCGATATGGGAATTCCCTATGTAATAACATGTGATGCACACTATCGAGACAAAGAACACGCTAGATATCATGACTTCATGCTTGCAATAAAAGATAAAAAGGCAGTTGATGATCCAGATAGGTTTAGATATGGCGTGCAAGATATGTATTTAAAAACGCATGAAGAAATTATAGACTTCTTTGGTCCAAAGATTGCAAACATTGGAATGAAGAATTCGATCGATATAATGAACCTATGTGAAGAGCCTTCTTACATAAAGCCAAGAGGGGCAGTGCTGCCCAGGTTTAGAGTTAGAGAGCAGGATGATTATGGCAAGTTTTCAACTTGGTACTCATCTTCTGGAACAAAAATCCCAGAAGACAAGGCATACCTGAGATATAGGTGCATACAAGCTTTTAAAGAAAAGTTTTCACACCTAGATAAAGATTCTAAAGACGAATATTGGAGCAGGGTGAAAAGAGAGCTTGGAGTTTTGGAAGATAAAGACTTTTCATCTTATATGCTTATTGTTGCCGATTATATAAATTGGGCAAAGGAAAGAATGCCTGTAGGGCCAGCAAGAGGGTCTGCTGCGGGATCTTTAGTTGCGTATTTAACCGGCATAACATCGGTTGATCCTATAGAGTACGACCTTATCTTTGAGAGGTTTCATAATAATAAAAAAGAATCATTTCCTGATATAGATACAGATTTTTCAAGCCCAGCCCTCATTAAGGATTATCTTAAAAACAAATATGGAAAAGATAAAGTTGCCTCTATTTCAAACTGGAGCACGTTATCTCCAAAGGTTGCAATAAAAGATTGCGCCAGAAGCCTTCGGCTTGGTGGAGATAAATCTGCTGCCTTTAAGATTGCAAATAGCATAACAGGTATTATGCCAGATTCGAAAACTATAGACATAGCGGCATCAGAAAGTCCTCAGTTTAAAGAGTATATGAGAGAGTATCCAGAGCTTTATGAGTATGCAAACAAGTTGCAAAATCTTACTAGAAATTGGTCTGTGCATGCAGCTGGCGTTGTAATAGGCAGCGATCCCCTGTATTCTATGGCTCCACTGAGAATTGATGACGATGGGCAGGTCGTAACCCAGTGGGAGAAGACTAGGTGTGAAGACAATGGGCTTATTAAGATGGACTTATTAGGCCTCAAGACCCTTTCTGTGATAGAAAATACATTTAATCTAATAACAGAATCAACAGGCGCCAGTTTGTCCGTAGAAGACATAGATTTAAATGATCAGGGTGTATATAGAATGTTAGGAAAGGGGGAGACTATCGGTGTTTTTCAGCTGGAATCTTCTCTGACTCCATTTTGCATAAAATTGAAGCCAAATTGCATAGAAGATATATCTGCAATAAACGCTATAGGTCGACCGTCATGTAAGCCTGAGGAGAGACGAAAGTATGCGAAAAGACGACTCGGGTTTGAGGCTGTATCCTTTGAGCATCCAAATCTAAAGAGAGCCTTAGAGAAAACATATGGAGTGTTAGTTTACGAAGAGCAGGCAATGTTTGTTGCCCAGGATTGTGCTGGCTGGGATCTAAATCAGGCTGACGCTCTTAGAAAGATTAGCAAGCTAAAAGGAAAGGATCCAGAATTGGTACTTAAAACTGAGGCTAATTTTATAAAAGACTGCATGGATCACAGCGGAATGAAGTATGAAGTTGCTGCAAAAATTTGGACCAAATACATAGAGCCTTTGGGCGGCTATGCCTTTAACAAGTCCCACTCTATATCTTATTCTCATATATCGTTTTACACAGCATGGTTAAGGCATCATTATCCAGCTCAATTTATGTGCGCGCTAATAAACTCAGAAGATCCCAACAGTGATAAGGCACAAGAATATTTAGATGAGTGCAGAAAGATGGGTTTAAAAGTTATGCCTCCAGATGTTAATTATAGTTCTGGAAACTATAAGATATCAAAGGATGGAGCTATAATAACTGGCATATCTGCAATAAAAGGGGCTGGAGAAAAGGCTATAAAAGAAATTATCTCAAATCAGCCTTATGAAAGCATCGTTCACTTCTTATCCGCAAATAACAGCAGGACAGTTGGAAAGACAGTTATTCAGTCTTTATCGAAGGCCGGTGCTCTCGACTCATTTGAAAGAACAAGAAAAGATATGCATGATAATTATCAGAAGTATCGCTCTAAGGCAAAAAATGCTTTGAAAAAAGAAAACGAATTACGAGCATTAAAAGAGCATCCGAACCTGAAGGATCTTTCAAAAGAAGAAAAGCAGGGTTGCATAGAGCGATTTTCTATGCAAATTGGCGGAGATAGCTTTATGCAGGTAATAAGAGGAGTCGATATTCCAGACTTTGAAGAGGAGTGGTCCAGGCGGGAATATCTTTTATATGAAAAAGAGGTTCTGGGATCTTGTATTAGCGGTAGTTTGCATGAGGTTTTTAAATCATTTTTTACAGGAGGCGAGTTAGTAGCTCCGCTTAAAAGTGTAGATAGCCTAGAATCTGGTGACAAAATCAAAGTAGAGGTTATAATAAAAACTAAGATTAAAGAGTTTAAGATTAAAAATGGTAAAAATATAGGAAGAAAATTTGCTAAATATTTAGTAGAAGATATTAACGGAGATACTTGCGGAATGACAGTGTGGGCTGACGACTATGATCGGTATAGGACAATTTTAAAAGATGGAATACCCATAAAGGCCATATGTCGAGTCAATAGTTACTTAGACCAGAAGGATCTTGCGTTATCTGCGTTAGAAAGAGTATATGGGAGATAAAAATGATTATATGTAAACAATGTGGTTTTGAAGTAAATTCAACAATGAGACATAGTCTTACTAAAAATACATGTCCCTCTTGTGGAGGAGTGCTGCTTGGAGATCTTCATACAAGAAGAATGAATATACTAAAGCAGAAGTTGATGGAGCAGGATTTCGCGTCCGAGCTAAATTCTGATTTAATATTTGACATATCAATGTTTATGCTTACTGAGTTCTTCCCAAGCAAGCCGGGAGCATCAAGTGATTCTGAAGCTGATGAGGAAGGCTCCTTAGAGGACGGCGTTCTAGAGGTAGAAGACCTTCTTGTTGAGGATAAGGGGTTTTCTGAAATCAGAGAGGAGATTAGATCACAGGTTTTTACTGAGATAGAAGATGAAGATTATAATGAAGAAGTTGATATGAAGGTCGCAAGGTTAAAGAGGATCGCAAAAGAGTCAACTGTATTAAGAAAGCCTGGAGTTACGGTTAGAAGGAGCGAGCCTTGATTCGTGCAGTTGCAAATAAAAGACTAGATCTAAGTGAGGATGAATATTCTTATTTTTTAACTTTAAAAGATGAGTTTGGAGAGGCTGAGTTCAGGGGTATTTTTGAAACAGATAGGAACGGGATAATAACTATGGTGTCACCTCCGGTTAAAAACCCTACATCTCTTGGAATCCTATTCTTTTTATTAAATGTTATGATGAACCAGAGGTTACGTAATGTTGGAGTAAGCATTGCAGAATTGAAAAAAAATCAACAAAATGTTGCCGAAATAAATTCTGTGGATAATATATTGGAGAGAATAGAGATGCTTGAAAGAAAGGTAAGGATAATATTGGAGACAACAGCAAATGTCTAAGTTACATAATAAAATTTCTATAAAAGATTTTTCAATAGAAGAGATTGACATATCCCCTCTTGATGATATAATGAGTTTTCTTCCGAAAAATGGTGTAGTTGATGTAAATGTAGCCGAACGAGGGCTTATCTATACGTTGGAGGGCCAAAACTTTTGTCAAGAAAAAATTGTTGTTTTAGATAGATGGATTGGTTTTCTTGAGGGTCAAAAAAATAAAGCTTGGTCATCTGCAGCCTTAGATAAGGCGAAGCAGTCTGGACACAAAACTGTAAAGGACAAAGAGTGGTTTGCTCAAGCAAACGATGATTATATTGATGCACATAATAATTTAGTCATGGCAAAGGCATGCAAGAAGTGGTTTGAGAATAAAACCGCTTACTTTTCTGGGTGGCACTATGCTTTAAAATCTTTCTTAAAAAGAGATTATTCTATTGAAAATTCTAGTGGAATTTCTTACAACGATGAGTACAATAGAGGCTCAGGGCAGGCTCCGGCTTTCCCTGGGAAAAATAAAGATGTCGAAGTGAATACAGACGACATTGATTGGGAATAATTATATAATTTAGCACAAGTCTGCAATTAAGCAGCTACGCAACACAAGTGACAAAGTCACACATTAGGAGCATAATATGACCGATATGGTTTTTGGAGAGGTAGATTGGAATGCAGCCGATTCTGGCGGAACAAAGTCTTCTTTTATGAGATTAGAAGAGGGCGAAAACACTGTTAGAGTTATGGGCAATCCCGTTCAGTTTTATATTCATTGGATAGTTAAGCCTGATGGAAGTCGGCAAAAGGTAAATAGCCCAGTTGACACACCAGAGTTGGTAAGAAGGCTTGAAGATTCTGGCTTTCGTCGTCAGCCAAGGTGGCTGATCAAGGTTCTTGATCGATCAGATGGGGAATTCAGACTTCTTGAGGTTGGTCCTCAGATTTATAATGGCATTAAGGCTCTTTATAACAACAGCAGGTGGGGCAAGGTTACTGCTTATGACGTAACAATTGTTAAAGGTCCAAAGGGTCAGCAACCGCTTTATAGCACAACACCGAATCCCAAGGAGGCTTTATCATCGGACTTCAAGACAAAGTTTATGGAGTTTAATGACAGAGTTAATGTGGAGAAGCTTATATCTCCATCTTCGGCATCTGAAGTTTGCGAGCATATGGGCTGGAGTGTATCCGACTATATGACCGATGAGGGTCAGACCGCTACAGATGATGAGTTTGACTTTGATTTTGAATAAAAAATAGATCAAATCTATTTGGGCGCACAGAGTAAAATTATTCTGTGCGCCCTTTTTATTATGATTAAAGTATTAGGTTTAGACATATCATCATCTGTGGTTGGTTGGGCTATAGTAGATTGCTCAGGTAGCAAGCCTGCATTGCTTGAGCATGGAAACATAAAGCCTCCAAAAAGTAATAAAGGCTCTTTAACTTATAGGGCAAGTGAATATTATAACTACATATGTTCCTTCCTCGATGAGAAAAAACCAGATTTTGTTGCAATAGAAGCATATGCGAATAAATTTCCAAGAGGAAGAAGTACAGCAAGGACTATTATTGTATTATCATTTTTTAACGAACTAACATCTATGGCCTGCTTAAGAACACTTGGGTATGAGCCAGAAAAATATGCTGTTGTTACCATAAGATCACAATTATCAAAACTATTTGGATCAAGGATTGTTTCGAAAGAAGATACTTTTGAATACATTAAAAATAACATTTCTGGATTTGTAACAAACAAAAATAGAAACGGTAAAATATCAAAAGAGTCTTATGATGAGGCCGACGCTGTAGCCGTAGCTTTAGCTTATTTTAATAAAAATAAATAATTTTAAAATATTATGGAGAAAATATGAGCAAGGATTTAACGTATGGAAGTGAAGCAAGGGAAAAGATTTTGAGCGGAGTTGAGAAGCTCGCTAAGACAGTTGCTGTCACTATGGGTCCTCAAGGTAAAAATGTTGTTTTTAGTGTTTATGATAATGTAGCAGCGCCTTTAATTACAAAGGATGGCGTTTCTGTGGCGCGACAGATAACCTTAGAAGACCCGCTTGAAGAGATGGGGTGTCACTTGGTAAAAGAGGTCGCGCAAAGAACGGCTGCTGTAGCTGGCGATGGCACGACAACAGCTACCGTTTTGACTCATGCAATTTTTAAGGCTGGAAACGAGCTAATATCCACAAGTTATAGTCCCCTGCTTTTTAAGTCCGGAATAACCTGGGCTTTGGAGCAGGTCGTTTCGAACCTTAATAATATGGCTACCCCAGTTGATGGATATGAAACAATAAAAAATATTGCAACAATATCTGCAAATAATGATATAGATATTGGTACGAATATAGCCGACGCTTTTGATGCAGTTGGCCTGACAGGAACCGTGGCAGCGGAAGCTAATCCTGGGGTAAAAACGTCTGTAAGATATACAGACGGGATAGAAGTAGATAACGGATATTTATCTACAGCTTTTCTTACAGAATCTGGACAGACAGAAGTTAGTCTAAGGAATTGTAGAATTCTCATTTGTAATGAAGAAATAACAAATCTGATAGGCTGGGTAGACCTGCTCAATGAGTTATCAGATAAGAATATTCCAATACTTATATTGGCAAAGGCATTAAAACAAGAGGCCTTATCAACTATCGTCGCTAACAATAAGCTCGGCAGATTGCGTGCTGTTGCCGTTGAGATACCGACCTTTGGCTTCTTGCAGGACGAATGGCTTGAGGACTTAGCTTCGCTGGTAGGGACAACTGTTTGTGGTGAAAATACGGGTATGTCAATAAAAGATTTAACAGTAAATATGCTGGGCTCTGCAGAAAGCGTGACCGTTGGAAGGCACAAGACTAAAATAATTGGAAGCGCAAAAGATGTAGAGAGAGTGGAAAAGCGAAGGCTTGTATATGAGAGCGATCTCGATAAGCTTCTGAGCGAACAGGCAAGATTAGATGTGAGAAAGAGATTAGAGTTTTTAAACAATAAGGCTGCTGTAATATCGGTTGGATACTCTACTGAGGTTGAGCTTAGAGAGAAGGGGGACCGAATAGATGATGCTTTGAGTGCAACAAGGGCTGCAATAGAAGAGGGCTTTTTAATAGGGGGCGGCACGGCCCTGCTAAGAGCATCCAATGCGGTTGATTTATCCGAAGTAGATGAGTCATTACGGCCTGCAGCAAAGGTTTTGCTTGATGCATGCAAGGCTCCATTTTCTCAGATTGTATCAAATGCATTTGAGGACCCAGAGAGGGTTATGAAAAAGGTTTTGGGATATAAGAAGAAAAATATAGGATATAATGCTGCCAGCGGTAAGTATGAAGACTTATTAAAAGCTGGAGTTATTGACCCTAAAAAGGTAACAAGAACCGCTCTTGAAAATGCTACTAGTGTTTCATTGTTACTTATAAATACAGAGGCTGCAATATCAGATAGAAAAGAAGATCCATCAGCATGGCAACCTTTTGGGGGCTGGCGCCCACCATCTAAGGGTAATTTAAATCATAAATATTAGGAGTTGTAAATATGTCGAGAAAACTAACAGCATCAGATGCTCAAAAGGAAATTACAAAATTCTTTGGAGAAGATACAATCTTTTTCAATGGAGATATATCTGCGGAATATGAGGCAGTAAGCACTGGTAGTCACAATTTAGACGAAGCTATTGGAATCGGAGGAATTCCAAGAGGCAGGATAACTCAGCTGGCTGGAAAAGAAAGCTCCGGGAAAACTATGCTTGCATTATCCTGTATAAAGAATTTTTTAGATGAAAATCCAGAAAATACAGCATTGTTTATAGATGCAGAGTATACATACGATCCGCAATGGGCAGCGAGTCAGGGGGTTGACGTTTCAAGGGTTATGGTTATAAAGACTAATGATGCCAAGAAAATATTTGAAGGGCTAATTGGAACAGTAAAGGTTAACTCTGTTACAAAAAAAGTTAGCAAGAATATGAAGGGAATCTTAGATCATGTGATCGAGGGGACTGATCCCAGGTTTAAAAACTTAGGAATTATTATCCTTGATTCAATAGCGGTCTTAAACACTCCAATGGAGATAAGTGCAGATATAGGCAAAGCAAATATGGCGCCTATACCCAGGTTTTTATCAACAGAGCTAAAGAAGATTACTCCAGTTATTGCCCAGGCAAATGTAGCGTTTATAGGAATAAATCAAGTGAGAGTAAATTTAGGACAGATGTATGGAGACCCAACCAGCTCTCCTGGAGGAAAGGCTCTTAAGCATGCTTGCAGTCTGATGATAAATATGGCACCTCTTGGGGGGGCTGATTCTACAATTAAAGATTCTTCTGGGGAAAAGATCGGACATACAGTTCGAGCTAAAATTCAGAAAAATAAAGTTGGTGCCCCATTTAGAACTGCAGAATACAAAGTGCAGTATACCAAGGGTATTGTGAATAGTGAGGAAGAAGTTTTTAATCTTGGGGTAAAATATGGCATTATAGAGAGGCCTAACAATCAGATGTACATAGTTGGTGGCGAAAAAATTAGAGGAAGAGATAATGCTATGCTTGCGTTCTTAAAGGATAAGGACTTATCTGAAGGTGTGCTGGCTGGCGTCAAGAATATTTATATAAATAATTTAAATACAGAAGATAATGATGATCATGGAAATGATGATTTAGAAGCAAACCCCCTTATAGATTCTATGGAGTAAAGACGCTATGATAGTACGCTGCAACAAATTGTGCAAACTAAGCGATGGAACAACCGATGCTTCGCTTGATATTGAGACGAATAAAGCTATATGTAATGAGTGTGGAGAAGTCTTAGACGGAGTTTCTAAGTATTCAAAGCTGTCGATGAAGACAACTGGAGATATAATTAGAACAAAGAAGAAAAAGGCTTTTGTTTTTCATTGTCAAACTTGTGATGATCATGTTGAAACAACTTTTTTAAACTCAAAATTAGTAGGAAAAAATTGCTCAGATTCTGGAAATAATTGTAAGATAAATGTTACAAAACACATGATAAAGGCAGTTCAAGATGCTGAGAAGTCGCAAAAAATAGAAGAGGGCGATGAAACATGAGTTTCTGCAAAGAGATTGAAGGGCTAATTAACATATGTCATGCTAACTTAAAAAATTCAGAAAAATGCCAAAGTTACCTCAGAGATAGAGGGGTATCTCTTGAGGATATAAAAAATAATAAAATTGGATTTTTTCCTCAAAATATAAATACTTTAACAAAGTATGTTTCAGAAGATATCTTAAACAAACTTTCAATTCTTGATTATTCAAAAAATAGTGATTTTCTTAATTATTTTTATTTAATATTCCCAATCTATTCAGAGTTTGGAGAAGCAACAGGAATTAGCGGAAGATGTCTTATGAGCGATGAAGAAAGGGAGATTGTAGGTGTTCCAAAGTATAAAAACTCATCGTACAAGAAGGCTGATATATTATATGGATTAAACTTATCTAAGGATTCTATTTTGAATTCTAATAATGTATATATATCAGAAGGATATTTTGATCAAATTTCTCTAATGCGAAGCGGGATAGGCAATTCTGTTGCAATATGTGGAACGGCCTTTTCCCAAAAACACTTTTTAAAATTATTAAGGTATACAGAAAAGATGACGTTTATTCTAGATGCAGATGAGGCCGGAGAAAAATCTGCATCTAGAATATATAAGAAGTATATAAACAAAGGGGCTAAATTACGATTTTTAAAAGTTCCTAGTCCATACAAAGATGTTGATGAATATTTTGCAGACCCATCGAAAAATAAAATCACTTTTTTGCGAGATTTCAAACAAATTATTCCGGACACATGGTAGGGAGCGATGGCAAAGAAGAGTAGTTCATATCAATATAAAATAGTTGAGATAGGATTTGACCAGTCAAAGTTAAATAACTTTCCTGCGGACAGGGGCATTAGCAATTTGCTAATGGAAAATGCAGTAGACGAGAGAATAGCAGATTTAAAAGAATCTTTGTTGGACCATCTTTATGAAATAATAAATGGAGATTATTTAACAGAGCATCAAAAAAAGATTTTATTTATGAGGCTTATGGGCAAAACTCAAAATGAAATTGCCGAACACTTAGGAATAACGCAATCTGCAGTTCATAAGGCTATGCATGGAAATATTGATTATAAAAATCAGAGAAAAAGATATGGCGGAATAATAAAAAAGTTAAAAAAAATAACGTCAAGCAATCCTGAGATTTCAAAAATTTTAGATCAGATTGGAAAAATAAACAGGGGCGAGGAAGACCCTACTACTAATTAAAAGTATAGCATAGAGATTTAAGGGAAGTCGTGTGCCGCAGAGGCCGGTTGTTTTTCTATTAATAAACTCAAATTTTACAGTAAGGAGTATGTCAATGTCTGATTTGGACAAGGTGCTTATAGATTTATTTAGAAAACAATCATCAGATGTTTCCGATAAGAACGTTATTCCCGCAAATGGGTCAGTTGGATTCAAGAAAGTTGCCTTTGATATGTTCAAGGTAGAGGGCGATGCTTATGCAGATTTGTGGAAGATGGAAACTATAGATGGCGAAGATTTTTTAGTGAGAAGCTCAGACGAGCTTCCCAAGTATAAAAAAGAAGACGCAGGAGATTGGACTGCTGTGAGTAATTATGAGTCAGATAATGTAACTCTGTCATATAAAAATGTTCCAATTTGTACATTTTCATCTGAAGATTATGGATTTAGTACTGAAGATGTTTTTACGTTTAAGTCTGCCCTTTTGGACATGGCGAATGATGATGTAGAGTTTATAAAGAAAGTTGTAGCTAGTCAGCCAAAGGCTAAGGCTGATGCTATAAGCAGTATATTCCCAGAAATCAACAAGATAATAAAGTAGGTAATACAAATGAAAGAAATAAACAGACTTGCAGCACACGCGAAAAGAGCTTTGGACAGAATGCAGAATGGAAAAAAATATACTTCTGCATATGTTGTTAATCGCTTAGAGAAAGCATCTTTTACAAACTCAAAAGATCAATTAATCTGTAATATGCGTGACGTTATACGCAAGAAAGCTTCAAATCAAAAGTTCATAAGTCAAAGCGAAATAGGTGAGATTTACGACCATCTTTATGGCTTTTCCTCTGGAAGGTCTAATTTTAGAAATGAGCTTGGAGACCTACTTCCTCCCAAGCATGCTACGTTAGAATTATCGCAATTAGGAGCCGCAGGGTCTAGAGTTCCTATGGAAAATGAGCTTGGATCAATGTACGAAGAAACACAGATGGCAGATGAATTGGCCGGAGTTTTTTCTTTGGACAAAAAAGCTTTCTCTGCTCATGGAGACAACACTGTTTCAAAAGCAGAAAAGTTTGTAAAAGTTCAGCTTGCCTCTATGGGGTATAGCCCCACTGCAGTTAGGGCAGTTAGGACGAATGATCACTTTATACTGTGTAGTGCAGCAGTAGATACGTCTGATCATACGCAGGTATCTATACCTGTTCCAGTTCAGATCACAAATGGAATTCCTTCTTTACCACAACACTTTGTTGCTGATAATAGCCTTATTAAGTTAAATAGTGAAAATTTATTTCTTTTTATAAAAGATAAGAACAATCATCTTAAAAAGACAGCTAGAAACAAGTATATTGGACAAAGGTCGGTGTCCTCATTTGAGTCAGATAGAGCAGTTGTTCCAGTTGCACTTGAGAAGTATGCAGACCTAGAGGACTCTCTTGTTTCCGCAGCAACTCATTTTACACCAGCCCAGGTTACGGCGGCGACAAATACCGTTGCATTAGAATTGGCTGGACTTGGCGTTTCAAACCCTCAGGTTAAAGTTTCTGGATCCTCATCTCGTGAAATTAATGTTACAGCAAGCATTCCTACTGGGATGGGGCGCGTAGACATCGGACTTTCTGTAGGCATGAAGGGCGGAAGACCCGCTTTGCCAAGCACCTTTGACGTTGGAGGCTCTTCGATCAAGCTTTCTAGGGCCGGAATAAATCAGGTTATAGATCTTGCAAAAAATGATTCTTCTATAAATAAAGTATCTAGAGAAGCAGAGGCTATGCTGAGAATGTCTTACCCTCAGCTTATGAATGAGGTTTCAAGCGGAGTTTCTACCAAAGACTATAAGAGGTCCGAGGATGCTCTTGGGGCTATAGAGACAAGGTTTGGCGGCGAAAAGCACGCACATGCCTTAGAGGCTTTTTCAAGACTCCTAAAGCACGCAGGGAAAGGATCTGATCGTGATCGTATGATAAAAAATGCCTTAGAGAGCGGAGACCTTATTTGGGTACAAACATCTGTAGAGCCATACTGTCCAAAGCTAGGCCTGCCCGCTAGCAAGATCGATTTTGACGAAAAGGGAAGACTGATTCCGCTGAGAAGATCCTTGGAAGGGAACAGCCTGGATGAGGCTGGAGCCCTCATATCTTCCTCTAGAATACAGCTTTCATAAATGGAGTAAAGATGGGAAGGGACATTAAAAAGATTGCACTCGGAGATCAGCATGGTATTTTTCAGCACTTTCAGGCTGATTCAACTGATTATTCGACAAGAGAAAGATATTTATCTCAAAGAGGCCATGGGTCACCCGATTCAGATCTTTTAAATAGAGAGCGCCTATATGGTATAACCTCTGAGAAAGAAGCTTCTTATGTTCCTACAGAACATGTTGCTCCGCATCTATCTACTCGTTATTCTCCAGATAGAATTGGCGTTCAGGCCATGAGAGTTCCTGGGTCTAATGGAGGCGTATTTCAGGATCCTTATACAAAAAAGATTTATAATTATAATGAGGGATTTACAAGCGAGACAGGAAGGGTGTTTCCGGCAGGTAGCGCAGCTTTTCAAACTGACCTAATGAGTTTTGCAAAAAAATTAAATGATTTAGGACTTAAAAAAGAATCGGCATATGTTAATGCTCTCTGCGACAATAGCGGTTCGGCACCGACCTCGTCCAAGCTCGTTGGAGACCTTGTGAAGATAGCCAATCATTTGGATGAAGCAGGTCTTCATTCAGAGGCAAATTATTTAGATCAAATTTTAAAGAAGAGGGCAGGCCGGCTACGCAATATTGCTGATTTTCTTGGTGTTGATACAGAGCGTTGGGCTCAAAATGAAGCTGCAAGCATGCCTCCTGAAGAGCTTGCTTCCATCGCGCTTTCGCTTCCTGACGCTAAAAAAAAAGATGTTATAGAAATTCTTTTTGATGACCAAGGCTTTAGAGAGGTGGCTGTAGCTAGTCTTGATTCTTCAGAGATTTTGCACATGATTGCAGAGGTAAGCCCAGAGGTAAAGATGGAGGTTGCGCGGGCTATTGCCAGCGATCCAGGCATGGCCTCTGATATGGCAAGACTGGCAGTAGAATCCATGTCGAGCAATATTGGTACCCCTACTGGCATAAATCCAAATACAGCAAACCCCATATCTTCAATGACTGGAGCATTAGCGGATGTTGCTTCGGAATTCTTATCTAATTAGACTCTCTGTAGGCTAAGGCATATTTCCTGCTATATAGTATAATATATAGTGGGAATTTTATTATGGAGTTAGTATGAGCAAAAAGGTTTTAAACCATCCGGAAAAAGAAGAGATAATAAAAAAACTATTATCGGGTGATTCTGTAAAAGAGGTTGAAAGATGGTTAAAGAAAAAGCATCCTAGAACTAAAAGGCTGCATGTGTCATATATGACATTACAAAAGTTCAGGTCTGAACACTTAAACTTAAAGGGTGAAGTTCTTGAAGATATAAAGGATAAAAGGCATGAAGTAGATAGGGAGTCAAAAGAGGCTGAGGCTAAAATGATTATAAGCTCTTCTTCATCTTATATGCAAAAAATAGAAGAGATTGCCACAACAGAGCTAGATGTATCAAAAAGGCTTATTGAAATGGATTCTCTTATAAATTCTAGGATAGAATATTACTTTAATTTGTTACAACAGGGCGGGACAATAAGAGAAGACAAGGTTTTTATAGAGTATATAAACACAATGAAGTCTATTATGCAAGATTGGAAGAAGTATATAGAAGGATTTGCTGATAAAAAAATAGAGCATAATATTAATATTAATGTTGTAAATGAACAGGCTAAGATTTTAAAGGAAGCTGTATTAGACGTGTTACAAGAGATGAATCCAGATTTGATACCAGTATTTCTAGATAAGCTAGAGGTAAAAATGGATGATGTTGACTTGGGCAGTAGTAGCCATAGGGGAAATATAATCGATGTTAATTGACGGAAAAAGAATAGAGGTTCTTAGCTTTGATGATATAGGCAGCCTTATATCATTGGAAGCATGGTTAAAGAGTAATTTGACTATTTTCTCGGAAGATGAAAAGATTAGTTCTAATGAGCTTGGGATTTTTATTGAATATCTAAAAGAGGTTAGTGTTAACCAAAGGGTAAAAGATAAGAGAGACTGGCTCGATAAGTTTGACGACCTTACTTCATGGTTAGAAAGTCCAAGGCGAAAAAATCTTGGAAAAGATGATGGTAATGAATAAGTATTTTAAAAATAAAATATCAGACCTAAAGATGACCGGAGTGGATGCCAGGCGAATCAAAAAGGTGTCTGCACGCCTGGAGGAGGCAGGGGTTTCTGATGACAGATCTTTAAAAAAATATTTACTTTTAAAAAAAGCATCTAGAAAGTTAGGCGTAAATATTTCTGCCCAAGAATATAAGAAGATGCTTAATTTAAATATAAACAGCATTAATGATGCATATTATTCCATTGTAAAAAATAAGGCTGGGACACTAAAAAAGACGGCATATATAAACATGGACCCATACCCATTTGATCGACTGGGGCAAGAGTTTGATGTTAACAAGTGGATTGATATCGTGCACCTTATATACGACTCTGTAGGTCAAGATGAGATGACAAAAGAAAGTGCAATAGATTATTATAGTAATTATTTAGATATAGAGAAGGAAGAGGATGTAAACTTCAAAAGGTGGTTTAAGTACTATAGCGACGGAGAGCATCTAAAATATAGTTCAAAGGAAGATGGTAAAATGAAGAAAAAAGCAGTTTACGTAGGAGACCTGGGCCAAGGAAACAGTCAGTATTCTTATGGAGGTAGTAGCTCTTATTTGAATAAGTCAACTGGATTTAATCTTCCCGGAGATAGCTTTGAGGGAACGTTACTTCCAGATGAGCTTCTTTCAAAAAGAAGAAAGAGGGTTTCAAGAGACTCTGGAAATGACGGAAGTGAAGAGTTTTCCAATTGGAAAGGGAAATTGCATGCCGCATGCAGAAGAATTGATAAGCTATTGAGAAATGATAAATATTTAGACAAAGATGATTATAAAAATCTTGCAGAATTGCTTATGAATTTAAGCTTAAACGTTCAGGGTTTAAAGCTTTCCTCTACAGCGTCTGATATTACTCATAGGGCCGCAAATACCTTAAGCAAGCATGGGCACAGTCAAGGGGCTGATATCCTTAAAAAAGTAGCCCAAGAGCTGCCTCCGCAGGTGGGCGCTCCTGATGTCGCACCTATTCCGCAGCCATCAATGGCCCCGCCTCCAGGAGCTCCAGTTGCTACGCCAGAGCCAGAGGGAGCCGCTCCTCAGGGCGACGGTGTAGTTGCTATGAAAGATCTGGTTGATTCTGCGTCAGATGCAGAGCCTGCTCCGTTAAAAGACATTGTTCCAATTCCAGGCGCTAGACCAGATGAGTATAATGATTTAGCAGGAGAGATAAGCCTTGATGACGCTGCAGCAAAATTAGATGAGGTGGCCGGCATGCTCTCTGACAGGAGAATTATAAGACTTCTTGCCGAATTTGACATAATGCTAGATAAGATTGGAATAGCATCTATGTTTCCCGAGCTTGCAGAATCTCAAAGCAAGCTCATTGATGCATTTTCATATGCGCTAACAAGAGTTACAAAGATGATGGGGCAGCTATCTACGGCCAAGTCTCTTATAGACGCAAGACCGTCTATTGTGCCTGGCGCACCTTCTGACCCTCCAGCCCAAGAGGTCAACCCCGCTCAAGGCTTGCCCGAAGGCGAGATAGTAGAATAAGGAGGCGGAATGAGAAGGGCCTCTTTGTATAGGCGAATTTTAAAATTAGCCAAAGATAATTATATAGAAGAGCCTCTTTTGGTAGGCGGAACGCCAAGAGATCTATATAGAAAAAAAATTGGACAAACTGATATAGACTTCTTAAAAAAAGATGAAGATATAACCACAAATACAGCAGACTCTTTTAGGCTGGCGATAGCTTTTGCTGAAAGCGGAAGTTATCCGTTCAATGTTTTTTCAGATTCTCATGTTTCTGTTTATGCAGAAGAGCATACTGTTGATTTTTCCAGCAATTTTGTATCAAAAGATGCTGTAAAATATTTAAACGAAGAGATGAATCTTTATGATGAAAATTTATATGAAGTGTATAGTAGAGACTTTACTATAAACACTTTGCATAAAAAATTATTAGAAACAACACTGCTGGATCCTTCTGGATTAGCAATAAAAGATATAGAAGACAAGAGAATAAGAACGATAGCGCCTCCAGAGATAACCTTTACTGATGATAAGCGCAGACTATGGAGGGCGGTTAGGTTTGCTGCAAGGTTTGGGTACAAAATAGACTCATCTATAGCAGAGTATGTCAGAGGCAATAGGGGCAGTTTTGCGCCAAGCGGAAAACTTGGTGACAAAAGCCCCGGAAAGCCAATAAGTGATCAATATATATCAACTATAGTTGGCGAATCATTAGAGTATAATCCTGACATAACGATGGGTTATATATTAGACTTTGGAATGCTTTCTTTGGTGCCATTAGTGGGCAGGTATAAAGATGAACTAATTAAAAATAATTTAATTACAAAGTATTTAGATGGCGCAGCAAATATAGGCGAATATCAATTAGATAAAGTATAATGTTTGTATAGTCTTTTTTTTACTAATAATCTTTTCATTTATAGAGTGGAGTATCTATGATCAGAGGCAAAACACATCATTGTCCGTTTGGACTATCAATTCCCGGAGGCTGCAAGTCTGCCGGTGGAAGCGTGTCTGGATCAAATTCTGCAGCTGTTTCTCAGATGCAAGTTATTGATGTCAAAGATGATGACCTAGAAGAGGTCATAGATTCAAATATAGAGATTTTGCTGGCCGTAGAAGAACCCGGCAGATGTCCTTTTGCAGATATGATTATTGAAGACAGAGAAGCGGTTGACTGCAAGTTTGACGAATCACTAAGCTCAATGCCAGCGGGCAATGTGGGCCTAAACGGAAGTCCTCTATACCCCCACACATTTGTGGGAAATATGTCAGAGGCTCAGTATGGATATCCCCTGGATCACTATTCTGATAATAATGAAAGTAGAAATGTATATTATGGACTTTACAGCTTAATAGGATAAAAACATGAAAAATAAATTTACAACATCATCAATTTACAAAGAAGCAGGCTGGTGGGATGAAGCAAAGGGCTGGGCAGGAGATGTGGCCGATGCCACCGAGGCGGCGTTTAGCGATGGTCTCAATGAAGCAACGGAAATAGCAGGAGATGTGGCCGATGCCACCGAGGCGGCGTTTGGCGATGGTCTCAATT
>MDSZ01267817.1_pt1 | contig 48610 bp, 53 predicted proteins | sample 811201 | NCBI WGS metagenome assembly MDSZ01 (sample SAMN05326647, study PRJNA326480) | marine metagenome | isolation source: seawater | place: Indian Ocean: North | collected 2010 | reverse complement strand
TGAATCCAACTAAAACTGTGTAATTTTTCATTCCAAAGTTTACTTGATTTATTCGTTTTCCATGTGTTTAGATCAAAAGGAATTGTTTCGTTATGAAAACTGAGGAAACCTTCAATAATTTTTCTTCCATTTTCTGAGTTAGCTGACCATAAGTTCTCTGGAATAAATGAAATTTCAGAAACGGCCCTTCTATTCAAAAATAAATTATACAAAGGATTTTTAAATTTTATCAAAAAATCTATTTTTTTAAGAAGATGATGCATTTTAAGATAATTAATAATTTTTTTTCAGGCAGGCAATAAAAAACCCATCTATACCCCCATCCTCTTTAAAAAAATTTGGAGAAATCAAAATAGATGGAATTTTCCTATTTAGATACCCAAAATTTTTAATAGACTGAAAGGGTATTTCTAAGGAAAAATTTTTATATTTTTCCAGAAAGTTTTTCATTTGTACTTCTCCCTCTTTCGAAATAATAGAGCATACACAATAAATTATAAAACCTCTATTTTTTAAATGCTTGGTAGCTGTTATGAGCATTTGCCACTGTTTGTTTACTAATTTTGATATATCTTTATTTGATAAAAGTATCTCAGGTTTTTTTTGCATTAATCCAGATGCAGAACATGGTGCATCAATTAAAATGCAGTCAAATTTTTTGAGAGTATTTAAGTTATTAAAATTCATTCTCATAATTCTTGTTTTATATTTTAATCTTTCTAAATTGTTAATTAATGTTTTGATTCTCAAACTGGATATTTCTATGGAATCAACGTTATATCCTAGATCTAAAAGTTGAAATAATTTACCACCTGGTGCTGATCCAACGTCAAGAACAGAGATTTTTCTTGGATCTTTTTTTTTGAATATATCATTTATTACTGTTACTGGTAGAGTGGCAGCCAAACCTTGAACCCACCAATATCCATTATCGTAGAAAGGTAATTTTTTTATTTCAACTTTGTTTTTTATTCGAATTGTTTCTGGAAAAATAAGTCTTCCTCCCAATAATTTTTCCCAATTAAATTCTTTAAAGACATCTTTTTTTATTTTTATATCCACAAAGGGTTCTTTTACAATTTGTTTTGAGATAGATGATATGGAAGTTTTATTAAAATGATTGTCAAGGTCATTCTTAATCCAATCAGGAATATTATTTTCGGGCTTAAGGTTTTTTATTATTGAATTTTTATTTCTTAAAATATTTCTCAATACTGCGTTAACAAATCCGCCAAACCCATATTTTTTCGATATTTCTACGGCGTTATCAACAACAGGATAATCAGGTATATCAATAAAGAGTAATTGAGCTATGGCTATTCTGAGTATGAAATTTATTCTTGAGTTTTTTTTTAATGGTTTTTTTATAAATTTCAAAATAACATTATTTATTTCACCATGCCTCCTTAGTGCAGTAAGCACAAGTAGATTTATGAATGATCGATCTCTAATTTCAAGTAGTGAAAGATCTCTATAATCGTTTAGTGCATTGTCTAAGGTTTTACCTTTATAAACAGTGGCCAAAATTAGTGAAGCAATTTCTCTTGGGTTGGTCAAAAAATTATAGCTTTTTTAGGTTACAAATACTAAGTTACACATATGAAAAAAAAATTAAAAGTAAAAAATTCAACTCGTAAGTCTCTTCCGAAACAAAAAGAAGTTGGTGGCCCCAGCGGACCTGAACCAACTAGATATGGTGACTGGGAGAAGAAAGGAATTTGTTACGATTTTTGACTAATCTCTGTTATTAATTAATTCATCAACAACAGATGGTTCATTAAGAGTAGAAGTATCACCTATTGTACCCTCCTCCTTACAAGCGACTTTTCTAAGGATCCTTCTCATAATTTTTCCTGATCTAGTCTTTGGTAAATTCGGAGCCCATTGTATAATATCTGGTGCTGCTATTGGACCAATCACCGATCTAACCCAAGAAATCAGTTCCTTTTTTAGTTCTTCGTTGTATTTTTCATCTGTCATTAATGTAATGTAGGCGTATATTCCTTGTCCTTTTATGTCATGGGGATAACCAACAACGGCTGCTTCAGAAACTTTTTTATGTAAAACTAAGGCACTTTCAACTTCAGCGGTGCCTAGTCTATGTCCAGAAACATTAATTACATCGTCAACTCTCCCTGTTATCCAATAGTAACCATCATCATCTCTTTTACAACCATCACCAGTGAAATACTTTCCCTTAAAGGAGGAAAAGTATGTTTCTCTAAATCGTTTATGATCTCTATACACAGTCCTCATCATTCCGGGCCATGATGTTTTGATACAAAGATTACCTTCACACGAACCTTTTAGTTCATTACCGTCATTATCAACGATTAAAGGAGTTACTCCATAGAAAGGTAGAGTTGCAGAACCTGGTTTTAAGGGTGTTGTTCCACTAATTGGAGAAATCAAAATACCACCTGTTTCAGTTTGCCACCAAGTATCAATTACAGGGCATTTTTTTTTCCCAATCACTTCATAATACCATTTCCATGCCTCAGGGTTTATTGGTTCTCCAACAGTACCAAGAACTCTAAGTGAGGAGAGTTTAGAATTCTTAACATAATTATCGCCTAATCCCATAAGAGCTCGAATTGCAGTTGGTGCAGTATAAAATATATTAACTTTGAATTTATCAATAATCTCCCAGAATCTAGATGGGTTTGGAAAAGTTGGGACTCCCTCAAACATTAACGTTGTTGTGCCATTACATAATGGCCCGTAAATTATATACGAATGTCCAGTAACCCATCCTACATCTGCTGTGCACCAATAGACATCATTATCTTGAATATTAAAAATTTTCTTATGAGAAAAAGATGCATGCAATAAGTATCCTGCTGTTGTGTGTAAAACTCCTTTTGGTTTACCCGTTGACCCTGAGGTATATAAAATAAAAAGTGGATCTTCAGAATTTTGTTGGGATATTGGACAATCAGAACTTTGATTTGATATTAAATCATGATACCAAATATCTTTATTGTGATTAAAACTATCTTCGGATTCGGTTCTTTTAACAACAATAATATTTTTGACAATGGATATTTTATCTATAGCCTTTTTTACATTTGATAATAGAGGAACCTTCTTTCCTCCCCTTATACCTTCATTAGCGGTAATTATTAAAGATGATTCACAATCTTCTATTCTATCTCTTAGGGATTCTGGAGCAAATCCTCCGAAAACAACTGAGTGAATTGCTCCAATTCTTGAACATGCTAGCATTGCAAATGCTGCCTCAGGAATCATTGGGAGATAAATCGTAACTCTGTCACCTTTTTTTACACCAAGGGATTTTAGACCATTAGCAAATTTACACACAGATTCATGAAGTTCATTGAAAGTTATTTTTTTACTTTGACGAGGATCGTCGGACTCCCAGATAATTGCAATCTTCTCACCTTTATTTTCTAGGTGTCTATCTATACAATTATACGAGACATTTAAAAGGCCATCTGCAAACCATTTGATGTTTACTTTATCATTAAAGGAACTTTCTTTAACTTTGCTAAACTTTTTAATCCAAGACAGATCTTGAGCTTTTTCTCCCCAAAAGCTATCAGGATCATTTACTGATTTATCATATTCAGTTTTGTATTGCTCCATTGAGGTAGAAGATGGTAAATCATCAGAGTTTTTAATAAAATTCATATAATTTTCCTCGTCTAAGGCAATATACCAATTATTGCATTTTATTCATTAAAAAAAACTAAAATACTTTTTTGAAAACTTCTATAGTAACCTCTTCAAAAAGGTCAACCTGGACGTAGGGATCTTCTTTCAAAAAATTTTTCAGATCATCTTTTGTTTTAAACCTTAATATTAAAACACTCCCTTTTGGAGTGTCGTCATTATTTAAGATTGGCCCGGCCATTAAAAGTTTATCCTTATTATTTTTTAAATATTGAAGATGTTCATCTCTATTATCTAATCTCTTTTTTAGAGAATTTTCTTTATCTTTACAAAAAACTATAAATGTTTTCATTTTTCAAATTGAAGTGGTCTTGAAAGAAGTTTAATAACAGTTTTATTAATATCAAATCCTTTAAGGATTTTTCTAACGGCATTACTAATTGGCAACTCAACATTCAATTTTTTTCCTAAATTACATATACTTTCACAAGACTCTAAACCTTCAAAGAGTTGAGATGTTTTTTTCTTTTTTTTTGCTAAGAGATAACCAAATTTAGTGTTTCTTGATTTTAGAGAAGAACAAGTTAGGGTTAAATCCCCAATTCCAGATAAACCATAGAAGGTTTCTCTTTTTGCACCCATGATCATTCCAAGATCAATAATTTCTGATAGCCCTCTTGTTATTATGGCTGCTCGGGCATTTTGTCCAAGATTACTTCCTATAATTATTCCACATGCAATTGCTATAACATTTTTCATAGCTCCTCCAAGTTGTGTGCCAACAATATCGTTATTAAAATAGATTCTAAACTTTTCTTGTAAAATTAGCTCTGATATCTTGTTAAGTAAATTATTGTTTTTAGATGATAAAACTGAGGCAGTGGGCAAACCATCAATAACTTCAGAAGCAAAATTTGGTCCTGATAATATTGCATAACTTGATTTGGGAAAACAATCCTCTAATACTTGGCTCATTAATAAATTAGTTTTTTTTTCAACACCTTTACAACAAATTACAAAATTTCCTTTAAAATCTAAAGGTAAACATTTGAGATTTTCTCTCATTTTTTGAGAAGGTATTGCTAAAAAAATAGTTTCACAAACCTTTAAATCAGAAAAGTCATCCGTCAATGAAACCTTTCCTTGTTCGTTAAAATTTTTACCTGCCTTTTTTAAATTCCTTGCCTTAAGAATAATATTTACATCTCTTAAAATTCTTGTCAGTGCTGAAGCCCACTGACCAGAGCCTATAATACCGACATTTAACATAAACTACCTAAAGCCCATCGAGGTTTTGGTTCAAGTTCTAGGGGATCACTTTTTTTTTTATTTTCTAATCTTTCAATTGCTGCCCAAGCAATCATTGTTGCATTGTCAACGCAAAGCTTTTGTTCAGGAGCAATAAATTTCATACACATCCTTTTGCATAAACTTTGAAGTTCTTTTCTTATGTATTTGTTTGAGGCTACTCCCCCTGCTAAAACAAAAAAACCAGATCTATATTTTGTTTTGAATAAATTTATTGCTTTTTCAGACTTAATAATTAAACACTCAGTAACGTTTTCCTGAAATTCTTTTGCTAAATGTGATTCATTTTTTTTTTCAAAAAAATCATCTGTCACTTTTCTTACAGCTGTTTTAATTCCCGAAAAAGAAAAATTTAAGTCTTTACTATTAATTAAAGGTTTTGGTAATTTGAAACTGACCTCCCCATTGCTTTTTAACGCAAGTTTTTCAATAATTGGACCACCTGGATATGAGTAGCCCAACAGTTTTGCGACTTTATCAAAAGCCTCGCCTAAAGCGTCATCAAGTGTTTCACCAATCAATTCAAAGTTATTATATTTTTTTGCAATAACTAACTGAGTATGCCCTCCGGATACAAGTAGGCAAAGAAATGGAAAATTAATTTCCTTTTTCATTCTTGGTATTAATAAATGCCCTTGCAAATGATTGATAGCTATAAAAGGTTTATTCAGTGCTAAAGCAAGTGTTTTAGCATAGTTTGAGCCTATAAGTAATCCACCAAGAAGTCCTGGCCCAAGTGTTGCTGCGAATGCATCTATTTTGTTAAGACTCACTTTTGAAGCAGAAAGTGCTTTTTCAACCAAAAAATTAATTGAATTGCTATGCTCTCTTGAAGCTAATTCAGGAACCACCCCTCCAAATTTTTTATGTTTGTCAATTTGAGATAATGTTTTTTCTGAGAGAACTTTCCCAAATTTTTGCGAAGGTTTTTTTTCAATGATGGCAACTGAAGTTTCATCACAACTTGTTTCAATTCCTAATATAATCATAATTTTAATAAACTAGAATATTTAGAATAGTTTTTCTATGCTAGAAAATAAAAAGATAAATTCATGTATAATTATACGAAAAAAATTATTGTAGGTTCAAGAGCCAGCCCTCTAGCAAGAGCTCAAGTAGAAATTTTTCTTAATTCATTAAAAAAATCATTTGGATCTGATATTTTAAACAAATTCGAAAAAAAGTTTTTCATAACTTCAGGAGATAGATTTTTAGATAAAAAAATCTCATCTATTGGAAATAAAGGACTTTTTACAAAAGAAATTGATGAGGCTCAGCTGAATTTTAAAATAGATTTTGCTGTTCACTCTTTAAAGGACTTACCCACAAAGTTACCTAAGGGCTTAAAAATTGGAGCAGTATTGCAGAGAGACGCTCCTGAGGATGTTATTTTATATAATAGCAATAAAAAAATTTTAGAATTATCTAAAGGTTCTGTAGTTGGTACGTCATCACTTAGAAGAGCTATTCAACTTAAAAAATATAGGGAAGATTTAGTCATTAAAGAAATAAGAGGAAATATTGAAACAAGAATTCAAAAACTTAAAAAAGGAGATTTTCAAGCAATAGTTTTAGCTGCCGCTGGTATTAATAGATTAAAAATTAGAAACTACCATGAAAAAATAGACACCAATATTATTATTCCTTCACCAGGTCAAGGAGTAATTGCAATTGTTGTAAGGGAGGATGATAGTGATCAAATATTCTTAAAAAAAATTAACCACCAAGTTTCTTATTTGGAATCAGAATGTGAAAGAATTTATTTATCAGCTCTAGATGGGTCATGTAAAACCCCAATAGGAGCATTGGCAAAACTTGAAAAAGAATCAAATAAAAAAAAAATCTTATTTAAGTACATGGCTTCTACAATAAATGGTAATAAATATATAAAAGATCAAACTTACTTTGACATAGAAGATTATCGTAAAATGAGTTTTAACTTAGGAAAAAAAATTAAAAAACAATTGTTGCACAGTGAAGATTCTCCTTACACGACCAATAAATGATTCAATCAAGACTGCTGATATTTTGAGGCAATCAAATATAAAATCAGTTATTCTTCCTTTTCTGGAAATAAAAAAATATAAACAAAATATACAACAATTTTTATCGGATGATATCTTGATGTTTACAAGTAAAAATGGTGCAAAGTTATTTAGATGTCAGGATAATATAAAAAAAAACCTAGCCTTTGCTGTGGGTAATGAAACAAAAAAAAAATTACAACAAAAAGGGTTTAAAAACATAATTAATGTTGATGGAGATTTAGAAAAACTATTGAAAGTTATTAAAGATTGTTTGAAAGCAGGGCAAAAAATTTATCACCCAACATCAAATAAAGAAAATCAGGTGCTCAAAAATTTTTTCTTTAATCTTGGTTGTAATTACTATGCTATAAAATGTTATACTTCAAAGATGATCGGTGCTGACAAAAAAAAATTGGAGTTTTTTATGAAAGAAAAAAAAAATTTAATAACATTCTTTTCGCCCTTAACAGCTAGATCATTTGCAAAGCAGGTTATTGAAAATGAGCTTAAAAACCTTTGTTTAGATAATTTTTTTTTAGTTATAAGCAATAAAGTTAAAAAAGAGCTGAATAATTTAGGAAAGTTAAAAATTTTTATCCCAAATGAACCTAAGCAAAGTAAAATGATAGATTTAATAAAAAAGATAAGTTTGGAGAAGATAGTTGGTCAATAAAGAAAAAGAGATTCCCCAAAAAGGAGAATTTATTGATTTGAATAAAGGTGAATTTAAAAAAAAATCAGGTTTTTTAAAAATCTTTTTTAAATACACAATTATCTTTCTTTTTTTTTTTTTCATTAGGTCTTTTTATGTTTCAGCCTCTTAAAAATCATTTTTCTTTTCTTCACAATGGAAAACAGGATTTGAGTCAGGACTCAAAAATTGAAAATAATTTTAAAGATAATTCTTTTAATGAAGAAGTAGAAAAAAAATTGATTTTTGAAGACGAATTGAAAAATATTAACTTACTAATTAATGATTTTGAAAAAAAAATAAAGGAATTAGAAAAAAAAAATAATGAATTAAATCGTCAATTAAAAAATACTAATCAAGCTTTTGAAAGTTTTAGACAATACGACCCTAATGATTCATTCAGAATAGATTTTAAGAGAAATAAAATTTTAATAAATTTCTTAATATTAAGAGCTAATTTTTACAACAGAATTGGATTCAGAGAAGAAATAGAAATTTTACTGGATATATTTAGTCAAGATTCATCGATGATAAATTATTTAAATTTTTTTAAAATGTTAGATATAGAAAATTTAAAAAAAGAGGAATATTTCTTATCTGAAATTAATAAAAGTCTATTACTTCATGAAAATGATATTGATGATTTATTTCAAAAGATTGAAAATGATTCATACTCTAATGCTGAGAATATTTTTAAATCAAAAGAAGATTTTATAAATTATATGAGGGATATTTTTTCAGCTACTTTCAAAATAACAAAATATGAAAAAACTCAAACAGAAAGTAATGAAAGAATTGAACCTTTAAGAAAGACACTCGTTTTGGCAAAGGAATTTCTTCTTATAAATAATTTAAAAAAAGCAATAATTACTTTAGAGCAATCTTCCGTTAGTAATGAATATTTTTATAGCTGGTTAGATGATGCTAAGAAACTCGCTGAAGCTAATGACAAATTTTCAGAACTTGAAATTAAGATTCTAGAACTATTAGGGCATGGTTTTGATTAAAGTTCTAAAGTTTTTTTTTATTACTATAATTTTGTCTTACCTTGCTGTTTGGATAAGTAATAGACCGGGAACAGTCAAGATTGTTTGGCAAGAATACCTTGTTGAAACAAATGTTATTGGGTTATTATTTGTTTTAATTTTTTCTATATTTTTGTTTGTTGTTTTTTTTTCTTTAATTTCAAAGCTAAAAAACTTTCCTAAGAATTTTTCTAATTCTAAAAAAGATAAATTGCTTTTCCTTGGAAATGAATCGCTAGACGATATAGCAATAAATTTGTTCATTGGAGATAGCATTGCTTTAGAAAAAAATTCGAGAAAGCTTAAAAAATATCTTGGCAATCAATTGTTTTCAACAGTTATGCTTTTTAATACTTCTCTTTCAAACGAAAATTATGAAGATGCTAATAAATATCTAAAAATTCTAAAGTCAATTCCAAAAGCTGAGTATATATCCAATAGAGCAGAGGTTTTAATTCTTTTTAAGGAAAACAAGATTGATGAGGCTCTTACATTATTATCAAAATTGAAAAAAGAATTTAATGATGATCTTTGGATCTCTGAGAAATTAGCTATAATTTATTCACAAAAAAAAGAGTGGGAATTAGCCTGGCAAACAGTAGAGGGAGTTGCAGATAAACAAAACAAATCTTTTAGTAACCTTAAGGCTAATTTACATGCTTTATCAGGTAATAACATTCTTGATTCTCTCAAAATTTCTAATCACTCATTTTTTATAATAAATGAGGCGATTAAAAAACATGTTAAAGAAGGTAATTTAAATAAAGCTATAAAGTTAATTGAAAAAAATTGGTTACAACTTAATTGTACAGACATCATTGAAACTTTTATAAAATTTGAGTTGAAAAATAATTCAGATTCTCTGAAAAGGCATAAATTACTAACTAAAGCAATAAAAAAATTCTTAAATAGATCTGATGAAACTAAATTAGCTTTGGCAAAATCAGCGTATCAGGCAAAAATCTGGGGAGAAAGTCAAAAATATCTTGATGAAATTCCAGAGGATAATTGGGATGAAAGAATAATTAATCTTTACAAAGAAATAAGTAAAAAAAGTGAAAAAATCACTTTTCGAGATAATTTCAAAGAAGTCAAGCCCGTGCCATTATGGTCATGTTTAGTTTGCAAAAAAAAATATAAAGAATGGCAATTTGTCTGTAATGAGTGTTTTTCAGTAAATAGAATTAAATGGTCAAAGGAGGAGATTATAGTTAAAAAAAATTTTTTTTTAGAGAATCCTTTTAGACATTTGCCAAAGATGAAGTGAAAAAATCGACAAATATGGAGAAAATTTTTTTTTAAAATTAATTTTTTTTTTTTCAAGTTGGCAGAGTTTTTTTATTGTTTTTTTGATAACTAGATCAGTTTCTGGAAAAATATTCATTCTTTGTAAATAAAAAATTTGCACCATATCACAAGTCCAATTTCCAATTCCGCTGAAATTTAGAAGATAGTTACGAATGTTTTCTTCATTTAGTTTTTCTAATTCTACATTTTCAAAATTAATGCCTTCATAGAGAAGCTCTATATATTTTTTTTTCTTATTGGAGATTCCTATATCTTTTAATAAATCAGAGAGTTTTTTTTTACTTCTAATATCTTCAATCTTTGGAAAATCCGTTTTTAAAAGTAAGCAAAATTTTTTCCATATTGATTGAGCAACTTTATTAGATATTTGTTGAGAAATAATTGTCTGACTTATAAAAGTAAAAAGATCGAGTTTTGGCTTTGTTAATTCTATGATGCCATTTTTCTCTATTTCATTTTTTACTTTTTCTAAATTAAAACTTTTTTTTAATATCTCACTGTGTACAAAAACACTGTCAAAAGCCATCAATTAACTTTCATTATTTTTGAAGGATCATTTTTTTTATTTTTCCCTTCTTTTTTTATCAAATATATATTTCTTGAATAGATTAAAAAACCACAAGATTGTCCAACTATGAAAACTGGATCAACCTTATGTATTGCATAGCTAAGAAGAATAAGACTTCCTGCTAAACTTATCCACCAGAATATATTTGGTATAATGCTCTTCGAGGCTCTTTCACTTACAACCCACTGAATTAAAAATCTTGATGCAAAGATTGTTTGTCCAATGAACCCAATAATTAACCAAATCTGTTCACTTGTCATTCCATTCTCCTTTTTTTTTATTTATTAATATCCACACTCTCACGAGGTCTAGAACACCAACCCAAAATCTATTATTGAAATTAAATTTTGAATATCCTGCTAATCTTTTTCTATCATCTACTAAAACATTATATACCTTACCTTTAAACATTTTAAATAATGCCGGCAAAAATCTATGCATATTTTTAAAATAGTCAATCTTTATGTAATCCTGTTTTCTGAAAACCTTAAATGCACATGCTGTATCGTTACAATCATCGTTTAATATTAATTTTCTAATTTTATTTGCGACTTTTGAGCTAAATCTTTTTATGAAAGTATCTGCTCTTTTTTTTCTATTACCACAAATAATAGCATATTTTTTTTTTTCTTCAGGTATTTTTATCCAGCTATCAATCAATTTATTTATTTCATAAGGAGGGTTTTGCCCATCTCCATCCATGACACAAATTAAGTTATATTTCGCAGCTTTAACTCCTGTTTCCATAGCTTTGCATTTACCTAAATTATTTTTATGGTGCATAACTTTTAATGACTTTATTTTCAGTATCTTAACTTTTTCTTTAAATCCATCAGTACTTCCATCATCAATAATTATAATCTCAGGAACTTTTTTTCTAAATTCATGTAAAATTTCCTCTAACAATTTAAAAATAGATTCAGTTTCATTGAAAATAGGAATTATAATTGTAAATCTAATCATTTTAGAAAGATATGGTATCCTAAATCTAAACTAGTGTAACTTAAAAACAATGAATTTTTTAAAAGAAAAATTAATACATTTTATTCTTTTTTTACTCTTTATATTTTTTCTACAAGGTATTTTTAATTTACCTGTGATGGATAGAGATGAAGCACGTTTTGCTACGGCCTCAAAAACAATGATGGAGAATAAAGATTTTATTGATATTAAGATGCAAGATGAACCTAGATATAAAAAACCAATTGGTATTTATTGGTTTCAGTCGATTTCCAACCTTGCATTTGGAGATGAACCATATGACAGTATTTGGGTATATAGGTTGCCATCGCTTTGTGGGATAATTTTCTCTCTTTTTCTAATTTTTAATTTTGTAAGAAAAATTTATGGGGTGAAAGTTTCTTATTTATCATTATTTTTTTTGATTCTGTCTTTGCTAACTATTTCTGAACTTCATCAAGCTAAAACGGATGCCACACTTTTTTTTACAATTACTTTATGCAATTTAATTTTGCTCAAAGGTTTAAATGAAGGTTTTGTAAGTAAGATTAATAAGGTTGTTTTTTGGTGCTCAATGGGATTAGGTGTTTTGATAAAAGGACCAATTATTTTTATTTTCACAATCCTACCTCTTTTAATTTTGTCTCTTATAAAACAGAAAAACTTTTTTAACTTGGTTTGGAGCTTGAGTGGTTTAATAATATTTTCTTTAATAAGCATACCTTGGTTTGTTGCTATATCAATAATATCTAATGGACTTTTTTGGCATGAATCTGTAATCAATGATCTCTTCAATAAAGTAAAATCCGGTCAAGAGTCGCATGGGTTTCCGCCTGGTTATTATTCTTTACTTTTGATTATAATGTTTTGGCCAGGAGTGATTTTTATTCCAAATCTACTAAAAAAATTATATGAGAACTGGAAAAAAGATTTTTTTGAAAAAAATGAATTAGTTTTTCTGTGTTTATGGTTTTTTATTCCATTTATAACTTACGAAATAATTCCGACAAAATTACCTCATTATATTTTTCCGTCATATGCAGCTTTGAGTATTTTGATTTCTCGTGAAGTTTGTAATAAAAATTTTGGAGATTTTGTAACTACAACTTCTTTTATTTTACTGTGTCTTTATCCCTTGATTTTGATTGTTGCGAAAATTTTTGTAGTTATTGAATATTCTTCCATTGATTTTAAATTATGGATTGTCGTTTTAACTTTGCTAGTCTTAATTTTATCAGCAATAAAAACTTTTTTTAATAAAAGTTTTATTGGTTTTGTATCAGCCACAATTTTTTTCCAATCTGTAGTTTACCTCTCAGCAGTTTATTACTTAGTGCCTAAGCTTGAATTAATTTGGGTCTCTGAAAAAATAAATTCTATAATTGATGAAAAAATTGATACTGTCGATACGGTAGTTCACTCTGGCTTTAATGAACCAAGTTTAACTTTTCTTACATCTCATAAAGCAAAAAAAGGAAATATAAATGATTATTTTAAATCGATAAATTCTGAAAAAATATTATATATTGTTACAAATCCTGAAGAAGGTTTAATTAATGAGCAAAATTTCAGTAAAGTGGAACTCATTAATGAATTTAATGGTTTTAATTACTCTCAAGGAAAAAATATACTTATAAAGGTTTATCTAATTCAATGAAAAATATTAATCAAGAAATTTTGTACAAAATAACTTCACTTAGTTTTTTCATCTTTATTCTAGTTATAACTTTTTTTATATTTAAATTTTTAGATATTCTAATTTTTGAATTTACACGTTCGTTTCATGGATTTATTTTTCTTTTTTTTAAAAAAATTATTGATCCACTCTCAGACATTTTTGACCCTATTAACATAATTATTATTTGTATAATATTGATTCTTTTAAGTTTTAATATTCACTATCTTTTAAAGAATGGTGTTAAATTAAAACTTTTAGAAGATAAGACAGGGTTTGATTATAAATCAATCATAAATTCTTTTGAATATTATTCACTTATTCTAAAACACTTTTTATGGTCGATAGCTGTAGCAGGGATTTTGTTAAACGTTTTAAAGTATATAATCGGCGTGGCTAGGCCAAAATATTTTTTTTTTGAGGGGTATGATCGAATAGACTTTTTTAACCTTTATCATAAAACCAATTCATTCCCATCAGGTCACACACAAGCAGCTTTTACTTTGGCTATACTTTTAATTATTTATATTAAAAGATATCATTTTTTAATTCTATTTGTTGCATGCTTAATGGGAATCTCAAGAATATTTATGTCAATGCATTTTCCCAGTGACATTTTTTTTGGAGCATATCTTGGAGCAGTAATTCCTATTTTGTTGTATAAAAATTATTATAAATCTAAAATAGAAAAATATGATGATAAAAAATTGGCGTGTTTTAATAATTTTATTAAATTGATATACTGGAGAATTTTTATATGAAAAATTTTTTATTTGCTTTAATTATTTATTTTCTAATTAGTTTTAACAATGAGTTGATTTCTAGATCATGGTGTAAAGCTGTATATAAACAAAATTCATTACCAGGGGAACTTCAGGAACAAATTAGCAAATGTAAAAATTCTGATAATTTTTTTTTAGCAATTCACACGTCTTTCAAAAATGCAGGTCATTTACTAAATTCATTTATAGCTGAATATTGTGACTTAAATAGAAACTTACATATATCAGAGCCACGACCTGGAGATCCTTTTTTTACAATTGTTTGCGAGTTTAGAAAACATTATATAAGAGAATAACTAAACTTTTTTTTAAATTGTCGTTTAAAGTTCATATGCTTACTTTAATACACAATATTCGTTTTGACAGAATTCGAAACGACCATTCACATTCTTTCAAAAGAAATTTAAATAATTATACAAATTCAGAGCTTGAAAGTGAGCAATCTAAACAAAAAGATACCTTTTTACTCTCAGACAGTTGGCTTCAATTATATAGAAGACAATAAAACCCTGAAGAAATCAGGGTTTTATTGGAGGAAATTAAAATAGACTTGAGACTAGTAACAACAAAAAAATTGATGAGAATGTTATTGCACAATATTTTGTTATTATCATACTAGCCCTACTACAATATATAGCTATTGACTAATATTGTCAAACAATATATTGATTTTTTATATTTTCTTTAATTTTTTTTTTCATAAAATTAATTTTATGAAAAATTTAAAAATAGCTGTAATTGGAAGTGGTATATCTGGCTTATCTTCTGCATACTATTTATCCCAATATAACAAAGTCGATATATTTGAAAAAAACAAATATTTTGGTGGACATACAAACACTCAAAAAATAACAATTGACAATAAAGATATCAATGTTGATACAGGTTTTATTGTTTTTAATTCAATAAACTATCCAAACCTTTGCAATTTATTTAAAAAATTAAAAATTCAAAGTTATGAAAGTGATATGTCATTTTCAGTTTCAAATTTGATTGAAGACCTTGAATATTCTGGAACTAATCTCTTAAGCTTATTTAGCCAAAAGAAAAATCTTTTTAATTGGAAATTTCTTAAAATGTTAATTGAAATTATTAAATTCAATAATTCAGTTGAGAAGGATAAGAAGAAATACAAAAACTTAACAATTCAAGACTATTTGGATAAAAAAAAATATTCGGACTATTATAAATATCAGCATATTTTTCCAATGGCAGCGAGTATTTGGTCGTCAAATATAAATGATATTAAAAATTACCCGTTTGAAAAATTTGTAAATTTCTTTTCAAATCATGGTTTATTAAAAATTTTTAATAGGCCAAAATGGAGAACAGTGAGTGGAGGTAGTCAAAGTTATGTAAATTCAATTTTAAGTTCGCAAAATATTAAATCGTATAAAAATTGTAATGTTAAATTTTTATACAAAAAAAAAAAAAAAATTTATCTAGAAATTTTTGGAAAACAAAAATTATACGATCATTTGATTGTTGCGACACATGCTGATCAAGTAAATGAGTTTCTCCTAAATAAAAATAAAGGAAAAAAATTTTTTGAAAGTATTAAATACACAAAGAATAGTGTTTATTTACATTCTGATCAGAGTTTAATGCCAAAAATTAAAAATTGCTGGTCAAGTTGGAATTATCTTGAACATTCAAAAAGCACTAATATCACAGTGACATACTGGATGAACAAACTACAAAATATTCAAACAAAGAAGAATATTTTTGTATCATTAAATCCTTCTATTATTCCAGAAAAAAGAAAAACTTTTAGTAAACACATATATGATCATCCTTTATTTGATTTCAAAACCTTTAAAAATCAAAAACTAATTAGATCAATTCAGGGTGTTGATAATATATGGTATTGTGGGGCTTACCTTGGTTATGGTTTTCATGAGGATGGGATAAATTCGGCAATTGAAGTTGTAAACAAAATTCAAAAAAAATATAATACTAATGATTAAAAATATGAATAACACTTTATTTGATGGGATAGTTTTTCATAAAAGATATAAACCTTTCGAACATTCATTTAAATATAAATTTTGCTATTTTTGGTTTTCACTTAATTTTAGAAATAAATTTAGATTCTTTAAAAAAAATAAGTTCGCACTTTTTTCGTTCTATGATATTGACCATGGTGAAGTTGGTAAAAACAATATAAATTTTTTAGAACACCTTAAAAAAAAATTTAAACATGAGGGAGAAAAAAATATTAAAGATGTTAAGGCTTTTTGTTTACCAAGAATTTTAGGGTATGTTTTTAATCCAATATCAGTTTTTGTTTGTTTTGAGAAAAATAATCGAGCATCAGCAGTTATTTATGAAGTGAGTAATACATTTAATGAAAGGCATTCCTATTACTGTAAAATAAATAAAAAAAATCATATAAAAAAAAGATTTCATGTATCACCTTTTTTTAATATAAAAGGCAATTATACAATTACTTTTAATATTAGCAGGAGTTTGGTGGATTTGTTTATAATTTATAAAGTAAACGGTGAAAAAATTTTTGAGGCGTCTTTTATTGGTAGGTCAATGAAAATGAATGATAAAATTCTTCTGAAAGTTTTTTTTAAAAATTTTTTTCAGAATTTAAAAGCTACATTAGCTATCCATATACAAGCCTTGAAACTTTTTATAAAAGGTGCCAAATATATTTCAAAACCTAAAAAACCTAAAAAATTTTTCTCAGAAAGTTAAAATAATGTTTCTTCCAACACAAAGTAAATTAGATTTATTTTTGAGTGTGCTTGCTCAGAGTAGATATGGGTCAATAAATGTTAAGCAAAATGGAAAATCTATATTCTCTTTTGTTGGAGAATTACCTGGACCAATTGCAGAAATTAATATTATTAATGAAAAATGTTTAAGTGATTTTTTTTTGCGAGGAGATCTTGGTTGGGCTGAGAGTTACGTAGATGGAAATTGGGAAACTTTAAATCTCACCGACTTTCTTGAATGGGGAGCTCGTAATTTTCACGAATTTTCAAGATATGTTAGAGGACGCTGGTTCACAATATTCTATCTTAGATTAAAACATTACCTAAAAAATAATACTAAGTCAGGATCAAAAAAAAACATATCTTTTCACTATGATTTGGGAAATTCTTTTTATGAAAAGTGGTTAGATAAATCAATGACTTATTCATCAGCTATGTTTAAAGAACCAGATGACAATCTATATAAAGGTCAAATTAACAAATATGAAAATTTAGCCGAGATTACTGGTATTAAAAAAAATGATAAAGTTCTTGAAATTGGATGTGGTTGGGGAGGATTTTCGTCATTTCTTGCAAAAAATTATAGTGCAAATGTAACAGCTATTACAATTTCAAAGAAACAATATGAAAAGGCTAGCCAAAAAATCTTTGATGAAAAGTTGACCGAAAAGGTTGATGTTAAACTTCTTGATTATAGAAATATAAATGGAATATATGATAAAATTGTTTCAATAGAAATGTTCGAGGCTGTTGGTGAAAAATATTGGTCGAGATACTTCGAAGTTTTGAAAAAAAATCTTAGCCCAGAAGGATCAATTGGTTTACAGACAATAACTATAGAAGATAAATTTTTTCAAAAATATAAAAAATTTCCGGATTTTATACAAACTTACATCTTTCCTGGAGGAATGCTTCCTTCAATAGAAGAGTTGAATAAAGTCATAATTTCTAAGGGCATGCATATTAAGAACAAAAAAATGTTTGGTAACGATTATGCAAAAACTCTTAGATATTGGTCAGAGTCATTTGAAAATTCTTGGGAATACATAAAAACTTTAGGTTTTAGTGAGAGTTTCAAAAGGTTATGGAATTATTATTTAGGTTATTGTGAGGGAGGTTTTAAATCAGGTAATATTAATGTTGGCCAATTCTTGATTAAGAAGGGTTAGCTTTGAACTTAATTTTCTTAAGAAACGTAATTTATTCGTTACCTGCTTTTGCCTTCTCAATTCCAACTTTTCCAGTGATGATTTTGCTTCCTGCTTTTTTTGAAGAAGTTCATGGATTTAATATAGCAACAATTGGTTTTTTTATTTTTATTTCAAAAATAATTGACGTTATTACTGATCCTTTAATGGGTTGGCTGAATGACAAAAATTTTTTTTCGAGAAAGTTTTATCTTGTTTTTGGAGGAGTTTTATCTGGCATTGGATTATCCCAACTTTTTTTGCAAGATAATATTAATCAAGAAATTTTTCTGCTAGTCTGGCTTTCTACCTTATATTTTGGCTGGACAATGTTTCAGATTCCCTACTTATCAATAGGATATGATTTAGAAAAAAATTATTTTCTTAGAACGAAATTAAGTGCAACACGAGAGTTTTTTATACTTCTAGGATTATTCTTTTCCTTAGGAATTCCCATGTTTATAAGTATTGGAAACGAAGAACTCCTAGAAAAAATTGTTTACATAGCTTTAGTTATTGGTTTTGTAGGGCTCTCCTTATTTTGTTTTTCTATCAAAGATAAAAGAAAAAAAAATTCAAAAAAAATTAAATTAGGAAAAATATTTAAAAATATCAGAAATAACAATTATCTTTCAAGAATCATTATTGTGTTAGTTGTTAATAATTTAGCTAATGTCTTTCCAATGATTTTATTTGCTTTCTTCATTACTTATGTTTTAGGCGGAGATGATTTTAATAGACAGGTTACTTTATTTTATTATTTTCTCTTAGCCCTTATAGGGGTTCCTTTTTGGACACTAATCAGCAAAAAGTTTGGGAAAAAGGAGGCATGGTCTATTTCACTTTTGACATCAGCTCTCTTTTTTATTTTGGTATTTTTTTTAAATGAAGGAAACTTTTTATTTTTTATAATTATATCATGCATAACTGGTTTCTGTTTAGGGGCTGATTTGATTATTCCTCCGTCTATTCAAGCTGATATTACTGATTTACACAAAAGTAAATTTAATGAGGATATATCTGGAGTTATTTTTTCAATTACAACTTTTATTAATAAATTTTCTTTTGCAATGGTTAGTATCTTCGTGTTTGGAATAATGGGTTTGTTAGGATTTGAATCTGATATAGAAATTAATAAAAAAATTAAAACATTTATAGTAATTTCTTATGCACTCATACCTATAATACTAAAGGTTTTTGCAGGATACCTTTTGATAAACTTCAAGCTTGAAGAAAAGGATCTTCAAAAAATACAAAAAAAAATATATAGTTGAAATTTTAAATTTAATTAAAATGTATAAAATATGAAACTTTTCTTAACTTTAATTTTTTTTTTGATTAGTTCTTGTAGTAGCCAAATGAATATAGAAAATTTTAAAGGATCTCAGCCAGAATTTTCTCTGGAGAACTATTTTGACGGAAAAACAGAAGCATGGGGAATGTTTCATGATAGATTCGGAAATTTAAAAAGAACATTTAAAGTTGATATAATTGGGACTAAAGAGTCGAATAAGCTTATATTAGACGAAAAGTTTCTCTATGACGATGGTGAAAAAGATTCTCGTGTTTGGACCATAAAAATACTTGGGGATAATAAATATTCTGGAACAGCCTCAGATGTTGTTGGAGAGGCTAAAGGAGTTGCTATGGGTAACGCTCTTAATTGGAAATATAAGCTAAATCTGAAAGTAGGAGAAGGAACAATTTTAGTTAATTTTGATGATTGGATGTTTCTTCAAGACAAAGGCATATTAATGAATAGGGCAGAAGTAAAAAAATGGGGTCTAAATATTGGTGTGGTATCAATCACATTTTTAAAAATCAATTAGATTACCTGTGTAATATTCTAAAAATAGACCCAATTAAGGGTAATTTTGCGTAAAAATTTCTTCCAGAGTCCCAATAATCTATATGACTAATTACTAAATTATTTTTAATACAAATCTCACTCATCCCTAAAAAAGAAATATTTTTTTTAAAAACCTTACAGCTAAATTTCCACTTTACAATACTAACAAATTTATCTTCATAAACTTTCAAGATCGAAAACTGAGGTTTCTGTAATTTCTTAAACATTTTTTCAAGCAGATCTCTAAATGGTTTTTTTCCTTTTATTTTTTGAAAAGGATCTTCAAAAATGAAATTCTTATCAATTATATTAATAAGTTCATTAATTTTATTTGGTTCTAGTTTTTCGAAGAGATCTAAATATTTATGTAGTACTTTTTTCATCCTGGGAGTTTAATAAACTTCTTCATTAAAAAAAAATAAATATTGTAAGGCAAAAGCTTTAAAATTTTCATTGGTATAATAAGCCTCTTGGGAAAATATATTTCAAATTTATGACTTTTTAGGTTGTTGAAGATTTTTTTTGCTGCTTTTTGTGGTGTCATTAAAAAAGGCATATAAAAAGGGTTTTTATCTGTCATAGGGGTTTTAACGAAACCAGGGTGTACAACTTGTACTTTTATGTTGATTTTATGTAATTCAATATTGAGTATTTCTGCTAAGTAGGTCATGGCGGATTTTGTTACTCCATAAAACCCGCCTCCTGGCAATCCTTGATAGCCAGCAGGTGAGGATACGAAGACGATATGACCACTTTTATTTTTTTGCATCCTACTAGCTACAGGGTAAAGACAATTTAGAGCACCTAAAATGTTTATATCTATAACTTTTTTTGCATCTATGGGGGAAAGTTTTTTAATTGAACCAGGACTGTAAATAGCTGCATTAAGAATTAGTAAATCAATTGATTTGAATTTTTTATAGATTAAGTTTGAAGTTTTTAGACATTGATTATAATTTTGAACATCCAAAGGGTAAGCATATATATTCTTATTTAGTTTTGCTGTCTCTAATAATTTTTCTTTTCTTCTGCCACTGACTATAACTTCATAATTATTATTAGAAAGAATTAGAGCAAGTTCTTTTCCAATACCTGTGCCACCTCCTGTTATCCATACAACTTTATTTCTCATTAATGTCATACTCTTTTAGAAAATATTCAATTTTACTCCCATCTTTTAAAAAAATCATTTTCACCCATTTTTTGTCATTGTACCAAATATCAATGTTCACATCATCACCTGAAATTTCTTTGCCAGTGAGTTTATAGTGTGATGCTGAGAGTAAATTATTATAAATCAACTCATCACCAAGAAATTCAATTTTAAAATCAATAAAACTACAATCTTGAGTGTTTAACACTCTCTTATTTCCTCCTTTTATCAACTCTTCGAAATACCAATAAGACGTAGGAGTAATTTTATTATCTAATGTTAAATTTCCATTGGTCCCTAAGATTTTAAGGTTATTACTTTCTTGACTCACTTTACAATTAAGTAATTCACCATTTTTGTCAGTAGTGGCTTCCATGAAAACTAAAGAATTATCTTTCCACTTTTCATGGTTTTTATGAAAATAATCATAAACAACAAAACCTAGAAATGTTACCTCAAATTTTATTTCAATTTTTGACTCGATTAAATTTTTATTCTCATAAAAATCTAGTTTATGAAGGCCAATTTTTGAGTCATTTCTGTAAACATTGAAGTATAAATCTTCAGGTATATTATTTGATAGTAATAATGATGGGCTGGTAAGGAATAATAGTAATAAAAGTTTAATTTGAGTTTTCAAGACTGAGGAAAGTTTAGTCGGTAAGAGTAAACTTACCGACTATTTATGTAAGTTAGCGTCTTTGACCAAACAATTGAATGAGCATTATGAAAAGATTTATAAAATCTAAGTAAAGAGTAAGGGCTCCCATTATAGCCTTTTTCCCTTCCTGGCCGTGCCCGTCATAATACATAGCCTTAATTCTCTGGGTATCATAAGCAGTTAAACCTGCAAATACTAAAACACCTATCACTGAAATAGCGAATTGCATTCCAGTGCTTTTTAAAAAGATATTAACTATTGATGCTAATAGAATTCCGATTAAACCTATAAACAAAAAAGATCCCCATCCAGAAAGGTCTTTTTTCGTTGTATATCCGTATAGACTAAGTGAACCAAAAGCAATTGCTGAAATAAAGAAAACTCTAGCGACGGACTCACCTGTATACTGGATAAAAATAGAGGATAAGGAAAGTCCCATTACTGCAGCAAAAGCCCAGAAAAGAATCTGAACTGTGCTTTCTTTCATTTTTGCAACACCAACGTTTAAGGCTATTATAAAAGCCAAGGGTGAAAGCATAATTATAAATGCAAGTGGTGAGGCATATATTGCGGCACCAAATGATGTCATGGTATTAGTTGAGAAGTCAAAAGCCAGGTTAGCAGTCAAATGTGCTAGAGCACCGGTCAGAGCTAATCCAAATGCCATGAATGAATAAACTTTATTCATGTAGGCTTTTAATCCTAAATCTACTTCAGTAGATTCAGCCCTAGATCTAATATTTTTCTCATAGTCATAAGCCATTGCACACTCCTATTTAAAATGGTTTATTATTGATAATAATATACTATAATCATTTATTAGTAAAAATATGTTACATTTTTTTAAAATCAAGAAAATTATTGCATTTTATGGAATATAGACTTCTTGGTAATACAGATTTAAAAGTCAGTTTAATTTGTCTAGGCACTATGACGTGGGGAGAACAAAATAGTGAAAGAGAAGGCTTTGAGCAAATGGATTATTCATTTGATCAAGGAGTAAATTTTTTTGATACGGCTGAACTCTATTCTGTCCCCCCTCGAAAAGAAACTTGGGGATCGACGGAAACTATTATTGGTAATTGGTTCGAAGCTAAAAAAAATAGGGAAAAAGTTATTCTAGCAACAAAAGTTACGGGTCGCTCAGGAATGAAATGGTTTAGAAATAAAGAAACTAGATTGAATAAAGACCAAATTAAAAATGCTCTGGAGGGAAGTTTAAAAAGACTGAAAACCGAATATATTGATTTGTATCAATTACATTGGCCGGATAGAAAAGCAAACTTTTTTGGTAAATTAACTTATAATCACCAAGATGAAGAGGACTTTATAGAAATACAAACTCAGTTGGAAGTACTTACTGAACTGATCAAGGAGGGTAAAATTAGATATATTGGTCTTTCTAATGAAACCCCATGGGGACTAATGAAGTTTTTATCATTAGCTGAACAATTTAATTTGCCACGAATTGTATCAGTGCAAAACCCATATTCTTTGTTGAATAGAAGTTATGAAGTAGGTTTGGCTGAAATTTCAATCCGAGAAAAATGTGGTCTCTTAGCTTATTCACCACTTGGGTTTGGAATGTTAACAGGAAAATATGATAACGGAACTAAACCAGATGGAGCAAGACTTACTTTGTTTGGGGATATGTTTACACGATATACAAAACCAAAGGGCCTGAAATATTCAGAAAAATTTAATGATCTTGCAAGAAAAAATAATTTATCTCCTACTCAAATGGCACTAGCATTTGTAAATTCTAGAGACTTTGTAACAAGTAATATAATTGGTGCGACAAACCTTGAACAACTTAAAGAAAATATAAATAGTTACAAAATAAAATTATCTAATGAAGTGTTGGAAGAAATAGATGAAATTCACAACGAAAATCCATTCCCTTGTCCTTAATCCTTTTTTAAGGAACCTTGTTTTACAAAAAATGTTGTTCCTATTATTATCATTATACCAATTAATGAAATATTACTTATTTTTTCTTCAAGGAATAAAAAACCAAGAATTGTTGAAAAAATTATCCTAGAGTAACTTGTAATAATTATTAGGCCAGCCTTTTCATCTCTATACGACTCAGTATTAAAAAACTGACCAACCAATGCTGTTAAAGTCATTAAAATCACCTGAAAAATATTGTTATTTATATTGAAGATAATTTTTTCATAAAAAAACAGGAAAATTAAGATTGAAGATATGATAGAGTGAAACATTAAAATATTAATAGTGTTATCTTTTTTAGTTAGATAAGAAACACTTATGATTCCCCCGGAGACAAAAAGTGCAGAGGCAAGAGCTAAAACTAGCCCATCAATCTCTGAAAAAGATGAAGGAAGTGCAATAAGATAAACTCCCAAAAAACCAACAAAGATAAGAAAAATTTTTATTAAGTTTAAACTTTCTTTTAATATAATCGATGAGAAGATAGTTGTAAAAAAAACTTTTGTAAAACCGACTGTAGTTGCAAGTGACAAAGAAATTAATGTTAAAGCTTTGTATCCAAAATACATAGCAAAAACCCCGAAAATTGAACGTAAAAAGTGAAACTTAAGATTTTTATTTAATAAACTCTTTTTTTTATCTTTTTTAAAAATAATAAAAAAAAAAATCATAATTATTGCACCTAAGAATGATCTATAAAATACAATTGTTTCAATAGAATAGGAAAGATAAATGAATTTTATTTGAAGACCTAAGAGTGAAAAGAAAAAACAACTTAATAATTGATAAAAAACTTTACGTGTTTTCATTTTTAGCTTTTTTCAAGATAAAAGTGTTGCATAGTAGTATTCCAGTTCCACAAATTATTGTTAAAGCGTCAATTTTCTCATCAAAAAAAACTAACCCCAAAATTGTAGCGAAAATTAGTTTTGAAAAATCAAAGGGCATTAAATTTGTCACTTTTGACAAACTAATGGCATTTGTCCAAAAAAAGTTACCAAGCGTAGCGACAATAGCAATTATAATAAGGTTCAAAAGGATAAAAAAACTGAAGGGTGATTCCCATACGTAGACAGAAGGAATAAAAGTGATTGGTGCCATCATAATCACCAAACTAAACATTAACGTAATCACATTCTCATCTTTAGATAATTTTTTAACTAACAAGCCAGCAATTGCATGAGTAATCGAAGAAATTAAAGCAATAAAGGTTCCTATTTGAATACTAAGATCAGGTCTTATAATGATTATTGTTAGAAAAAAACCTAATAGTGTATAAAAAGTTTTTTCATTATTAGAATTTTCTTTTAAAAAAATAATACTTCCAAAATACATAAAAAGTGGTGTACTAAAACTTATAGCCATAGCCTGAGTTAGTGGGATTAAACTATACGCAGTAAAGATTAAAAGCATTGTTAATCCACCAAATAAACCTCTCAAGAATAAAAGCCAAAGGTTTGATTTTTTATTAATAAGTTTTTTTTGCTTTATAAAAAAAGGGATTAATATAATTGCTCCTAAAAAATTTCTAAAAAATGCCTGCTCAAAAGGGTGAATGAAAACAGCGTTGTATTTTATTAGTGCTGCTAATATTGAAAAAAGAAAACAGGAAACTATTAGTTGTAAAATTGGTGACATTTTTGATATTTAAGACTATAGTTTCTTGCATTTTAGTCTTAATTATGTCAATAAAAATAATGTTTTTTTTTCAATTAAAAGTTTTTCCTTTTTTTCTTCTAATTTTTGTTTTTTCAAGTCTAACTTGTTTGCATACTAAAGAATTAGCGAAATTTAAGGATTGGTCTGCCTTTGCAGAGGGTGAAGGCAAAAATTTAGCATGTATGGCTGTATCTAAACCCAAAAAGTCTGAAGGTGACTACACGAAAAGAGGAGATGTTTTTGCAATAGTTACACATCTACCAGGACAAAAAAAGTGGAATGAATTTAGTGTCGTTGCCGGATATAATTATAAAACTAACAGTAATCCTGAGGTTATGATTGACCAAAAAAAATTTCAATTATTTACTTCAGGTTCTAGGGCTTGGAGTTTTAGTCCTGGAGACGATGAAAAAATAATTAATTTTTTAAAAAAAAGTATGAAGATGAAGATTGTTGGAACATCTTCAAGAGGAACAATTACCACTGATACTTTTTCTCTGATTGGTTTTAGTAAAGCCTTTCAGAAAATTAATGAAGCGTGTCAAAAAAACTAAAAGCTTAATTTAAATGCAAAAAAAAAAAAAAATAGTGCTGGCTTTCTCAGGAGGCCTTGATACCTCGATAATTCTTAAATGGCTGCAAAATGAGATGAAGGCTGAAGTTGTAACTTTTACAGCAGATATTGGTCAGGGAGTTGAGGTTCTTGAGGCAAAAAAAAAAGCAAAAAAGCTAGGAGTTAAAGAAATATTTGTAGAAAATCTTACTGAGGATTTTGTAAAAAATTATATCTTTCCTATGTTTAGAGCTAATGCAATTTATGAGGGGACTTATTTATTGGGAACCTCAATTGCTAGACCACTTATTGCAAAAAAACAAATTGAGATTGCTAAAAAGGTTGGGGCCAATTATGTTGCTCATGGGGCCACCGGGAAGGGAAATGACCAAATAAGATTTGAATTAGGTTATTATGCAATTAACCCTAAAATTAAAGTTATAGCACCTTGGAGAGAGTGGAAAATACGTTCGCGTAAGGATCTTATTGAATATGCAATGAAAAATCAAATTCCGATTCCCAAAGATAAAATGAACGAAGCGCCCTACTCTACTGACGCAAATTTACTTCATACATCATATGAAGGTAAAGTTTTAGAGGACCCTTGGAAAAGTCCAAATGAGTTAATGTTTACAAGAACTGTTTCTTGCGAAAAGGCTCCTGACAAAGCGACTTATGTTCAAATTGAATTTAGAAAAGGTGATCCTATAGCTTTAGATGGAAAAAAATACTCACCTGCTGGTTTATTATCTAAGCTTAATAAGTTAGGTGGAATTAATGGAGTTGGCAGAATAGATATTGTTGAAAACAGATTTATAGGAATTAAGTCTCGAGGAGTATATGAAACCCCAGGAGGGACTATAATTTTTGTGGCTAGGAAAGCAATAGAGAGTATTACAATTGACAAAGGTGCAGCACACCTTAAAGATGAAGTAATGCCCAAATATGCAGAATTAATTTATAATGGATTTTGGTTTTCACCTGAAAGGGAGATGCTTCAGACACTAATAGATAAAAGCCAATTTAATGTAAATGGAATTGTTAAACTTAAAATATACAAGGGAAATGTGATAGTAATGGGAAGAAAATCAAAAAATAGTTTATATTCCAATGAATTGGCGACTTTTGAAGAAGAAAATGCCTATAATCAAAAGGATGCTGAGGGTTTTATAAAGTTAAATGCCCTAAGACTTAAATTAATCAAGAAAAGATTTTAACTCTATTTTTTCTTTGCCAAACTGCCCATATGATGTAATGAGAGTATTTAAAAGAAGGCATGCAATAGTCATAGGTCCAACTCCACCAGGTACGGGTGTTATTTTTGATGCATTTTGAAGACATGTTTCATAATCAACGTCTCCAACCAAGATTTTTTTACCACCTCTTTCTATTCTATTAATTCCAACATCTACAACAATGGCATCCTTTTTAATCCAGTCCCCCTTAACCATTTCTGGTATCCCTACTGCTGCAACTAGAACATCAGCTGTTCTGACAAGCTGCTCAATATCTGTTGTTCTGGAGTGAGCTATTGTGACAGTAGCGTTCATTGAAAGAAGAAGGGCAGACATTGGCTTACCAACAATATTAGAACGGCCGATTATTACAGCCTTTTTACCAGAAAGATCTGGGCTAAGTTTTTTTATTAGAATTGAACAACCAAGAGGAGTACACGGTACCAAGGAATTGAGGCCTGACCATAGTTTGCCAACATTTTCAGCGTGAAAGCCGTCAACATCTTTTTCAGGGTCAATAGCATCTAATATCTTATCAGAATCTATGTGTTTTGGTAATGGAAGTTGAACCAATATACCTTGAACATTTTCATCTAAATTAAGTTTTTTAACAAGATTAAGTAATTTGCTTTCAGACACTGTTTCTTCAAGTTTATGTTCAATAGAATTAAAACCAACTTCTTTAGTTTTTTCTATTTTATTTCTCACATAAACCCTACTTGCTGGGTTTTCTCCAACTAGCACGACAGCTAAACCAGGTGTTCTTCCTGAGTCATTTTTTAATTTATCACCATAAAATTTAATTTTTTCTCTTATTTCAGAGGAAATTAACTTTCCATCAATGATTTTATTTACATTCATATTTAAATTCCATATTTAGTCATTACAAATTGTATAGCTTCAATTATAATTATCAGTATTACAGGTGACAGATCAATTGTACCTAAGTTAGGTAATATTTTTCTAATAATTTTTAATATTGGTTCTGTTAATCTATATAATGTATCCATTATAATTGAAACAAATTTATTATTATAGTTGATCACGTTAAATGAGATAAGCATACTTACTATAACATAAATAATTACTGCGTATTTATATATTTGTAATACTTGAAAAACAATATAACCAAAAAAATCAACAATATACATAACGTAAGGTTAAATTATATAATATGAATACAATCAATGATCAAATAGATTTTAATTTTAGTAGAAAATTAGACATCCAAAAAAATATATTAATTGAAAAAGCAGGAAACTTTCTAAGAAAAGTTTTAATTTCAAAAAAAAAAAACCCTGTTTTTGAAAAACATCTTAAACTTCTAGTATTAGAATTATTTTATTGTTGGTATGAGTCACCCAATCAATTTTTAAGTTTAGCAATGTCAAAAAGGGGTTATAACGTCCAGTCAAGATACAATCCTAACAAAATTTCTTCGTATACAATAAAAGCAACTAATTTTTTAAAATCTGAAAGGTTAATAGATTTCTATCCTGGGTTTTTTGATAGAAAAAAAAAAATAAGTAGACTTACTAGAATTAAAGCTTCCAAAACTTTAACTAAAATTTTTTCTGATTCACTACTAACAATTGAAAAAAAAATAAATCATCCAAAAAGAGAATACCTAATCTTTAAAGATAAAAATAATTCTGTTATTGAATATAATGATAATTTTCAAACACACGAGATAAGAGAATTGCTTCTGAATTACAATAATCTAATTTCAAAATCATTGATAGATATACCTACATACGAAAATAAAACACTCACAAGATTTGATAAAAAAAAAAATTGTTATTTCTGAGACTAATTCTCAGGTAAATCTTTTTTGTTATAATGATTTAAGAAATATTCATGAATTTTCTGGCTGTTGGTGGGATAAATTTGATATAAATCTTTTACATACGTTTCAAAGAAAATTACTAATTAATAATCAATTGACGTGTTATGTTGATATGAATGATTATTTTAATTTTTTTTTAAGGTTTAAATTTAATTCAAGTGGAGATTTTTTTTCTAAAACATTCGCTTCCGAACATTTTAATCATACACAAAAATGTAAAATTATTGAAAAAGCAATTAATTTAAAGAGTTATAAATCTCTTATAAGGTCACTCACTTCTGAAAAAAAAAATTTTTTTGTTGATGAAAAAATTCATATAAATGAAATACAACAGAAAATTGATCTTCTAATAAAAAAGAATCAAAATATTAGCGAATATTTTTTTAAAGGAAATAATGTGAACTGGCGAGCATTTGTTTCAGATATTTTTTTAGATTTATTAAAGATTTTTGTTCCCTCTAATATCTCCATTTTTTTAATTCATGAAAAAATCTATTTTCCACTATCTTTTCAAGATAGAGTTCTTGCAAGTTTAGAAAAAATTTTCCATAGAAAATTAAATTTTAAAAACCAAGATATTAAATGCTATCCTTGTGATGATTATAACTTTAAATCTAAAGGTTTTTTTAGTAAGATAATTTCTCGGAAAAGTGAATTTTCAAGCAGGTATTTAAATAGACTTTCTAACTTGAAACTTAAATAAAATAATGTCTACAAAATTTGGAATTAATCAAATAAAGTTTTCAAAGGGTAATAAAATTTACGCCAAAGGTGATAAAGCTGATTTTGCTTACTACGTACATGCTGGGAAAGTAAATATTTATTCACCCGGGGGATTACTTTTAGGACAAGTTGGTGAAGGGGAAATTTTCGGTGAACGTGGCCCCTCATTAGATGAATCAAGATCAATTACTGCTGAGGCTGCTACTAATTGCATACTTTATCCAATAAGCGAAAAAACGCTTAAAGAAAAAATTAGAACAGCAGACCCAGTTGTAAGAGCAATTTTGAGAAGTCTCCTTATGAGATTAAATGACATTAACATAAAAAGTGAGGATTTTTGGAGAAGTTTGAACGTTATGACATCATTAAAGGATGAAAAAGATGATTAAAGTGTGTTTTTACCTTGTCTGTGGAGTGTGTTTTCTTCACCATTGACTAAATTCCAAAAGTCTTTCATATAATCTTCACCGAATCTGTCAATCTTAAATTTACTATAATCAAACTCTTTAATTATATTTGATTCACCTAGAATGTCTTCTGCTAAAGCTTCACCGAGAATAGGAGTATATTTCATGGCCTGTCCGGATCCCAGATTATGAAAAAGATTGTTAATTTTGGAATCTCTTCCGAGAATGAATCTTAAATCTGGTGTTATGTCAAAAAAAGACCTATATCCTGAGGCATAGACCGTTTTATCAATATTAGAAAATCTTTTTTTTGAAATGTCCTCATAATTTTTGATCTGATTATATGCCAAGGACTGATTCATAGGTTCATTAAGATACTCTCCTCCGTTTACTGCTGTTAGATCGTTAATGAAATTCTTCGCTATTTCATAAACGGATCTTTTTCTTGGCTGGTGAGCGTGCATTTTATTTCCACGCCAAGACCTAAAATAACATAAATTAGTGTAATCAGCAATTATGGGGTATTCATATTTAATTTGTTTTGGACTTTCCATCCAATTTACTACGGAAACGGGCTCAATTGTAACTGGGATCTTTAAGCCTAACTTAGCAAAAAGTTGTGAACTCCATGCTCCTGTTGCATTTACAAAATTTCTAGCTTCTAATTTTCCAGAGTTAGATAGACATGCTTTTATTTCGTTTCCGCTTGAAATAAGAGTTTCAACTTCTGTTTTTTCAAATACTTCAACCCCATTTTCATCGAGTGCATTGTATAATACAGATCGTAAAATACTAGGATCAAGCTGGAAAGCAGCAGGTTCATAATAGTAGGATTCATTTTCGTCTGTAATAAGTGTTGTTCCACATTTTTCCAAGGCGGATTGTGGATCAATTTCTTCAAAAATTAGGTCAATTTTTTTCATTCTATTAGACAAATCAGACCAAGCTGGGTTGTCACCATCAGAATTCTTTTTTGCAATCCATATTGCCCCGAATTGATCAAGTTCCATCTCGACGCCCCAATGTTCTTCAAGGTTTTTCCACATTTTTGTGCTTATGGAGGCCATAATTGAGGCATCAGGGTCAGCATTAGCGGATCTAACAATACCGGAGTGCCTAGATGACTCTGCTGCGCACAATACAGCCTTTTCAACTAAACAAACTTTCTCAGAATTACCAAGTTTATTAAGTTTTCTCTGAATAGAAACGGCAGTTGCCGCACCTAAACATCCTCCTCCTATAACTACTGTATGATACATATTTAACTCATCTAAAATTCTTGATATATATATAAAAAAAAAAAAATCAATGAAGTTTTTTGGAAAAATTATAAATGGTAAGGGATGGTTAGGTAAATACTACAAATTAGAAGATGAAAAATTTGATTTGTTAAGCCTTCATTCCTTAAACCCAAAAAAATATCCTTTTTTACTTGAAAGTTCTTCAAGAGGAAATAACAGGAACAGATTTTCAATTCTTTTTTATAACCCAAGACTTGTTTTAAAGAAAACTGAAAAAATAGGAGGAAAATTCCTAGAGGGTTTTGACGAAATTTGGAGGACAAAAAAAATTAATCAAGGTCAATTATTTTTTAAGGGAAAGAAACTTCCTTTTTGTGGAGGATGGTTCGTTTATTTAGGTTACGAACTAGTAAAAGAAATAGAGAGTTCTCTGACAATTCCCTCCTCTCCATTCAGACTTCCTACTGCGTTTGCAAGTAGAGTCAGTACAGTTATAATTTTCGATCATATAGACCAAGAAATTTTTATAACCTCAGATGAAGAAGAAGAATTTTATAAAGATTTAAAAAATATAGAAAATGATTTTTTAAGAGTCGTAGCAGAAAATAAATTACCTTTAGGAAAGGTTAAAATCTTAAAGAAAGGAAGTGAAAATGAACATCAAGAGCACGTTAGAAGATGTATAAAGTATATTTTTGAGGGAGAAATTTTTCAGGCAAATTTGTCTAGATTATGGCAATTTCAAATTGACAAAAATATCAGTGATGTTGAAATTTACAGGCAACTAAGAAAAAAAAATCCTTCCCCTTTTGCTGGTCTAATTAGTTTTGAAGATAGCAGTATAATATCTTCATCACCAGAGAGACTTGTGTCGGTTGAAGATAACTTATTAGAAACAAGACCTATTGCAGGAACAAGACCTCGAGGGAGTTCTGCATTACACGATATAGAATTATCAAAAGAATTGATTAATTCTGCCAAAGAAAAAGCTGAACATTTGATGTTAGTTGACCTTGAAAGAAATGATATTTCGAAAGTATGTGAACCAGGTAGTGTTAAAGTTAACGAAATGATGACAATTGAATCATATGCTCATGTCCATCACATAGTTTCAAATATTAGAGGAATTGTAAAAAAAAATGTCACTCCTGGAGAAATAATAAGTTCATTATTTCCAGGTGGAACAATTACCGGATGTCCTAAAGTAAGATGTATGGAAATTTTGGGTGAATTAGAGAAAGTGGGAAGAGGACCATATACTGGATCATTTGGTTACATTACACATAATGGAAATATGGATATTAATATATTAATTCGTTCAATGCTTAAAGAGGAAAATCTCCTATATTTTCGTGCAGGGGGAGGTATTGTTGCCGATTCAGTTCCAGAAAATGAAACTTTTGAAACAGAAGCTAAAGCAAATGGAATGTTAAACGCTCTAAGGTCTTTTCAAGAATGAAAAACTTTATTTCTCTAATAAATGGAAAATTTAAAAAATCTATTTCTGTGCTTGATAGAGGGCTTGCTTATGGAGATGGTTTTTTTGAAACTATGCTTTGGCAAAGGTTTCAGAATCAAAAAAAAAATTTTGGGGTCGAATTCTGGGATAAACATTTAAAAAGGATAAAAAAAGGTTGTGATTTAATGAAAATAAACATTCCTTCTGAAACAGAATTTTTGAAACAAAGAAATAAAATTTTAGATAAAACAATTAAAAATGGCATAAATTCTGGTTTATTAAAATTAATTATAACTAGAGGTGTCGGAGGAAGAGGGTATAGGTTTGAAAATAATATGAAACCCACTTTGATTTTCTTATCATTTGAAAAACCTCAGCTAGACCAAGAAAATTACGAGAAGGGAGTTACAACGAGAATTTGTAAGGCAAAACTTTCCCAAAATCAAAACCTTTTTGGTTTGAAACACTTGAATAGATTAGACTCAGTTCTAGCAAGATCAGAATGGGGTGATGATTCTTTTGAAGGTATTTTTTTAGATTTAAATAAAAATATTATTGAAGGAACAATGACAAATGTATTTTTTGTAAAAAAAAATATTTTGATTACTCCCCCAATTATTAATTCTGGAATAAATGGAGTTATGAGACAGGTAGTAATTAATGAGTCAACAAGATTTTTTGAAAAAATCATTGAAAGAGCAATTCACATTGACGAAGCAAAAGATTTTGACCAAATGTTTTTGACAAATTCTGTTTTAAAGATATTGCCTGTAAAACAATTTGGTAATAATTATTATTCAATTAATAAGAACGTGATTAAATTTATAAATTTTTTTAAATTAGATAAAAAGGGCTATAAAAAAAGGTTAGAACTAGTTTAATTCAAATATACCTATTAGCTTTTCCTTTGTTTTTTTGTCAATATTTTTATTTTCATTAAAGTTAATTATTTTTTCTTTCAGGATATTAAAATTTCTTGTTTCCTTTAAAAGTTCAAAAAAGAATGAAACTATATTTGGGTTGTTAGTCTGTGATAAATCAATTTTGTCAAGAAGTTTAAAAGCTCCATTAACCTTGTTAGTATTTTTTTTTAAAATAGCATACTCATATAAGATATCTTCATTTTTTGGAAAAAGCTTAAGCGCCTGGCTGTAATATAGAGAAGCTTTTTGATTGTGCCCTGTTATTAAACAAGTGCGCGCTAAAAGTTTCCATCCTTCTAGATCATTTGGATTTTTCTTAAGTTTAGACTCTAGGTAGAAGATAAGTTTTTTTGGATCAGTTTTAATTAATCTTTCAGGGTTTTCTATTAGTGATTCAATTTCTTTTTCAATTTTTTTTTCGAAAAAAAATGAATCTATACTCCCAACAAAAAGGTAAATTATAACAGATGTTGAATATATGGCAGTTACGACCAAGGCATATTGTACTTTTTTCTTTTTGGGATTGCTTAGAAAAATAGAAATAAATAAAATTATAATAAAGATAAGAATAAAAAAAAAAGTCATTTAGTTTTTACTCTAAAAAAAAAATAAAAAAGTAACAGAAAAAATATAATTGGTATAAACCAAAGAGCAGCTGTATCATACCTTACAGGAGGTGAAAATAAAACAAAATCACCGTATCGAGAGTGAATGTAAGATATAATTTCATCTTTTGATTTTCCATCCAGCAACATTTTTCTTACAAGTATTCGTAAATCTTTAGCTATATCAGCATTTGAACTTTCAATATCTTCATTCTGGCAAACAAGGCAACGTAGTTTTTTCCCAATATCTCTTGCCATTTTTTCAAGATTTTGGTTTTCTAAAATTTCATCTGGTTCAACGGAGTAAGATTCATTAAAAAACAAAAAAAGAATAATTAGTAAAAGTTTCATTTTAAAAAATTTTTAATTCTTTCCAAATCTTTTTTCATAATTGGCCCAACTTGTTTATGAATAATATTGCCATTTTTATCAATGAAAAAAGTTTCAGGTAAACCATAGACTCCCCATTGAATACTTGATAACCCATCTTTGTCTACCCCTAACTTAGTGAAAGGGTTGCCATCTTTTTTTAGCCATTTTTCTATATCTTGTTCATCATCCTTTTTGGCAATACCGAATATTTTGAAACTATTTGATAATGTCATTAGCTGAGGATGTTCAACTTTACATGGTGGACACCATGAGGCAAAAAAATTAACGATTTTAAATTGCCCGTCATTTCCCAGATCACTGAAATCAAGTAATGGATAATCACTAACTTTATTTAATTTAAATGATGGAACTTTTTTAGAAATTAGATTTGAGGGTATCACTGAGGGGTCAGTTTTTAAACCTTTATAAAACATGAAACCAGCACCAAAAAGTATTAAAAATAAAAATACATATTTCATCATATTTTTATAATAATTCTTGTGAAAGAAATCATTCCTCCAAGCACTAAAAATAACACACCAATCCAAATCCATATTGTAAATGGGTTAAACCAAATTCTTGTTGTCCATGAATTTTTATTAATCGAATTATTGTCACCGATTGCAATATACAAATCACCTAACAATGTTGAATGAATAGAAGCCTCAGTTGTAACTTGTTTACCTGTGTTGTACATCCTTTTTTCTGGTAAGAGTGTTTTTATCAATTCCCCATTCTTATAAATATTAAATTTTGCCATTTGACTTAAATAATTCTCCTTTTCAATTATTTTAACACCTAAAAACTTTACATTAAAACTTTCAACTTGGATTGTTTGGTTAATTTCCTGAAATTGAATTTTTTCAGTTTTTAGAATTGAGGAGCCAGTTGCTCCTATCATAATTAATCCAATACCAATATGTGCAAAAGTTTGAGAAAAAACATTCAGTGGAATTTTTTTAAAATGAATATTTGGCGATATTGAAATAAATTTTGAAAATTCAAATACCGAACTTGTAATTATCCAAGCTGAAAGAATAAAAAAGATAACTGAAAGGACTGGCCCTCCATGATTTAAATACCATATGAATAATGAAAAAAAAAATAGAACTAAAAGTAAAACTTTTAATCTACTAAATAATTTCTCAATATCATCTTTTTGCCATCTCATAAATGGACCAAACATCATTCCTAAAGAAATTGGAAGCATAAGGGGAGATAATACTGAATTAAAAAAAGGTGCTCCTATAGAAATTTTGTTTTTAAAAAAAACACTGGAAATCAAAGGGTAAATTGTACCAAGAAGTATTGTAAAACTTAGTGTAAGCATAAAGATGTTGTTGAGTGAGATTGCACCTTCACGTGACATAAGGTTGAGTTGTACTTTATCTGAAAAGTTATAATTTCTCTTGAGTAGGAAAAAAAAACCTACGGCGGTAATTATTAATAATAAAAATAAAATATACACACCTCTGGTTGGATCGTTTGCGAAAGCATGAACAGACACCAAAACTCCTGACCTAACTAAAAAAGTTCCAAGTAAACTTAATAAAAAAGTAATTATTGATAGAAAAATGGTCCAGTTTTGTAGCGATCTATTTTTACTTGAGATAATTATTGTATGCAAAAGTGCAGAACCTGTAAGCCATGGTAATAAAGAAGCATTTTCCACAGGATCCCAGAACCAGAAGCCTCCCCAACCTAATTCATAATAAGCCCACCAGCTACCCAGCCCAATTCCACATGTTAAAAAAGTCCAAGATATAAAAATCCATGGCTTCAATGTTTCAAAATAAACCTTTCTGTTCTTATTATGGATAAGAATTGCAAGTGCTATTGAATAAACAATAGAAAAACCCACGTAGCCCATGTAAAGAAAAGGTGGATGTATTATTAGACCAGGGTCTTGGAGAAGAGGGTTTAAATCTGCACCATCAACACTAGGTGGAAAAGACCTCTCAAAGGGGTTTGAAGTCCAAAGAACAAAAGAACTTACTAGAAAAATTAGTGAATTTTGAATGCAAAGTACTATTTCTTTAAATTCTTTATCAGTTTTTTTTTCTAATGAAAAAAGGAATCCAAAAAAAGTCATAATTAGTAACCAAAGTAGAATTGATCCTTCATGATTCCCCCAAACTCCTGTTAATTTATAAATTATGGGTAATTGACTGTTAGAATTCTTTTGAACAACATTCAGAGAAAAATCTGAAGTAACAAAACAAAAACTGAGAAATAAAAATGAAGAAAAGGTAGAGAAAAAAATTATCTTACTTACCTTTGTTTGTGAAATAACTTCCTTTAGAGTTGAACCTGAAAGAGGTATCACAAAACCAAGACTTGAGAGGATAAAAGTTAAAATAAGAAAAAAAATTCCAAGTTCAGCTATCATTTTATTTAATTAGTGGGCATTTCAATTTTATCAAGTTCTGGAGGCATATAGTTTTCATCGTGCTTCGCAAGAATTATTTTGGCTTTGAACTGTTTTTTGTTTAAAAGATTTCCTTCAACAACTACGCCTTGGCCTTCAGCAAAAAGATCTGGTAAAATTCCTACGTAGCCAATTCTAATTTCCTGTTTAAAGTCTGTGATTATAAATTTAATTTCTTGGACTACTTTTCCTTCATGAATTATCTCATTCTTTTCAATACTGCCTTTTTTAACCATTCCACCAAGTCTTATTTTTTGGCCAGAAGAGATTTCTTTATCTAAAATTTCACTTGGTGAAAAAAAAAAAACTAAATTACTCTTAAGATTATAAAAAAGGATTCCGCAACCTAAACAAAAAATAATCATTAAGGAAGTAATTGTAATTAATCTTTTGGTTTTTGGTTTCATTTTTTTAACTTACTATTTAGTTTCTTTTCCAATCTTTTAATTTTTTGAATTGTAGATATGAAAATAAGGCTTAGCAAAAAAAAGACAATTAAATATGAACTAGCTACGTAATAAAAGTGTTCCTCTGACTTTAAAAAATTTAAAAAAAAATTCATTTTAATTTTCCGCTAAGTCCAATATTTCGAGTTTTCTGGATATAACCTCACTTTTGATACGAAGTAACAACAATGCAATAAAGAAAAATAAAAAACAAAAAACCATAAAGAAGAGAGGCCATAACATTGAGGGGTCAATATTTGGAGAACTAAGTTTTGAAATACTTGCGGGTTGATGTAATGTATTCCACCAGTCAACAGACCACTTAATAATAGGTAGGTTTACAATACCAAGAAGTGTTAGTATTGCAGCATATTTGTCGCCTTTTGATTTATCGTTATAGGCATTTGACACAAAAATATGACCTAGGTATATGAAAAGCAATACAAGTTCAGAAGTTAATCTAGCATCCCAAACCCACCACGTTCCCCATGTTGGTTTACCCCAAATTGAACCTGTGATAAGAGTTGCAAGAGTGAAACATGCACCTATTGGTGCGCACGCTCTACTTATGATATTAGCTAGGGTGTGTTTGAACACAATTGAAAAAAAACTACAACATGCCATTACTGAATAAACAAATAATGAAAACCACGCGCAAGGCACATGTATATACATGATTCTGACAGTTTCACCTTGTAGATAGTCAGGTGGACTGTTAAAAAAAGAGTAATATATACCACAAATAAAAAATAGACAGAATAATGCAACACTTTTGGGAAATAAAAAATCTGACAATTTTTGAAAATTCGATGGATTTGCTAATTTGGTAAACATATCAATAATTAATCTCTTTAATAACTAATTTTCCTAAAATGATAGATAATGGTAATGTAATTAAAAATAAACTGATTAAAATTAAAATTTTAAATTCATTATCAATATTAAATAGAAAGTTTGTTCCTGTTCCGAAAATAATTACTGGTATAAAAAAGGGCATTATCAAAATAAATTGAATAAATTTATTCCTCTTCATTTGAAGTGAAATTAAAGCGGATAGCACTGATATTAAGCTAAGGGTCGGAAAAGAAATTATTATAAGGAAAATAGTATCAATTAAAAAAATAAGAGTTATGTCAAAAAAGATCGAGGAAATTGGAATTAAAAATAAATTAGGAAATAATAAAGAAAATGACATTGCGAAACATTTTGCAAGAAAAATGGAAATTTCTGAGTAACCTAAAAATTGAAGTTCTGAAAGACTTCCATCAGCAAAATCGTCAAAAACAAAAGTCTCTGAAATTGCTATTAATGCAAAAATCATTATTATCCATAATATTGGTCTGTATAGTGATGATAGAATTTCTTCATCTGGTCCAATTGCAAAAATAAATAAAATTAAAGAAATAAGAAAAAAAGAAGAATAGGACATCAAACTTCGTGAGTTTTTGATTATTAAATTAATTTCTCTTTTCAATAATTTTATGAAATTACTCATTTATAATAGTTCCCAATTATCTATTGATTTAGATGTTAATTTATTAGTTACTTTCTTTAAAATAACCTTTTTAGTTAACTTTATATTTGATTGTAAATGACTAGAAAATAGTATAGATCCACCATCCATTAGATGATTATGCATTATTTTTTTTAAAATATCGCTTGATTTGATATCAATCCCATTAAATGGTTCATCAAGAAGCCAGAGTTTAGTATTTGAGAATAATAACTTTGTAAGTGAAACTTTTTTTTTTTGACCATGAGATAATTTATTAATGAATTTGTCTTGAAGGTTAGATAAATTAAAAGTTTTTAACTTATTTTGATAATCTTCATACTTAACTTTTAATCCAGTGAGTTCAAACCATGATTCTAAATTTTCGTTAATTGTTAGGTTTTCTTTAAGGCAGTTTTTATGTGGAAGATATAAAAAACTTTTTTTTTTTCTCTCTCCCAATTCAGAAACGTGAAAACCGTTGATTTTTACAGACCCTCTTTGAGGCTCAATTAAACCCGAAATAGAATCTAATAGGCTTGTTTTACCAACTCCATTATCCCCTGTAATCAAAATAATTTCTTTGTTCTTGAGGTTCAAAGTAAAGTTATTAAATATTTGCCTCTTATTTCTATATAAATATATTGAATTAACTTCTAGCATAATTATTGTCTATAATAATATATCAATTATTTGGAAATAGAATGAATTTAGAGTTAAATAATTTTTTAGATAAAATTTTAATCGAAAAAAAAACTTTTAGATATTATAGTTTAAAAAAGGTTGAAAAGTACCTTAATTTTAATCTATCTACTCTTCCATTTAGCTATAGAATCCTTCTTGAAAACCTTGTAAGAAAAAGTAAGTCTGTATCACTAAATAAAGGTTGCCATGATCTGGCCAAAGGTAAACACGGAAAAGAAATATTTTTTTCTCCTAGTAGGGTTCTAATGCAAGATTATACTGGTGTACCAGCAGTTGCGGACTTAGCTTCGATGAGAGATAAGATGGCCGATCAAAAGTTAGATCCAGAATTAATAAATCCTATAGTTCCAGTTAGTCTAGTAGTTGATCACTCCATTTCTGTAGATAGTTATTCAAGTAAAAACTCCTTAAAAATTAATGTAGAAAAAGAATTCTCGAGAAATAATGAAAGATATAAGCTACTTAAATGGGCTCAAAAATCGTTAAAAAATTTTTCACTGTTCCCACCCGGATCGGGTATTTGTCATCAAATAAATATTGAATATCTTACGGACATTGTTTCTCAAAAAGATGATTTTTTGTTCTTAGATTCTGTGGTCGGAACAGATAGTCATACAACTATGGTAAATGCTCTTTCTGTTTTAGGTTGGGGTGTTGGTGGTATTGAGGCTGAAGCAGTTATGTTGGGGCAACCCATTTCCATGAAAATACCTGAAGTTATTGGAGTTAAGTTAATTGGAAGTATAAATGATGGCTGCACAGCCACAGACATAGTTTTGACAATTACAGAAAAATTAAGAAAAATAAATGTTGTTGGAAAATTTGTAGAATTTTTTGGTTCTGGATTATCTTCTCTTTCGCTCGCTGAGAGATCAACAATATCCAATATGGCGCCAGAATATGGTGCAACATGTGGTTTTTTTCCTGTTGATTCTGAAACATTAAAATATTTAGAACTAACTGGTAGAGAGCTAGGTAAACGAAAAATAATTGAAGAATATTGCAAAACTCAGTTACTTTGGCACGATGAAAATTGTGAGAAGATAAATTATAGTGATAATTTTCAAATTGATCTTTCCTCGATCGAACCTTGTGTATCTGGTCCCAAAAGACCTCAAGATAAAATTAATTTAAGACAAGTTAAAAAAGTTTATTATAACTCACTAAATGAAGAAGAGAGAAAATCAATCATTAAATCTGACAGAAAAGTTCTTAGTAACGGTAAAGTTTGTCTTGCAGCAGTAACAAGTTGTACTAATACATCAAATCCATCAGTTCTATTAATGGCAGGACTATTGGCAAAGAAAGCAGTAAAATTTGGAATGAAAGTTCCGAGCTGGGTAAAAACTTCTTTTGCACCAGGTAGTAAAGTTGTCAAAGAATATATGCACTTATCAGGATTACAAAATTTTTTAGACGACCTGGGTTTTAATATTGTTGGTTTTGGGTGTACCACATGTATTGGGAATTCAGGGCCATTAGATGAAAGAGTTTCAAAAATTATCGAAACAAAAAACTTAAATGTTTGCAGCGTTATTTCAGGAAATAGAAATTTTGAAGGCAGAATTCATCCACAAATCAAATCAAATTTCTTAGCTTCGCCGCCTCTTGTTATTCTTTATGCTCTGGCGGGAAGGATTGATATTGATTTTGAAAGTGATGAGATAGATATAATAAAAGGTAAAAAAATCTTTCTAAAAGATTTGTGGCCTACTTCGAATGAAGTAAAAAAAATTATGGATAAGGTTTTAAAAGTAGAGCTTTACAAAAAAAATTATAGGGAAATTTTCAAAGGTGATAAAAGTTGGGATGCGATTGAAATAAAACAAAGCCCGACATTTCATTGGTCTTTGAATTCAACATATATTAAAAAACCACCTTTTTTAGAAAATGAGACTAATAAAACAAAAAACCTTGTGAAAGCTAGACCGTTGCTAATTTTAGGTGACTCAATTACAACCGACCATATTTCTCCAGCTGGAGTTATTAAGGAAAATAGCGAGGCTGGCAAATATTTACTGCAAAGGCAAATAAAAAAAAATGATTTCAATTCTTTTGGCTCGAGAAGAGGTAATCATGAGATTATGGTGAGAGGTACGTTTGCAAATCTGAGAATAAAAAATCTCATGATAGACAAACAAGGAGGTTACACCAAGCATTATCCTACAGGTCAAGAAGATGAAATATACAATGTTGCAGAAAAATATTCTACAGAGGGTGTTCCATTATTGGTAGTTGCAGGAAAGGAGTATGGAACAGGTTCCTCAAGGGATTGGGCTGCAAAAGGGACAAGACTTCTTGGAATCAAAGTTGTTATTGCAGAGAGTTTTGAGAGAATTCATAGGTCAAATCTTGTAGGTATGGGGGTGTTACCCCTTGAAATGGAGTCGGATACTTTAGCAAATCTTAAGTTGAAAGGTACTGAAACATTTGATATTGGAAATATTGAAGAGATTTCATCTGAGCCAAATTTTAGAACGTCAATTAAAATTAATTACAAAAATTCATCTAAAAATCTGAAAGTCATTTCAAGAATTGATACTGTGAGAGAAGTAAATTATTTTAAGAATAATGGAATTTTACCATACGTCTTCAATTTAATTACAAATTAAAAAATTCCAAATATTTGTTTATGAGACAAAGAAAAATATCTGCTACTTTGGGGCCAACTAATACAGGAAAGACCTATTCTGCAATAAAAAAACTTCTGCAGTATTCAAACGGTGTTATTGGGTTTCCTTTAAGATTACTTGCCAGAGAAAATTTTGAGGCCACAAAAAAAGAAATAGGAGAAGAAAAAGTTGCGTTAGTTACGGGTGAAGAAAAAGTTATACCAGAAAAAGCAAAATACTTCTTTTGTACAGTTGAGTCAATTCCAGATCAAAAGTTTGATTTTGTTGCTATTGATGAAGTCCAATTATGTGCTGATTATGAAAGAGGGCACCTTTTTTCTGAAAAAGTTTTTAGTAGAAAAGGAGAAAAAGAAACAATGTTTTTGGGGTCTATGAGTATGGAAAATATTTTGAAAAAAATATATCCTAAAATTACAATTCACAAAAAACCTCGATTATCGAAGCTCTCGTATTGTGGATATAAAAATTTATCTCGATTACCGAAACGGTCTGCAGTAATAGCTTTCTCATTAATAGATGTTTATGAAATTGCCAATAAAATTAAACAAGCACATGGAGGTGTTTCTGTGGTAATGGGGGCACTATCACCGGATGTTAGAAATGCTCAAGTGAAACTTTTTGAGGATGGAGGTGTTGATCATATTGTTGCCACAGATGCAATTGGATTAGGTTTAAATTTAAACATTAAAAATATTTTTTTCTCTGGATTAATTAAATTTGATGGAATACGAGAGAGGAAATTAACTAATGATGAGATTTCTCAAATAGCAGGAAGAGCAGGAAGATATATTCATGATGGTTTTTTTGGGACAACTGGTAATCTAAAATTTTTAGATAATGAATTAATAAATTTCGTTGAAAACTATGATTACTCAATTATTGAAAAAATTTTTTGGAGAAACACTTCATTAAATTTTAGTTCAATAAAAATACTTCTAGATTCATTATCAAAAAGAGCTGATAAAAAATATTTGGTTGCCAAAAAAAATGCAAGCGATCACAGATATTTAAAGATACTTGGTAATGACAAATCTATAAAAAAAGATGTGAATAATTCTAAGGATTTAAAAAAATTATGGGAACTTTGTCGTACTCCAGATTACTCACGCGAACTTGATGAGTTTCATTCTCGCTTTTTAAAAAAAATATTTAGATTTTTAATCGCTGATAAAAAATTAATTCCTGCCCCTTGGATAGAAAATGAATTAAATAAAATTGAAAAAAAAACAAAAAAAATTTCAGAACTTAATTACAAAATTTCACAGATAAGGAAATGGTCTTTTCTTGCATTTAAAAATAATTGGATGGAAAAAAATGAAGTTTTTAGAAAAAAAATAAAATCAATTGAATTAGAATTATCTCTTGTTTTGCATAGTCAGCTTATAAATGAATTTGTTGGAGAGTTTAAGAATCAAAATATTTTTTTTAATAAAAATAAGAATGAAAAATTTCAAGTTGAAATTGATAATTTTAATTCAATCATTTTTGGAAAAAGAAAAATTGGAACTTTAAATGGTTTTAAATTTAACATTTCAAATTCGTTTAAAGCAAATAGCAATATTTTTAATAATAAAATTCTAAAGAATTACTTAGTTGATATAGCAAAGAATGAATTTAATAGTTTTACTGAAACAAAATTTAACGAATTTGAATTCAATATTAAGGGTGAAATAATTTGGAAAAAAAGTATCATTGCGAAATTAATCAAGGGTTCAACAATTTTAAAACCTAAAATAAAATTATTGTATGATGAATTTTTTTTTGACTTTAAAGAAAAAATTGAATTAAAATTAGCTGGTTTTCTTAACTATGTGCTGGCAAAAGATTTGAGCTTTCTTAACAAAGTTAATTCATTAAAAATTTCATCTCCGCAAATGAGGGCAATAATTTATTCTCTTGTGGAAAATTTAGGGCAATGTAGACGTGATAAATTGAAAATTTTTTACAGTGTTTTAAATTCTAATGAGTTAGATCAATTAAAGAGAAATGGTTTTAAATGTGGATTTTTTTTTCTTTATTTTAAAGAAAAAAATTCTAATTATTTTAGGCAGATATTAATAAATGTTCATTTTGGCGGACAATTAAGCTCACATCTGGATGGATATATTTATCAGATAAAAAAAAATTCAGTTGGGAGAAGAAAAATTGAGTTTTACAGAAAAATGGGGTTTTATACAATAAAGGTACTGAGTAAGTATTATTTAGTTTATTTTGAATATCTTGAAAGCATCATAAAAAAAAGACTCTATTATCAAAAGAAAAAATTACATATTAAAAAATTTTCAAATAATTTTGAAAAAGATTTTTTTGAGAAAAAACGCAAAATCACATTTTTAAAAGATGATATAATATAGTTGAATTAAAAACTAAACTAGACTATATACCACAATATGACCTATGTTGTAAAAGATCAATGTGTTAAATGTAAATTTATGGATTGTGTCGAAGTTTGTCCTGTAGACTGTTTTTATGAAGGTGAAAATATGCTTGTAATTCACCCAGATGAGTGCATAGATTGTGGTGTATGTGAGCCTGAGTGTCCAGTTGAAGCAATAAGTGACGACTCACAAGAATCAGCAAAAAAATGGATAGATATAAATAGAAAATATGCAGAGCTTTGGCCAAATATCAGCAAAATAGGAACACCACCTGAGGATAGAGAGGAATGGAAAGATGTTCCTGATAAATTTGAAAAACACTTCAGTGAAAAACCCGGAAAAGGCTCTTAAAAACGTTAAGTCTTGAACTCTTCGTTTTTTAAACTTATAATCCCGACAATATTATTTACCGGAGAATAACTTGAAAAAGGAAAACGAATTACATCTAGAAGTAGGTGACCTTGTTGTTTATCCTATTTACGGCGTAGGAGAAGTTGAAAATTTTGATAAATATGACATTGACGGGTCATCCCAAGATTTTATTTTAATAAATTTTAAACAAGATAAAATGAAACTTAGAATACCGAAAATTAAGGCTGCAAGTTCCGGTCTTAGAAAGCTAAGTAATAAAAACAGACTCTCAAAAGCACTTGAAGTTCTTGCAGAGAAACCCTCTGTAAAGAAAGATATGTGGATAAAAAGAGCCAAGGAATACGAAAAGAACATCAACAGTGGAGATCCTGTTCTTATTGCTGAGGTAGTAAGGGACTTACACAAAAAAGATGATTCTTTAGAACAACAATCGTACTCTGAAAGACAAATTTATTTAACAGCGTTAAATAGATTGAGCAATGAATATGCAGCTGTTCAAAATTTGGAAAAGAAAATTGCAAAAGGTAAATTAGAGGAATTGCTAAATCAATAATTCATGATTTAAAAAATAAACTAAGTTTTTCCTTAATCCTTAAGTGTGTATATGCACAATTTTAAATAGTTTGATTATCAATTAAAAAAAATCACACCTTTTTATTTTTAAAGTGAGGATATTTTTAGATAAATAAAAATTGATATAACTAAACTATAAGTTAAAATTTTTTAAAGATGCCTCATCTTCAATTTGAAATAACAAAAAAAGTAAAAAGTGAACAAAAACTGTTATTTATAAATTTTGTTGAAAAAAAATTTGCAAAGATCATGCAAACGGGTACTGATCACATTGCAGTGACTATAAGAGAACTTGAAAGAGCTAACGTAAGTCTTGGTAGAGCAAATAAGAATGATCATATTTGCTTAATGAATTTAGATATTAGGTCTGGTAGAACTTATGAACAAAAAACAAAATTAGTAAAAGAGTTGATTTCAGGAATTGAAATTTTTTTTGAAATTAAAAAATCTAATCAGTATGTAACAATAACAAATCATATAGGAGAGGAGTTTAATTTTTTTGAAAAATCGCTGCAAGATTGGATTAAAAACGACGACCCAGCTAACAAATAACATGACAATCGATTTGTTTAGAATCTAAAAAACAATTACTTTAAAAAAAAAAACTTTACTTTATCATCAACATTAATGGCTTCTTCATTTGAAATTATAATTCATCCTGGAATGAGTAAAACTGCCACTACTTTCCTTCAGAAATTCTGTTTTTCAAATTTAGATGATGTACACAACATTTTTAAACCTAATTTTATTAATGATCAAAGATTAGTAGATATTAGAGAGTCTTTAATGAATAAGGAAGGACATGATTACAAATTAATTAAAATTAAAAGCGATTTTAATAAAATTTTGCAAAATTTAAGTGTATCAAAAAAAAAAATTCTACTATCTGAAGAAAATTTAACTATAGACAGTACTAAAACAAATCTTATTGCTAAAAGATTAAAGGATATTTTTCCAAGCGCTAAAATTTTTTTTACTTTAAGAGAACAATATAGTTGGCTAATTTCTATCTATTATTCATGGCTCCCAAGAGATGACATTAGAAGAAATTCACCTATGTCTTCACTAACACAATGGCTTGAATTTCAACTTAACCAACAAAAATTAGGTTTAAATAATGTTATTGATCGAGTAAATTTTTACGAAACATTAATTTGCTATGAAAAACTTTTTGGAAAAGAGAATGTTCATGTTGTTTTATATGAAGACTTTATAGAAAATCCTGAATTTTTTTTCTCTCAAATTAGTAACATTGTAGGAATTCCAAAAAAACAAATGTTAAATAATTATTTTTTAAATTCAAAAAAAAATCCTAGGAAAAGGATCTCATATATAAGGGCTAAATATTTTCAATCACGATTTTACCCTATACTTTCAGATCTCTGGAGTCTTTGTCCTCAATTTTTAAAAAATTATGTGAGACCAAAAATAAATAAAAAATCAGCTAATGAAGAAGTAAATAATAAACTTAAAGACATACTTGCAATTAAATTTTCAAAAAGTAATTCCTACTTATCAAAAAAAATGGACAGAGATCTTTCATTGATAGGTTATAAATATTAATTCAAAAAGAGTTATGAATTTTTTTTAAATTGTCTAAAAACAACTTGTAATGTTTGTATGCTGGCTTTTTTTGAAGTTTAAACTTTTTAATTCCAATCTTTTTTTTTAAAACCCTAGATTCAATTAATTTTAAACTTTCCTTATTAAAAATTTCATTTTTATAATATTTGTTAAACAAAAATGCACTTTCAAAGCAAGCATCACCTGATTGAATGTATTTCAAACCTGATTGTGAATCTTCTTTTCCGCACCAAACACAAACAAACTCATTCATGAAACCAATTTTTTTTTTTCTTTTAGCAAGATTCAAAAAAAGATCATAATCATGAGCTTTAAAAGCATCACCATAATCATGATTTAAATCTTCATAATACTTCTTGGTATAAAAATCCTTTATGGATTCATAATTTATAATAGATCCAAAACTTGGTATATACATATCAAAAATAAGCAAATCTTTTAATTCATTTCGCTCATTATATAAATAAGTATAATTTTTATACCCAGGATGAGTGTATTTGTGAACTCCGCCATTTTTTTTTATTGCCATTTTTCCATAACCAAGGTCTAAATTGTTTTTAATTGTAAAATTGAATAACTTTTCAACTTTTTTTGGTAATACAAAATCATCAGAGTTAAGTAACATAACATGAGGATTTTTAATATTTTCTAGACCTTTTAAGAATGAAAAACCAGTTCCTAGGTTTTTTGGATTTTTAATATATTTGATTTTTTCAAAATTTTTTTTTATTTTTTTAACTAAATTTTCTGTTCCATCACTAGAAAAATCATCAACAATAATAATTTCATTAACGTATTTTATTTCATTTGCTGAGGCTACAGCCAAAGGTAGGGCAATTTCATCATTATATGAAGGGATAATTACACTTAGCATTTTTAAACTCATCAATTTTTAGCATTTTACATGCCAAATAAATAATTTTAAAAAAAATATATTAACTAAATCATTGATAATACTTAAGAATTTACGAGAAGAAAAAAAATATTAAAAAAGGGCTTTACATTTGGAATGATAATAATTATTAATATTAGTGATAATAATTATTAATATCAGGAGTAAGTATGAATTTTTTTAGGTTAGTGCCACAACACACTCGTTTAACATCATGGTTAATGTTATTCTCTTCTTTTTTCCTTTTTGAAAAAAAAGGTAAATCACAAGAAAAAGTTTATGCTGCTCCTGACGTTAATATTTTTGAATCTGCGGAGCAAGTTTTTGAACTTCCTGGAGCAGGCGATTATATAGGTCCAGAGAGATTAAAAAAGTATAATTTTTCTAACATAAATGATATTTTACGAGATACACCAGGTGTTTATTCTCGAGAGGAAACTGGTGTTGGACTGATTCACAATATTAGTATTAGAGGTACTGCAACCCTTCGTTCAACACAAATAAACATGCTTGAAGATGGAATTAATATTGCTCCAGCTCCATATTCAGCACCTGATTCTTATTATTCTCCTATAACT
>MDSZ01087529.1_pt1 | contig 48656 bp, 38 predicted proteins | sample 811201 | NCBI WGS metagenome assembly MDSZ01 (sample SAMN05326647, study PRJNA326480) | marine metagenome | isolation source: seawater | place: Indian Ocean: North | collected 2010 | reverse complement strand
TTCTTTCTTAGCAGAACACCACTATGTTCCTCATACCTATCACCATTTGGCTTCAAAAACTGCGGTTCATTATGATTCGGTCCAGCATTGCCGAAATAGTCTGTACAGGCCATGCCTTCATATTGCCCAGCTGTAACAATAAAACCATTTCTTCGTGTGGAATCTTCCCGAGCCGTCGATGGACATAAATAGGTTGGGATTTTTGTGTGGGTAGCATTCTCATTAATTTTATCAATGAAATTTGCAGCCAAATAAAGACGTGAATCACCTGAAGCAACATCTGGATCTGCAACGGCATCCCACGTTGCTTGTAACTGACTCTGCTCCATGAAGTCCAGAAAAAAGCTAGACCAGCCAACCGTTTTGAAATTACTCTGCTTCACACGTCCGGGTGGAAAACGCTCTTTCCTTGCAGTCGCAAAATTATGCATACCCAGACCCATCTGCTTCAGATTATTTGTGCAATTGGCTCGACGCGCAGCTTCTCGAGCTGACTGTACTGCTGGGAGTAGAAGCCCAATCAAGACCCCAATAATGGCAATCACCACTAACAACTCAACAAGCGTAAATGCCTTCTTTGCCATATTCATACGATCACCTTTCATGCCGCCTCTGGTTTTGTGGATGGTGTGATACACAACCATTTCCTGAATTGATTTGACTCTTCGTACCTGCCAACCGATCCCAATACATCCAAGGAAAACACGATCCAGCTCGATTTTCCATGAAAAAGTCACTCGACTTCTTCGAGTATATAAATAAACGCCAACAATATCTTTAACTTTTATCGTTTCTCTCGACTGGCAGCTCAGAGAACGCTTTTTTACAATAAAAATCGATGTCTGATCACTTTTCACTTGGAAAAGCAGCGACTTTCAGATAGCACAGGCTTTGTATCTGGATGCAGGCTGGCGTCTTTCCTTGGATACCATGGTACGAATCGTCATATTTTTACTGATAAGCTCTTTCGGGCTCGCTTCCGTGCTGGGGCATGCCGGGTTCCACGTTCTTGGCCTGCACTCGCACTGTCACGCTCACCTCACGCAATGTGCTATCTCCTCTGATCTTGATGGCAATCATAGCTGCCACCACGACCATGCTCACCATGAAGCTGATCCTGCAGGCTCAGACTACAAGTGTCACCACCACCATCACCACCACCATCGCCAGATTCCCATTTCTCAAGACACCTCTGACGATTGCACAATTTGTCAGTTTCTTAGTCTTGCCAAAGCACACAGTGTGCACACTCCTGCGCTTCATTGTTTTTCAGCAATCGTGCCCGATACATTGGTCACTACAAATGACATTGACCTGTCATTTGATTTCTCTCTTCGGCCAAGGCCTCGTGGTCCACCAGTGATCTTCGCATAACAGTGAAACTGTCTCCGACGATTATTGTGCTCATTTCAGTTGCCTTCCTTGGTTTCTATGCCCAGCAATGCAAATGAGCAGCGATCATTCGGTGCTGCTTTCTATACGTGTTGCAATGGCAACCATATGAGATTGATTTTTAAACAAGACTGGTTCAGATCTTTTATTCACATTTGTATTTGGAGTTTTCATTATGTTGTTTCAAACCTTGCAGATTTTTCATCACCGGGAGCACGTCAAACGACGTGGATTTACCCTTGTCGAATTGCTTGTTGTTATTGCCATCATTGGTGTTTTGATTGGCCTTTTGCTACCGGCAGTCCAAGCTGCCAGAGAGGCTGCCCGACGGTCTGCCTGCACCAATAATCTCAAACAGGTTGGCCTTGGGATACACTCCTACGCTGACGCCAATCCTGAAACCTTCCCAGTAGGATGGATCGGTGAATACGAAGATGGTCAGATTCACGGCGATGAAGGGGAAGGCTGGGGATGGAGTTCACGAATCCTTCCACACATCGAAGAAATGAATTTGTATAACCAAATCGATTTCTCTCAGGCAGTTGGTGATAGCCCTGCAGCAGTGAGAGCTACTGTTGTTTCAGCATTTCTGTGTCCGTCTGATGCATTTGCCCTGAATACTGTTTTTAACCCAGGCGCAGCAAGTGGTGCAGGCAATGGCGACGATGCTCCTGACGCAACAGCTGGACCACGGCAGTACTCTCGCTCCAACTATGTTGGAAATTTTGGTTCAAAACATATTGTTGACCATGGTCATGCGCATCCAGACAGCGCGGGAAGCCGTCAGGACGATGACGACGACGGACTCGCGGCAAGCGCGGGCAATGGAATTTTCTTTACTGGCTTAGAAGATGGCACCAATGCAGTGAAATTTGCATTTGTCCGAGACGGCTTAAGTAAAACTGTTGCCGTCGGTGAGCGAGACAGCCGCGTCGGTGGAAGTCTCTGGCAGGGCATGGACGAGGAATTAGCTGCTGCGATGTCTCGAGTCGTTGGCGTGGGTGAGCATGTCTTCAACAGAGGCGGCGAACAACACTTTGAAGATTTCTACGCAAATCATCCCGGCGGTGTGAATTTTGTTTTTGCAGATGGTCATGTTTCCCTCCTCTCTGATGGAATGTCCGACAGTCTGTTTCAGGCACTGTGCACACGTGCAGGAAATGAAACCCTCAATGGAGCTTATTAGAGTCTGAACTTAGCAGGACAACGAGCCTGAGCCTCGTTCTGCGATTTACTAAAAATAAAAGAAGATAGCGTCAACACGTTTCATAAGACGGGGGAGGCCTTGTGCCTCCCCCTTTTTCTGATGGTGATACGATGGGAAAGACACTCGTTGTATCCGGTCAGCAACATCGACGATCGTTTGCACCCTGCAGAAAGAAACAAAATGTTCTATTGGGTCACCACTGGTCGGATTCTCCTTCTGAGTACGGCATCGAGTGCATCTCGCATGTGATTACACACACTGGCTTCGGATGGATTATCAATTTGATTGCTGGCTTCAACGAATATCGGTGGACCATGATCAATGCTCGCAAGACGACCATAGTCATACAGTTCTTCCGCAAGTATTTTTCTGGTAGGCCATTGCACCCAGCGTGTATATCGATGTGTTGGGCTTCGTATGGAATACCCCATGACCTCAGGATCCTCTTTTTTCCATGGCCTTGCGTACTGGCTCATCGCATACAACCGGCCATTCGCAGTGGGATCATCAAGTATGGGCTCGAGCGTCTGGCCATCGATTAATGGTGGCGGCATCAGGTCTGCAAGCCCAGCGACTGTCGGATAAAGGTCAACGTACTCCACTAAGGCAGATGTCGACACTCCGGGTGCTGCCATGTTTGGGACCCGAATAAGGAGCGGCACACGCGTGTCTCGCTCAAAGTTTGTTTGTTTACACCAATGATCTGCTTCACCAAGCGAGTACCCATGATCCCCCCACAAGACAACAATCGTGTTTTCAGCAAGGCCACAGGCAGAAAGTGCTTCAAGGAGACGGCCAACTAACGCATCAATGTAACTTACGCATGCGTAATACCCATGTCGGAGTTTGTTAATCTGTTCGGCGGATAATTGCTCGTCAGATGGAATATCTGTGTACCCCCCAAGCTCCGCATGATCAGGATACGCATACGCAGACACATTACTTGTTCGCTCGGTGTGTTGGACTGTTGCAAATGAACTTCGATCATACAGATCCCAATATCGCTTTGGTGCGCAGAAAGGAAGGTGTGGCTTTAAGAAGCCGACTGCAAGAAAGAACGGCGTGCCTTCGTTTCTGAACGTACGAAGGGCCTCAATCGCACGATCAACAATCTTTCCATCGCTGTACGCATCATCAGGGACAGCTGCAGCTTCTGCTGCGACCCCTTTTTTCTTATCTGATGCATTCTCTGGAAGAGCATAATTCGTCCATGTTGCTTCCTGAATCACTGGAGGCACGGACCATGATTCTGGATCCTCTTCACTCTGCCTCCCACTGAAGGTCTTACCGATACTCTGTGTATGATAGCCTGCTTGCATAAATAACTGCGGAAGTGTGACCACGCTTGGACACGTGTCACGAAAATGGTGACGGTTGTGCCAAACCCGTGTGTTGTCTGGGAGTCGGCCAGTAAAGACGGATGTTCGTGATGGACCGCAGACCGCCTGATTACAGTACGCTGCAAGAAAAATACGAGATGATTTGGCAAATCGATCAATAGCCGGTGTTTTGGCAAGCGTATCTCCATAACAACCAAGCGATGGTCTTAGGTCATCGATCGAGAGAAAAAGAATGTTCGGAGGCGTGTCGCCTGATGCAGCGTCTGTCGTTGCGAAACAGAAGAATCCCATGAGACCACAGAAGAATGACAATACATTAGTCGAAAATCGCTTCACAGATACACTCACGTGCCTTCCAGGATGGCATCAACTACTGCCGGGGATTTGCTGCCTTCTTTTTTTGCTTCTTTTGCTTCGGTTGGGACAGTACCGGATCATAATCTGAGTTTGGAAGCATCCTTTCAGCATCGACGTCCTTGCGCCATGCACTCAATGCAGACAAAAGTTCTGACATAATGACAGGTTGCGTTGATGCAAGATTATGCTGTTCTCCAATATCGGTTTCGAGGTCATAGAGTTCCTTGGATTCTGGATCGAATGAGTCAATCAGTTTCCAACGTCCTCTGCGAATCACACTTCCTGGTGTGCTGAAAGGGTGCTTGTTGTAATGAGGAAAGTGCCAATACAGGGCATCTCTTTCTAAGTGTCCCTCTTTCAGAACAACACTGAGATCACAACCGTCGATATGTTGTGAAGCATGAAGCGGACAATCTGCAGCGGTAAGACATGTTGGATACAAATCAGAACTTGTGACAGGAACAGTACAGACACTACCCGGAGATGCGACATTTGGCCAACGTATCAACAGAGGAACACGAATACCTCCTTCGTACAATGACCCTTTATTGGCTCTCAACGGAGCATTACTTGTTGCATGAGCAAAGCCACCATTATCACTGGTAACAATGACAAGTGTCTGGTCCCTTATGCCTCGCTTATCCAATACTTCCAGTAGTCGACCAAGACTTTCATCAACACTCTCCACCATCGCTGCATATGCCGGAGTGCCCTGACGATCTTTTTCAGATATCACGTCATACCGTTGCATCATGTCAGGCTTCGCCTGCAGCGGCGAGTGAACGGCATAGTGTGAAAAATAAAGAAAGAATGGCTTTTCATGTGGCTCCATGAGGAACTTCACGGCCTCGTCAGTGAGACGATCAGTGAGATATTCACCTTTCTGCCCACTCGGTAATACCATCCACCTGGCTCGTTGGTTTGTTGTCGGGATTGACCAGTTTCCCTCATAGGGGAAAAAGTAGCTCCCAGGAGCTCCATGTGCATTCCCACCAATATTTTTGTCAAAACCGTGATGCTCTGGTAAAGAAAATGGCTCACTCCCAAGATGCCATTTACCAATGTGCATCGTTTCATAGCCTGAACGTCTGAGTGCCTCAGGTAATGTACATTCCTCTAATGGCAGGCCTCGTAGAAATCTCCCCTCTCGTAAACGTGCCGCAGGATTCCAACGGCCAGACGGCAACCAATTTGTGAGAAGCAGACGGGCAGGATACTTTCCTGTGAGAATAGCTGCCCGTGTTGGCGAACACACCGGACAAGCAGCATAGGCATCCGTAAAGCGAACACCTTCAGAGGCAAGGCGATCCATATGTGGCGTGTGATAGTACGAACTGCCATAACAACCAACGTCTCTCCACCCAAGATCATCCACCAGAAACAGAATGATATTCAATGGTTGTTGTGCCGCATTAACCCATGTTGCTCCTAAACATGCCGTGAGAAACAAGCAGACCACAAGGACTCTCATGAATCGTCTCCACTGGTAGATGACACACTTGCTTGTTTCCCTCGCTTTTTTGATCGATTCAGTTTCTTTGCATTCACCTGAGGTAAAAACTGAATCATTTCTGATTTGATTGACTGATGCTCTGGACTGTTGCAAAGATTCTTCCATTCATGAGGATCTTCAAGAAGATCATAGAGTTCTTCTCCGCCATCGGCATAACGAATGTATCGATATCGGTCACTTCGCAGTGCATGATTTCCTTGCCCATGCGTGGTCAAGGCAGGACGGCTTCGACGTGCATGCGGATCCTTTAGCAGAGACGCCAAACTGACACCATCAATATTCTGTGGTCGTGGCATATCGCAAAGATCCGTGAGCGTAGGAAAAAGATCAATCAGACCAACTGGCTGGCCTGTTGTATGCTTCAAAGACGCCACCTGACCATCTGGCTGTTTGATAATGAGCGGAACTCGCGTCGATCGTTCCCATAATGTGAACTTATGAAGATGATTTTTTTCACCAAAGTGCCAACCATGATCTGACCAGAAAACAACAATCGTATTGTCTTTGGAGGGCCCTGATTCAAGGGCCGTTAATAATTCTCCAACGAGTGCATCCGCAAATGAGATATTTGCAAGATACGCCTGAAGAATATCCTGCTCTGCATCCTCACGACGTATAAGATCCAGATCTTCACGACGGTATGCTGCCATGGTCTGTCCACCATTTGGAACGTCCGTAAGGTCATCATGCTTGATGGGTGGCTTGGAGAGTGACTCTACATCATCATACAAATCGAAGTAGTGACGCGGTGCATACCAAGGTAAATGAGGACGATAGATACCAACCGCAAAAAAGAATGACTCTTTGGTTGGTTTTTTGAGAAATGCCTTGGCCCACTCCACAAGTTGTCCATCCCCCATATCAGCATCCGTAACATCGAATGGCCCCCAATCAAACTCCCGCGGATTTTTCGGAGGACGGGTGAGTTTTTTTACTGACAAAAGACCATTGAGTGGAAACCCTTCAGGCCAGTGGAATGACTGTCCTTCACCACGGTTGAGAAATTGATGATAGTGGCTATCGAACACCTGATCAAAATACTGATTCCAATCACTCCGACGATTAAAGCCCGGCATGTGATGGTAGATTTTTCCACCACCGAGCACATAGTAACCATGCTGCTGAAACCATGACGGAATCGTTGAGATATCTGGCATTGCCTCATGCCAGATGACTGAGTTGTCGTAAATGCCCGTGGTGCCCGGCATCCTTCCCGTCAACACGGCAGTTCGAGACGGGTTACATACTGGTGCTGGACAATGAGCGTTTGTGAAAAGCAAACCCTGCTGGGCAAGACGATCGATATGAGGCGTCTGAACATCAGGATGGCCACCCAGACAGCCGATCCAGTCATTCATATCATCAACAACAATCATAAGTACATTGGGGCGCTGTCTGCGATGGAGTGAGGCAGACGGGCTATTTGAAACCGCCTGTTCAGTTGAAACTGATGTATCGTTATCACCAAAAAAATACTCTGGGTATTTCCACTCCCGTTTTCGACTTTCTTTTTTACTCTCGACTGAATGAACCTCTTTCTTGAATTGCATCAATACTTTGTGATCAAGCAATGGATCATTTGTCTCACGTCGCCATTGATGCAGGCTCTTGGACAGTCCGTCTAATGTCGCTGCATACGTTGCATGACCTGCAAGATTTACAAACTCATATGGATCCTTTTCAAGATCGTAGAGTTCATAACGCGGCGGTTTACGCATTTCCTGATAGGCACGTCGCACATGATCATCAGCATCATTGATCACATCCGGAGAAATCTCCAGTTTTTCAAAGGCAAAAAGCACTCCTGGATTTTCTTCGTCAGGCAGAAGATTCTCAATGAGTTTGTAGCGTGCTGTACGCACGGAACGTTGTGGATAGAAGTTTTCCTTGGCCGCATGCGTATGGAATTCAGCAAAGAGGTGATGCCGCCAATCTGCATCGTTGCCTTGTAAAAGAGGAACAAGTGATTCCCCTGCAAGCCCCGGAACCGGCGTCACACCGGCTGCCTCAAGAAAGGTTGGCATCAAATCGACCGTTGATACAAGCTCATCGCACACCAGACCCGATTGTGCCACGCGAGGCCAGCGGACAACCATCGGCACACGGAGCCCGCCCTCGTAACACGTTCGCTTCCCACGAAACAGATCAGCACCATGATCCCCAATGTACACAACAAGCGTATTGTCAGCTTTTCCAGATTGATCCAAAGCATCCAGTAAGTCACCTACAAGAGAATCTAGCCGCATCATGCAGTTGTAATAGTCGGCTGTGTAGGCACGTAGCTTTGGTGTATCAATTCCCAAATATGCAAGCGGCTTTACATCATCCTGCGAAAGTGGCTTGGCTGGACGACCATCCACCTGACGTAACCAGGGTCTGTGGGCATCAGGATAATTGATGCTCAGAAAAAACGGAGCATCTCCAGCCCCAATGAACTCAGTTGCATGTCGAGCATATGACTCAAGATCTTTCCGCTCAAAGTTCGCTTTCCGAACCGCATCAAAATCAAACGAGAAAGAATCTTCCGGATTGACATGCAGTTTCCCGATAAGACCGGTACGGTAGCCGGACTCATTGAGCGAACGAACAATATTTGGAATATCGGGCCGATACAGCCTGAAATTCCAGGTTGCCAATCCAACCTGACCGTGCTGGTGGGGATAGAGTCCAGTAAGAAAACTTGCTCGCGATGGACTGCAACCTGCCTGAGCGACCCATGCATGTGAAAAACGAACACCTTCACGTGCAAGCGCATCGATTCGTGGAGTCTGGACAGAGGGCTCTTTGTAGCAACCAAGTTCCGGACCATTATCTTCTGACACAATCAACAGAATGTTTGGTGGCTTGGCTTGCCCGAGCGACGCCATTCCCAGTGGCAAAAGTAGAGAGAAAAAGAAGCAGAAAAAAACGTTCATGCGAAAAACAACTGTTTTTTTATTGTCGCAGCAATGTGACATGTTTGTGGCCTGACTTTCATAAAACACATGCGTCCTTGAAACAACATATACAGCTTCGACTGGACTTGATGCGTTCCAGTTCCATTTTTCTCTAACGGTGTACACACATGTTATTTATCATCATCACTTTCTGAGCTTTCACCTTCATCTTGATCCTGCTTGCCACGACGGTGCGGCAACGGCGACTCATTTCTTCGGAAGACAGCAACAACATCTTCGATCGGGACAACGTACAGAAGATTGTTCTGTTCGAAGTCTACCGGAATGGAATTCCGCGGATGAAAGAGAACCTTATCGTACTTCTCAATAGGAAAGTCTGCGTCTCGCTCCACCTGAAGACTCACCTCAACGACTCGCCCTGTAATGGTCGGAATTTCAGCCTGATCAGGAAGCACAATTCCACCTCGTGTTTTCTGGCGACTCTCATCTTTCCGGATCAATACCCGCATTCCAAGCGGTTCAACCGATTCGTTCACAGAATTTCCTTTCGTGGCCCAAACTCCCAACTTTCTGCTCATACCCACACGCCACTTGCCGAGTATCTCCTCACCATGCGACGATCTATACAGAGTACTACACAAACAAGGGCAGCGGAACAAACGCTGATCGTCAACCATGAGAGAGATCACCTGTTATTTTACAATACTGCTTTTATCAGCGGGCATCAGTCATGCGGCTTCCCAAGACAGCCAGTGGGCACACTGGCGAGGCCCCAGTGGGAACGGAACAGCACCTGCAGCCTCTCCACCAACCACTTTCAGTCATACTGAAAATGTTCGTTGGAAAGCCCCAATCCCAGGACGCGGTTGCTCATCACCCGTTCTTTGGAATGATTCTGTCTTTGTCACAACAGCAATCCCTGTAGCTGGATCCGGCGGTGAACTGGACTTTCAAATCCTTTGCTTTGATCGGGCTACGGGAATTGAAAAATGGAAACAAACAGCCATTCGTGCAACACCTCATGAAGGTACCCACTCCACCAATGGATATGCATCAGCCTCTCCATGCACAGATGGCAAACATGTGTACGCGCACTTTGGTTCACAAGGTACGTTCTGCTTCACTGTAGATGGCCAACCTGTTTGGGATCGTGACTTTGGTGACATGCACACACGGAATGAGTTTGGAGAAGGAAGTTCTCCAACACTGGCTTCAGAAATGCTTATCGTTCCATGGGATCATGAAGGACCTTCAAAGTTGATTGCAGTGAACAAAATCACCGGTGACACTATCTGGGAAACCCCTCGGGATGAGCCAACGTGTTGGGCAACACCACTCATCACAAAAGACAACCGTGGTCGTGAGCAGATTGTCATGAATGGTCAGACTGCTGCCCGAGGGTATGAACTTGCCACCGGAAAAGAGTTGTGGAAATGCGGTGGGCAAACTCAACGCCCATGTGCCTCGGCAGTCGCTGCAAATGGAGTAGCTTTTATTGGAAGTGGCTTTCGTGGCGCCTTCATCGGTGCTTTTGATCTCGCGGGTGATGGCAATCTGTCTGGTGGGAAGAGTGTTCTCTGGACGCACAACCAAGATACTCCTGATGTGGCCTCTCCTCTCCTTTCAGGAAACCGCCTGTATTACTACAAACAAAAAACCGGCCTTCTCACATGTGTTGATGCTTCGACAGGTGATTTTCACTATGAAACCCAAAGGCTCCCTGGCATGAACCGAACCTATGCCTCCCCAGTGGCTGCTGGTGGGCATGTGTATCTGACAGACAGAAGTGGTCAGATTGTAGTAATCAAAGACTCTCCCACCCTCGAGATTGTTGCTGAGAATGATATGGCCGAGGGCATTGATGCCACTCCTGCACCTGTTCAAGACGTTCTTTTGATCCGTGGAGAAAAACATCTCTTTTGCATTGGATCACCACCGAAGTAATTCGTGTACGAACATATCTCCACACGCTCCACACATCAGTTCATCTGACGTATGACAGATAGAACGCTGTGGGCATTTTCTGTATGGGTCGGTATTCGGTATGATCTTTGGATGTTCCGTACTGTCGATAATTTCGTTCTTGCATGACTTCTCCTGTACTATGAGTCAGTCTTGCAGTCAGTCTTGTAAACTCGCTACGCTTTCACACCCCACATAAAAAGTCGCAACCGATTTCCATCTGGATCCATGATTGTGAGTTCTCGAAATCCCTCCGGGTTGATGCTAGGCGGTTGCACATCGACTCCCGCGTGAATCAGCCTCTCGTGAATAGACTCAAGATCATCCACTTCAAATCCGAGACTCCACCGGCGACTCGCCGCACCCGGTTCTGGTCGGTCAATGATCGCCAAGCGTGTGTCTCCTGCGGCAAGAAGCGCATACCCGTCGTCTACCACGCGGATCAGCACCCTCAAACCAAGCACCTGGCGATACCATTCGACCAACGCCATCCAACGGGATGTCCGGATTTCTACGCTAAAAAGCTGTGGTACATCGTGAGCGGTCATAATGAGAAGGGTTGTACACGACGACCCAACTTCCCGAAAAGTGGCTCACACCCGACAATATAGGATTTCGTTCCATTCTCCCTTCTCAAATCTGAATCCGGTTACCATGACAAAGCCCTCACCTCCACAAGATACGTCCACTTCCTCGTCTCCATCCAAAGGTACTGGCGCGTCCTTGGAACAGGCACGCCGTGACAAACTTGAACGTCTGAAGTCTTTGGGAATCGATCCGTGGGGACATCGTTTTGAAAACCCAATACCTATTGGGGATGTTCGAAAGACTGGTGAATCACTCGTGCAACCGGATGACGGCAATGGTCCAAACGTCCGTGTTGCTGGACGAATCATGCTGCTTCGGAGTGCTGGAAGTCTTGTGTTCCTCGACCTGACTGACCGCACCGACCGTATCCAGATCATGCTTGGAAAAAAACAGGTTGGGGCGGAAGTATGGCCAATCGTGAAATGCCTCGACCTTGGTGATCTTATTGGCATTGATGGACGGCTTGGTTATTCAAAGACAGGAGAGCTCACAATTTTTGCAACCGGCATTGAGTTTCTTACAAAATCACTTGAAACCCCACCGGACAAATATCATGGACTTGTTGATCCAGAGCTCAAGCAGCGCATGCGATATCTTGATCTCATTCACGGTGAGGGTGTGCGAGAGCGTTTTATAGCTCGAAGCCGAATCATCGAAGCCATTCGTCATGTTTTGAAATCCCGCGGGTATCTTGAAGTTGAAGGACCAACGCTTCAAGAAAGTGCAGGCGGTGCGGCTGCTCGTCCTTTTCAGACACATCACAATGCACTTGATATCCCCTTAGTCCTTCGCATTGCCTTAGAATTACATCTCAAGCGACTTCTTGTTGGTGGACTTGAAAGAGTATTCGAGCTTGGTCGTGTGTATCGTAATGAAGGCGTGAGCCCAAGACATAATCCTGAGTTCACGATGCTCGAAGCGTATGAAGCCTACGGCGACTACGGCACAATGATGGATCTCACGGAATCCATTCTTATTGAGTCCGCAAAGACTGCTGGTTCACCGCAACAGTTTGATTGGATGGGTCACTCTATTGACCTCACACCACCATTTCGACGAGCAAAATATGATGACCTTTTGCGGGAGGTCACTGGATGTGATCCAAGTGATACAGACAGTATTTTGCATGCCGCCACTCAAGCAGGGATTGAAACAGCGGGACGTCATGCGGACGTGATCAAAAGTGATCTCTTTGAAGCAACTGTCGAAAAAACGCTTTCTGGTCCCGTATTTGTCATTGATTACCCTGCCGCCGTGTGCCCACTGACAAAGCGTAAGGCAGACAATCCATCCGTTGCAGAACGATTTGAGTTGTATGTGGCAGGCATGGAAATTGCTAATGCCTATACGGAACTGAATGATCCAGACCTACAAGAAGAGCTTTTTCGAACACAACTTGCCGGACTTTCTGAAGACGATTCAATGGCTCGAATGGATACTGACTTTATTCGCGCGCTCCGTCACGGCATGCCACCGGCCGGTGGCCTTGGTATTGGTATTGATCGGCTTGTCATGTTTCTAACTGCAGCCACAAGCATTCGTGACGTCATTTTATTTCCCATTCATCGACAACACTCTTAATTCAAGCAATAGCCCATCACCAGATGTATAAACTTCTTCTTTGCTGGCGCTACCTACGCACTCGCTGGATCGCATTGGCCAGCGTGATCAGCGTGACGCTTGGAGTAGCTACCATGATTGTTGTCAATGCTGTCATGGCTGGGTTTTCAAATGAGATGCAGACGCGCATCCATGGCATTCTCTCCGATATTGTTTTTGAGAGTCACTCTCTATCTGGTTTTCAAGATCCAGAATGGCATATGGAAGAAATTCGTCGAGTCGCTGGTGACTCTATCATTGGCATGACACCAACGGTCACGGTTCCTGCCATGCTTTCGTTTCAGGTCCGTGGTCAGTGGATCACCAGGCAGGTAATGTTCATTGGCATTGATGAATCCACTCATGCGGCGGTAAGTGATTTTGGTGCGTATCTCCAGCATCCAGAGAATCGACACCGACTCTCTTTTGATTTACGTGACGGAGGCTATGACACTCGTGATAGTCAATCCGAAGGACCAGGCCCCTCTCGACCTGCCCTTGGTGGTGCTGGTTGGCCACATCGTCGAACAAAAGTAGAGCGAGAGCGGATTTGGAAGCAAAAATTGAAAGAGACCGCTGGCAACCCTGATACTGCACTCAATACCAACACCAATCAACCAACGCGATCAATTGATGCTCAAGTTGATGCCATTCTTGACGTGACCGACACCAAATCTGTCGCCCCTGAGGAATCAACATCGAATGCTGAGAATGACAACTCCACGGCTCCCCAAAACCCTTTCAGTGCTGCCCGTCCTCAACAGGGTCGCACTATGGATCTTGCGACTGAGCAGTTTACGGGCGTTGTTCCAGGCATTGGTCTGGCAAGCTTCCGTGACTCCACAGGTGTTGATCGCTTCCTCGTATTACCAGGAGATGATGTAAAAATCACTTTTCCAACCGCGGGTACACCCCCAAAGGCCGTCAGTGATAACTTTACAATCGTTGACTTTTATGAAAGCAAGATGAGTGAGTATGACTCAAATTTTGTCTTCGTACCGATCGCTGCTCTCCAGCGAATGAGGGGCATGATCGAACCGGAGACTGGTCTGGCCAGTGTGAATTCCATCCAGATCAAACTGAAGGATGGTGTGAGCCTTGATGATGTTCGCAACAGGCTGCGACAAGCATTCCCTCCGGAACTGTACGCTGTTTCAACATGGCGAGACAAACAGGGCCCACTTCTTTCAGCTGTTGATATGGAAATGGCTGTTCTAAATATCTTGCTCTTCTTAATCATCGCAGTGGCCGGTTTTGGTATCTTGGCCATCTTTTTTATGATTGTTGTTGAAAAAACCCGTGACATTGGCATCCTCAAATCTCTTGGCGCCAGTGCATCTGGTATCGCTGGCGTTTTTCTTGGGTACGGACTCTTTCTTGGCATCGTTGGCGCTGGGGCCGGACTCATTTTAGGACTCACAATTACATGGAATCTCAATCGAATTCGATCCTTCGTTGAATGGTGGACTGGACAAAGTGTCTTTGACCCATCCATTTATTACTTTTTTAAGATTCCTACAATCATTGATCCTTTCACCGTTTTTTGGATCATTGTGGGTGCAATCACAATCGCTGTTGCGGCCAGCGTATTACCAGCTTTACGTGCTGCACGCCTCCATCCCGTTGAGGCATTGAGACATGAGTGACGAAACAAATGCCAGTCCTTTACTCTCCGTAAGAGGTATTCGCAAGAACTATCGTTCTGGGGGAGGTGTTCTTGAGGTCTTACAGGGTGTGGATTTTCATGTTCTTCCTGGAGAGTTTGTCGCAATTGTTGGTCAAAGTGGCTCAGGCAAAAGCACGCTGTTGCACCTCATGGGCCTGCTTGACGCTCCTGATGCTGGAGAAGTGTGGCTCGAAGGTAAGAGAATTGATCATCTTCCAGCCGCCCAACGTGATGGACTTCGAAATACCGTCATTGGCATGGTCTTTCAGGCTTATCATCTCCTTCCAGAACTCTCTGCTTTGGAAAATGTTCTCGCTCCTCTTCTTGTGCGTCACGGAGTCATGGAGTGGCTGAAAGCAGGGACTCATGCACGAGATCAGGCCAAAATGCTCCTTGATCGCTTCGGGCTCGGCGAACGAATGCGACACAAACCTCGGCAGCTATCGGGAGGTGAAATGCAGCGTGTAGCAATCGCACGCGCACTCATCACTCATCCACATGTTCTGCTTGCAGATGAGCCCACGGGCAATCTTGATGAGTCCACTGGTGTAGATATCCTAGATGCCATTTGTGAGTTGAACCGCCGGGATGGCCTTTCTATAGTGCTTGTGACACACGACACTGCAATCGCTAATCGTGCAAATAGAATTGTTCGTCTCGCTGCTGGGCGAGTCGAACAGGTTGATTCATCTCCTGCATAAAATGAGACCGCACTATGTCACGAAAAATATTCATGAATGACAGCCTTGTTCCTGAGAGTGAGGCTCGTGTGAGTGTCTTTGATCATGGGCTGCTCTATGGTGATGGTGTTTTTGAAGGTCTTCGCAGCTACTCTGGTCATGTTTTTCGACTCGATGCGCATATTGACCGTCTGTGGGCAAGTGCTGATGCCATTCGACTCAAAATTCCACTTTCAAAGGACGACGTCAAGCAAGCAGTGAACGAGACTCTGCTCGCAAACAATCTATCTGATGGTTATGTTCGCCTCATCGTGACCCGCGGTGCAGGAAGCCTTGGACTTGACCCAAATCGGACGAAAGATCCCCAGGTCATTGTCATTGCCGATACTATTTCACTCTACCCAAAAGAGTATTACGAAAAAGGCTTGAGCATCGTAACTGCTGCCACGCAGCGAGTGCACTCAGCGGCCCTTTCGCCACGGATAAAATCACTCAACTATCTCAATAATGTCCTAGCTAAAATGGAAGGATTACAAGCAGGGTGTGTCGAGGCTCTCATGCTGAACCACAAGGGTGAAGTCGCTGAGTGTACAGGTGACAACATTTTTATTGCCCGTTGTGGCAAACTCCTTACACCACCAAAAGATGCGGGCATCCTAGAAGGTATTACTCGTAATGCTGTCATGGAGTTAGCACATGGTGCAGATATCAACTGCACTGAAACCACACTGACTCGCTATGACTTATATACTGCTGATGAGTGCTTCCTTACTGGGACGGCTGCTGAAATAATCCCGGTTGTTGATATTGATGGTCGTTCCATCGGCACAGGGGCACCTGGGCCCATCACTGCCACATTGACTCGTGCCTTTCACGCATTGGTACATGGCTCATAATTCAGCAATATCTCTATTGATTCCCCCATATGAGGCCATTCATGGACACAGCCTCACAGGAAATACTGCATGCCAACCCATTGATTCCATTCGTCCTGCAATATGTTTTGCCTCAGCCCATGTATGAGTAAGCGTAAAGCATGCACTCCCACTACCGGTGAGCATTGGATGCAAGCCACCTGCTCGTCCGAAGTCCGATAACAACCGGTCGATCTCTGGTGTTAGGGAACAGGCTGGCAACTGCAGCGCATTATGCATCAATGGAATAGCATCGTGCAGTCCCGATTGAAGCATGTTGCCAAGTTGGGACGCCTCTCCTCGCCGAGATGCATCGGGCAGACACTTCTGATAGACCAAAGCTGTCGAAAGACTTACCACCGGCTTCACAATAACAGCGGCATACGAATTGATGCGGTCGATGGGATATACCTGCTCACCACGACCCATGACCGTCGCCGGTCCCTGTGTAAAGAACCACGGGATATCACTTCCAAGTTGAGCACCCACACATGCAAGCTGCTCAACTGACCAATTAAGGTGCCAGACATCGGCTGCTGCCTGAATCACTGCGGCCGCATCGCTTGAACCACCGCCAAGTCCAGCTCCAGATGGGATCTGCTTTTGAAGATAAATCTCAAGGCCGGACTTGATGCCAGCTTCTCGGGCAAGGGCCTCAGCCGCTCGTACAACAAGATTTTCTTTTCCGATCGGAACATCACCGGCAAACACCGGATCCAGTCGTGCAATCCTTCCTTGCAACTGTACTGTCAACGTAATTCCCTCTGTCTGCGTGGGAGTCACGTGAAGTGTGTCGTGCAGTGTGACAGGCACCATTAAGGACTCAATGTCATGATAACCATCATCGCGCCTTTCGATGACTGCCAAAGACAGATTGAGTTTTGCTGGAGCATGAATCGTGATGGTCACGTCTGATCTCTTCTGCAGAGACTATTGCATCATCTTACCGACGGCGGTCAACACATTTTTATCGCCATGAGGCTACAAATGCGACTGTCCCAAGCGCTAAAATAAGACCAATGGCGACGAGTATTGAAAGCAGTAAAGCAATACTTCGTCCAGCCCAAAGATCGTCTGTAATCATGTCTGATCGATCACTTTTTTCAAATGATTGATTCCACACCGGGAAAACTTGTTCATCATAAACCCAGTCAGTTCGCTCCTCAAAACGCTTCTGATTCATTCTCAACAGTCCTACTTCGGCAAAACACACAGTATGATTGGAATATCAGATTAGACTGTAGTCCGTATGCCCGTATCCCGCCAGTGGGAATTCTGCCGTCCGATGCTCCACATACTTGAACCGCAAACACCTCTCGAAAAATGGCTGAGTGACAAAGAACAGCCGTCTTATCGTGCTAAATCAATCAGGCGCTGGCTGTTTGCCAGTCGAGTTGAATCATTTCGTGAAATGACGGACCTTCCTGAAACCCTCAGGCGTGATCTGGAAGAAAGCTTTTCATTGTGGACCACAAAAACTGTCCGTCATGACCGATCTGATGATGGCACCGAAAAACTGCTCCTGCAACTGCATGACAAACAAATGATCGAATGTGTCATGCTCCGTGATGGCATACGACGAACTGTCTGCATCAGTTCTCAAGTCGGCTGTGCGATGGGCTGTGTCTTTTGTGCCAGTGGACTTGATGGCGTTATTCGCAACCTTTCGACGGGAGAAATCGTCGAACAACTTCTACGGCTGACACGACTTCTCCCTCCAGATGAAAGAATTAGTCACATCGTTGTCATGGGCATGGGTGAACCTCTTGCAAACCTCGATCGTCTATTGCCAGCACTCGCTGAGGCTCAACGAAAGGATGGGCTTGGTATCTCACAACGCCGAATCACCATATCCACAGTTGGTCTACCATCCGCCATGGATAAATTGACAGGCATTAATCCAGGCTATCATCTTGCCGTTTCCCTGCATGCTGCAACAGACACGCTTCGCTCTGAACTTGTGCCCGTCAATAAGTCCACCGGACTCTCTGATATTATGGCCGCTGCAGATCGTTATTGGGAAACCTCAGGAAGACGACTCACATTTGAATATGTACTGCTTGGCACCGTCAATGACTCACCGGCACACGCATCATCTCTTGTGCGCTTGCTTGCTGGTCGAGCAGCACTTGTCAATGTGATCCCATATAACGTTGTCGCCGGATTACCCTGGAAAGAACCAACCCATAAAGCCTGCGAGCAATTTCTGACAGCCTTACAAAATGCTCACGTCAACGTGCAGGTAAGACGACGCAAAGGATCTCGCATTGACGCAGCCTGTGGCCAACTCCGTCGACTGAAAACACAAGGCCTCGATATGACATCGACAATCGACTCATCATGCAATACGCAACACTCAGAACAATCCAATTAAAAGCACGATGGCAAGAATAAGCCCAAGAACTCCTCCGATCCACACAGCCCAATGAATGGTAGCGAGGGTAATTGCTTCATCATCTTCATGATGCGTAGCAGCAAATACAAAACTTGCTAACGCAAGAAGGGGAAGACCAAAGAACACGCCTGGAACAACATCTACAAGCGTCGCCAAGTGTGAGATGATTGCAAAGCAATAAAAGGTGCCATTCACCATTGTTGTGAACTCCATTTCTCTACTTATTAGGAATGATTCGCTTCCAGCTGTAAAAATTGTCGTATCGTTAGGCGGCAACCGCCGATGATCTTTTTTCTGTTTTGAGCTTCTTTTGTTCTTTTGCTGTAATCCCCATTGGACCTGCAAAGGCATCAAATACAACCAATATGTTGAACATGCCCGCGAGCATCGTATAAAGCGTTCCAATGTCAAAAGCTCGACCAAGCTGAAACTGCCAGATAGCCAGTTCATCACCACGAAACTGCTTTAACGGTTGACGGTCAAAAAAATCTTCCTCAACGATCGCAGGTTCTTCAGTCACCAATCGACGTGCGTACGCATCTGAAACATATTGACGAGTACGCACGGGTGGCGCAAACCATTGGCTGCAGGCCAGAGGCTGACGGCCCGTTCCATTGAGAAGCCGAGACTGAATAAAGGCCGGAATAGCAGCCACTCCGATCCCAGCTTGGCCAATAAATGCCAACCGCTTGTCCGTGGGTCCCCATTCGTAGTACACGACGCGACCAGCACCAATCCACCAGCCAAAAAGAAACGTACCCAAAATAGTAATGAGAAAAAGCCGGCCCTTGAACACACGATTCTGATACAGATGGCCTAGTCCTGGAATCAGCCACCCAAGCAAGGCAGCGAGCAATGGATTCTTGAGGTCAATCGCTGAACCGTCATCAGGCGACACAGCCACAATGCGTGAGGCCCTGACAGGAGTTGTTTGGTGTGAAGCGGACGGAGCCACGGGATCGCATACCAGAGGGAAAAAGGATCCTCGTAGTGTAAAGCATTATGACTCAAACAACCATGAGCCACTTCTTCTTCGAGGACTTTACATCTCGTAGAGACCGCAAACCTTACGTGACTGGTACGGCCTACCGGGTATTTGCGACGTTTTTATTCCCAGAGTTTTCTTACCGATCGCACCTGAGGATGTTTTGGTGGTGGAGGCGTTGTATTCGAACGTTCATGTGCTGGCAGCTTTTGGTCAGCACTCATCGGAGTCAATTCTCTCCAAACCCCTTCAACCATTGTCGAATCCACCTGGTCACGTTGCTCACTTGCTCCCACAACGGTGCATAAATGTGCCAATTGACAAATCTGCCGTGGGACACCTTTAGCAAATCGACTGATTGTGCCAATCGCTTCATTTGTGAACAGATCGGGCTGCCCTCCAACACGCTTAAGAGCAGATATGATGAAGGAAGCAACATCAACTTCTTCCCATGGGACCAGTTCCACTTTTACTGTGGCTCGCTGTTGAAAAGTATCCGGTATACGCGACATGCCTTCAGATGCTGCCAATGCTACAACCATTGTCTGAGAAAAAAGTGGCTCTGCTGCTGATACGATTCGTGAAATACCCTGCAGACAATCCTCCGGTGCCTGATCAAAATCATCAAGTATGATGACACTCGGGCGATCCATCAGCGTATTTTCGCGTAAGTGATTTTCGAGTTTCTGCCATGAACGAATTGGTTCTGACCGAGATGCCGCATCAAGTGGAATTCGAGATAAAAGAAGATCGAGCCAATCCCCATCTTGAATTCCGCGCACGGAAAGAAGTGTTGTTTCGGCACCACATCCAGCTAAGCGTCGCTTCACAACCGCAGCGAGATGACTCTTTCCAATTCCATTCTCACCGACGACTACGCCGCATCGCTGCTTGTGTTCAAGCAGCCACTCCAGTCGTGCCAGTGCCTCCTCTTGTGGAATACCTTCATAAAACGATGTCGGTTCCAGTGAACCGGCAAATGGGGGTGCGTCAAATTGCCATTTATCTCGTACCATAGTGGAGAGTGTAAAGAGGCTTTCTTTCCACGTCACGACGAATTGTTACGGGGTTTTCTGCAAAATGAGTGACCGTTTTTTCCTCCATCATCCACCAGAAAACAATCGAGCCGTTCTCAATCAAGATGAATCCCATCATTGTCGCCATGTACTTCGAGCAAAAGCCGGTGATTGCATTCACGTTTTTGATGGTCTCGGTACAGAATGGACGGCTCGTATTACATCCATTCATCGAAATGCCGTAACGGTAGAGATTGTCGAACAACTTTCATCACAAACATCTCTGACCCGCGTACCCCTTACAGTCGCCGTTGCCCTTCCAAAGGGTGAAAGACAAAAGTGGCTCATTGAAAAACTGACTGAATTAGGAACCGATCAGATGGTGCCACTTATCACATCCCGAGGAGTCGCAGAAGCGACAGAGTCGGCACGAACAAGACTCGAACGTGCTGTCGTCGAAGCATGTAAACAATGCGGCAGAAATACACTCATGTCCATTCGTGCACCAGCGAGCCTTCAAGCACTCCCAGAATTGTTTCCTTCTCAAAAAAAACTGATTGCTCATCCAGACGGATATCCCCTTACCTCACACTCTATTCTCAATGAACAGGCCTGCCTTATTGCGATTGGGCCAGAAGGAGGTTTCACTACAGAAGAGCTTGACGTCGCAGCAACATTAGGATTTTATAAGGTATCTTTAGGACCTCATATCCTTCGCGTCGAGACAGCAGCTGTCACAGTCGCATCGTGGATGAGTCAGGTTGTGTATGGCACTTAAGCACAGGTGGTCCATCACGGTGTCGATGAGAACACTTCTAATTGGGCACTTGTTCCAATACCTCTCTCCTGAGCTCGACGAGACAACGTCGAGAGGGCGTCTCTACCGACCTCACCCAACTCAAGCGTCCATTCGTTGACGTACAGATCAACATGTTTCATGAGCACATCATCATCAAATTCTTGAGCATACTTTCGCATGGTTGTCAAAGCAGATGAACGTTCTGCCAGTGCATACAAGAGTGAATCTCGTATGACTTGATGAACTGTCACAATCACATCATGTGGCAGAGAACGACTGGCAAGAAGGCCCCCCAGTGGCAATGGGCTTCCTGTTTCCTTTTCCCACCTCTCCCCGAGATCTTCTACCAGAAAAAGATTACTGCTTTGCCAGGTAAATCGACCTTCATGGATACATATACCAAAGTCAGCAGAGCCACGGACAAGCCTGGGCACAATATCTGAGAAAACTACCTCTTCAACACGTGCCGTATCATGGTAATACAACTCATAGAGTAATGACGCTGTGGTATCTTCGCCTGGAGTAAGTGTCAGTTGCCGTAGGTCACATGGCCTCTGCTCGGGATGCGTTGCCAATAATAGTGGCCCCACACCAAAACCTAGAGCCGAACCAGTTGGCAAAACAATATAGTTCTGAGCTAACTGAAGGGCTGCATGAAAACTTGCCTTTGCTACATCAAATACACCTTTTTTTAATCGCTCATTGAGTTCCTGTATATCAAGAAGCTCTACAACAAACTCAAGACCTCTCCAATCGACTTTCTTCGCGAGGAGTCCATGAAAGGCAAACGTATCATTTGGACAGGTCGAGATACCAAGTCGAATGCTCCTTGTCACAACTCCTCCGTAATACTTTGTAAAGCAAGGAAGGATGCTGCCCGTAGAGCTTCGTCAATACACCACTGAGCCTGATCGCGTTGTCCAGCCTGATTTGAAATTCCTCGAATAATCTGCCATGGCACACCTGCCATTTCACATGCAATGGCAACACCAAAACCTTCCATATCCTCAGCACTGGCATCAGGATACATCTGCTGACGCACAGTAACATCATGATTATTTTTAGATGCCGCACACACTGTGAGAAGTGTCTTGGATGTAGTATCTCGAACATCTCCAATTCGATCAGCTATCGCAGGACACTCAGAACGCTGATTTCCAGGCCACTGTAGCCAGCCCATGGATGCCGGCCCCTCAAAATCCTCTCCAGTGCCTGCTCCGATGCCGTAGCAGGCCACTTGATGAAAGCAGTATGCCTTTGCAATCTCGAGCGTATCTCCAAATGCACCAGCAATCCCAATAAGCGTCACTGCCGAGGGCTTGAGGGCACATAACAATTGAGCTGTCCGAGCTGCGGCAGCTATCGCACCAAAGCCACAGAGCTCCATGCTTATATCTGCTTGACATGAAGAAAGAACTTCCTTGACAACACGATTTTCTTTCTGTGTTGGAACAAGAATCATATGTGCTTGAGTTGTCATTGCATACCTAAGCGAGATACATCTCTCTACTGCATCGCTGCCGTATCCTAAAATATTCTTCTCTGCTCGGTTTGTATTCCCAAACTTTCAGAAATCAACCAAGATGTGACCGTCCCGCATTCATCTATCATTTCGCAGGTCGAACCCAGAAACGTTACATCTACAACTATAGCCCTCATGACGTCCTTGTTCCGCAATACAAACAAAACCCCAATGGTGCGGACACGTCGATCCGGAGAGCCATCTACGCCAAAACACTTTGTGTGGAACCAATCATTTCTCTGTATCCGACATACGAATCAACTATAACGACCGTAACAGGCTGGCTGCCGCAATAATATCTGATATCGCATCTGAGGCATGCACATGCTCCAGCCCAAGCCAACCGTGGTAACCACGTTCTTCAAGCGATCCAAGCACACGTGGTACATCCAATTCGCCCGCTCCTAACGGTGCTGGGTCACCGCGCCCAGCATAGGAACCAGCAACAGCATCTGTCATGTGTACAAATCCAATATGTGTACTGAGTTGTTCAATTGCCCGAACGGGGTCATGCCGAAACACAATCAACGCCCCTGTCACAATATCTACTTGTAAACTTCCCCCTGGAAGAGCTTCGATAACCTTTAAAACCTCTGTGGGTGAGGCACGTCCAACTTCTGCACAGAGCGTTGCTCCAACACGAAGCCCATGGGCTCCAATGTCAGTGAGAACCTCGACAAGCATCGACCACCTTGCATCCACAGATTCATCTTCTTGCGGCACTGGGATATCCCCAAGATGGGTTGTCACAACACGGGCCCCTAAGGACTGGGCCATTTGCAAAGCTGCCTTTGTTGCAGCGACTCGAGCTTCGATTCTTTCAACGTCTGCATACCCACCTCGGGTAGGAAAAGATATCGCCGATACGGTAAGTCCCTCGTCCTCGAGCCACTTACGAATCTGACGAAGGCCTGTCTGCGAAACCTCTTCCGCATGAATACCATGTCGACCATCAATTTCGACACCAGAAACTCCCAGCTCTCGAGCGCGAGCAAAGGATTGCTTAAGATTACGGGACAGAGATAGAGCCGGCACTGAGAGTCGGGATGGTTCCATAGTGCGTCTCAGTATATCCTCGAAATATGATGAATCTAAACGAAATCATGATTGCCCTCGAGGGCATTGCACCACTACGGTTAGCTGCTGACTGGGACACCGTAGGTCTCCTCGTTGGTCATCACACTAGAACAATCAAAAATGTCTTGGTATGCCTCACGCTGACAGAGGCTGTGGCACAAGAAGCGGTTCAAAAGAACATCGATCTGATAGTAAGCCATCACCCACTCCCTTTTCAGCCCGTGGCAAAAATAACTGATGGTGCAGCAACGGGTCGTATCCTTCTCGCCCTTATGGAAAACAAGATTGCAGTCTGGAGTTCACACACCGCCTGGGATTCAGCACCTTCTGGCATCAATGACCTGTTAGCGGACCAAGCAGGTTTACATAGCGTTCTTCCGATTGAGCCAGACTCGCTTGATGCCACTGTGGGAGTTGGACGTATGGGCAATGCTCCTCAAGGTCTCTCCGTCGCAGATCTTGCCAACGCCCTGGTGGATTCTCTCAAACAAGCCGACAGCAGTGTCACTGTATCCGGTTATCAGATTGCAGGGGATGGAACTCACCCAGCTGGTAAAGTAGGTATCGTTTGTGGAAGTGGTGGAGGAATGATCCATGCAATACGAACAGCAGGGTGCAACACCTTCATCACGGGAGAGCTCAAACTCCACGATGCGTTAGAAGCAACCGCTTCTGGAGTCAATGTCATTGCTTTGGGCCACCATGTGAGCGAACGATTCTCCATGGAAGTCCTCGCAAAGCGATTGAAGAAAAGGTGCCCTGCAGTTGACTGCATGGTGAGTTGCCACGACCTTGATCCATTCAATTGGTTCGCTTGCTAAACGATGGATTGCGAGAAGTCTTTTTAGCGCTACACTTTTAAGCATGCCTCAAACTACTAACAAACGCCGTTTCCTGACTGCACTACCTGTTTTCAATGAGGTCAAGCATGTCGAAGCTGTTCTCAAGGAAGTGCTCAAGTTCACTGACGACGTTCTCGTTGTGGATGATGGTTCTACAGATGGCACAATTGATCTCCTCACCAGTCGTTCAGATATCCAACTAATCCAGCATGATTCAAATCTTGGATATGGTGCAGCACTCCATACTGCGTTCAAAGCCTCACTTGATGGACCTTGGGATGGCCTTATTACGATCGATTGTGACGGACAACATCAGCCTAAAATGATTCCAGCGTTTATGGCCGCTGTGAACCCAGGCACGGCTGATATTGTGAGTGGAAGCCGGTATCTCAAGCGCTTTCCGGGAGACTCTACACCCCCAGTCTCTCGTCGTCAGGTCAATGCTCAGATTACGCGTGAACTCAACACCCGTTTTGGTCTTTCTCTCACAGATGCGTTTTGTGGTTTCAAAGCATATGCAAGAACGGCTCTCGAACATCTTCATGTCAGTGAAACTGGATACGCGATGCCACTCGAGCTCTGGGTGCAGGCTGCGACTGCCAATTTGCGAATCATTGAGATACCCGTTCCTCTTGTCTACCTCGATATGACGAGGAGTTTTGGGGGCGCACTGGACGATGCAGTGACTCGTCTGGCCTACTATCGCTCTGTCCTTGATCGTGCGGAGTTGGCTGTGGCAACTCAAACCTCGGCAACCGCAAAATAAGTACATTGGTGCCGAGTTTCAAAAACGTTTAATACCATCAGCCCTTCGGCTCAAAAAACAATAGGTTATGCCAGCTTTTCGACGTATTCAAAAGCCGCCAAGTGCCTCAGGTGGCCGACTCATTCATCCACCGATCACTGCCTCATCAGATGCACCTGCTGCTTCGATCGAGACGCTTGTGGACAACAACCGACTCCTTCGAGCTGCTTTCAGTACCAGAATTGGTGATATGAAGTTGTGGGAATTGATTGCAGCAACTCGCCGAGAGGTACTCACTGTGGCTGCTGAGTACTCTGGTAGCTACAGAGACGTCGATCGTCCTAAAAACGTTGCTGAATGGATTGCGCGTCCAATTGTCATGGGGGGGCATCAGCCCGACCTCTTTCACCCTGGTGTCTGGCTCAAGAATTTCGTACTTGATTCATATGCGAAGCAATTGGGAGGAACGGCGATCAATCTTGTGATTGATACCGATCGGTGTTCTCGAACAAGCGTTGACGTACCGGTTGGAACCCCGGAACAGGCACACTTTGAGGAAGTTTTTTTTGATCTCCCAGCACCAGAAATGGCATGGGAAGAACGAGGTATCCTTGATGCCGATTGTTTTAGTCGTTTTGGCCGTGTTGCCAGTGATGCCTTGCGTCCTTTGGTGCCGGATGCTGTCCTTCGACGTTGGTGGCCGCTCGCTGTTGAGCGGTCAGAAGAATCGCATCGCCTTGGACTGGCAATTGCTCAGGCACGACACATCCTCGAAGAACGGTATGGTCTTGAAACGCTCGAACTACCGATGAGTGAAATGGTCCGCTTGCCAACTGTCATGGTATTCATTGGTTGGCTTTTGGCACACACCCGACTCCTGCATGATGCCTACAACAGTGGGCTGGCGTCCTATCGAGCTGCTCATCGAGAACGTAGTCTCTCCCGACCCATGCCGAATCTGGTCAGCCGCACGCAAGATGGTGATGAAGGTGAGTGGCTGGAAATACCATGGTGGATCTGGTCACAGGAAGATCCGAGACGACGTCGAGCCTTTGCCAACATGTCTACGCCTGGTGGGATGACAATTTCTGACATGGAAACACTCCGTGTTGAATTGCCTATTTCAGCAGAAACATCTCCCTCCAAGTGGGTCGATGCCCTGTCTCGCATGGAAGAACATGGCATCCGCTTCCGTCCTCGAGCCATCATCACAACGTTATTAGCTCGAGTATTGGTGGCAGATGCGTTTGTCCACGGAATCGGTGGGGCAGCCTACGATCAACTCACCGACGATATTGTCCGTCGAATGACCGGCTGTGAGCCCCCCCGTTTCGCGATGGCATCAGGAACACTGCGGCTGCCGATTGCAGAGACCTACGAAGGACGTGAATGCCTCAATCCAGCAGCTGAACTTGCTGATGTCCATAACCTGCTTCGTGATTTGGAATTTCATCCGGAACGACATCTAACACCAGTTGAAAACCAGCCGGAGCAGGCTCGTGACCTGATTAATGAGAAATGGCGATGGATTGATACACACCCGACAGTGACCCTCGCAAAAAGGAGATGTCGTGAAATTCGAGCTGCCAATGAACGACTTTCCGTCTTCACGAGACCAATTCGCACAGAATTACTCGCCCGCGTGAATCCACTTGCACAGGCGATGCGAGCCCAAAAAGTACTCGCATCTCGTACGCATCCATGGTGCTTTTTCCCGGAAAACACACTGAAAAAATTCCTACTACTGGAAACTGACTGAGTCAACGCATATCTTTGTCGCTCAACGGAATGGTTTTTGTGCTCCAAGGAGAGGAGACTTTATGAGTTCGTCCCGAACTACTCGCTCACGTCCTGCTGCAGCTAGTCATGCTGCAACAGCAACTGCTGTTCGAAAGAAACAAGCTTCCAAAGCTAAAAAGGTTCTTTCAAAAAAGAAAAATGCTGCTTCTGCAGTGCATACGGTTGAAGTTCGACCTGCCGGGACAATTGTCAAACATCAACCGCCAGTCAAACCAAAGCGAGAGGCCGTGTTCCATGTGCCTCACCAGTTAGCGACTGTGAGCAAGCCACCAGCGTGGATGCTTGAGCAATGCCATGTTTCGCCAGCACGAGCAGGTGATCAAAGTGAAATCATTCAATTGTTGTCGGGATTACCGCAACCACCAAGCCGAGCTGAATTTCATGCTGCTGTTGATCATCCTGAACATGACTCAGCAAATCGTCTTGTCGCTCGCCTTGCTGGCAGGATTGTGGGACACGTCGAGGTTATGCCAAGAAGTATTCTTGTTGGTAAAACTTCTGTCCCTGCTGCTGTGATCGACCGACTCGCTGTCTTACCTGAATGCCGTGGTGCTGGTCATGGCCAAGAACTCGTGCGTTCATCGGAAGAACGCATGCGTGCACTTGGTGCTGCAGTTGCCTTTTCTCGCACTCGTATTGCACCGTCATTCCATGAACTTGGTTGGAGTGTACTTGGGCGAGACTGCGCCACGCCTGGAAAACCAACCGAAATTCTCTCTCATTTGCTAGAAGGTTCAACGCGTGACGGTGATGCTGTCACCATGCGGCAGTGGCGCCACGTGGAATTGCCAGCCATTCTTAGAATTTATAAACAGAATGCATCTCGCTTTGTTGGTCCTCAGGATCGTGATGAGTCTTATTCACGATGGCTCGTAAGCCGAGCAGCCTTTGATTCAATCATTGTCGCACTGGTTGGAAACGATCGTTACGACCTTCATGAAAACTCTGCACGCATCGTTGGCTACGCCATCCAGTCAGGAAATCGGGTGCTTGAAGTCTTGACAGACCCAGACTACTCCGGGCTTGAGTGGGAAATCCTCTCTCGGGTCTGTTCTGAAGCCATCGAGAATGATCGGCAACAGATTGTGTATGAATCAAGTTCTTCTGATCCTCTGCATGCCGCTGTCGCTGCTGCGTCAGGTGATGTGCAGCCAAGCGATCGAATGATTGTTGCAAAACTGATGAATCCATTGGCCCTGCTCAAGGCTATTGCTCCATCAATAGCTAATCGTGCTGCTGCTGCTGGCATTCGTGAAACGGTTGAACTTGGCCTGGAATCACCTAGCTTTCGTGGATCTCTTACCGTTGCCAATGGTGAGTCGACTGTTCAGGCTGGCCGAGTCGGCCGAAGCTATCTCCGTCTACCGGATGATGAGTTGTGTCGCCTTCTCTTAAACCAGTGTGATCCGGCGGAAGCCGTTCTATCAGGACGCATTGACTCATCAACCCAGATGGCCCAAAAGCTCGCCGAGCAGTTGTTTCCAAGAATGCCTCTCTGGCTCCCCATGTGGGACGACTTACCCGCCTAAGGCTTGATCGCTGATCGCTTTCCTGGAATCCCGTCAAGACTCTGCAAGCCAGTGCTCAGCCCATGTGCGAACGGCTTCAATGCCAGTCCGGTCACAAAAATCACCGAGCGTCTCACCCTGCTGCCGTTCGGCTTTGTAAAAAGCTAAAACTGCAGTGATTTCCTGCGGAATTTCATTAAAGGGAACCAAGTCCTTGTATTTCTGATTCAGACGGTCACCAAGTAAACGACCACCGAGAAACATCGTATATTTTTCCTTTGATCGACCAACGATTCCAATGTCAGCGTTATACGGTCGTGCGCAGGCATTGGGACATCCAGTCATCCGTAATGTGAAAGCATCACTGTCTAATCCAAGTTTAGCCACTTCTGGCTCAAGTACATCAATGAGACCTGGCAAGACCCGCTCACTCTCTGCAACGGCTAAACCACATGTAGGCAACGCTACACACGCCATACTCCAACGCCTCAGTGTTGAAATCTCTTCAGATGTCTTAACACCATGGTCATGTAAGAGCGAGGTGATCCGTTCACGATCACTTTCGACAAGATCAGTAAACAACAGGCTCTGATGGGCCGTAATGCGAACTCCCGGTTCAATATCAGTCAGGATCTTTCTGACGGCTGTTTTGAGTTGAAATCCTTCACGATCAATAATGCGACCATTTTCAACGTTCAAGCCATAGAAAAATTTACCGTCACCTTGTTCATACCAGCCAATGTGGTCGTCGAATCCATGGACATCGACATCTCGACAGACGATCAACTCCTTGCCGAAATACTCCTGCACCTTTTCTCGAAAGGTTTCGAAACCCATGTTGTGAATGGTGTATTTTAATCGTGCAACTTTGCGATCCGATCGGTTTCCATAGTCTCGCTGCACTTTTACAATCGCCACAGCTATATCAATAACATCCTCTGGCGGCACAAAGCAAAGTCGCTTTGCCAGGGCCGGAAATGTTTTTGCCGCACTGGGTGTGACTCCCATGCCGCCACCGGCCAGCACGTTGTAGCCCAGAATGTTTCCATCTTCATGGATTGCTAAAAAACCAAGGTCGTTGGCATAGACATCAACACAATTATCTTCGGGGAGCGCAAATGCGGTTTTGAATTTCCTCGGCAAGTATGTTGGACCATAAATTGGCTCTACTTCATGTCCATTGATGCCCCCAGCCGCAAGTGTTTTTTCACCTGTTTCATCATCCGTGAGCCAAATCTCATGATACGCAGTTGTGCGAGGAGCAAGAGCTTCAGCAAGTTCCTCTGCCTTTGCCATCATTTGATCACGAACAGTATTGTTTCGAATGGGTGCTGGGCAACACATCACGTTTCGCTCGACATCACCACAAGCCGCGAGAGTTGTGAGCTGAATCTCATTAATCTTTTGTATATAAGCCTTGAGATCCCCTTTTATGACACCGTGATGTTGAATTCCTTGGCGTGTGGTCAACCGCACACTTCCATTTGCAAGGTCATCTCCAAGATCAATCTGGGCCAACATCTGCTCCGCTGTCAGTTTCCCGCCTGGAATTCTGGTGCGAATCATGAAGGAGATTTTCTTTACTCGCTTCTCACCAGGCTGTAACTTTTTTTTATCACGGTCAGCCTGCTGGTAGGTTCCGTGATTTTTGAGAAGTTGAATGGCCGCTTTTCCAAAACCAGGGGCACCGTCAATCAGTTCGTCCGGGATATCACCTGCAAGGTAGTTACTCTCACTTTTGGCAACCTCAACAGCAGATGGCTTGGCGTCAGCGGGTGGTTTTCCAGAGGTGTTTTCAGGCATGATTCAAGGATATTTATTAGAAGGAAAATAAATCTCTACTTCAAGAATAGGATATTAAGCGTTTTTGGGCGATACTAAGTGTTCGTAGACAAAAAATGGGGCATTAGGACTCCTTGAAGAAGAGTCCATGCCACGTCCAACTGCTCATATTCTCACACCACGTGAAGCCTATCGCATCATGAACAGGAGTGATGGCATGTGACCTGCTCCTTCCCTCTGAAATACACAGGACTCCCCCAATGACATTTTTTGTACTTTTTGCAGCCGTAACACTTTCATTCCTACTTTGGTCAGCTGCCTTCACCGGAATCGCTGCTCGCGTGTCAAGCATGTGGCTTCGGTGTGTGCTTGCTGTACTTGCGGTAGTGGTTCCAGCCTGTGCACTTTTTCCATGGCTTGTCACATGCTTTGAACTAGCCTTCCGTGCAAAGCTTCACGTGAACTGGTTTGGACCAATGCTCACCGTTTTCATTTCTTCCTTGGTAGGTGGGCTGTGTATCCTTCGAGGGGGTCTCACTTCTCCAGACACCGAAGCTGCACCCCTGAGGGCACAACGGTGGCCGGTGATCAGTCTCTTTCTTGCCTTTTTACTTTCAAAACTTGTTGTCATCGGCATCCTTTTCACACTCGACTCTCGGGCATCTGCACGGATTGATGCGATGAAGCGAGAAAGTGCCGATCTTATGGCATCTGTTCTCATTCCCGAGGTGAGTGATCTCTCAAATGCTGCACCGTTTTACAAAGCTGCCTATCAGATAATTGATGCAGACAGTGAAATTGGGACTGTATTCGACAAACTTGAGACGATCGACCCAACTGCTGCCTCTGTTGAAGACACGTTAGCTCGGCACCATCAGACATTGCTTTTGGTCCAGGATGGTGCCAAACAAGATGTCTATCGCGAGGTGCGTGACTGGACCCGACCAAGCTTTGATCTGCTTCTTCCTGAATTGCAGTCACTCCGTAGCCTATCCAAACTTGTCTACCTTTCCGCGAGAAACAAGGCAGCCAAAGATGACATTGCTGGAGCCCTTGATGATGTGTGGATGCTCTACCGAATTCGACAGCACGCCGCCAGTGAGCCCTTTCTCGTGAGTGGCCTTGTTGGAGCAGCGATTGATCGTTTTGCACTTAATGCTTTTACAGAAGTGCTACCTCATGCAGAGGAAACTGATCTTTCACTCCTACAACGTGTCGAATGTCGTGAACTCATTACCATGACACCCTCATTCAAACGGCATCTCTTCGCTGAAGAGGCCCTTGGGATCATGACCTATGCCAACTTCTGTACTGGTTCATTTGCAATGAGTGACCTCGATACAGATTTTGAGAACAGGCTCACCTATTCATACTCGTACCCACTCATTTATCGAGTTTTTCTTTTTGATCGGGATTATGAACTCTATCGATCAACTATGCATAGCTACCAGCAACTCCTGGTCATCTCAGAACCATACGACAACGTTATACGTCAAACAAAGGCCATTGAAGAAAAATTAACCCAATCAAAGACCGGGATTCTCGCGGGATTGCTCACCCCTTCCCTGTCTGGAGTGTTCAAAGCCGGTGTGCGAAGTAACGCTCTCCATAAGGCGGCGGCCGTTGCGCTGGCAACAACGCTCTATCGAATCAGAACTGGGGACATTCCGGCAACACTGACGGACCTTCTCTCAGATGAACTACCCGTAATTCCTTTGGATCCATACACACAAGATGCCCCGATGCGACTAACGGTTCTTGATGACACGGTTGTCATCTACTCCGTAGGGCCAGATGGGAAAGACAATGGTGGCCCCCCAGCTGTTGAATCAGATCGCACGGGAAAAAATGATGACGTTGGCTTATGGCTTCATTTCAAAAAATAATAATGGGTAAAAAACCCATGACGCATTAGATACTCCTCGAGTCTTTTTGTTGAGATACTCGAACATAGATCTTCTTCATCTGAGAATGAGTCTCATTCTAAGAAATGCCTTTTGTCATATCGGTTCATTTATTTTTTTTGAAACTTGCTCCAGAACGGATTGACTGACTACCCTTCTATGAAGCAGGATGGTCGTTGAGGTTTTGAACTTTTCCTCAGCCAGGACCGAACAATAACTCTCGGTGTCACAAAGGAGGCGAGATGTCGTTTCGACCAGTTCAACATACACGAGGGCTGCACATGCTTTTTGCCTCCCTCTCGATGATTTGCTGTCTGTTCTTTAGTCAAGAACTATTCGCGACAGAAGTCTCCAAGGCAAATAAATCGTCACATCTATTTTCCGTTTCTGACGCTCAGCAGGCGATCGCTACAGATCCAAACAATATTGTGCTCAATGACCTCCACACCATCAGCCCTGCTGCTGCTGCTGCACTTGCCAAAACCCACAGCAAGCTTTTTCTCAATGGTCTCAAAAACATCAGCCCTGAAACGGCTGCGGCTCTTGCAAATCATCATGGCTGGCTCCATCTCAATGGCCTCAGACAACTGTCGCCCGGCGTTGCAAAAGCATTGGCAGGTCACCGTGGATGGCTCCATCTCAATGGCATCCAAAAGATCGATGTACCTGTTGCTGAAGCACTGCTTCACTACCGGGGAGAGCTCTATCTTGATGGCGTAAGAACAATTTCACCGGAGGTCGCTCGCATTTTTTCACAACGAAAAAAAGGCATTGAGCTCTATGGATTGGAAAACGTGTCGTACAAGACGATCAAGATCCTTCGCCACAACCCTGAGATCGTCCTTTCGAAAGAGTTCAAGGCATCCTGGTGGTGGCCATTCTAAGACGTCTTCCTCTAGGCTGACCACGGATCATCTTTAAAAAAAGAGGGGAGGCATGAAGCCTCCCCCCTTGTCAGGACTTTTTTACTTTTACTTTTTCAAACTTTATTGAACTCGAACTTCACCTCCCTTTGTTATTGAGCAACAGTTTCCGAACCATTTCTGGTTCCCAAAGCTCGCCAGACATTGAGGGCTATCGTCGGAGCTCTTGAAGCAACTGAACCATCCATGGTCAGTGAGTTGACAACACCACCAGCGTGGTAGCTACGAGATGTTACGACGGCGATACATGGACCTGTTCGGCCACCACCTTCTCGCATCGAAGTGTAGTCTCCATCAGGAGCCCCAGAAACTGGAGTCACTGTATTTGGAGTAAAGCCTGTCGTAAAACCAGCCTGATGAGTTCGTCCATCACACCACTCCGTGTGGCCTGAATTTGACTTGAAACTACCAGCCTCACCTTGCAGTACAGTAGCGTCTGAACCGTCTGGAACTGCAGCCATACCACCACCATCGCGGACATATGGCGTCCAGCCCTTGACCTCAGAAAATGCAAGGGTCTTGGAAAGGCCATCTCTCATATCACGTGGCTTCCCCTTGAAGTTCACACCAAAGGCTCCATCGTGAGTTGATGAGTTATTTGCTCCTAGGATCGTACCTGTTCCCATATTGCAAGCAATATTGAGCGGATAATACGACGTTCCACGTGGCTCGTCCTTTATCTCACTTGGGCACATAAGAGCAGCAATTCGATAGTTACAGAGATTTTTCCCATCGACCTGCTGAGCCTTATACGACGTTCCATTTCCAATAGCCTGACGAACGCCATCACCAAGAGTGGCTTCCTCAAGATAGGGAAGAAGTTTTGCAGGAACAGACCAGTCTGAAAGATCATCACCAGCCGCATTTGTCTCGAAAGACGTTGGATAGTGAGTCATCGAATTTTCATAATTGTGCAAGGCAAGGCCGAGTTGCTTGAAATTGTTGGCACAAGACATTCGACGAGCCGCCTCACGGGCACTCTGGACAGCCGGCAAAAGAAGGCCGATCAGAACACCAATGATCGCAATAACAACAAGCAGTTCAACAAGCGTGAACCCCTTCTTGTGCGATCTAAGAATTCCAGTGGTTTTCATAGAAGGTTTCCTTAAAAAACGTGATAGGGAACAAAAAAGATAATGAGACTTATCTCTCTGTTGAGACTGAGTCTCAATTGCATTTGATCTTATACACACCTTCATATGTGTCAAGTATCTGGGTAAAAAATTCTCAATTTCAGCCCTTAATGCCGTGCTTTGAGGCCCTGCGTTTTCGCCAATGGCCCACAACGCAGACCGGGACTGTGGGCACAAACGACGCTCAGATCCCTTGTTGACTGCGTTTCTACCCAGCGTTTGGTAGATCGAAATCGCCTGTTTTATCCCGCCAAACGCAATGGATATGGTTGGCAGGATTCCCCTCTGGATCCGGCTGAACATTTACCAATTCGATCAGAAAATTCGTTCCCTCAACGCGATACCCATGTCCCACCCCGGGCTCAAGACTCCCCGCCCACGCAAAGCGGACCGCGTCCCAGGGCTTACACGCCTGCAATCGGGCTTCTGCCACGGGATCTGGCATGATCTGACAATATGTCTCAACAAGCCTGCGTAGGAGTGATTGCTGCTTTGGATCGAGCTCAGAGTATGCGATTCCTTCCATTGGCTCATTTCCAGGCTGAGGTTCACCGGCAGCCCGTATCTCCCGTGGGGCTTCTTTTGCAATGATTGCCTGTTCTTGTTGTGACGTATTGAGCGACTGAACAAGCTGAAAAGCCAATGATTCCTCATCCCGTAGCACCCGATGCCCCACTGGTGGCAAACCTGCAGAAGACGTATGAACAGTCGCAGGATTCGCTCCAAAGAACTGCGGCGTCGAATCCACAACCTGATTATCACGAATTGTCACATTGAGTGACAGGTGATGCCCCTCAATCGATATTCCCCACGAACCCGCTTCATCTGGCATGCCAAAGATCGTAAAGAAATAACGCTGATCATCACGAACATTCCTTGCTTGTTCCCCTTCAAGACGTCTCAGAATTTCTTCTAGGTGCATGATTTCTGTCGCTTTTGTATATCCGACAGACGACAACACGGATTGCAAACATTTGAATGCTGCATCCTTCTGGGTTTGTGTCATGTCGCGAAGCTGAACACCCTTGCGGTCATTTTTCGGAATAAAATGCCAATCTGTTCTTGTTTCATCCTGAAATGGACGAAGGGCTTGGGCCCGCTGGTCAGGATCAAGTGTCTCAATCCATTGGTTTGCAGCATTCGTGACAGCATCAGCCTGATTCGGTTGCCAAAAAGCTATCCCAACACCAGCAGATGCAACCCCCATAACAATCGCAGCAACCACAGAAAGCTGCATCTTGTCGCTCATTTGAATCAGCATAATGTTCTCCACAAAATCTGCGTTACAAACTAACACGTTGATGCTTAAGTGTACCGACTTCTCATTGATCATGCTCCTTCAGAGGATCTCGGTCATGATGGCTTTGATTGATGTGGACATGCACCTGTGGACACGCCTCAAAATATCTCTCCCATGCGGCATCTGATGCTTCCGCACCATCGAGGTACAGACTCCATAAATCAGGACGACCTGCCAGCGTATCAAGACCCTCATCACCAATAGCAATATCGATGAGATGGAGTGTTTTGAGATGGGAGAATCTGACAACTGCCCTGCACACCTCTAAACCATCTAGGCTTGAGCCACCAATTCTCAAGTGCTCCAAGTGAGGCAGCGATTCCATCGAGCGAATACCCAAGATGGAACAGGACACCTGAGGCACATTCAGGTTGCGGAGTGTTGCACAACGACTCAGTGTCTTCATACCGCTGTCAGAGAGTGGAGAATGACGCAACACCAGACGCTGAATGTCAGGAAGTGTTGTAATCACTTCCATATCTGAATCATGGCCAGTCCCAACGGGTAGGATGAGTGTTTGTAGTCCCTTGAGACCACGAATAGCTTTCCAGTCGTCTGCAACAAACGGGACTGCAGCTATGAGCTCATGTGACTGTCCATTTTGAATGTCTTGAATTTGTAATGCAACACTTCGGCCAGACTGTGACTCAACCGTCTGCGAAGACGTTATCTCCTCACAACCCAAAACCGAACCGAATATCAGTGCCACCGCAATCCAATGAATCAAATGGGAATCACACTGCTGGATCCCGGCCATCAATCCACGGTCCTGCGAGTCTCTGATGGTCAGGAGCCTTAATGGTGCTGCCAGTATCGCCAGCTGCCCAACCAGGAACATGCTTTGGTTTTCCATGTTTTTCAGAAAGATTCTCCCACTGGTGAGCCCATGCATCACTGCCATCGGAATACCTTCCGGTCGCTTCGTCGAAATGATACACCTTGCCGAATCGGTAACTCATCGCACCAAGAATCACCGTAACCACAGCGGCTGCCCCAAGATCTGGCGTGTTGTTACACATTTGAGGGTCATTTGCCTGCATTGACTCAACCCAGTTTTTGAAGTGCAAATACGTCGTATTGCCCTTGTTTTCAACGCCAACGTCACCATCACTTTCGATGGTTTCGTCCTTTATTTTACTGTCCAGCGTTACTTGTGGTCGCTCTGCAATGAATTTGAAATCTGTAAATTTTTCACCGTTTCCAAACTCAAATGCACCATAGTGACCCCGAATCATTTGCTTGATACGTGAAGCTTCATTACACATTGTCGCTGTAATCAACCCCTGACAGCCCTCGTTGTAGTCGGCTACGACTGTCGCAACATCTGGCACGTCACGAGTATCAAGTTCCAGATAGATACCACCAGCTCCAACAACACGACCAGGGAACCGAAGGCCTGTTGCCTTGAGCATAGCCGTTGTCCGATGAACAAACAGATCGGTAAACATGCCCGAGCCGAATGGCCAGTAACATCGCCACTGCTTGTATACCGCTCGATCGAATGGCATTTCCGGAACAAGACCAGCTGTCACGCCAAGCCAACGATTCCAATCGATGGTTTTTGGTGACATTTCCTTCTCGAGCTTGTAGTTGCGCCACTGACCTCGATTGGAATTTCTAAAGTATTCTGTTTGAAAACCAAGGACTTTTCCAAGCTTGCCTTCATCAATAAGACGCCGTGCCTGATCCCAAACCTTCAAACTTGTAGACTGAACTCCAACCTGCACGACCTTGCCAGTTTCCTGCCATACCTTGGCAACATCAAGCGCTTCTTCAACCGTTTTCGTCATCGGCTTTTCGGTATAGACGTGCTTGCCGGCCCGCAAAGCATCAACAATCTGTCGATGATGCCAATGGTCTGGTGTACCAATACAGACTGCATCGACGTTCTTATCAGCCAACATGTCGTTATAGTCCACATAGCGACTTGGGTCGCGACCCGTTTGCTCTTTGATGTAACTGCAAACAGTGTCTTCCTGCTTTTTGTATACCTCACTGACAGCAACAAGATCGACTGGTAATCCTTCATTGTGAAGCTTGGCAAGCGTTTTCACATGAGCCCCAAACCCACGTCCTCCAGGACCAATAAATCCGATTCGCAAACGACTATTTGCGTTTGCAACGGCTGCAGATGCTGGTGCAGCCAAAGCACCGACCGTTGCAGCCGATGCATTCACAAAGGATCGCCTTGACACCTTGGATGCATTTGAAGCGTCTGAAGAAGCATTCTTTCCAGCCATAATTCGTTTCCTCCAAATCGAACGTAAGTCCAAAAATTAGTTCACCGATATTTTGTTACCTGTCCCTGCAAGCCGACCCTTTGTTGAAAGTCGAACCCGACACAGGAGCGAATCTGCCGTTATGAAAAGGGTACTCCCATCTTCTCCAAAACAACAATTTGCCGTCGCTTGACCTGTGAGAAGTGTACCTAAATGGTCACCCTCTGGGGAAATTACCAAAACCCCTCCAGGACCTGTTGCAAAAAGATTGCCACGAACATCCACCTTGAGTCCATCCGGGTTTCCACGTCGCGTTTGTGACAAGGCTGAAGCATCAAAAAACACCCTGCCCTCGTCAAGCATACCATCAGATGTCACCTCAAACACTTTCCATACAGGTGCCGATGGATCTGATTGAGCGACATACAATTGCTTTTCATCTGGGGAAAATCCAAGGCCATTGGGCCTCGTCATTGTCTTACATAACAACGAAACATTCCCTTCTGTGCTGATTCGATAGACACCGCAGAAATCTATTTCGCGACGCGGATCTTCAAATCTTTCTGGCAAACCATACGGAGGATCTGTGAAATAGATTGCACCTGATGAATGAACAACAAGATCGTTTGGGCTGTTCAATCTTTTACCCTTCCAGGCATCAGCCACCGTCCGTTTTCCTCCATCTTTTTCAAGAAGACTCACACGCCGATCGCCATGCTCGCATGAAAGGAGGCGGCCGAGATGATCACACGTCAGTCCATTACTGCCTCGCTCTTTTCCGTAGGCAGCAAAACCCGTGAAACCTGCTGGCTCCAAAAACGTGCTCAGACCTTCGCCAGGCTTCCAGCAGTACACTTTGTTATTCGGAATATCACTAAACAGCAAGCAGTTCGAGGGCAACCCACCACGGTTCGTAGGCACCCACACAGGGCCTTCCGACCATTCAAAACCTGTTGCCAAGACTTCGATGACTGCATCCAAAGGAACAAGTTCGTCAAAGCGTGGATCAAGTCGTTCGATCCTTCCAACTGTTGGACGCAGGGCCTCATCCGATCCTGCTGCATTCGCAACGCCAGCATCCATAACGCCACATGACAGGACCATGGTGCATACGGAAAACAGATAACGACCATTCATACCACGTTTCTCCAAGAGGGGGACTTAGCATATCCAAACACATGAAGTGGTGCCTGAATAAAATGGAATGGCTGAAAAACATGTACTTTTTCAACGTCCCGCTCCCCAAACGGAATATTTGAATTACTTCTTCTTGGTTACTTCCTTCCATGGAGCAACATTTGCTCGAGCAGCATAGGCTTCCCACATCCTGGCCATACGGCTCGTCCTTTCCGGCTCTTGTTCCGTGAGATCATTCTGTTCAGAACGATCTTTCGAAAGATCGTAGAGCTCCCAAGGCCGCCCATTCATTGCTACGAGTTTCCAATTCCCAACACGAATAGCTCGATTGCCTTCGTGCTCCCAGTAGATTGCCTCACGATCAATCGCATTTCCCTGAAGCAATGGAACAAGGCTACATCCTTCAAGCGGTGTTTTGCTCTCGGGATACGCGGCGTCTGCAAGATCAACACAGGTTGCCATAACATCAATAAGATGTCCCGGCGTTGCCTCGAGGCTTCCAGGCTGTCGAATGCCTTTTGGCCAATGAGCCACCAATGGAGTAGAGATCCCACCTTCATGGACCCAGTGCTTATGCTTCCGAAAAGGTGTGTTGGAAACCGTTGACCAAGCTTCTCCATAACCAATGTACGTATCTGCTGGTCCTGCCATCACACCTTTTCCTTGACGCACAGGATAGCCATCACGCGTTTGCTTCGGACGAATGTCCGTATAGGTTGCCTCCTTCGCAATCGGTGGTAGCGACGGTGCATTCGCCCGTGGTTGACCATCAGCCCGACGACCCATGCCTTCAGCACATCCACCGTTATCCTGGATATAACAGATCAGCGTGTTCTCAAGTCGTCCGGTTGCCTCGAGTGACCCGACAATTCTACCAATACCCCGATCCATACAGTCCACCATCGCTGCATAAACTTCCATGTTTCGTTCGTCCCATGGCCAATACTCTCCGTGCTCACCGAGGTTCTCTGGAAATGGCCAAAGTGTGGTATTGGCTTGAGTAATCACTCCCTGCTCAAGCATTTTTGCATATCGAGCCTCCCGTACAGCTGTGTAACCTTCTGCATAACGACCCCGATATTTTTTGATGTCTTGCTCTTTTGCATGCATCGGCCAATGTGCCGCCGTAAATGCGACGTACATGAAAAACGGTTCTGCAGTTTTATGCTCTTTGATAAATCGCACCGCGTGATCACTGATGGCATCTGTGTAGTAATACTCTGTTGATGAATACTCAGGATCAGCAAACGGTGAAATCGGCTGATTGTCTCGAACGAGTGACCCTGGATCAAAGAAACTTCCAGCTCCTGTAATGGTTCCGTAGTAACGAGAAAAACCTCGCTGAAGAGGCCAATTATGACGTGACTCAGGATGCTTCGGGACGAGACTCTTGGTCACATGCCACTTTCCAACGGCATAGCTTGTATATCCTGCTGGCTTGAGTGCCTCTGCAATTGTCAGGCACTGGTCACTCAGTTCACCTCGATACCCTGGCAACCCTCGGTCGTCCATCATGTGACCAATACCTGCTTGATGTGGATACAGTCCTGTCAAAAGGCTTGCCCGCGTAGGACAGCATCTCGCCGTGTTATAGAACTGGGTAAAACGAATACCGTTGGCTGCGAGTCGATCAAGCGTTGGCGTTTCAATCTCACCACCATAGCAACCAATATCTGAAAACCCCATGTCATCCGAAAGAATGACAATAATATTCGGACGCGTGTGCGAAGCAGCCAATACATCTCCACAAACCATCACAGCGCATGCAAAAACGCTTATCAAAGAATACACGTTGCGATTCATAGCATTCCTCATGGATTCAAAATGACGGCAACCGGCAATGCGTTACCGAAAGTATCAAAATCTCGAAATGTCCAAACGACATCTTTACTTGGAGTCACCTCAATAATCTGCGGATTGTCTGGTCCCGCATGGCAGTTAATCAAACGAGTATTGCCATTTGCAAGTCGACTGACCTGAGTGACCCACGCGAGTGTAATGCCAGGCAGATCATCCTGCTCGAGTTTCCACACAATGTCTTTCTGAGGAGTGACTTCAAGCACACTATGCCCATTCCCTGTGCCGATCAAGGTATTCCCATTATCCAATCGCACTGCTGAATAGACCTGATCACCAAAGGCTTCAGGACCGTGGCCACCTTTGCGAGCCCTTCCAAAAAGAGGCACGTCAAACTCCCAGACAATATTTCCTTGAGGATCATATTCTCGAACAACACCATCTTTTTCGTGTGCAACAAGGTAGGTACCTGCATCCGTTTTACGAGCATTACGCGTGTCGGAGTGGGGAGACGAGGTGCTGACCGTGAGTGGAACCTGATGCTTAATCATGCCGTTTGCATCGACTTCCAATATTCTCGCAGGCCCCGACTCAACAATCATCGTATTCCCATCTGGGAGCCGCTGGAAAGCATGCACTTCAACCCGACGCTGGAGGTTGCCATTCGTTGTTGCATCATACTCCCAGACCTTCTGACGCTCTTGATCAAGTTCAATGATTCGCGTCCAACCATCCTGATAGAGCAAATGACCATTTGGCAGGACATGAAGATCATGAATAGCACCACATTTTTTCTCCCAAGCAATACTGCCATCTGGCGCCACGGCAGCAAGGACCTTCTTTGAGCTATCCGCAGCAATACATTGATAACCTATGACATTCGCAGGCCCAACCTTCGCCTTGATCAGTTGCTGACGCCCAAGTTCTGGCCCGTTATCTGATGGAAGATCTGAATGCCACTGCAACAGCTGATCTTTCAGACGGCTGACGACCTCCGGATGCGCTACGGCCATATTCTGCTGTTCACCAGGATCCTCCTGCAGTTGAAAAAGCTGTGCGTTGCGACCATCGTAATCACAAAGAAGCTTCCATGCTCCATCCCGAATAGCGAGATCTGGCAACACGGCATTTCCCAATGGCCTATACATCTTTCGATCAGGCGGCCGGCACCAACACAATGCTCCTTGATGACTTCTTGGCTTTTCACCAAGGAGAGCCTCTGAAATATCTGTTCCATCAAATGCCACCTGATTCGATGGTTTGATGCCTGCAATGTTGAGCAACGAGGGCACAAGATCCATTGCTGAGAAAACAGAATCTGCATCACTACGTCCACACGCAGTCTTTGCCAATACGCCTGGTCCCCACGCAATCAATGGTGATCGAATACCACCTTCATACAACGTTGCTTTGCTTCCCCGAAATGGTCCTGCTGAGCCAGCTCCAGGCTCCGGACCATTATCCGAACATATGATAATAAGTGTGTTATTTCGAAGTGTTTTATTCGTTCGGATGAAGTCAAATACTTTGGAAAACTGTTTATCCATCGACTCAAGAACTGATAGGTATTGCCCTCGCTTACTCTCCTTCCACATCTCAACTGGTGGCCAGTACGGACTATGCACATCATCGGGCCAGAGATTGATGTAAAAAGGTTTATCCTGAGACACAGCATCCTCGATAAATGCGAGCGCTGCAGATGCAAAGCCTGCTGTTATTTTTGAACGTTGCATCCATGTCACAGGACTTCCAAGACGCTCTGCATCCTGCCAGATTCTTCCTATTTTCCCGCCTGGAGTTTCTGTGAGTGGAAGCAACTTTGCGCCCATCCCTTCAAAATTCGTAAGGGACTCATCAAATCCGTACGTTGCTATCACTGGTGCATCATCAACATCTCGCTGTCCACCCATATGCCATTTTCCAAAGTGCCCCGTTCGGTAGCCAGCCTCATGAAGTAATCGAGGCAGTGTCGGAGCGCCGGGATCAAGCCACTGGGCAACACCCCGTTTTGTATTTGTATCTCGATTGGCAAGATACGAATTGATTCGCCATCGCTGCGGATATTGACCTGTTGTCAAGGCAACTCGTGATGGCGAGCAAATTGGAGAATTCACATAAAACTGCTGAAAGCGAATGCCCTCAGATGCCAATTGATCAACTGCCGGGGTTGTTGCATCTGCATTTCCAAAACACGAAAAGTCTCCCCACCCCATATCATCAATAAAAACCATGACAATATTTGGTGATGCTGCAGAGACAGTACGACTATGACTGACAAAAAGACATAACCCAAACAATAAAAAGACCATGCCACTCTGGGCATAACGCATGAATGACCGCATGAGAGTTCCTTTCGGGACCATTTTCTTTTCCCACAGCAAGACACTGAGAGTCTAACTGAGAAATCGAAAGCATTCGATGAGTTATCAGGAAATAGGACGTACGGTCAGGCAGTTGCAAAAAACACATCCAGGGGACGCAATTAACTCGTCATGCAAGGAGTTCCCTGATTGGTTCAACATGTTCAACGCCAACCAGTTTCTGATCCAGTCCACCAAAAAAATAACTGAGCCTATTTGGATCGAGCCCCAGGAGCTGCAACACGGTTGCATGCAGACTTTTCACATGAAAACCTGCCTTCTCACCATTGCCATGTCCTGGACCAGGGAATATCGCTGCTGAACCAAGCTCATCTGTTTCGCCAATACTGACACCGCCTTTGATGCCACCTCCTGCCATCCACATCGTAAAACCGAATGAGTTATGGTCACGACCAGTGCCCTTGGCGTACTCAGCCGTCGGCTGACGGCCAAACTCACCACCCCAAATGACAAGCGTTTCATCCAACAACCCTGATCTCTTCAGGTCTGCTAAAAGACCAGCAATGGGAAGGTCTGTATTACCGGCATGGAATTCATGATTTTTTACCAGATCGCCATGCGCATCCCAATTGTCATCATTGTGAGCTCCACCAGAGTACACCTGAATAAATCGTACTCCTCGTTCAACCAGTCGACGCGCCAGAAGACACTGTCTTCCAAAATGGGCCGTTCTGTCTTGATCAAGTCCGTAGAGTCTTTTGGTTTCTTCTGTTTCCCGAGATAGATCGACTGCCTCTGGGGCATGCTCCTGCATGCGCCAAGCAAGTTCATACGATGCGATTCTGGCTGCAAGTTCAGAATTATCACTTCGACTCATGAAATGAGATTCATTCGATTCACGAAGGGAATCAAGCAGCATGCGTTGGGCAGCCAACGGCATATCGTTGGGGGGCGCAAGATTGAGAATTGGATCCCCTTGACTCCTCAGTAATGTTGCTTGATACGTAGCCGGCATGTAACCACTTGACCAATTCTTTGCACCTGAAATTGGACCACCTTTCTTATCAAGCATCACAACAAAACCCGGTAGATTTTCGTTGACGCTACCGAGCCCATAATTCACCCAGGAACCAAGGCATGGCGCGCCTGATTGAATCTTTCCAGAATTCATCTGAAGCATTGCTGAACCGTGAATGGGCGAGTCGGCTGTCATCGAGTGAATAAACGCAATGTCATCAACATGCTGGCCAATATGAGGAAACAGATCACTCACCCATTTTCCGCACTGACCATACTGCTTAAACTTCCATTTTGGCCCCACAGCCCGACTTTCACTCCGCTCCCCACCACGTCCTTTTGTTTTTACTTTTATTGTTTTTCCATCAAGTGGGTAGAGTTCTGGCTTATAGTCAAATGTGTCGACGTGACTGGGGCCACCGTACATAAAAAGGAAAATGACACTTTTTGCTTTTGGTGCAAACATTGGTGGCTTTGCTGCAAGAGGATTCTTAAATGCAGTGACCCCATCTGCTGCCTTCGTCTGCTGGCCAAAAAATCCGTTGTCGAGCATTCCAGAAAGCGCCAAGCCCGTAAAAGAAGCACCTGCCTCCCAGAAGAATTCCCGGCGAGTGCGACGACAGAAGGAACCTGTGTGTTGTTCATGAAATGTTGACATACTTCACTCCACGTTCTGTGATGACCTCAGTCAAGATAGATAAACTCATTCAAATTAAGAAGATACAGACAATACAATTCGAGGGCTCGGCCTGGACTAATACCCTCCTCCGCCTCTAACGTATCAATCAGCGCGAGGCCACGAGACACTTCACCCTCGTGAGGCTCACGCACCAAAGCTATCTGAATGGCTCTGCGAACACTTGCCCGAACGTCTGATGCATCTGGCCCTCCGGCTTCGTGACGGACTCTCTCCGCAAAGACCTTTGCCTGATTCTGGACAAACTCACTATTCATCATGCCAAGAGCCTGCGTTGGCTGCGTTGTCACAAATCGCACCGGACACGGTGTATCTGTATCCGCAAGATCGAAATCCGTAAGCACGGGCGTAAGCAGTGAACGCTTCACATGAATATAGACACTCCGACGAGCCTGTTCTTCCGGAGAAGAGTCCCCCCATCCTTTCCCTGGCTTCGACTGTGTTGCAAGAACATCCGGTGGAATAGCCGGATACATACCAGGACCAAACATCTTTGTATTGAACGCGCCACTGGCAACATGAATGGAGTCTCGCACCTCCTCCGCAGAAAGACGCCGCATATCAAAATGCCAGCACGCATCGTTGAGGGGATCGACTGTCATCGCTTTTGAAACGGTAGCAGATGATGCTCGATACGCCTGAGACATCAGTATTTTTTTATGTAACGACTTAAGACTCCAGCCACTCGAAACAAGTTCTGTCGCCAACCAGTCAAGTAACTCAGGATGGGTTGGAGGATCTCCAGCAAAACCAAAATTACTTGCACTCCGGACAATTCCCCGGCCGAAATAATACTGCCATATGCGATTCGCAATAACGCGTGCCGCCAACGGGTTCTCTGGTGATACGATCCATGACGCTAATGCAAGTCGACGACCGGTTGATCGTCCTGATACAGGTGATTTGATGTCAGGTGCAGGTGCTTTCAGTACTGCAGGGAATGCAGGCTCCACACGGTTTTCAGCAGTTGTCTCAGCATGCGGATTTCCTCGGTAAAGAACAAAAGTCTCCGGAGCATCAGGACCATGTTCACTCACAACCAAAGCCTTGGGAGTCGACGTTGTTTCCTGCTTCAATCGCTGAACTTTTTCTTTCCAGGCTTTGAGATCTTGCTTCGTGAGTGCATCTCGAGCCTGATCACCATGCTCCTTAATACGATTATTGATTGCTCGAACTTCAGCCTCAGCTTCTACCAGTTGTCGCCTGCGCTCTCGAAATTGATTTTGCGCATCAACCAGTGTCATCTGCCCCTCGGGAAGTGCCTGCTCAATAAAATCAGGATTCATCTGACGAGCACCCATGGGGGTTATATTATGAAAAAAAGCAAGCAGGCTGTAATAATCTTTCTGTGGCAACGGATCGATCTTATGATCGTGACAACGTGCGCAATTAATGGTTAGCCCAAGGAATGTTTGTGCTGTTGTAGCAACAACATCATCCAGTTGGTCATACCGGTGCTGCAACCGATCAGCTGGTTCATCATCCCAAATACCAATTCGGTAATACCCAGTCGCGATAAGACTATCTTGCGTTGGCGGGTCCAGCTCATCTCCTGCAAGTTGCTCAATAACAAATCGATCATACGGCTTATCTTCATTGAACGCACGAATGACATAATCACGATACCGCCATGAGTGCGGCTTGTTACCATCTCGCTCATAGCTATTCGTATCTGCATACCGCACCAAATCCAACCAGTGTCGTGCCCAATGCTCACCGTAGTGGGGAGATTCCAAAAGTCGATCGACTACTCGCTCCCATGCTTGAGGAGATGAATCATTAACGAATGCTGCCACCTCCTCCTCCGATGGCGGAAGACCCGTCACTCCATAGGTCACTCGTCTGAGCAGCGTGCGACGGTCTGCCTCGGATGGAATTGGCAGACCACGTTCCACGAGCCCCTGCTGGATAAATGCATCAATTGGATGCTGGGCATCATTCACATCAGGAACGTCTGGTTGCACCAACCTGCGAAACGACCAATGTTCCTCCCATGCCGCACCCTCCTGAATCCACTGCCGGATTCCTTGGATCTCTTGATCTGAAAGACGCGCACCCTCCGGAGGCATCTGAAGATCGGGGTCAGACGATGTGATACGCGCAAGTATTTCACTTGCGCTCAGATCACCTGGCACAATCGCCTTCTGACCACTTGGAAGTTCACGTGTTGCAACGGAACGGTCATCAAACCGAAGATCGGCTTCCTGCGTTTCTGGACCGTGGCAGGCAAAGCATCGCCTGGCCAACACGGGCTGGACATCTCTTGAAAAATCAACAGGTGCGCCAAAACCTATTCCAGAAAAGCTTCGCATTGCGATAGGAGCAATGAGAAGTAGAAAAAATAACTTCTGGATCATATTCTAGTCTCTCCGCGAACTCTTCAATTCTAAGTAGGTCTTACAAAAAAACAAAGAAGTATCTTTGTTCGTCGATTATTCGCTATGGTTCTTGAATAAGTCCTCTTTCCTCCCATTACAAAAGAATTGTCATGTCTGTATTTTCACTCCACAATCGTGTCGCACTCGTAACGGGTTCTTCAACTGGTCTTGGAAAAGCCATGGCAATGTGTCTTGGCAAGGCTGGCGCAAAGGTTGCAATGAACTACGCAAACTCTCAAGAACGAGCAGAATCCGCTCTGGATGAAGTCCGAAAGAGTGGGGCACACGCAGACCTTTTTCGAGCCGACGTCACAAGTGAGTCAGCGATTGATGAGATGTTTACATCTATCGAAGCCTCCCTTGGATCTGTTGATATTATTGTTGTCAATGCAACACCAGCACAGCCCCAGAAACCAATCGAAGAATATGACTGGGATTTTTATCAACAGATGCTGGACTTCTTTGTCAAAAGTCCTTACCTCCTGGCACGACGAGCACTCCCTGGCATGAAAGAGCGTAAGCACGGTCGATTGATCAACATTACAAGTGAAGTTTTTCATCTGGGAGTCACGCCCTTTTCTGCCTACGTTGCTGCAAAGGGGGCTCAAACAGGCTGGTCGAGAAGCATGTGCAACGAACTTGCCCCTCATGGAATTACAGTCAACATGATTGCGCCTGGATGGATTCCTGTGGAACGACATGAACATGACCCCCAAGAAGACAAAGATGCCTATCTGGCAAGTGTGCCAATGCAACGATGGGGCACACCAGACGATATCGGCTGGGCAGCAACATATTTAGCAAGTGACGAAGCTGCTTTTGTGACCGGTCAAACCATTGCTGTAAATGGTGGAAAAACCTGCTGGTAACTCATACAGGTCACGCATCATAGTAGAGGCAGAATTCAAATGGATGAGGTCGGAGGCGCATGGGTGCAATCTCTTTTTCTTGCTTGAGAGTAATCCATGTTGAAATAACATCTTCTGTGAAAACATCTCCTCGCAGAAGAAAATCATGATCTTGCTGAAGTGCCTCAAGCGCAACACTGAGTGAGCCCGGCGCCTTCGGAACATTTTCAAGTTCCTTCGGTGGCATATCATAAATGTCACGATCAAGTGGTTCACCCGGATTCATCTTGTTTTGAATTCCATCAACGGCTGCCAACAGGAGTGCAGAAAAGGCGAGATATGGATTGCACGTTGGATCAGGGCAACGAAATTCTATTCTCTTCGTTTTTGGATTTG
>MDSZ01098085.1_pt1 | contig 48701 bp, 37 predicted proteins | sample 811201 | NCBI WGS metagenome assembly MDSZ01 (sample SAMN05326647, study PRJNA326480) | marine metagenome | isolation source: seawater | place: Indian Ocean: North | collected 2010 | reverse complement strand
GGCGGGCGCGGCAGGATTCGAACCCGCGGTCCCCGGCTTAGGAGGCCGGTGCATTATCCAGGCTATGCTACACGCCCGCTCTCCCGAGCACGAACCGTTGAAGAAATCTGCCCTGCAAAACAACGTCATCATCACGCCAATATCCGATGCCATGAAGCGCAGGAAGCATCTCGTGACCATATGGCCAAGCATTCTTCCGACCTCCCCAACCCCTATGGAGAGGAGAGCACCTTCGGGCAGGCATCTGAGTCCGCTCTTTCTCGTCGGGTAAGAATCAGAGACTCACAGAGAACTCTTTGGACAAGTGTCACAACAGTTAGGGGAAACAAGGAAGCAAGAATAATCGTTACAATAGGTGCTCTTACCTATGCTATTCTACTGGCTACTGGCAGAGGAAATTTACCAGTTGCAGCAGGAACGATCTTGTTTGTCTTCCAATCACTTCTTTTCTTACCCGCACTAGCAGCAACATCTTTCGCAAAAATGTCAGCTAGAGACAGGCTTCAGCTTAAGGCAGGTGGAAAGAGGTCCATGGAAGCATATCCAGGGGTGGAGAGAATCCTTAATACCCTACACGAGAGGCTACTTAGGGAAAGAACAAGGCTTTTATGCGCAGTTATCGCATCCATTTCAATAAACTCAGTTGGAAGCCTCGATACAGGATCAACACTAGAGTCAACGCTCTTTGGTTTAGCAATCTTCTCCGGTTCGGTTTCCCTAATCAACACACTTCAGCTAGAGAGAAGAATTCCGATGACAGACCAAGACTTCCCTCTTCTTTCTATGCATGCACCCTCCCTACATCAGAGCACCTTGGATAGAGTTCTCTCCGACCTAGTAGTCGCACATCTAGATCCAGAGACTGCGGGTGCATGGGATGATTGGGTCAGAGGGCTTCAAAACAAAGTCCGCTCTAACCAGACACCGGAATCCGCTGTCGAACACCTTCTCAGAGTACTCCATCTAAACCACATAGCCCTACTAGACGACGATAGATTGGTTTCCGAATCAAAGAGGGTGTTCAGAGTGGCCGCAATAGACTATCTTAACCATGAAGAATCAAAGTTCTCTTTCAGGACTCTAAGGAGGATTATGGCTCATACAAGAGCTTGGCAACCTGGTTTGTTCAGAATGATTGACAGGCTGGAGGATGCAGCTCTCAGGGGACACTCTTCACTAGTCGAACAACCTTGGAGGATGGACCTCGACCTTCCCCCAAGATGTTCCCAGGGACAAGGAGATCTGTTTGTGATGATTCACAACCACTCTGGAAAGGATGTCCAAGTAGAAATTGACATAATTGCTGCAGATGGAGAGCCTCATCAGCAGACACTCAGACTCAACACTCCGAAGTCTAAGCAACCCAAGAGGCCTGCAAGAATCGGAGAGGAAGGAAACGATTTAGTCGATGTTCTTGGGAAGCTAATTGACAACTGCTTCGTTTTGTGGATTGGTCTAGCATGGCCAAAGGGAACCACAGGTTCTAGACCGGTACAAGTTACACTAAGGGATCCCGAGGGTGAGACACTCTCCTCATTGGTCGTCACCACAACTCTCTCTTCTGGATTTAATCCAGAGGGAGCCGCCGAGAAAATGTTGGATGCAGCAATCTCTGTAAGAAGACTCGCAATCTCAGTAGCGGATTGACCTTCTCCCCGTACCCCACAGGGCGTCACGTTCATGAGATTGCGACCGTTGGGCGTCTTGATACCATGGAGTCGTGGGACGTAATCATAGTCGGGTCCGGACCTGCAGCTCTACGTGCGGCGATAGCATGCGAGGAAGCAGGAACAAAGCCGTTGATAATAGACGAGTACGGCGTCGGCTCTGCATCAGGATCCCCTCCCATTGCCGGTTTAGCGGCTTCGATTGATGAAGTAGACTCAACTTCTCATTTGGAGGACACTTTGTTGGCAGGAGGCGAATCAACGGAACAAGAAGTCGCCTCTAGAATTTGTAAAGAGGGTGTACAGACTCTGGTTGAATTGGAGAGATGGGGCCTTGTTCTTAGAAGGAGGAAAGGGGGCCTACCCCATACATCAATAGTGCCGGGCCACAAAGTAGCACGCCTAACTGGTTGTGGGGACTCTACGATCAGAGAGGTCACGAGGGTTCTGGAAGAGCAGGTAATAAAGAGACGAATAAGGAGAATATCAGATTCCCTACCCTTAGAAATCGTCTCGGACAATAATCAGGTCAGAGGCATAATTTTCCTAGACATTATTAGCGGAGAAATTGTACCAATTCAGGCAAAGGCAGTAATTCTTGCGACTCAAGGGCATCAGGGACTCTGGTCCTCTCCGAGTGAAGGAGCCGGGACTGGGTCCGTCCTAGCCCTTTCAGCGGGTGTGAAATTGAGAGGTATGGCAAATAACCCAAAGCATCCACTTTCTGTAAAGGAATGTGGAATTCACATTCCGATGGATATCCTTGCTTCCGGAGGTAGAATTAGGAGAGAGAATGGAGAAGACGTCGGGCCAGAGGAGGTAATAGAAGGAGAAACCTGCGTTCTAGATCTTAGGGGCTTAGATTCAGAAGAGTCAACTTGGTTCGCACAGATTTCCTCACGTGTCAAGGATAGACTAGGACTAGATACGTCTAGAGAGGTTATCCCCATTACTCCCGATGTGGCTTACACAATCGGAGGAGTTCCATGTGATGACTTCGGAAGAGTAATTTTCGAGGGATTCACTCAGGAGGGACTACCGGCAAAACTTTGGTTCACAGGCCTTTTTGCAGCTGGAAGAAGTGCGAATACAGGTATGCACGGAAACGCCCCATTGGCTGGCAACCTATTGCTTGAGGAATTGGTTACAGGAAAGGCAGCGGGATCACATGCTTCAGTTTGGGCCTCACAAGAAGAGTTGGGTGGCGCTTCTTTGTTTGAAACTGCAGTAACAGGAGCTTCAAACAAAATCTCTTCTCTTTCTGCCTCGGGAGGAATTCCAGTCGGCCAATTCTCCTCAGAGCTGAAATCTGCAATTTCCTCCTCTTCACGGAAGTCCGCTTTGGAATCAGTTAGGGGGATGAAGGAATCAGGAATCAGGTTGACCGACGAATCTAAAGTGATGAACACTGAGATGGTCGATGCAATTCGTCTAGATGGCCTAGCCTCTTTGGCCGAGGCAATTCTGGCGGGTGAATAGATGGAAGAAGCCAACAAGAGCATCTTCACAATGATAATTGAGGGAAAAATACCCAGTCACAAGGTTTTTGAGAACGATCAGGTGATTGCTTTTTTGGATATCAATCCGTTTAGTTCAGGTCATACGCTAGTAGTCCCGAAGGAGCCAGCGAGGACGTTAAATGATCTATCAGACGAATCCGCAGAGGCGTTGGGCAGAGTTTTGCCGAGGATTTCCAGAGCTGTTTTGAGTGCGACAGGTGCCAAGGAATTCAACGTTTTACAGAATAACGGATCAAACGCATATCAAAGCGTGCCCCACGTCCATTTCCACATTATTCCAAAGTTCAAAGATGGAAGCGGACTAACTCTGGGTAGTTCCGTAACAAAACCACTGGAGAACCAGGATGGAACTACTCTGGCAGGTTTAATTTCAGAACTACTTGAGTGATTTACCGTCAATAATCAAGACCTCGTTCTCACTCGAACTGTCGTGTCGGATATGCATAGGGCACCTGATATCGACCCAAGGCTATCGAAAGGAGCTACAAAACTTAGGAAACGAAAGCTGGATAATATTCCATGGAGTCATTCAGGGAGACATCCTGGAAATTCCCTCTTTTGGAGAGTAATTCTAGTGATGAATGCAATAGCTTGGAAATACATCTTCAGAAATAGGCAGGTAGACGAGCTCTCCGATTACAAAGGAGGAAGGATATTTTCGGCGATGCACATCAATGGTCTAGTCGACCCAATGACTCTGACCTATGTTCAAGATCGGAGAATAATCTCAATGGGGAGACATGACATAATGACGATGCCACTCATCGGTTGGTTTGCCCGAAGGATGGGCTCCCAACCAGTAATCAGGAGGCCAGAAATCCGGAAAGGTGTAGCGGACGAGGATTATGCCAAACGAATCAATGAGAGAACGCTGCTAACCATGACTAGTTGCATAGCATCAGGTTACAATGCGTTGGTAATGCCCGAAGGAAAATCTCACCAAGACTCTAGCCCTCATCGATTCAAGACCGGACCAATGAGGTTCGCAGTAAATGCTGCTGCATTGGCTAAACACAATGACCTAGCATCTCCTGCTCTTCAACCCGTGGGCCTACACTACAGATGTCACTACTGGTTCAGAACAGATATTTTTGTTGAATTCTCCGAGCCAATTGTTGTCTCACCTCCCATGGACAAACAGATCGGGGAAGCGATATCTTCCGGATCCTGGGTCGAGCCTCCAGAAGAACAGGTTAACCAACTGAGAGACAGACTTTTCGAGGCTGTATCGGAGGTTACTCCTAATTCCCCCAGTTGGGAAGTATACAGGGCTTGGCACCTCATAGGACATCTTGAAGCACAGGATAGGGGAAAAAAATTAGCAACACTAAGAGATGAAGTATTAGCCGCAAGGAAGGTAAGAAACTCTCTACTAAATCGTGAGGGAGTTGAACAAATCATGGAACCAGCAGAGAAGGCTGCTGGAATACTACATTCCAACGATTTGGATGGGCGCTCAATAATTGAGGGAAAGCTCCGTTCAGATAGGAATTGGGGAAAGGCAATTGTCGGACTAACAATGATGTTACTTACTTCACCAGTGACCTTACCTTCGACCGGCCTCCAAGCTTCACTTGCTAGGTATTTTGGAGACAGAACAGATGAAGGAATAGATGCCAGGACAACTTACCACATGCTCGCAGCAATGTTCTCGCCGATATTGTTCTGGCCCCCAATAGCCATTATTGCTACACTTACAGTTTCTAAATTCTCAATGATTTCAATCATAATATGCTTACTAATAATGGGGGGGATCCACTTCTCAAATCTGATTTTCTTGTTCGGATACGATCTGTTCACTGACTTCGCTGACTCAACCAGGAGGCACAAAATCAACAAATCAGAACAGGGAGAAGAACTGAGTAAACTGCTCGATGAAATAAGACTCAACCTCAACTTGCTCTAAATAGGACGACTGATTGGAAGAGCCGTGGATCACAGGGAGGCGACCGACTCAATCAGAGCATGGCTTCAAGGAGAAAGGCTAGAGGCTAGAGAAGTGAAGGACCCCCAGGCAATAATTCACCTCCATGTAAGATATCCTCCCACAAAACAGGGGCATCTGTTTAATGTCGTAATCCCAAAGAAGAGAAACCTAGTGCTAGTTTACTCTATCACAAGGGTAGATCAGGGGCAACAGGACTCAATGAGAGAATTAGCATTGGAGGACTCAGAGGGGTGGGAGGAATGGCTCCATGAAACAAGAATTAGAGTCACCTCTTCCGATTTGGATTGGATTCTACATGTTGGCCGAAATAAAGATGATGTAGCAGGTCCACTGCAGGCATTCAACTTATCCAGACCTATCTGGCTAGATGGCCTAACCCAGAATGAGTTCATGCAGAGCATGAGGAAGGTATGGTTGACAAAACTCTCTTTGATTCATCAAATCAAGTACGGATTTGGCCCTGGTAAGGGGAAGCCAGGACCAGTTGATGACTGGGAAGATAAGAAATCTAAGCGTTCGACCAGTCAGCATCAGACCAGAACCTCTGACATAGATACCGATGAAACTGGAGGATTTGGGAAGGATTTTGATCCCCTTGAATGGGTCTAGTACCACTGAAAACCCCAACCGAAACAAAAAGAGGCTGCAAGGCGTTCACGTTAAGTATTCGATGTCGTCGACTAGATATGATGCAGCCCGCTGGCTACTTCGCGGAAAAAGGGATTGGCCCCAAAAGAAGCGGTTTCACAATCGTACTTTTGATGCTAGTAAGCCTATTCGGTTCTTTCACATCCCCTGCTTCTGCAAGCGATGTAGTCCTTACTGACCCTATCGAGGTAGTTCAGACTTCCAATTTCAATGATAGAATGATTGCAATAGACGCGGACTCCTCAGGCAATATCCATATCGTCTGGAGCAGAAATACCAATCACCTGTACTACAAAATGCTCGATCCAAGAGGAGAGACTCTGATAGACGATACCCAAATTTCCGATCCTGGTGCCCACCGTGCATGGCATCCTGATGTAAGAGTAGACAGCGATGATATGGTCCACGTGGTTTGGACAGACAAATCTGGGCAATACAAGATTTTTTACACAATCTTGGATCCATCTCTTGATGATCAGAATGGCGACTCCTCGCTCGACTCCGTACTTTCTGTAGTTCCCGATGACTTTGAGGTAGCCAACAATCCACAGAATAGGGACTGGCCAGCCATAGACGTCGATTCAGAAAACAATCCCCATATTGTTTGGGAGGATTCCTTCGAACCCTTGGAGCTGTACTACCAACAGTCCCAGATTTTCTACAAGATGCTTTCAATAGACCATCCTGCTAGAACTGTAATTGTTGAGATTGACGACACTCTTCTAACTCCAATTCTTGGACAAAAGGGGCATCCTGACATTGCAGTAGATGTGAATGATTTCGTCCAAATTGTTTGGGATGACACAAGAGGAGGTCAGGTGGAGATGGTTGTTCCAATAGATACCTCTGGATCCATGAATTCTGAATGGGCCGATATGTGTGCTGTCTTCTATGGTGGCAACTTTGTGAGTGGAGGATACTTCTCTGGACTAAAACCACTCTTAGTTCAGGCAAACATGACGGTATACGAGACTCTATACGCCCTTAGCGGCAATTGGCCTACTGCTGCCACAAGTGGAAACTGTGCTGCAGCATACCAAACTGGTGGTTCCGGGAGTCAGGGCCCTAGGAGCACCCCCCTAGGAAGTGGGGACTCATCAGGTGGGATCAGGGAGCTCACCCAGGTCGTCTACAACAATCAGGCCACCGACCTCCCGGCCGATGGCGGTTACTACAGTGAGTTCTGGGGCCCTGCTTCGACTTGGGCCTGCCTTTCTTACAGAGACGCCCAGGGGAGGCAGGGGCTTGCCGCCGATCCACCAACCTCTGCAGACCACCGTTGGAACGATAATGCCACTAGAGTCGTGATTCCAATCTCCGACGAAGGCCCATATGGCGGCACACCTATGGATAACGACGACACGCAGAGCATTAACCAAGCACATGACGCTTGCGTGTTGGCCCAAACAAAACCATATCCTCTTTGGGCGGGTTCTGACACTGCCGTAGGAGGCTACATGCTGGACTTGGCCCAATGCCCGGTTGGCTCTGGCCTGAACACCAGATCCTGCAATGGGGCCACGACTAGGACAACTAATGCTCAGGGTCAGATGTACCAGTTTCCCACTACTGCCGGCACTGGAAGCGAACTAGAAATCATGGTGGAGGCAATGATTTACCTTGCTACCAATAACTCCAGAGAGATTTACATGACGGTTCTAGACCCCCATTCACTCTTAGACAACCCATGGCCAGGTTGGACTAGGGGAGACCCGGGGACAGAGGCCAACGACCAAGGAGGATACTACACTGAGGATTTAGGCCCTTCAGAAGACGATCAGGGATATGGGCATCTAGTGGTCGTAAACGATACTCAAATCACTAACAACCCTGCTTACAGCCTGCATCCCTCAATAGCGCTTGACTCCTCAGGAAACACTCACTTGGCATGGCAGGACGGCAGACTTTACCCCGGTTGTAGTGGCGCTACTGGGGGAATAGACATCGAGGGCGCCTATGAGATATACTACACAAGACTACGCCTAAGAGGCGCAGCTGATTGGGATGGGGTACCAGAAGGTCTTCCGGCATACGGAATAAAACAAATTGCTTCTAGCTCGATTTCTAACGCCGAGCAATGCGAGGGGGCTTCCGATGAATATCCCTTTGCTCCAAGCTCAGTATTTCCTTCAATTCTAACAGACCAATTCGACAACGTCCATCTAGCATGGTTGGATTACAGCAATACTGAGTGGCAAGAGACTTTGATGTATACCAGACTAAACAACACTAACGAAAAGTATCCACAAGGCTTCCCTCTAAACTCTGTGGCCTCCACTGTCCTCGATGAGTGGGAGATTAGAGAAGTCTCCAATTGGTCTTCGGACAAACTTGGGCCTGCAACCTGCCAGCCAGAATGCAACACTGCTAATGGAGAGCACCTATTCCCCGATTTCAATCTAGACAGAGGAATGCCCCCTGCATTTGCTAATGACTTGGGGAGTGGAGCTCATATCGGTTGGTCAGACAAAAGGTGCGATTGGAACTCACCAAATGCCAACAAATGGACTCTCTGTTACGTTCACGTACTTACAGGTCTAGTAGACCTCTCACTAGCATGTGACGACAAAATTAGAACAAACACAAACATCGAATCATACCCGTTCGAATGTCCTGCTGAGGCTGAAACCTTCTACCATACCATTCAGCCCGGAGAGCTTACAACATTCAACATCTCAATTGCTAACCCCACACCCGGTCCAGCCGAACTGGTCAAGGACACTTTCACAATAACCATGGAAGGAGTCCCTAATAATTGGACAGCCACTTTATTCTTCATGACTAACAACACTCCTATCTTCGACTCCACCTCAATATTCCTTGAAGGTGGGAGTATAGACCCACTCTATCTAAGGGTCAGATCTCCAACTATTTATCAGGCAAAACAGGATGAACTTGCTCAAATCAGTATTATCGCTACTTCATCAAAGGATCCAGCAATTCGGAATAAGCTCACTCTGTTGACTCTGATGGATGTGGTTCATGGAATCGAACTAGATACGAGCCACTTCCAGGTTGATGTAGAACAGGGCAAGTCAGCTATATTCTCCATCTCGATAAAGAACACTGGAAACGTGTATGACACTTTCGCATTCTACGACCCCACCACCTTAGACGGACAGAACGAGTGGGCACTACCATTCGGATGGGGTATAGATTTCCCAATTTCAATCTCACTTGATCCGGGACAATCCGTAACTAGGAATCTTAAGGTCAGTGTTCCAGAATCTCAGGATCCCGGTACCTTCGCGATATATCTGAAAGGATGGTCTACAGGGGAGCCCGTTCTTTCTATCGATAGGGGGACCTTCGATGTCTTGGAACTATGGATAAATGTCTCAATTAGAACTACAGGAAACATCGTCTTCGACATAGGGGAGACGAAGATGTATGTTCTTCCGGGAGAGTGTGCCACTTTCCCTATTCAGGTTAACAAGTACTTTACTCCCGGCTACCTAGTTTTCTCTACTCCCGGAGCCCCTGAGGAAAGGCCTCCCGGGTCTGACATCAACTCGTGGAGATTCGACCACTGGACTGTCAATCTGGATTTCTCAGAATGGCCAGGAGGATCCATATCGACTGAACAAGATATTTACTGGGCGCAGATTGAAAATTCCTATACGGTCACTGCAGAGATGTGTGCACCATACAACGCTACGGCAGGAATAGGAGAGTCGATGACTGTAAGGGCCCACTTGGACGGCACTCCAAAGGTCAGAGATTCGGTTTTGATTCTCACAAACGTAGTGCAGAGATATGAGCTAGAATCACAGGTACCATCGACCGTTCTTGAGCTATATCCCGGGCAGTCTTATCAGATGGACACGATGATAACAAATCACGGCAATGGTCCAGACAGGTATGACATCACAATAGCATCTATCGTTGATGGCTCTGGGGGCTCACACGTCTGGGATATGAACATCCCAAGGATTCTATTTGAAGAGCTAGACAGGGACGACTCACAAGTTGTTCCAGTTTACATCAACGTTCCAGAAATGACCCTTGCCGGAGAGTACACCATTACTTTCAATATCCTAAGCGAGGAGCCATTCGAGGGCACAAGAATTCAGGATCAAGTGATTCTAAGAGCCACAATTGTAGAGTTCCATGACATGAGAATATCCCTAGATCCTACAGTTGAGAGTAGAATTAAGACTACAGCACCTAGCAGGATAGTTCGATACACTCTAAATGTCTCAAACTACGGTAACGTTGAGGACCAACCCACCATACACAATCACACTTACGATGACGTCAACAAGGTTTGGTCCGTAAGTCCCGGAATGGGGGCGCTAAGCACATGGGAGGTAGACTATGCCCTATTGGAGGGTTTCAGAACGGAGTTCCCCATAGAGAAACCATGTGTGGAGTTGACTGTTGAGGAGGAGAGCCAACTTACCCAACAACAGGCTCAGGGTAGTGGCCCAGACTACTGTTTTGTTACCGCTGGAAATACCGTAACCCTTCCAATGATGCAACCCTATACCACTCTCCAACTGGTCGTGATTGTTACAGTGGCCCCTGACGCTTCTCTAACAGATAGAAACATTGGGATCAAGGTCTTATCCATGCACGGCTCATCTGAAGACGGAGGAGATTTCGATGAAACAGAAGTCTGGACAGATTCGTGCACTTTAGACAGTAACTCAGACGGCCTTCCCGATAACCTGCCCCCTGATTGCGACACAAACGAACAGATTCTAGAAATGCGTCTTAGGGCACCTGACTTAGTTCTTGAGAGTGTGGAGGTAGACAATAATGAAGCCTCCATTGGAGAAATGCTCTCTGTGATCGTGGTAGTAACAAACAGAGGAAATGCCCACGCTTCGGACGTAAACATCATCCTCTGCAAGGATCAGTCTGAGTCCGATATCAAAAGAAACGGTTGCAAGGAGAGAAATATTGTTTACAGACAGATTGTTGCAGCCATAATGCCCATAGGTCAATCCGAGACAGACCAACAAGATCCAATTACACTACTGTATATGGTAGAGGCTGGCAAGCACGAAATCGTTGTTGTAGTCGACCCCGATAATAACATAGTCGAGACCGATGAGAATAACAATATCGAGAAAATTCCAGGTGGCACTATGAGCTCACCCCTTGGTTCTATTGACGTCGGCAGAGAGTTAGTGGTGAGATATTCGGTACCAGTGATAATTATGGGTGCAACTTTCTCCTTAGTAGGGGTAGCCGGATACGTAATTTGGGGTCGGAGAATAGAAGCTTTGGCTAGATTCTCAGAGCTCAGCAGTTTACTTCCAGGCTCCGATGAAGATGATATTGTATTCTAACAGGCCTATTTTGCCATCCACCAGGGAATCGGAGCCTTTTCATCACCGGCCACGAAAACTCCGCTTCTAGAAGCAAAATCCTTCATCAAGCGCTCTCTTAGAGTATCCATCATCTTCTCTGCCTGAAGGGACTGAATCCTCAAACCATGAGAAAACGCGTCTAGGTCCAATGGCCTTCTAGGATGACTCATCATCTCATGAGCTAACTGCCTTTCTTCATATGTATCGAAGCTCTCCTCTACGCTAGGGGATGCCTTGTGCATGACCTGCTGGTGAAGTGCTATGATCGCATCCCTTTGCTTGTCAACTTTCTCCAGTGCACCATCCAGCTCGGATAGGATTCCCATTGCATCTACTATTGGAATTGTCCTTCTGGTTCCAATTCTACTAACAACTCCAAACAAATCATCTGGCAGACTCTTAGACAGCTTCATTGCACTCCCTTGGGGCATCTTTCTATGTTCCGCCCTAAAGAGATCAGGACCTAGATCTAGACGGATAGAGAAAGATTGGTTGACAGTGTATATCTTCCTGGGAGGCCCACCTTTGTCAGATTTCTCGGACTCAGAGTCTACGAAACCAGCATCCTCGAGAACCTTGAGATGCTTTACTACTGCTTGCTGACTTACATCTAGGAGCTCAGATAGCTGAAGAGGATAATGCGGTTCCTTAACGAGATACTTGAGTATGTCTCTTCTTGTGGTATTCTCTAGAATACTCAGTGACTCGTCAAAGCCTACCATACTTACCAACCCGAGGTTGGGTAGTCTCCCCTCTGCTAAAAACCCCATCTGATAATTATGAAAGAAATTTAGATTGCGTCATCCATCGTCCCATCCCTGCCAAGCCGAGGAATCCTCTTCTGAACGATTTTCCTTTGGCTGGTCTATTTGACTAATTTTCACAACATCGCTATCCGAATTCTGTTCCACTTCAGGAATCTCTGTGTGCACTTGTACTATCTCTCCAGATTGAGTGATAATCACTCTACCATCCTCGGTAACGAAAAATTGGTCAGGACTCTTTTTTCTATCTGTCCAAGCCATCATTGCGAGGACAATCCCAACTATTCCCATAGGAGAACCAATGCAGCACCCGATATAGAACATGTAAATCAGAGGATTCTCAGCCAATCTGTTTGCAGCCTCTTCGTCATCTACAAGCCATAGTGTGGAGCTACCCTGATTCTCCAGAGTGTACGTCCCAGCCACTCCCTCGAAGACCCTCACCGGAGAGTATACGGTAGATTGATCAGCACCAATTCGATTAGGATCTAGGATTCCTGGCTCCCTTCCAGAGACTTCTTCTCCAACACTATCGGTCATTAGCAAATTAGCATCAGGAGTTTCTCCATCAGATATTCTTAGAGCGGAAATCACATTAGAACTTCGAATATCGAAAGATCCCGACTCTCCAGGTTCCAGTTTTACTAGAAAATTACTCTCAGGATCATATGTCTCTGTAAAATCATCATACACTTGCCATAATGAAATTACAGCCATCAGAAGAAGAATTACAGAGGATCCCGAGAGAATCCTAGCCCAACGCCTTTTGCCTTCAGACACGATGCTTCGTCCCCGAACGTGGGTATCAGCGTTTGTTAGTAAGATATCCCAATCGATGCCAATTTTTCTGGAAGATAAGTATCCGTTACGAAATCAAGACCGTACTTGGCTAGTGACTGCTGCTCTGCCTTCTTTCCAATTTCTTGCATTAGCTCGATCTGCTCTTGCCACCAGCCGGTAGAGAATCTAGGATCGCTTAGTTCTGCATCTAGGGCATTCAGATCCTGCTTTGTAAGGTCGTCACTAGGCAGGTCGTACGCAAGAATATCATCTGCAGTGATACCTAGGTAAGTAGCCTCCTTAGTAGCCAAATATTCGGAGATATGAGCGGTCTTGATGGCACCATAGGCTATGCTAGCAAAGATTCTGAATGACCAAGGATCGCAGTCGGCGAACACCACTATTGGCTTCTTCCATTCATCACTCATTCTTTTCATGATTCTCCTTGTTGACCTTGCCGGCTGACCCTTGAGGTGAATCAAAGCGCATCTCGCCTCCTCATCGAAGCCATTTTCCACCAACCTGTCGAACATCCCTCCAGTCTCTATTGCCATGACGAAATCAATGTCTTCTCCTACAAGCTTCAACTTTTCACTCTCAACGTTGTAAGGAACCCCATATCCAGAATCCCCCACATCATCTCTGCAGTTTATTCTCATCCAGTCCCCTCTTCGATTTCTTTCTTCAACGGTAATATTGCCAATTATCCTAGCACCGTCTTCTTCGGGCCTCAACTTGAAGTCCTCTCGAAGGCACTTTGTGACAATCTCTAGATCCTCTGCCAGATTGTTGCTCTCATTCTGTGATCCAAATTTTCCATGTCCCCAACCCTCGGAGATGTAGTACATTTCCCTAAGCGTAGATGATTTTCCAGAATCAATCATTTCCTCTATGAACTCAGTGATGTGAAGAGTCCTTAGAAGCTGACGAGCAGACCCTAGACTGGTTGCATCTCTCACCGTCTTGCTTTTTCCGTACTTGAATACCCCCAATCGGTTGTCGAATGAGATATTGCTCTTTGACCGAACTGGAAGAGTCATCCGCGGAGGACTCCCTTTTTGCATCCTATTGTGCATTTCCGCTGCCACATTATGCAATTCTTCGATCACTTGCTCCTTGCTTCTTCTTGGTGTACTTTCGCTCACTTTCCATCACCATCCAAACCAAACCATTCAGAGCCTGATTTCGGTAGAGACTCTTCTGATACTTTTATTCGCGAGTCGGATTTTTCCGATGAATCAGAACCTCCCTCCGATTGAATAATCAAGCCCCCCACCTCTCTGTCATCTTCTCTAATCCGAACCTCTTCCATTGCCGCTTCTAGAGCTTCAGATTTCCTTTGCTCTTCGAGTAGCTTTTCATCCATCTTTGTTGCTCCAATTATTTCTCCGCTTCCTCTGAAGAAGATGTCAGTCTCGTTCCAGACTCCTTTACTTAATCCGGAAATTCCAAATTCTAGAATTGTAGAAGATCCGGGGTTCAGTGTATCTAGTCTCCATGCCCATAGGCCACCCGCTTCCTTCCTACCTCCAGTTGGGTTGTATGCCATTGAAGTCTCTGGCCCCTCAGGCCATTTTGCTAGAATCGTATATGCCCTGGCTCTAGCAGTGTAGTTGTGGACTGTAATGGTACACATGGCTAGTCTTTCTTCACTATTCCAAGACAATTCTTCTTCTAGGAATACCGCGTCCATAATCTTGGTGATTACAGGAGATAAATCAGGCTCTTCCCTATCCAGTAGTTCGGAAGACTTCTTCGATATTTCAGGAAGAATGATGTTTACAAGCTCAAATTTCTCTTTAGCCTTCTTTCTCTGGGAGCTTTTCTTGAGGTGGTTCTTCAATCCCCTACCAACCTCAAGCATGGCCTTACGAATCTCATCAAAAACCTCTTCATCATAGGAAACTGCTTCTTTTGCCTCGCTTGTGAATTGAACATTTGTAGAAGCAAGATGTATCAGGACGGCTGCTGGGCCTTTGGGAATTCCACTTCCTCCCGGCTGTTCCAATCCGTAACTCTTCCAGTTGACAGACTCTAAGGCTTTAGTCAGCAGACATCCTCCTTGCTGGTACATTAGCGGAACTCTGTTTGCAAATCTCAAAATCTCTATCGGTCCATCAGATTGTAGATCACCACCGAATACTAACCCGACTTCAATCTGGAAAGGATTTCCCTGAGTGGCCTTTGGCTTTCTGGTTACCGTTGATGCAAATCTAGAGTCAATGGCCTTGGATAGTCCCTTTTTGATAAGTAAGTCCTCAATGGGGGAAAGACAATCTGTGGGTGGGTCCCTAAGAGGAACCGTCTGGAATGCCTTAACCAGCGCCTGTGACTCTTCTGGCCTTATCCTTCTTGGAGTTCGGCCTTCTTCTATCTGCGCGGCCGATAATATCCTCCTTGATGCCGAAGAAGGAACAGAAGAGAAGTTCTTCGTGAGAAATGAGGTCATTTTCCTTTCGTCTGCATCTCTGAGCAATCGTTGCAGAGTTCCAAGATGAACCCCCCTAGGATGTGGCTTAATCTCTTCAACTACCCTAGGGAGCTTATTTGTGGTCCTGAGCCACTTTCCTTGTTCGATGACATCTCCATTCTTGTCTGAAACCACCAATGAAATGGATGCATGAGGATTTACGATAGAAGTCATTCTCAGGTACTGATAGACCGATTTCTTTCCCCTCTGGTACTTGGCCTTCATCAGAGTCTCTATTCTTAGCCCCCGCTCGACCTCTTCGGAAGTAAGCACATCTACCCATGAATCCCTCCTTTCACCCGATTTTATTGCCTTGTTCTTCTTCGTATCAATCCCCAAGTCTACGAATACCGCCGAAGAGTCGCTTTTTATCTTGGAGACTACGTGGGTCTTCGATCCCGTAGTCAGTTGACTGTACATGACAACTCCAGTAATCCCTATGCCCTGTTGGCCTCGAGTCTGCCTAATTGCATGGAATCTGGACCCTAGAAGGAATTTTCCAAATACATTCTCAATCGAGTCTCTTGGTATGCCGGGGCCATTGTCCTGAGTAATCATTCGCAACTCGTCGCTTTCGGTTCTTTGAATCTCAACTCTGATATCCGGAAGGATTCTAGCTTCTTCACATGCATCTAGAGAGTTGTCCACTGACTCTTTCACAGCTGTAATGATGGATCTCTGGAGGGTATCAAAACCGAGAAAGTGCTTGTTCTTCTCAAAGAACTCGCTTATCGATACCTGTTTTTGCTTTCTAGAGATTTCCTCTGCTTCACCCATGCGAATCACCCAATCAGGTCCTCCCAATTCCCTAATGGAACGGGGCCTGCCAATGGTAGATCAGCAGCGACAATAGACACCTATTGAATTCTGCTGAAGGATTCGTTACCTATCGCACATTTCCTCAATTCAAGAACACTTCCGGGCTCCAAGCCGTAATCTTCCCTGTGAATGCACTAGTCATCACTGTAAGTGGACTTGCTAGGTACAGAAGCCCCGGCCCCGATCGGCCTTGGAAGTTTCTGTTAATCGCTGAGACTGTCACCTGTTCGGAGCTGTCGCTGACTCCCGGGCCGGCTCCGATGCAAGCCCCGCACCCTGGATCAATCACCTTCACCCCGGCCCTTTCGAAAGAATCAGTCCATCCCATCTTCATCGAGAGATCTTTCACCGACTTGGATCCAAATTGGATGTAGCAGTCAACTCCCTCAGCAACCTTTAGACCTGCTTCTAGGGCAGCCTCGCAAACCATTGCGTAGTAGTAGAAGTCATCATCCTTCCCTGCGGTGCAAGAGCCGGCATAGGCTATGTCAATCCCAATATCTCCAATTTCATCGATATAAGCCCCATTTGTGGGATCTGAAGGCACTCCTTCGTCTGGATCGCCAGGGTGTGCAACCATTGGTCGAATCCTATCAAGATCAATTTCGTGAACCCCTCCATCATATACCGCTCCTTCGTCTGGAAGAACAAACTGTTCACGAATATCCTGTTCCGACAAGTCTTCTCGTCTGTCCAACAACCACTCCACGGTCAAATCATCAGGTTCACAGATACCTGTCTTTGCACTGCACTCTGTGGCCATATTGCATAGAGTAGCCCTCTCATCCATGGATAGGCTCACTAGACCGGGTCCTCCAAACTCCATGCTCCTGTCTAAAGTTTCGGACTTCGCTGCATACTTCCAGAGGATGTGCAGAATCACGTCCTTGGCTGTACATCCCGGATCGAGCTCTCCCACAAGCTCGAAACGAATGCTCTCCGGGACGTTTACGAATGCGAATTGGTTGTGAATTAGATTGGCATACTCCGTGGATCCTACTCCATAGGCAAGGGCGTTTGAGGCACCCCCCATGCACGTGTGTGAGTCCGTGGCTTGGATGAAGTCTCCCACATCGATGAACTCCTCTCTTGCAACTTGGTGGCAAATACCTGGACTCACTCCATCTTCCGCGGAGTAATCCCTCACTCCCGTGTGTTCTTGGAAAAATCTCTGCATATCTCTGAGAGTCTGAATTTTCTCGGTAAACCTACCAAACCTAGGAACCCCAGTCGCATATAGGAGGTGATCTTCGAACACTGCGAATTTCGCAGGTCTAGGGATATTGTAGTCTTGCCCGTATTCCTCAGCTAGGAACGTGTGTACCTGAGCAGTAGTGAACTCATGAGAATAACCACCATCGACCTGAGCCAGTACCGCATCACCTGGCTTGACGAAACCCCTTTTTCCATTTGTCCCAAGCAGTTTATTCGATATCAAACGCTCCACCATAGTCATCGGGCGCTCGTTAGGGTCTATCTCTGGTAGCTCCACTTCCCCCTCCCTCATTTTCTTAGCGAAAGGCAGAATCCCTCCGTTCTCTAGAATCAGCCTACTCACTGGATCGTATCTCTCAGTGAACTCAGACAGAGGTAGAGATTCACCAGATTGGAGTCGACTCAGCATTGAGTGATCACCCATCAATTGTCCGAGGTTCAAGTTATTCCTCTCATGAATGGGTGCGAAGGATGCGGCAATTACGATTCTTATTCCCGACCAACGCTCGCATTGAGGAGCAGTCTCCCTACTGGAACCAGTGCCTTTCCTATGTCCGGATACTATGGCCTCGAACCCACCATCTATCAGAGCTCTAGGCTCGAAGACTCTCCTACCCTCATGCATAAGCCCCGCGTAGGCGTTTTCGGCAATCACCCCGGGTTCGTGGTCGAAACATACCCAAGCAGGAGTCATCACATCTGTATTGATGTCATCAAGCAAGTCCTCAACTTCTAGATCATCCATCATCAAATCGAGACCCTCATAGAGCTGTTTTCTAATCAGATCAAAGTCCTTGGTCAAAAACAGAACCCTCTTTCCAGGGGTAAGAGAAACGAAATCTGGCGGCCATTCTTCTCCAGTCATCCCTGCTCCCATATTCTGCCAAACCCAAATAATATTTCACGATTCTCGATTTTTTGATCTCAAAAATAAATAATAGACTTAAATAACATGTCTATTGCGGATTTAATACCTTTCGTAGAAAGGGGGTGAGGATGTCAATGTCATACCTTGTTGAGGATACTGTGAAGTGCGATGAATGTGGAAGCCGAAATTTGAGTAAGGACGAATCGAGGGGCGAAGTGGTCTGCGACGACTGCGGACTCGTACTTGAGGACAAGGTCATCGATCAAGGTGCAGAGTGGAGGGTATTCAGCCCCGAGCAAGGAGATCAGAGAGCCAGGACCGGAGCGCCGATGACGGTAATGCTTCACGACAAGGGCCTCTCTACTGACATAGACTGGCAGAACAAGGATTACTCGGGCAAGTCAATTTCTAGCAGATACAGGAGCCAGTTCTACAGAATGAGGAAGTGGCAGAAGAGATCCAGGGTTAGCAACGCAACCGAGCGCAACAAGGCGATGGCGCTGGCCGAGCTAGATAGGATGGCTAGCAGGCTAGAACTTCCTAAGACAATAAGAGAGACAGCCGCAGTGACCTACGGAAAGGCGGTTGATGCTCGCCTAATCAGAGGTAGGTCCATTGAGGGTGTTGCAGCGGCCAGCCTATACGCAGCCTGTAGGATTTGCGAGAACCCTAGGACTCTGGATGAGATAGGGGAGGCCAGCAGAACCGGCCGCAAGGAGATTGGTAGAACTTACAGATTCATGGTCAGAGAGCTAAGGATGAAGATTCCACCTACCAAGCCCGAGGACTACATCCCAAGGTTCTGCTCTGGTTTGGACCTAGACGCAGAAGTACAGGCAAAGGCCTACGAACTAATCGCAGCGGCACAGGAGAAGGAACTGACTAGTGGAAGGGGACCAACAGGTATAGCAGCCTCGATTATCTACATCGCAAGCGTCCTCTGTGGAAAACGCAGGACTCAGAGAGAGGTAGCTGAGGTCGCTGGCGTAACAGAAGTCACCATCAGGAATCGATACAAGGAGTTGATTCAGAACCTGAACATAGAGCTTGAGATCTAGGAAGACAAATCGTACAAATTGCCTATGAGCAACCAGTAGTGGATCCGCATTCGTTGCACTTTAGGCAAGTACCGTTTCTGACCATCTGGCTACCACCGCAGTCGTCGCATATGTCGCCGGTGAAGCCCCTCTCCTTAGCCGCCTTCCTAGTAGCGCTCTCGGAGTCCATGATAGGAGCTACTGCGGTCTCTAGAGTCATCTGGACCTCCCTCTTCTCACCCTCTGACCTGGAGAGTCCCTGACTGGTTATCTCTGGCCTGCTAATGGAGAATGGGTCCAAATCGACAGCTTCAACGTGAGCGAGATCGTCCCTACCGTCGTACTTTATCCCTAACTCCCTGAAGACCCAGTCGATGATGCTGGAGGACATCTTAACGCGCCCGCTTCCACCTTCTATCATGCCACTAGGTTCGAACTTGGAGAAAGTGAACGACTTGACGAACGCGTCTATGGGGACGCCGTGTTGCAATCCGATTGATACCGCAATAGCGAATTGGGACAGCAGGGCTCTCCAAGCAGCCCCCTCCTTCGAGGTGAGCAAGAAGATCTCGCCGAGCTTCCCGTCCTCGTACTCTCCGGTGATCAGCCTGACGCTGTGCCCTCCGACTCTAGCTTTGAAGTTCGTACCCGTCTTCATGTCAGGCAGAGGCCTCCTCGCAGCAATGTAGTTCTGGACTAGAGCCTGTGCTACCGGCCTCGCCTCTTCCTCTGGTATCGGAATCGCGCTGACGGCCTCCTCGACCATCTTCTCAGCCACTTCTACCTCTTCCTCTTCCAGTTCCATCGAGTCAACTAGTTGGCTCATAAGGGGCTGTGAAAGCTTACTCCCATCTCTGTACACGGCACAAGCCTTGTTCATAGTAGCGTGACTGAGGTTATATGCCTCCCGGACATCCTCAATAGAGCAGTCGGATGGCATGTTAATCGTCTTTGAGATGGCTCCAGAGATGAACGGTTGTGCCGCTGCCATCATCTTCACATGGCCAGCGGGGGCGATTGACCTAACACCGGAGCCCGATGGTTGGGCGCAGTCGAATATGGGCAGATGTTCGTCCTTCAGACCAGGAGCACCCTCGATGGTCCCACGTCCGATTATTTCGGTATTAGCGAGTTCAATCTCATCCTGACTCATACCAATCTCAGCTAGAGTGTCGAACCAAGGATTACTGCACTTGATCCCGCCATCATCATCGTCCAAGTAGAAGTCATCTTCCGTCATTCCGAGATTCTCTATACAGAACTCCTTACCTAGGATATCTGGTGAGAATGCATTTCTCACATGGAATACCTTTGGCAATTCGGATTCAATTTTGCCCAGAAGCTCAGGGCTTAGGCCTGCCTTGGTCAGAAGATCACGAGGAATAGACGGACTCAGTCTACCAGAGCCCACGACATACTCCTCAATTTCCTTGGCCTCATTCTTGGAGTAGCCCAGTTTAGATAGCGCGCTTGGGAGTCCTTGGTTGATTATCCTCAGTGATCCTCCTCCTGCGAGCTGCTTGTATTGGACCATTGAGAACTGGGGCTCGATTCCAGTTGTATCGGCACCCATTACCAGTCCGATGGTTCCAGTGGGGGCAATCACGGTAGTCTGGGCGTTTCTATAGCCGTGTTCCTCGCCCTCTATTACTGCGCGGTCCCAGCAAGTCCTAGCAGCATCGAGCAAATCTTCCGGGCACTTCTTCGAGTCTATCCCCATCGGAAGTACAGTAATCCCCTCGTATTCTTCAGCTGGGGCATCATATGCCGCTCTCCGATGGTTTCTCATTACACGCAGCATGTCCTCGGAGTTCCTCTCGTAATCGGGGAATGGACCGAGGTATGAGGCCATCTCAGCACTGGTGGCATAGGACTCACCGCACATTATGGAGGTGATTGCCCCGCATATCGAAAACGCTCTCTCATCATCGTACGGAATTCCCATATGAGTTAGAAGAGATCCTATGTTGCAGTATCCTAGCCCTAGTGTCCTATAGTCATAGGACCCCTTGGCTATTGACTCAGATGGAAACTGAGCCATAAGTACGCTGATTTCCAATGTCGTGGTCCACACTCGTACACTGTGTCTGAAGTCCTCGATCTGGAAAGTGTGAGTATCCAAGTCGTAGTAATGAAGTAGGTTTATGCTTGCTAAGTTGCAAGCAGTATCGTCTAGGAACATGTACTCAGAGCAAGGATTTGATCCATTTATCCTGCCAGCCTGAGGACACGTGTGCCACTCGTTAATGGTGGTGTCAAACTGAACCCCCGGATCCGCGCAAGCCCAGGCCGTATATGCGACCTTGTCCCATAATGCTCTAGCATCTACAGACTTGCATGGTACCGCCTCTCTTCCCTCATTAGCCGCAGCCTCCCTCTCGGTCCTGAAGTAGAGATTCCACTCATCCTCTGACTGCACTGCATCCATGAAGGAATTGGGAACTCTAACCGAATTGTTGCTATTCTGCCCTGAAACGGTCATGTACGCCTCTCCCTGCCAGTCGGTATCTAGGACTTCGAATTCCAGACCCTTCCAACCCTGCTCGGCAAGATCTACAATTCTCTTGATATGGGCCTGAGGGACACTGTCTTGAATTGCCTTGACCATGGCTCTTTTCAGGCCGATGTTAGTCTTCTGGCTGAACCTCCTCTCATCGTCACCAAATGACCAAATCGACTCCATTATAGAATCTGCATGTTTCTGTAGAATTGTACTGCCTATGACCAATGCAGAGACCTTCTCCTCCTCAGAGGGCTTCCAATCTATGTATTCCTCGATGTCGGGATGGTCCATGTCAAGCGTAACCATCTTCGCAGCTCTTCTAGTGGTCCCTCCAGACTTTATCGCTCCTGCAGCCCTGTCACCTATTTTCAGGAAAGAGAGTAGACCGCTCGAGGTCCCTCCTCCAGAAAGGGGTTCGCCCCTACCTCTGATGTTGGAGAAGTTAGAACCGGTTCCTGAGCCATATTTGAATAGCAGAGCCTCCCTATTCCAGAGTCCCATTATTGAATCAGTGCCCCCCACTAATGAGTCAGATACCGATTGGATGAAACATGCATGTGGCTGAGGATGCTCGTATGCGTTCGTCGACTTCCCTAATTGTCCTGTTTCTGGGTCAACGAAGCTATGCCCTTGGGCAGGTCCCTCAATTCCGTAAGCCCAGTGCAAACCTGTGTTGAACCACTGGGGGCTGTTGGGTGCGGATCGCTGACTTGCAATCAGGTAGCACATCTCATCGAAGTAGGCGCGAGCATCTGCCTCGCTTGCGAAGTAACCGTACTTCCAGCCCCAGTAGGTCCAGGTCCCTGCGAGTCGACGGAATAATTGCCTTCCGTCAGTCTCACCACCCATTCTTTTGTCGGCATCAACATTCTGCATCCGCTCGTGATCTGGCTCACTTCGCTGTAGCCAGACTGGCACCCCCTTTTCGGGAATTTTCCGAAGATACTTCGGAACCCCTGCCTTTCGAAGATATTTCTGGGCGCAGACCTTCCCAGGAACACCAGAAAAACCAGACGGAAGAGCAACGCCTTTGATAGAGTCGGCCATCGATCCATCAGGGTTCCTGATCTCGACATCCATGGTAATCCATTCGAAAGAATCGAAGGGGTCTTGATTAGCCGAGGTGAATCGCCTCTCCACTACTAGCCCGTTCTCCGAGTTTACTTTCTCCTCTGATGACGAAATTTTTGTCTGCATTCATATCCACTCCCGTAATTTAACAGCCGCTTTTTGGTCGCGCCTGTGCAAGGGAGTTGCGATTCCGAATGGGGGGTGTTTAATGATTAGTATCGATTCAACCTTTCAGGATAATATTTCGATTAAAAACTGAGATTTTCCATAGACGCTTATTGCTGAAACTCACTCCATCCGGAGAGCCCAGTCCAAGGTCGCCCCAGAGCGAGTAATCATGATTCCAACACTACAGAATTTCTCGTGGCTACTCTCAATTAGGCGGTAGACCAGATTTTCAGGAACGGCTCCTTTAATGATATAATTCATTTTTACCGAAGTGAAGACTTTCGGGCTCTCCTCTGCTCTAGTAGCAGTAATCTCGATTTTTGCATACTCTAGGTTTTCCTTTCTGTGCTTTAACCCGTCAATCACGTCGATTAGCGAGCATGCAGCGTGGCCGTGTAGCACCATCTCCATTGGGCTTGGACTAGAGGGGCCATAGATTCCAAATTTCTTTCCAGAACCAGTAGTTCCGACATAACCTTCTTCACTCGTCCAAACAACCTCTCCGTCCATGTCTCTTCGAACAAAGCCACCCCCTTGAAGGGTTGGCTTCATCTACATCTCTACAGTCGCAGGCACGATAGCATGAGTCAAGGAGAAAGAATTTCCATTTCACGGGGCCAATTGCAGGTCCCCGATAATCCGTCAATTCACTACATTGAGGGGGATGGAATAGGTGTTGACATCTCTCCAGTGATGATTTCTGTTGTAGACTCTGCGGTAAAAAGGGCCTACAATGGAAAAAGGGTAATTCACTGGGAAGAGGTTCTAGCAGGTGAGAAGGCGTTCGAGGCTACAGGAGAGTGGCTCCCTGAGGAGACAAAGACTTCAATGAAGGAAGGCCTTGTTTCGATAAAGGGACCACTCACCACTCCTGTCGGTGGAGGGATAAGAAGTCTTAACGTGGCACTAAGGCAGCAGTTGGATCTCTATGCTTGTGTTAGGCCGGTAAGATGGTTCGAGGGAACACCAAGCCCCGTGAAGGATCCCGGTGCTGTTGACATGATTATCTTCAGAGAGAATAGTGAAGATGTTTATGCGGGTATTGAGTGGGAATCCGGTAGTGAGGAGGCTCGAAAGGTAATAGATTTCCTTCAAGACGAAATGAGTGTGGACAAGATAAGATTCCCAGAGACATCTGGCCTGGGGATAAAACCGATTAGTCAGGAAGGAACTTCTAGGATAGTTAGGTCTGCAATCAAGTATGCAATAGAGAATGATAGAGACAGTGTGACACTAGTGCATAAAGGGAATATTATGAAGTTCACAGAAGGAGGATTCAGAGATTGGGGGTATCAGTTAGCTAAGGATGAATTCGGAGCAACGGAGATAGAAGATGGACCGTGGTGCACCATAGAGAACCCCAACTCTGGAAAAAAGATCACCGTAAAGGACGTAATCGCAGATGCTATGCTTCAGCAGGTTCTGACCAGGCCTAGGGAATATGACGTCCTAACAACAATGAATCTCAATGGCGACTACATCTCGGATGCATTAGCGGCTCAAGTCGGGGGCATTGGAATTGCCCCCGGAGCCAATATCAACTACGACACAGGAGTAGCAATTTTCGAGGCTACCCATGGAACAGCACCCAAGTATGCAGGCCAGGACAAGGTGAACCCTGGAAGCCTAATTCTTTCTGCAGAGATGATGCTGAGGCACATGGGTTGGAAGGAAGCTGCAGATCTGATTGTGAAGGGAATGGAACGGGCTATTTCAGCAGGTACGGTGACATATGACTTCGAGAGACTGATGGAGGACGCTACCCTGCTGTCTTGTTCTGATTTCGGTAGAGCCATAATCGCCAATATGTAGGCTGAAAATATGGATGAAGCTAGAGAGAGAATGCTGCAAATATTCCATAGATCATCGGAGTCAGATGACCCACTATCTTGGTTTGAGGAAATATACACAAAATCAGATTTAGACAGAGACTTAATCCCATGGGATTGGAGGGAACCACACCCATTTCTAGTTGAATGGGCCCAGTCTAATCCGGGAAGAGGGAGGGCACTTGTGGTTGGCTGTGGCTTGGGAGAGGATGCGGCCTTCCTTAGCAAAATTGGTTGGGAAGTAACAGCATTCGATGTTTCTAAATCGGCCGTGGATTGGGCCAAGGAGCTTCATAGCGATACTCCAGTGAAGTGGCTAGTGGAAGATTTACTGTGTACTCCCGACTCTTGGAATAGGGCCTTTGACCTAGTAGTTGAGGTTCACATCATTCAGGCCATTCCTAGAGAAATCAGCAAATCGGCATCAGAGAAACTGGCTCCATTGGTGTCCAAGGAAGGCCATCTCATATGCATCGGAAGAATCAGAGAAAACGAGGAAGAGGCCCCGGGTCCTCCTTGGCCTCTTTCTATAGATTTCATTGAAGAAATAGGAAGAGACTTGGAAAGTGTGGAATTAAAGCAATCGAAAATAGAGGGAAAGGAATCCAACAGATATCGTGCTGTTTGGAGAAGGCGATAGGCAAATTTCTGAAGATTAGCCAAATCTAAGACATTCGCTCCACTCCGAAAACTGTGGAAATTGCCAGGGCAGTGGTAATTGTGATTCACCCAATCGCTGCAATCGTGCTGATTTGGCTATTCTTTAATCAGAGGAGGTGGAGGGAGAAATCCACACTTCTGAAGGGCCTAGAAAGGAAGCAGGCTCTACTGGACCACGAGTCCAGTGGGGATAAGTTAGCCATAGCAAGTGTGACAATCGTGGCTTTAGCATTCGCATCAAACGCCGCTAGAGGAGTAATCGATCATGATGACGCAACTAGATATCTGATTCCCGGATTCCATGGAATTACTGGACTGATTGGCTTATTTTTGATGCTCTACCTATGGCGTTTGGGAAGGAAAACCAAGGCTCAACAAGAGTCCCGAGAGAGCTTCTCAAAGACCAAGGAGATGCATGGCAAGGTCAGCGACCTTCTGGGCATGCTTATCGTGATTCACGCCTTCCTAGGCTTCCTATATCTGTTGAATATTTTCTGATCTCCCATCGGACCACATTTTCACCCAAGCCGAAATGTTTCTCTCTACATCTTCTTCGATGACCCCTCTGTTTTCTACCCCAATTTCACCGAGAGGCTTGATTCTACAACCGCATGCATTTGCATGACCACCACCATCTCTATCGAAACGCTTTGCCAGCAAAGTAAGATCAAAAACTCCACCATTTGAATGAAGAAAGGAGTTTGTGTAGAAGGACGCGGATACCGGACTCCCCCCTGGCTCCCCAAATGAATCTCCAATATCTCCATGGATTACCACACAAGCATCGCATTCATCACCCGCCATTGCAGTCACTTGATACCCATTAGAGCGCATACCTAAACCATCTAGCCTAACTATTGCCAATCTATCTACGATCCTAATCCTCTCGGTAATTGCTTTCTTAAGGGCCGAATTCCTTATTTTCATTTCATTCACAATTGAGGAGATTTCAGGCTCGGATAGGATTCTTTCCACTCTTGCCCCCTCCTCAAGATAATTCATAATCTTCCTAGCAATTACCTCTCCACTATCTATTGCCCAACTTAGAATCAAAGCAGGGAACTGGGAAAGATACTCATCACTAGTGATTCCACCACTGTCAAGTTTATCCACCCAAAATAGCAGGTCGTCCAAGTCTGATAGATTAATTTGCTCGGAGAGCAAGTCATATGCAATTCTAGCCGCAGAAGGAGACTCTCTCCAAATTATTACGGGGGACTCCGCAGACTCTTCTGGTTTGTTAGATTGATGATGATCGATACAAAGACCGCAATTTGGGTGACTAGGCAAATCACAAATTGCAGTCCAGCGATCAATTTTGTCGTCAAACAAACCAGCTCTCAACTCACCCGGATGAGCGAAAACAACCTCGGCGTTTTTCCACCACCTGAGGAGAATAGCAGCCGTAACGACTCCGTCCAAATCGCTGTCGGTAACGATTCTTCTAATCTCTAAATCCAATGGAGAACGCCCCATTGTTGTAACGAATAGCTACTCGTAATTGTGGTTTACCATTTTATCATTCACTCGGAAGGTTTTCATCCCTAGGCGCTTCATGGTTCTGATATGCAAGGCAAACCCGATGCCCTTGAGACATCTTGCGGATTTATTCTAGTAAACTTCGATAGCATTTTGCTTCTCCAATACCCACAGGGACACTGGAGCTTTCCGAAAGGCCACGTCGAGGATGATGACTCAGATCACCACTCCACTGCCCTTCGGGAACTTAACGAAGAGACCGGCATATCGCGAGTCTCGATTGATAAGAATTGGAGTAAAATGACTGAGTATTCATTCACCCGAAGAGGAAGACAGATCCCAAAACGGGTTTTCTGGTATGTTGCGGAGACTCAAGAGTTAGACGTGACATTGTCTCACGAGCATACAAATTATCTCTGGCTTCAGTTCGAGGAGGCGGAGGAACAGGTCACATTTGATCAGGAGAAGGAACTTCTTCGTTCAGCAATAGAATATCTCAGATCAAGAGACAGAGCTTAGGAACCCTAACCCCTTCTTCCCTTGGGAGTCCAAAGAACCTCCTCCTCTCCTGTATTATTTGCAATCCACCTTGCAAGAACAAACAACCAATCGGAAATCCTGTTCAAGTAGCAAATCACCTCTTTCCTGATTGACCCGTTCCCTTCTTGCTCTCTTACGGAGCAAGCCTCTCTCTCGGCCCTTCTGGCCACGGTTCTTGAAACGTGAAGAAAGGCTACAGGCCCTCCTCCAGTAGGTAAAATAAACGACTCCAGAGGATCCAGCTCCTCAAGCCAATAGTCCATTTCACTTAGAAGCCTATCACACTCATCCATACTGATGAGTACCATCTGCTCGGGAAGCTTTCCCGGAGGACAGGCACACTCCCCTCCCAAATCGAACAGCTCCTGTTGAACTCTCGATAACGCCTCTTCTGTGTCGTTTGGTCTGTGGAATCTAGTTAACCCCGGCATCCTCCCTAGTTCCATCCTAACTACGCCGATTTGAGAATTCAGCTCATCAATAGTACCAAACAGCCCAACTCTCACGCTCTCCTTACCAACTACTGAACCATCTAGCAACGATGTCTCACCATCATCACCTGCTCCGGTGTGTACTCTGTTTATTCTCACCACGTTTACTGCGAGGAGTCACATGCTTTCAATCGTACTCTGGACGGTCAGAGGAAACCAGTCCATTCTGAATCGCCTCTAACCAGGAGGAATCTACAGATTCCCAACCACCCAACTTTTCCAGTTCATCGAGACTCTGCTTCTCCTCTGAGACGTTTCCAAGGTTTCTATGAATCAGAACCAATGCCGCATAGCTCATGGAATTTATCCATTGCTCTTCCATGTCCCATGATTTTTCAAAATGAGATATGGCACCATTTGGACCGAGTATCAAACCTCGATGAATTTGCCTCAATCCCGATTTTGACCAAGTAATCCCTGGAACTCCCAAAACTAGACCTCTGAAAGCTAGATACAACTCAAGAGTAACCATCGTGCTGGCAAGAAAGAATGAGCCAATCTGCTCCTGCTGTCCTGCAAACTCCCACCTTGAAGAAAGCAATGAAATGCTTCCGATGCAAAAAAGAACCCCTCCTAGAGGAGCTACGATTACGTCCGTTTTTGTAATACTCATATTCCTGATTCCAGTAACAACGAAAACTCCACCAATTACGGATGAAACTACCGAGGGCAAGTCCTCACTACCCTGTCTAGGGCTGGTGCTAGAAATCCAAAGAAACAGAGCAGTTAGCATCAGAACTCCAGCAAATCTACCACCTATCTCTGGGAAAGGTTGGAACCTGCTAAGGTAGAATCCATATGTCCCCAGCACAACGAAAAGGAAAATCCAAAAGATCACTCTACTCCTCCATTTTGCTACCCCAACCAGGAATCCAAAAACCATCATCATCTAGAATTCTCGACCACTCATTGTCATCGGCTTCTAGGAGCTTCTCTGCTCGTCTTTCTAGACCTTCTAGGGTTGAATCCTCCAACTCACCTTGTGCGTGTGAATTTTTCCACTCCGACCTAATCCTCTTCACGCTAATCTGCCCTTCGGATCTGCTATTGAAACTCCTTTCACACAGTTCTCTAAGCTCCTGAATCCAAAATTTGCCTCCTCTAATGTGAGGACCATCTTGGAAACTTTTCTCCTTCTTTGCGAAGGGCCACCATCCCATAGTACCAACCTCCCGTCCGAGCAGAACGTATTGATGCTTTGTTAACTCCTAAGTGCGATAGCAGACCCGAGATTTCGTGGGCCGTGTGGTAGTTCACCTCGATTCGAAGCCAAAGAATCGTTCTTTGCTGTCAATAGTTAGTGATTTTGAGCAACGGCTAACACCTAGAGGAGTAATTTTGGAGACACATCAATATTCCAGAGAATCCAATCAGTACGAGGCCAAACTCTCGTCCCTCTCTGGCACTCTGGTAATCATCGATGAGAATGGCGAGCACAAATCAAGCAAAGAATTGGCAACATGGCTTGAATCAGCGCAACTGAGCAGCAAAACAACACATCTAGCCATTGGCCCTCCCGATGGATTCTCAAAACACCTCAAGAAGTCTGCCAATTCTCTCATCTCTCTTTCACGCCTCACTCTAACTCACGAGATGTCTGCAGCCCTGCTGTTGGAGCAGCTATACAGGGCTTCGGAAATCAACAAAGGATCATCATACCACAGAGAATGAAAATTTCCGAAGTGATACAACGAAGCCCATGTGATACCATTTAGTGGAAACCTGGGAATCGATTCATAAACATAGAAAATAGCCCATGAACCTCCACCGAAGGTAAGGATGTGATTTCTATGAATGATCAAGAAGATATAACAGCGAAGAAGAGAGTAATGCCAGCAATATCTTTGGTTGCACTGATGATTCTGAGCACCCAGCTAATGATTTTTGAAAAAACCGAAGAACATGTGGAAAACGAGGAAAACACCGCTTTACCTCAGAGGACTGCTTATCCCCAGCTCGGGCAAATCACTCCTCCGGTCCAGGGAGATGGACATAATCAACCAGCTGCGACTAACCAATTTCAGCTAGCAGCTTTCCAGAACCCGTTTTTCAACGATCCAGCTGCCATATATGGAAAGGTATCAGACCCTTCCGCTCTGGGGTTGGATCCAAGCTATGGCTTCTTCCTAGAGGAAACAAATACCGACGATCACGACAACGACGGAATAGACGATCTTAACGACTTAGATGACGACAACGACGGCATTAATGACCTAATCGAGAGGTTCGACGGTTGCTACGGCACCGACCCCTATGACCATGACAACGACGGAATTCAGGACGAATTCGACTGGGACGACGACAACGATGGCATCCTTGAGGGACCTATCGACCCCTCCCAGGGAAACGATCCAGAGAATGTTTCCTCTGACAGGTACGTTGAGCCGTCAACAATACACCCTTGGACAGGAGGACCCGTTGGCTTCGGTTACCTAGTAGATCAGAATCCAATGGACCATGACAACGACGGCATTACGGATGAGGACATTGATGGCTCTGGTAGAGGCTCATACGATGAGGATGACGACAACGATGGCAGAATAGACCAATTCATCTGGCCATGTGACTTTGACTCCGATGGAATACAGGACTATTTCGACGATGACGATGACAACGACGAAGTCCTGGACATAGACGACGTTCATCCTTGGGATCCAGACCAGACGTCAATTATTTCTTCAGTTCCTGATATTCTTTGGGATTCAGCCGTTAGGTGGAACGCTTCAGACTACGCTGAATTCGTAGATGGCCTAGATTTCGTGCAATTGCATGCCTTGGAGCACCCTAAGGAGCAGAGCTTCACAGAAATTAATGACGGGGATCTGGATGGTGACGGAATTCCCAACTTCTTGGATCCGGACAATGACAACGATGGATCGCCAGACTCCTCAGACACCGATGACGATAATGATGGACTCGCGGATATGTATGACGTAGACGACGACAACGACGGGATACTAGACGAATGCCGGCAATTGGACACCAACTCTGACGGTCAGGGCGATTACCCCCTTGAGTCATTCAATGGTAGCGTTGTAGCAATACAAACACCAGGGACCGACTGCGAGATAGACTATGATGGGGATTTAGATGACGATAGATTCAGAGCTATAGACGCAGATTACGACATGGTCTGGGACTGGTTAGATGAGGATCTGGGAGGAACACAGTTTCCCGATAATCCTCTATGGGATGCCACACCATGGGACTTGGACGACGATGGACTAACCAACGAGGTGGACCCATTTCCACTCAACGATTCTGCAGAGGTAGCTGCTTGGGATTGTGCCACACTTGAGAATCCTAACCCACAGGACCCGAATGAAAATTGCGTTTTGTGGAGAACCTCCTACACGGGCTTCAACGACTGGGACGGAGACGGTCTGAATAACTGGGTGGATGTCGACGACGACAACGATGGAATCCTAGACTGGCTGGATATAGACCCAGACTGCGATCTTGACAACGATGGCTATCTCCATGAACTGAATGGTTCTATGTTCAGGGACGATGGCCCAAATGACATTGACACCGATATAGACGGAGACGGCCTGCAAAATGATGAGGACTGGGACGACGACAACGACGGAATTAGCGACTTCTTCGATCCAGACGACGGAAATTGTGGAGTCGTTGACTCAGATAACACGGATAACTTCTGGGGCAATGCATGGCCTCATGGAGACGGGGACTCCATTGATGGGAGCCAGGACAGCGCAGCCTACGTACAGCTCAACAACTACTTCTGGAACATGACATGGGGATTCAATCCATTCAACTCAGATAACAGCTTCATGCTGGACTACAATGGATACGATGACAGCGCATTCCCAGTGGTCGAAGGAATGCTCCCCGAGATGTACTGGTACCTGATTATGAAGTGGAGCCCATACAACGGTGACAACTTCTTCGATATTGACTCAGATGGCGACTCTCTGGTCAATGGGATTGACGTAGACCAGGATGGGGATGGCCTTCCAGACTGGTGGGACCAGGACGAAGGCAATGACGGCGTACTGGACGTAGACGACGTGAAGATGGGGGGTTCTCTCGATGGGAATTCCTGCGGAACAGTTCTGCCATTGATTCCCCAGGAAGAGAGGCAGTGCGGTCACTTGTACGGATATCTGTTCAAGGCACCTCTACTAACTCCAACTCAAGCGGGAGGCCAGCTTTTCACAGTCCCGTACAGCACACGCCCAGACTCAGATTGGGATGATAGCGACGGCGATGGGTATGATGGGTCAAATCACCCTTCAAATCCCACAAAGGCCGCCTGTAACAGCAATTGCTTCTACTTCACTTTCGATCCCTCTAGCAACCCAACTCCGTCGGTTGCTTACACCTACAACGAAATCAGAAACAACAGAGATCTGTGGATTGCCTATATTGGTGTAACCCAATTCAACTTCTTCCAGTGGAGCACTGATGCAAATGGCAACTTCTTCCCAGACGAGATAGCTGACGAACTTAACGACGACGTAGACCCGGACATAGACTGTGGTCAACCCATCCCCTCCGTTTCATGGACCCCAAATTGCATGTTCAACAATACCAATGATCTAGACGACGATTGGGATATTGTCTACGACCACTTCGACGTTGATGATGACAATGACGGAGTTTGGGACTTCCTCGAAGTAGATTCGAATAGCGATCTAGACGACGATGATCCCGATTTCTTCGACCCCCCGGTACAGGAGCCCTACTACTTCGTCGGGGACAACTGCGAGGATCAAGATGATGACGGCTTAGACACCGATCCGGATGAAGATGGGATTTACCAGTCAGTGTGGGACAAGGGAGTCCTCGGTCAAGGACTATTGTTCCCCCTGTATTATGACGTCGACAACGACAACGACGGTGTCCCAGACGGAGAAGATCCCGACGATGACAACAACGGAGTCACCGACGCAGTACAGGAACTGTTTCCAGGCTGCTTCACAGGGGAGGAACAGAGCACTTGGGATCACGACAACGACGGAATAGTAAACTGGGCAGACGATGACTGGGATGGTGACGGAATCCCCAACTCACTAGAGCTTCAGAATCTTGTAGACCATCAAGGAACAGCAGACGCAATCGACGATGTATGTTGCCTGAATTTCCCAGTCGCTCCTTGGGATCACGACAACGATGGTATCCGGGACGATATTGACGAGGACGACGATTACGACGGTATGAAGGACGAGGATGAAGTTATGCTATGGCCTTCTAGGTTCGGTCTCGAATCGACTAACCCCTGGGATCACGATGATTTCGGAGGGGGTGTGGGGATTGCCGATCCAAACAACAACTCCACCGGGCCAGATTACTATGACGTAGACGACGACAACGATGGAATCGAGGATCTGGACTGGAACAATCCATCCGTTGGAAATTGGGCCATTCCAGCAAACAAGACCGAAGAACTATCAGGATCCAGCTCAGACTGGGATTCTGACAACAATGGAGTTCTCGATGATGACGACAAGATTACAACCAAGATTTCACTGACCGCACAACCTGTCCTCTGGCTCGATGAAAATCGACCGGCTATATTCAATGGGACCGTTTATTGGCTTGAAGACTCGGTATTCGTTCCGGCCCCAGATCTTCCAGTCCAAGTCCACATAAGGTACGTGCAAAACCAGACATCAGTAATTGAGACTATTGACGTGCTAACCGACTCTAACGGTGACTATGTTGTAGGCCAATTCCTTTTCCCAGAGGATATTCAAGTTGGGCCGAACACGACCTACGAGGTGTATGCTGAAGTTACGGAGATGTTCATCCACGATTACAGCTCTACTATGGTGGATTCCGACGGTGACGGTATTGGCGACTCGGGATTCCCGGTAGAGGTTAGGGCCAACACTACGATCGGCTTCGTCTCCGGACAAAGATTCAGGGCCGACGAGCAACCACTCAAACTTGACTTCAAAGTCCACTACACCGCGGACTACAATAGAGGAATTTTCGACAACAGGCTCGCTTATGCTCCAGTTTCGTTTACGATTAGCGATTCTGGGACCCAGTTTGGAAACATAACCCACCCCACTGTATACGATGGATATGCTAACCAAGGCTATAGAGCCGACAGCGGGGGTTGGGTATCGCTCGCTTACAATCAATCAGTGGATCGTTGGGAACAGGTTCAGTGGAACTCTGCCTTGAATAACGGTCCGGGAATAGCAACAGGTGGTTACGAGGAGATAATTTGGAACAATTGCAACCCACTTGCCAACACCCCTGAGGGATATCACGAAATACAAGGCCGGTACCAATACAAGAACACAACACTACCAGTGGGGGACTACAGCTTCATCGGGTACTCTCGGCCCGATTTGGGAATTTGCCTTGGTGACGACCCATATGAGTGGCCATGGACTCATTTGGAGGGCTCCAAGACTGATACTTTCTACATCCGGTCCATGCACAGAATGTATGTTGAGGCGGAGATGTACGTGTCCTCTTTCAGGCCAGTATACTTCTGGGACGCAACACAGTTCACAGGCTCCTCTTTCGGGGCATGGAGGGCCCTCTTCCACGCCCCATCATTAGCTAACGCAGGAACCACTTTCTCCGAAGCTAGCATTGGCAAATCATACCCAATTCTTTGGGATGGTACTCCATCTGGTCTGAATGGCATTTCCGGCGGGGCCCTGAATGGCTTCCTAAGCTCAAACGGGACTCATTGGACCATTACAATGCAGAATGGTGCCGACTTCGACTCCCCTCCATGCGGACCCGTGGATCCCCTTGTCCCTAACAGCGATGTCCGATGCGAAATTATTCCGGAGATGTTCACGGGCGAGACTATGAGAGTGGTGGGCAACGTTTGGAACCGTACATTTGTACCATGGACTCAGGACGCCATCGCTCTACAAGTCGACATAGACAACAATGGCGTTTTCTCAGGAACTCTGGAGACAGCATACTCAAAGAGACCAAACATGGTGGGAGGACTAGCCACATTTGACTACAATTGGACTTGGTACTCGCAATATCCGGCCGGAACATTCGGAGTTAAGGCAGATTTCACGCTGTCTGATTATTACTTCACAGGCGATCAGGATCAGGTTCTTGCAGCAACTGGAGCATATGGAAATGTTACAGTGATAGGAACCACTGACTTCCAACTAAACTCCCTCCCCCGTCTTTACAGAGGCCAGAACACTACAGTGGAGGCACGTCTAATCGACAATGCTTACCAACCAGTCCGAGAGGTTCCAGTCAATTGGACTTGGTCAGGAGATTTAACCAGTGGAGTGGCAATCACTGATAACAATGGTGTGTTCAAGGTCAATTTGACAGATATAGAATCCCTCGGAAACTTCTCACTCGGCTTCACTTATCTCGGTGATACCTTCAGGCAGGGCAACTCAGCTGAAGTAAGCCTCTGGGTGGTCTCGAGAACCTACGTTAATCTTCAGTATTCTGGACCAAATGTAGCATATAACGGGGACAGATGGTCACTTTCAGCTACAGTTACCGACGACAACATGACTCCATTTGAGAAGGATGGTGGCACACGTCTGACATCCCTCCAAGATTGCTCGCCAATCAAGAACCCCGAAGGTTACGACCTCGGAGGAAACGTAACCATAATTTTCGAGGGGATAGACTTCGAGGACAGGACCCACCGACAAATCGTGGAATTGACTTGCCCGGTAGATGGGAGGATAGACTACGAAACGGTCCTAGATCCACAGTTGCTAAAGCACGACCCGTTCTCATATTTGCCCGATGGCTTCGGACCCGTGAATGTCATTATCAGGTTTGAAGAGAACCTACCTCACGAGGGATGTGGACCCATCGATGCCGGGATGCTAACCACTTCTGGCGCATGGGACCCCTGCGTTTTGATTCAGAACAGCGATCATTTCCGAAAGGTTCTGCAGTTCCAAGTGGATGGATTCAGCCTAATTGGGAACACCGACCTAGATGTGGACCAGCAGATTGTATACACCTCGGAGATAGACCCTGACACCGGCCTAATTCTTGAGAAGCCAATGACTGTAACCGGGCAACTCACTGACGAGCTTGGTGGCAACCTGTCAAGCAGGCAGATTAGGGTTACATATGAGATGGGGTCAATGGTTTTCGACCCTATCGAGAACAGGATGAAGTTCAGAGCCGGAGACGAAGGAATCGGAGCTTGCATCCCAGGAGCCACTGACGATAATGGGTTTTTCGAGATCAACTGCCCCATTTCCGGAGTCGATGCAGGTACAGCTAAAGTGAATGTTGAGTACAATGCATGGGACACTCTGAACAACGACAGATACAGGTACAAGAATAAGACACAAGTAATGTTTTTCCCAGTCTTCTCTAACTCTACCATTGAGGTGTCAGAGGTCGGTCCGTTCAGGTCGGACTACCTGACTTACACCTTCCCAAATGGCTCCAACTTCCAAGTTCTTTACCTCAAGGAGGCCTTCCACATCAATGCAAAGCTTTCCCAGTCAAACGGCAAGCCAGTAGGGGGAAAGTGTGTCAATATATACTTGGACCCAGATGTGAATACTAGGCCAATTGCTACTGCATTTACTGCAGACGGAACCGGGCAATTCGTTTGGTATTCAGCAGACCCAGACGACAACCCCAGCAGAAGGGGAGTCGAGCCTAGCGGAAACAAACTTGAGGGCTTCAGGACAGTCAGAGTGGCTTACGAACCAGAGAAGTACATCCCTGGTGGATGCGATTATGAGGCGTTGGAACCTAGTCCGGTGCTAAATAGCTCCTACATGGACGTAGAAGTTCTTGTTAGGAGCAAGGTCGACATCTTGCTAAAGGAGCACTGGGCCAGTCCAACTGGATACTTGGAAGGGCAAGTGATCTCCGGGGAGGTCGCGATACTAAGAGATCGCCTCGACCTAACGGTTGAGGGACAGAGAGTAGAGTTCCATAGGCAGTTCTGGAATGGCTCAGGGTGGCAAACAGAGAGGGTAGAGATACTGATTACAAACGAGAGGGGATCAGCTAACTTCTCATTCCCCTACACAGGAGAAGAAATCCCCGGTCACCCAGAGTGGAAAGCTCAAGATGGAAGATGGAGGGTTCTAGTCCACTTCGAGTCAGCTGACGACAATCAGCCCTTCTTCGTCGAACAGTGGCTAAACAGCACACCTTCTATTTCCCAGGGAGAACTGGAGCTGGATGCAAAGGCGAGCTTTTTGACAACTCAGGCAATGATAATTTCTGGTATTGCACTATCCTCCATGGTTCTGGTTGGGGCTATGATGTACAACAATTATCGAGAGCGAAGAAAGGTCGAGGTTCTCAGGGGAATCCTCACAGATGCTCTGATGTCGCTGAAGGCTTCCAACAACTACATTGAGGCAATTTTCTCATGCTACAAGGATCTGATAAAATACTTCAGAATGAGAGGTGCAATGAAGAAGGTTTACGAGACTACTAGGGAGTTTGAGGATGTCATAAGCAAGATGCTAGGAGGAATCATTCCACCAGAGGAACTGGATGCATTCTTCACCATCTTTGAGGAGGCTAGATACTCAGACCACGCCATAGGATCCAAAGAAAGGGACAGGGCAATCGAGATTTTCCAATCGATGATCGGCAAGATGAACAGAGCTCTTGGGGAGACTATGCTAACAAGGGCATCCGCCGGGGAATCATCACTTTATGGGCCTTCCATTAAGGCAGGGCAATTCGTCGATGCGGATGGCCAGGTGCGGTTCGCGGGCGTAGACGACTCCCTGGACGACGATGGTTTCAAGATTTGATGAGGCGAATGAAGCGTCCCCATACGCCCCTTCGGGGCGCCCGCAGGATTCATAACACCGACTTTGGTGGCCGCGCTACCCAACATGGGGGTGGAAGCTATGAGTAAGTCCGAAAGAAAGACCAATTCATCATTGGTATCCCTGATTGGTGACCTAAAGGAACACGGCAGATCTACGGGGTCTGCAATTTGGAGGGATACGGCTTCGAGGCTAGAGTCTAGCAGGAAAAACTGGGCAGAGCCAAACCTCAGTCACATATCTAGGCACTCAAGTGAAAAGGAGACAGTCCTAGTTCCTGGAAAGGTCCTAGGGAGCGGCCAGATTAGTGGCAAGCAGACAGTAGCCGCCTTCAGCTTCAGTGAGGGCGCAAAGAGCAAGATTGAGTCCTCAGGCGGCAGAACTCTAAGCATTAGAGAGTTAATGGAAGAAAATCCGAACGGGAAGGGGGTGAGGATTCTTGTCTGAGCCTACAAAAGTTTACGATGCAACTGGAAAGATCCTTGGCAGGCTCGCTAGTCAGGTGGCTAAGGACATGATTTCTGCGAGGAAGTCAGGTAGCCAACAAAGAGTCATCATCATTAATGCTGAGGGAGCAATAGTGTCCGGACCGAAATCCAAGGTTTTCAGTGACTACAGGGCAAAGTACAATCTCAACCACGCTAGGAAGGGACCATTCTTCCCTAGGATGCCAGATAAGATAATCAAGAGGACAGTCAGGGGAATGCTACCCTACCAGAAAAACAGTAGCGGAAGAGCCGCCCTAAGGGATCTCAGGGTAATGATTGGAACCCCCTCAAACCTATCGGGTGACGAACTTCCAGAGGATCATCAATGGGGAGATACTGGCAAAATAGATCGGGACCCTCCTAACAAATTCGTAAGACTGGGTGAGATAAGTTCACACTTAGGAGTGGACTCAACGAGATGGGAGGGCGAGTGAATTGGCCAAGAAGCGCGGGAAGAAGGTGGTCAACACCAGTGGCAAAAGAAAGACCGCCGTAGCCAGAGCCACTCTCAAGCCAGGGAAGGGGAGAGTAAGAGTCAACGGATCTCCGATACACATCATGGAGCCAGAGCTTGCAAGAAGAAAAGCGCTAGAGCCAGTAATGATTGCTGAGGCCATGAACAGGATTGCCCGTGTTGATATTTCAGTGGATGTCAAGGGAGGAGGCCAGATGGGGCAGGTTGACGCAATTAGGACTGCCATAGCTCGTGGCCTAGTCAAGTATAACGATGGGGCAGAGGGTGACGATGAGGAGCTCAGGGAAGAGCTCACCAGATTCGAGAGGAAGATTTTGGTCAACGACCCCAGAAGGAAGGAGCCCAAGCATCAAATGGGCAGAGGCGCTCGAAAGAAGTGGCAGAAGTCGTACAGGTAGTGGAAATATGTTGATCCCAGTAAGATGTTGGAGTTGTGGAAAGGTGATTGCTCACAAGTATGAGGAATACAGAGAAGCCGTGGACAATGGAAAGGACCCCGGAACTACCCTAGAAGAGCTGGGATTCCTAAGATACTGCTGCAGGAGAATGTTCGTGGGCCATATCGACCTAATCGATGAGGTCGCGCCCTTCAGCATCGACAGGCAACAGTAATCTCCGTCAGGGCTTTGACCGATTACTCACTCGCAGGCAGGCCCAAGGGGCCTGTAGGTTAGTTTGGCCTATACTTCGCGGCTGGGGGTCGCGCGACCCAGGTTCAAATCCTGGCAGGCCCACCACGGGCAGTTTCAAGGACAGCGGCCCCTTTGCATCGACATGGCTGAGGATGCTAGTCCCGAGCAAGGCTCGTCGGATAGAATTGAGTGGCTAGCTAAGCAGTTAGCCACTCACTCAGACCTTTACTACAACAAGGCAGAACCGCAAATATCAGACGCAGAGTTCGACGCACTTCGCGAGGAGCTACAGTTACTCTCACCCGACCATCCACAGTTGGACCGGGTCGGTTCGGACCCTCCACCCGGTTCAACTAAGGTCGAACACTTGTTCAGGATGATGAGTCTGGACAAAGCCACCACCGACCAGGAAGTGGCACATTTCGTCTCCCAAACTACGGCAAAAGGCCGACGGTTCGTTTGTCAACCGAAGCTCGACGGATCAGCGCTATCCCTCGAGTTCAGGAGAGGCCGCTTAGTAAGGGCAGCGACGAGAGGGAACGGAAGCAGGGGAGAAGACGTCACCGCTAACGCTAGGAGAATGATGAACGTACCACTCAAACTCCCCTGGGGGGGCGATTGCCATGTCAGAGGAGAGGTGGTTATGCCTCTGAAAATTTTTGAGAAGAAATACTCGGATGTGGCTCCAAACCCCCGAAATCTTGCTGCTGGTGCACTTAGGCAGAAGTACATCGATGTAGGAAAGGGCAGCCCAGAGGACCTAGTCTTCCTAGCATACAGTGTCGAATTTCCTAGGGGTCAGAATCGGCATCCGGACAGCCCCGAACCCCCAGATTTCCAACTCGACTCAGAGATAATCAGATGGATAGGAGAGATGGGCATCGAGGTGGCTGGCGACGCCGTTGCATCTGGTACAGACGACGAATCAACAACAGAATCAATCCTGACTGTCGCAAGAGAATGGCTACAATCTCGAGAATCTGCTGATTGGGAGATAGATGGTGTAGTGATCAAACTTGACCGTCTGGACAAGAGGAAACTGTTGGGCCAGACCGCACATCACCCTAGATGGGCACTTGCATGGAAATTCCCTCCCGAGGAAGCCGAGACAGTGCTATTGGATGTATTTTGGCAGACAGGAAGAACTGGAAACGTCACTCCGGTTTCCAGAGTCGCTCCCGTGGTCGTTTCGGGCGTAACGGTTGAGAATACTACTCTGCACAACAGAGGAGAGGTAGATCGTCTTGGCATAAGGATAGGTGACAAAGTAAGGGTAGTGAGAAGAGGAGATGTGATTCCGAAGATCACACACGTGTTGGGCCCGGCAGAAGACTCGGACTTGAGAGCCAGATCACATGCCGATGGAACTCCTTTCACAGAATCTCTTCCAGAACAATCTGTCATATTGGCACCTGAGTACTGTCCGAGATGTGAAACCAAGCTAATAGAGGATGGGGCCTTCATTAGATGCACAAACATCGACTGTCCCTCTAGGGTAGAGAGGGCAATACTCTATTGGTGTAGAAAGCTAGGAATCGATGGAATCGGGGAGAAATTGGCAGAGCAGCTATGCTCGTCCGGACTCGTCTCGAACATAGCCGATCTCTACAGATTGGAAAATAGGCTAGACGAGCTCATCGCACTCGACAGGATGGCAGAGAAATCCGCATCGAACATCATTGAAGAGCTAAAATCGAGTAAATCAATGACATCAAGCACGTTCATCTCCGCGCTAGGACTTCCCAGGATAGGGCCCGAGATTGCCTCACTGGTCTGCTCAGAAGTAAGTACGCTAGAGGAGTTGATAGAGATGACAGAGGACAGGCCTTCCTCGATCGAAAGGCTTGTTTCAATCGAACGAGTAGGAGAAACAGTTGCCACTCTTCTTCTTGATGGGATCTCGGAAAGGAAGGAATCGATACTGGACCTCCATGGGCAGGTCGAGATAATTGAGGAGATCGAACTTTCCTCTGAAGGTATCCTTTCAGGATCAACTTTCTGCATTACTGGAACACTTAGCCGGCCAAGAAAGGAAATCTCGCTTTCCATTAAATCCGAAGGAGGCAAGGTAGTCTCTTCTGTGTCCCGGAGTCTAGACTATCTAGTGGCAGGAGAATCCGCCGGCTCCAAGTTAGAAAAGGCAGAACGGCTTGGCATCAGGGTAATCTCGGAATCGAAGTTGGATGAAATATTGGGTGGAGCAATACTCGAGGAACTTCAACCCGAAAAGCAGTCTACGTTGAGGGAGTTCTGATCAACCGTACATCCCAGTGGGAGCACCACCAGAATCCGTCGGAGGATTAAGGTGCAGTGACATCATGTCTCTGATTTGACCCTCTATCCTCTGAGCCTCTTCTAGGAGTGGCTCAGGATCTAGATTAACCGCTGGAAGTAAACCGTCCATGCAACCGATAATCCTAGCCGCGGCTCTAGCATCTGGAATCACTCCCTGCCCAATCTCTCCGTCTGACTCCGCGAGGATTGCTAAAGCGTCAATCTCCCTTCTCCTACATTCTCCCATCATCACCCCGGTCATTCCACCAACGACGCCATGCTTGAGAATAGGCACCCCAATCCCCTTCATCAATTCGTGACTGGAGTCAGTGGACCCTATTCCAAGCATTGAGTCCATTCCTTCATCATCGTCAAAAATACTGTGACTGCTATCTATTCCATGAGCGAAAGAGTCTACCATTATGGTCGAGCTCACTCCTGATTTGACAATCCAATCGATTAGACCCGTGGAGAGGGGCAGGCTCAGCTCAGATGGAATCTGGATCTCTGAAGCAATAAGTACAACCTTGTCGCACTTGTCCATGTTGCAGATCGGCTCGCCTGCGTAGAACCTAACTGGGGGCAGGGGCTTCCCGTCCTGGACCAGACAAACAGGAGGTAGATTCGGATGACGAACACCCCCAACAAGCTCTAACTCCAATCTCTCTACCAAGAAGTGCGCAACTATGCTACTCACGAAACCTACAGATGGAAAGCAGCTTACTAAGAGGGCACCAGATGAGTTAACACTCTCTTCAACATCGATCGTAGGAACGTCCGCCATGCATCGAGCCTCTACTCAATGGTGTTAATCGTTGTTACTCTTGCCATTGATTGTAGGGGGCAAATATGTGGGCATAGAGCAAGGAACCCAATCCCACCAACTGTCCCCCTCTTCATGGAATAGATTCGAAGAATGTCCCCGGAAGTACTGGCTTTCCAGACAAAGACTCCCGAGAAAGGCGAGTATGGCTGCCTCAATGGGAAACGCAATCCACAACTCAGTAGAGGATCTATGCAATCTGGAAATGAGTAGAATAGAGGAGGAAGAAGGTTGGCTGCAGGCTATTGCTAAGGAAACTCTCGAACGTCACTGGCAAATGGAGAAGAATCTGTTCATGGAATCTCCCAGACATCCAAGGTGGAAGGCGGAACTAATCACCAAGGCTCATGATGGGTTGGGAAGAGCACTCAAAATGCTATTAAACAAGGCGAATGTGTCCCAAACGAAACTTTCTGAGGTATCTGTAGGGGATTGGAGACAGGTCCAATCAATCATTCTGGGCAACGAGCAGACACTTGTTTCGGAATGTGGTAGGTTGATGGGAAGGCTAGATTTGCTGCTATATGACTTGAAGGAAGGGACGCCAGCAGGGTGGATTGTAGCAGATTTGAAAACCGGAAAACCTCCAAAGATTAAACTCAATGATAAGGTAAGCAGGCAGTTAAGATTCTACAGGGATCTACTGATTCAGAACGAACCGGACCACCCCCCAGTCCATGCAGAGGGATGGTATTCTTCAAACGAGACCATACATAGGGCCGAAGGCCCACCAATCCTAGAAGAAGCCTATGAGGCTTGGGAGTTGATGAGGCCCACAACAGAGCCTCTTGAGGCCACTCCAAGTGAAGATGCATGCTCATTCTGCGAGTGGAAGGCTTGGTGTCCTATTTGGTGGGTCGCTAGAAGAGAGGGGGCTCTAGCGCCCGGCGGAATGTTCAGGGACGAAGTAGTGAGGCTTGTCAGATTCGATGAGGAGTCAGGTGCAGCGCTTTTAGAGAGGACCCCTCCAATCGGTGAAGAGGGACAGCTGTCCGATTCGGACCACAGATTCGGAGCCATCCTCAAGGATCAGGCCTTGGAAAAAATGAGACACCTAGAAGAAACGGGGTTCGAAGGCCCTCTTTTTCTAGGAAGCGCGAGAGTCGGTGGCAAGACCATGCACTTGGGGGATTGGTCGGAGATTCTGCCGTGGTCACCACTACTGAACTCATCTGTAGAGTGATTCCAGGAAGTCTTCCAGGCTAAGCTTAAATTTTTCAGGATAAGCCCCCATAATTCTCCAGAGGAGAAGCAGAGAAGCTCCAGCATCTGCATCGGCACTATGCGATCTCTCCAGAGAAATCCCAAATGACTCGCATAGGGATCCTAGTTTGTGAGGTCTAGGCAAATCGAACTTCCTAGCAAGAACCAGCGTATCCAGAATGGCATATGGGGAGGGCGCCTCGACCCCACATCTTGCGCACTCTACCTCAAAGAACCTCCAATCGAAGCCAATTACGTTGTGGCCCACAATCACCGAGCCTTCAATCAGTGAAGATAACTCCCCCATGTAATCCCCAAAACAAACCTCATCACTCACATCAGAATCAGAAATTCCATGAACCAGAGTCGATTTTTCTGGTATTCTTATTCCAGGATGGACCAACGATTGAAGACTCAAATGCGTACCATCGGAGTCACTACCCACCAATGCGAATTGGACCACTCTGTCAGATCTTGGATTTAGGCCCGTAGTCTCCAAATCGAAACCTAGAACTCTGAACCCGTCCAGCATACCCGAGGCCACGAAAACCCACTCTCGACTCCGTCCATGAACTATCCCAATTCCCATGTCACCGACCAAGACACCCAACACCACTATGAGGGACAGAGACTTTCTGCAAACATGGTGACAGGTCCCCGAAGCTCGTCTTTGCTAATCTTCGTGTTACTTTCTTCTTCAATACTAGCAGGATGCGGAGGAATAGGGCCTGGTAGTCCAAATGCTAGCCTAACGGCAGATCAAGAAACGATAAACCAAGGAGAATCCGTCAACTTTGATGCACGTGGATCCACGAGCCCTGATCCAACTATTATTGATGAGTTCAAATGGAATTTTGGAGATGGTGAGTCAAAGACAACTAAGCAGGGAATAATTAGCCATATTTTCGATGATGCCGGAAATTTCGAAGTAACGGTCGAGGTGTTCAACGACGAAGGAATCTCCGATACCGCCAGAATAATAATTTTCGTCAACGCTCTTCCTGAGATTGTTCTAAATCTACCAGATTTTGTAAAGACCGGCCAAGAGGCAAGATTGGATGCCTCCGAATCTTTCGATCCGGAGGGTGGAAGCGTGGAGATTACCTGGGATTTCGATGCTTTCACGGACAGCGACGGCGACAGTGATCCCCTAAACGACCAAGATGGGAGTGGCCCGGTAACCAAGCTAACTACCATGGATGCCAGAAACATCACCGGAGCAGTGACCGTCGTGGATGACACTGGGGCATCAAATACAACTACCTGGACACTAAGGGTAATTTCACGCTCTTTCAGGATTGTTTGGGAGGAGTCTTACTTGGACTACGAATGGTCCGGTTATCTAGAACAGGGAAATTCGTACGAGATCCAACTCGTACCAGGTGAAGAGGCCAGGTTGGTTGATTTCTCTGCTACCCTATCACTCTCAAGAGACATCTTGCCAATTACATGGCCAGAGGACAACTTCACACTCGAGGTAGACTTACCCTCATCAGGTTGGTCCTACAGTGTCATCACCACACAGGACAACATAACTGAGAACTCCTCTGCAACCATTGAAAGGCAGCAAATGAATTCCGTGCCAGAATCAGGATACACGGTATATGCCGACTCTAAGGAACAGTTGCAGGAATCCCTTCTGAACGATCCCGATGGGAGGTTCGGTAAAGGAACATGGTACTTTGAGATAACAGCTTTGCAGTGCGATCCAGATACTCCGATAGACGGTGTGGATCCCGATCCTGGCAACGACTGGACTCTTGAAGCCAATTTCCTGGTTCTTATTCTCAGAATTAGCGAAGTCAGTGTTTGATCAAAGGCGCAAAGACCGAAGACCTTTGAACCACAGGACCCTGCCAGCATCGTGGCCAAGGCAATTCAGATTAACAAGGTGTCAGTAAGGGATAGGCTGGTGGCCGACGTAGAGGTGAGTATGGCAGATCCACAGGACCACGATTTCTCTCCTCGGGCCAGAGTCGATGGGAACACACTTCATCTTTCCAACGAGGGAGGCGGTCCAGAATCGTCGTTCGAACTGGATTCGGAGCAGTTAACGGTTGCTGAAAGAGACAGAATGCTAGAGCTAAGAATCAAGTTTAGCGTAGAGGGGATGCATGGGGTCTTAACTCACAAGACACCCAAGCCAATGTCGGGCCCTAACTCAAAGAAGCTAGCAGAGCCTAGGTGGAAGACGGTCCTACCCCTATCCATGTGATTTAACTCACCGTCGGGATTAAGCCAAACGCTTTCGTCCAAAAGCCACTGGACCCATAGTGTAGCCTGGATATCACATGAGCTTGCGGAGCTCGTAACCCGTGTTCAAATCGCGGTGGGTCCGCCAATCTCTGCCATCATAGGTTATATTCAAGCGGAATTACACTTACGCGAAAACATGGTTTTCGTCTCTGAGAGAAGAATAGACTTCCCCATGGTCGATCTAGCCAAGATAGTCTACTATCCTCGTTTCTGGGATCTAGCACACAGATTCTATGAGGAGTCGTGGGAGTTCTCTTGTGGAATTCACTACAACGACATACTTTCAGAAAGAAGAATCGCATTCCCACTGGTCCACAGTCAGGCAGAATTTCTCCATCCAATATCATATGGTGAATCAGTGCAATGCACCATTTCTGTGACAAACATAGGGAACACTTCGATTTCTTGGCACTACGAGTTTAGAAACCAGGAAGGAATCCTCTGCTGGATTGCGGATCAAGTCACGGTTTGCACCGACATGGATGAGGTCCAAAGGAAAATCCCAGTCCCCGAATGGATGAGAGAGGGGCTGGCAAAGATGTCGGCCAAAGACTAATCCCGAGGCCATTTCTTCGAAAGCGCCTTTGACAGGGACTCGTCCATTTTAGCATCCCACCAATTAGCATCCCTCCAAACTGCATACTTGCCTCTAATGCCCCTCATGTCAGCGCCATCCAGTCGTGCTCCCTGAAGATTGGAAAGGCCCAACCTCGCCTTGATCATCCGCGCCCCTCGTAGATCCGCGCCGTCTAGTGCAGCCTTCATCAGATTCGTTCCCCTCATCGATGCGTTCCTAAGGTCCGCTCCCGAAAGATCGGCACCCTCCAAGTCAGCTCTGTCTAGCAGAGCTCTTCGTAAGTCCGCTCCAGATAAGTCTGCACCTCGTAGGTCTTCCCCTACATGAGATGTGAATGCCCAGTCTTTCTGTTCTGTCATACAATCACCTCTCCAACGAGAGCTTGTCCAAGTGATCACGTCCAGCTTCAGTCAGCACCACATAACCATTCTTTCTTGGCCTTCTCCTAGGAAACTCCAAGAATGGCCCGACTCCTCTTGTACCTCCTTCAAGCATTCTTCCAATGTACAGAGAAATGTTCCACTTTCTTACAGCTCTCTTCTTCCACTTGCCCGTTTCCTCAATTAGTAAACGAAGGTCCCTAGGCTTGGTCTCATCCTCTTTCTCTACAGATCTCATGTACTGAATGGCCGCAAGAACCACATCCGACTTATTTTCTATCCCACACGAATCCAGCAGTCTTGCGAATGACGACCCCCTATCCGGAAATCCACTAATCCTAATCGCCTCAATTGTACCTTCCAATGCCTCTTGCCTGGCTATCCTAACCCTTGAAAGAGTGGAAGACCAAGTGTCCTGAGGCGTCACCTTCAACCAACGGTCGCTTGCCTCCTTGGTGTAGTCAGCTAGATTGATTTCCTTGGATCCCAGCCTCAGGTAGAGGCCACCCAATTCTCTTGAACCACCAGAAGACACTAGCCACCCCAGCCCGACAATCCTTAATCAGGTTATTTTTCCATTACTTTCCTTTACAAATTTTTGAACTGATCTCCGTGAAATTCAAAGAGCATCGCCATAACGAATAGGTGTGAGCGAGGAGACTTCGGAGGGTTACCCACTCGTTCTGCACTCTGAGGCCGACCCATCTAAGCTGGGGGGTACGGCGGTTTGTGGATTCTCTACAGTCGGGTCCGTTGGAGTGATAGCTACTTCTCATATCATCAACTCTCTGGACCTCGGCCCAATGGGAACGGTACTGCATCCGAAATTCCCAGCAATAGCGCTGATACACGACTCGATCCCAAAGCACCCAGTCAGGGTATACCAGGGAGACGGATTGGGCGTGTTCACATCAGAGATTCAATTCCCAAGCGAGCACGACGTCCATTTCGCAAACACAGTACTTGAGTGGTTCACCAAGGGGGGATTTGAGAGGCTAGTCGTCATAGACGGTGTAGTAAGTAACGACCTGGGAATAAAGGAGGAGAGCGAACTTTGGGGCGTTTCTTCAACCTCGCTTGGCCGAGAGCAACTTGACAGCTCCAGTATTCAAAGAATCCAACAGGGAATAGTCACAGGAATCGCTGGTTACCTTATCGCCGAAGGAGAGAGGAGAGGCTTGGATGTCACTGCCCTACTAGCAGAGTGCAATCCAATGTACCCCGATGCAAGAGCAGCATTGATCGCCGTAGAGGGACTCAGCGAACTTTCTGGAATCGAAGTGCCGGTAGGGGGGCTCCTCGAGGACGCGAAGAACATAGAGGAAAAGGTGAGGGAAGCCTTCGAGAGAGCCCAGGCAACCGCTCTCCCCGCACCAGATTCAGAAGACGATGACGATGTCCCAATGGTCAATTGATATGGAAAATAGCACCCCTTAATTCGATAATCTAACAAACCCTCTAGGGAAAATCCATTTTTCCACAGGAAATCACCTAGGTACATATCTTAACTCCTCCCTCCTGCGCAGGGACCTAATGCAGCCTGCCGTATATGCAAACCGAATGAGAAACAACGCCATTTTCATGATAGTGTTAATGGTTTCAATGCCAGCCCTTACCCTACAAACCGGCCTACTGAACAAGGACTCTGGGTTAGGAGAGGAGCTTGATGACCTGACTAAACCCAGCTCTACGGGGGCATCGACTCTCCCCGATTGCGAGCTCGGGAGCGTCAACGTCACCGAGGTATACCACTACTCCAGCGATTGGATTGAGATTCGCAACGGCGGGAGCGCTGACTGCGACCTTGGTGGTTGGCACATCAGGGATGATGACACGTCCTCTGGTATGGTATTGAGCAACGGAACCAACATCACGGCAGGTGGTTTCATGCTCTTCAGCTACGACGACGGCGACTTCTCGTTCGACATCAGCTACAGCGACTCAATCCTGATATCCACTAGGAACGTCAGCACTGAGAACGCCACCGTGGTTGCTACGTTGGACTACTACGGCAGGGACGGGGAATCCTACTCCACAAGCAGAGACGGATCT
>MDSZ01259877.1_pt1 | contig 48854 bp, 47 predicted proteins | sample 811201 | NCBI WGS metagenome assembly MDSZ01 (sample SAMN05326647, study PRJNA326480) | marine metagenome | isolation source: seawater | place: Indian Ocean: North | collected 2010 | reverse complement strand
AGTCCAGCAGCCGGGTGGCGAGAGCCAGGATCAGCGCCATGGTGTGCTGGGCCACCGTCGAGCGGCCATAGTGGGTCACGTTCATGACCTGGATGCCGAGCTCACCGGCGGCGGCCATGTCGATGTTGTTCACGCCGGTGGCCACCACGGCTATGCGTTTCAGCTCCGGGCAGGCCTCAAAATGGGACCGGGTCAGCACCACCTTGTTCACCAGTACGGTATCGAAGCCCCGGATGCGCTCCAGAACCTGGTCCGGCCGGGTCTGGTCATAACGGGTCAGAGGGCCGGTCACGGCCTCGATCGGAGACAGGTCAACGTCATTGCCCAGGGTACGTGCATCCAGGAATACGGCGTTCATGTTTTCCTCCACGGTCATGAATCGGACAGATTACGGTAGACTGGGGGAAACCTCCAAACCAGCGGAACGAAGGAGATCCCATGGAACACGAATTCTGGCACCAGCGCTGGGCGAACAATGAAATCGGCTTTCACGAGGGTACCGTCAACCAGTACCTGCACGACCACTGGCCCGAGCTGGCCGGCACGCGCACCGACACGGTGCTGGTCCCCCTGTGCGGCAAATCCCACGATATGTGGTGGTTGCACGACCGCGGGCACCCCATCATCGGCGTGGAACTGAGCGACATCGCTTGCAAGGATTTCTTCGAGGAAGCGGGCGAAAAGGCCCAGGTCCATCCGGGCGAGCCGTTCACCCGGTTCCGGCACGATGACCTGCAGCTGTGGTGTGGCGACTTTTTCCAGCTGGTGCCGGACGACGTCAAGCACGTGCGACTGGTCTACGACCGGGCCGCCCTCATCGCGCTGCCTCCCGAAATGCGTCGTCGCTACGTGGCGCACCTGACCGCCATCCTGCCCGAAGGCACACGAATCCTGCTGATCACTCTGGATTACCGGGCCGACATCCAGGGGCCGCCGTTCAATGTCAGTGACGACGAAGTCCGGGAACTGTACGGCCAGGATTACGACATCGAGCCGATCCTGACCAACAACCTCGGCAACGACCACCCCTTCGCCAAGCGTCGTGGCCTGGCCGAGGCCACCGAGAGCGTTTTCCGCCTGACGCGGCGCTGAGTCCATCTCCAGGCGCCCCGCCGCTGGGCCGGGGCTGCCCCTGCCGTGGCCCGCGGGCGTGGCGACACATCCGCGCATCGCATACCACGATTTAATGAACCTATACCAATCCCTTGCTGTCGAATTTGCAGAACGTGAACTAAGCTCAAATTAAGCGAGCGGGATGGTCGGCAGTGGTCACCTGTGCTCGTGAGTTTCTAACCCTTCCGGACACAACCTAACGAACCACCGCCGGGAACGGCGGCGCCAACAGCAACGAGGGAACTGCGTGAACTGAACAGCTGAGCAACAGCGAGCGAGGGAATATCTATGAGCATACTGCAGCATTTCAAAGAACGGTATGAGGCGACCAAAGAGGAAGAATACTCCCTCGAGGAATACCTGGAGATCTGCAAAAAAGATCGGACGGCCTATGCCACCGCCGCGGAACGCATGTTAATCGCCATCGGCGAACCAGAACTGGTCGACACCTCCCGTGACCCCCGGCTGTCACGCATCTTCTCGAACAAGGTCATCAAGCGATACCCCGAATTCTCCGAGTTCTACGGTATGGAAGACGCCGTGGAGAACATCGTGTCCTTCTTCCGGCACGCCGCCCAGGGGCTGGAAGAGAAGAAACAGATCCTGTACCTGCTGGGCCCGGTCGGCGGCGGCAAGTCCTCGCTGGCGGAAAAGCTCAAGGCCCTGATGCAGAAAGTGCCCTTCTACGCGATCAAGGGGTCGCCGGTGAACGAGTCGCCCCTGGGGCTGTTCGACCCGGCGGAGGACGCCGACATCCTTGAGGACGAGTACGGCATCCCCCGGCGCTATCTGAACTCCATCATGTCGCCCTGGGCGGTGAAGCGCCTGCATGAATTCGGCGGTGACATCAGCCAGTTCCGGGTGGTCAAGAAATACCCCTCGGTTCTGGACCAGATCGGCGTGGCCAAGACCGAACCGGGTGACGACAACAACCAGGACATTTCGGCTCTGGTGGGCAAGGTCAACATCCGCATGCTGGAGGACTTCTCCCAGGACGACCCCGACGCTTACAGCTTCAGCGGCGGCCTGTGCAAAGCCAACCAGGGGCTGCTGGAGTTCGTGGAGATGTTCAAGGCACCGATCAAGGTGCTGCATCCGCTGCTCACCGCCACCCAGGAGGGCAACTACAACACCACCGAAGGCATGGGCTCGGTGCCGTTTGACGGCGTGATCCTGGCCCATTCCAACGAGTCCGAGTGGCAGACCTTCCGTAACAACAAGCACAACGAGGCCTTCCTGGACCGGGTCTACATTGTCAAGGTCCCCTACTGCCTACGGGTCACCGAGGAGATTCAGATCTACAAGAAATTGCTCACCAACAGTTCCCTGGCCGGCGCGCCCTGCGCTCCGGATACCCTGGACATGCTGGCGCAGTTCTCGGTGCTGTCGCGGATCAAGGAACCGGAAAACTCCAGCATCTACTCCAAGATGAAGGTGTACGACGGCCAGAACATCAAGGACACCGATCCCAAGGCCAAGTCCATTCAGGAGTACCGGGACGCCGCCGGGGTGATGGAAGGCATGGACGGCCTGTCCACCCGCTTCGCCTTCAAGATTCTGTCCAAGGTGTTCAACTTCGACACCACCGAAGTGGCCGCCAACCCGGTGCACCTGCTCTATGTGCTGGAAAAGCAGATCGAACAGGAGCAGTTCCCCACCGAAATTCAGGAGAAGTACCTGCGCTTCATCAAGGAATACTTGGCGCCCCACTATGTCCAGTTCATTGGCAAGGAAATTCAGACCGCCTATCTGGAAAGCTACAGCGAATACGGTCAGAACCTGTTCGACCGTTACGTCACCTATGCCGACTTCTGGATCCAGGATCAGGAGTACCGGGACCCGGAAACCGGCGAAATCCTCGACCGCGCGTCCATCAACGACGAGCTGGAGAAAATCGAGAAGCCGGCCGGCATCAGCAACCCGAAGGACTTCCGCAACGAGGTGGTCAACTTCGTGCTGCGGGCCCGGGCCAACAATCAGGGCCGCAACCCGTCCTGGCTCAGCTACGAGAAGCTGCGCAGCGTGATCGAGAAAAAAATGTTCTCCAACACCGAGGACCTGCTGCCGGTCATCTCCTTCAACCCCAAAGCCAGTCAGGAAGACCAGAAGAAACACAAGCAGTTCGTCGAACGCATGGTCGAACGAGGCTATACCGAGAAACAGGTCCGTTTGCTCGCCGAATGGTACCTGCGTGTTCGCAAGTCTCACTGAGTCAGTGACCACTCGCTGACAGGAGTAGCATCATGGGTACGACTCACATCGTCGACCGACGACTGAATGGCAAGAACAAGAGCGCGGTGAACCGGGAGCGGTTCCTGCGCCGCTACCGCCACCACATCAAAAAAGCGGTGGCGGACGCGGTGCATCAGCGCTCCATCACGGACGTCGAACGGGGAGAGAAAGTCAGCATACCGACCCGGGACATCGATGAACCGGTGTTCCACCATGGCCCGGGCGGCCGCCGCGAGGTGGTCCACCCCGGCAATCAGGAATTCGTGGCCGGCGACACCATTCCCAAACCGGAGGGCGGCGGTGGCCAGGGTAGCGGCCAGGGCCAGGCCAGCCCGGACGGCGAGGGCATGGACGAATTCGCCTTCCAGATCACCCAGGAGGAATTTCTGGACTTCCTGTTCGATGACCTGGAGCTGCCCAACTTGGCGCGCAAAAAGCTGAAAGACACCGAGGCGTTCAAATACGTCCGCGCCGGTTTCACCAGCCAGGGCGTGCCAGCCAAACTGGACGTGGTGCGCTCGCTGCGGGGCGCCCATGCCCGCCGGCTCGGCCTGGGCGGCGCCCGCAAGAAAAAGATCCGGGATCTGGAAGCCCAGCTGGCCGAGCTGAAGGCCGCGCCGGCGGAGCTGGACCCGGCCTTCAGCCATCAGGATCAGATCCAGGCTCTGGAGGAGGAAATCCGGCAACTGAAGGCCAATGTGCGGCGTATCCCGTTCATCGACGAGATCGACCTGCGCTACCGCCAGCACGTCAAGCAGCCCCAGCCCGCGACCAGCGCCGTGATGTTCTGCCTGATGGACGTCTCCGGCTCCATGACCCAGATGCACAAGGACATCGCCAAGCGCTTCTTCATTTTGCTCTACCTGTTCCTGAAGAAGAACTACAAGAAGATCGACGTGGTGTTCATCCGACACCACACCAGTGCCAAGGAAGTGGACGAGCAGGAATTCTTCTACAGCCGAGAGACCGGCGGCACCATCGTGTCCAGCGCGCTGAAGCTGATGCAAAAGATCATCGAGTCCCGCTACTCGCCGGCAGAGTGGAACATCTACGCCGCCCAGGCGTCCGACGGCGACAACTGGAACGACGACTCCCCCATCTGTGGCAAGCTGCTGGCCGACAGCATCCTGCCCCTGGTGCAGTACTACGCCTATGTGGAGATCACCCCACAGGACCATCAGATGCTCTGGTACGAATACGAGAAGATCATGGAGCGCTTCCCCCAGAGCTTTGCCATGCAGCAGATTTCGGACCCGGGTGAAATCTACCCGGTCTTCCGTCAGTTGTTCGAGAGGAAAGCCGCATGAGTGATCTCATCGACCGCCCGAATGCTCCCCGGAGCACGCCCCGCAAGGCTCCGGAGCCGATTTCCACCACCTCCGAGTGGACCTTCGAGCTGATTCAGCGCTACGACGAGGAAATCGCCCGCTGCGCCGAGGAGTTTGGCCTGGACACCTACCCCAACCAGATTGAGGTGATCAGTGCCGAGCAGATGATGGACGCCTACAGCTCGGTGGGCATGCCCATCGGCTACCATCACTGGTCGTTCGGCAAGCAGTTCCTCAACACCGCCAAGGGCTACCAGCGCGGCCAGATGGGGCTGGCCTACGAAATCGTGATCAACTCCAACCCCTGCATCGCCTACCTGATGGAGGAAAACACCCTGCCCATGCAGGCGCTGGTGATCGCCCACGCCAGCTACGGCCACAACTCCTTCTTCAAGGGCAACTACCTGTTCCGCACCTGGACCGACGCCAGCGCCATCATCGACTACCTGGTCTTCGCCCGAAATTACGTGGCCGAGTGCGAGGAACGTTACGGGGTGGACGCGGTGGAGCAGACCCTGGACTCCTGCCACGCCCTGATGAACTACGGCGTCGACCGCTACAAACGTCCCTCGCCCATCTCCGCGGCCGAGGAAGCCCGGCGCCAGAAGGAGCGGGAAGAATACCAGCAGCGGCGCATCAACGACCTGTGGCGCACCATTCCCAGGCTGGACGGGGAGGACGACCCAGTGCGCCGACAGAAGCGTTTCCCGGAGGAACCCCAGGAAAACCTGCTGTATTTCATCGAGAAAAACGCGCCCCTGCTGGAAACCTGGCAGCGGGAAATCGTCCGGATTGTGCGCAAACTGGCCCAGTACTTCTACCCTCAACGCCAGACCCAGGTCATGAACGAGGGCTGGGCCACCTTCTGGCACTACACCCTGCTGCACCGGCTCTATGAAAAGGGCCTGGTCACCGACGGCTTCATGCTGGAGTTCCTGCAAAGCCACACCGCCGTGATCTATCAGCCGCCGTTCAACAGCCCCTGGTATTCCGGCATCAACCCCTACACTCTGGGTTTTTCCATCTTCAGCGACCTGCGCCGGATCTGCGAGGCGCCCACCGACGAGGACCGCCTGTGGTTTCCCGACATCGCCGGCTCGGACTGGCTGGAGACGGTGCACTTCGCGATGAGGAACTTCAAGGACGAGAGCTTCATCCAGCAGTTCCTTTCACCCAAGGTGATGCGCGACCTGAAACTGTTCGCCATTGAGAACGACGACCAGGAAGACCATTACACGGTCACCGCCATCCACGACGACCCGGGTTATCGCCCGTTGCGGGAGAAGCTGGCACGGCAGTACAACCTCAGCTACCGCGAGCCGGACATCCAGGTCTGGAACGTGGACATCCGGGGCGACCGGTCACTGACGCTGCGCCACACCCCGGTCAACCGCGTCCCCCTGGGCGAAGATACCGAGGAAGTGATGCGGCACCTGCACCGCCTGTGGGGCTTTGACGTGCACCTGGAAAGTGTGGACGACGGTACCGTGGTGGAGGAATACCACTGCCCGCCCAGGAAACTGGAAGACGAGGACGAGCTCGTCTCCCACTGACCCAGGACGGGCCCGGGACTCAGGCCAGAAGCACCGCCATCCAGTCCACCAGCCACGGCACCAGAAGGGCGGTCGCGAAGGCCGACAAGGCCATGGCCAGCCCGGAAAAGGCCCCCATCTGGGGGCTGACCTGAAACGCCCGGGCCGTACCAATGCCATGGGCGGCAACCCCCATGGCGATGCCCCGCACCGAGTCATCCCGCACCCGCAGCCAGTCGAACAGCTTGGTTCCCAGCACCGCCCCGGTCACACCCGTGAGCACCACCAGCACCGCGGTCAGGGACGGCAGCCCGCCGATTTTCTCGGCAATGCCCATGGCCACCGGCGCGGTCGCCGATTTCGGCGCCAGGGACATCTGAATTTCCCGGGAACCGCCGAACAGCCGGGCCAGCCAGATGGAACTGCCGGCGGCGATCACCACGCCGCTGAGCAGGGAAATGGCCACCGGCAACCAAAGCTGGCGCAGACGCGAGAGCTGCTGATACAGGGGCACCGCCAGTGCCACGGTGGCCGGCCCCAGCAGAAAATGGACGAACTGGGCCCCCTCGAAATAATCCTCGTAGGAGGTGCCGGTGGCCATCAGCACCGTGATCAGCAGCGCCACCGACCCCACCACCGGATTCACCAGCGGATTGGCCCGGGCCCTCAGATACAGCCGGTGTGCCAGACCGTAGGCCACCAGCGTCATGGTCAGGCCCAGCAGCGGCGACGCCGACAGGTAAACCCAGATATCCGTCAGGCCGTGCTCAACCATGGTCCTGTCCCTCCCGTTCCCGATGGCCGACCAGCCAGCGGGTGGTGAACTGCATGATCAGGGCCGTTGCCGCCATGGTCACCAGGGTGCTGATCAGCAGTGCCAGGGTGATCGGCAGCCATTCCGCGGCGATGCGGTCGAAATGCACCATCATCCCGACGCCCGCCGGCACGAACAGCAGGGAAAGGTGGCTCAGCAGGGCGTTGGAGGCCTGGGCCACCGGCTCCGGCGTGGCGCCCCGGATCGCCAGGGTCACGAACAGCATCACCATCCCCAGTACCGGACCGGGAATCGGCACATCAAGCAGGCGGACCACCACCTCACCCACCAACTGGTAGACAAGCAGCAGGGTAATGCCGTTGAGAAACTGCATGGGACTCTCCTCTGGCTGACCGTGAAACCTCGCAAGGAACGGGAAACTTTAGCATGCTTCACATCGTGCATGCCGGCGGATACCAGTATACTGGTGGCAAACAATGAACAATCGACTGGCGGAGTACAACAAGGAATGAAACGTCTGGGCACGCTGGACGCCTCATGGCTGGCGGTGGAATCCGAAGACACGCCGATGCATGTCGGCACCCTGCAGATTTTCTCACTGCCCGAGGGCGCTCCCGAAACCTTTCTGCGCGACATGGTCAGCCGGATGAAGGAAGCCGGCGACGTGGCGCCCCCCTGGGGCTGCAAGCTGGCTTGGCCCGGCTTCCTCGGGCGCCTGGTCGCCCCGTACTGGGTCCCCGACAAACACATCGACCTGGATTACCACGTGCGCCATTCCGCCCTGCCCCGCCCCGGAGGCGAGCGGGAGCTGGGCGTCCTGATCTCCCGGCTGCACTCGAATCACCTGGACTTTTCCCGGCCCCTGTGGGAGTGCCATGTCATCGAGGGGCTGGAGAACAACCGGTTCGCGCTTTACACCAAGATGCACCACTCCATGATCGATGGCATCAGCGGCGTCCGCCTGATGCAACGGGTGCTGACCACCGATCCGGACCGGCGTGACATGCCGCCCCCCTGGACGGTCCGGCCGCAGCAGCGCCGCGGCAGCAAAACGGACCCGGACGCCAGCATTCCGGCCGCCTTTTCCCAGGCCATGGATGCCCTCAAGCTGCAGGCGGACATGGCGCCCCGGCTGTGGCAGGCGGCCAGCCGCCTGGTGCACTCCGTGCGCCATCCCGAGGACGGCCTGACCGCGCCGTTTACCGGGCCGGTGTCGGTGCTCAACCATCGGGTCACCGCCCAGCGCCGCTTTGCCACCCAGCAGTACCGTCTGGAGCGGCTCAAGGCCTTGTCGAAGGTCTCCGGCGCGTCCCTCAACGACATCGTGCTGTACCTGTGCGGCACCGCCCTGCGCCGCTTCCTGCTGGAGCAGGACAACCTGCCGGAGGCACCGCTCACCGCCGGCATTCCGGTCAACATCCGGCCGGCCGATGACCAAGGCACCGGAACCCAGATCAGCTTCATGATCGCCTCCCTGGCCACCAACGAGGCGGAGCCCCTGAACCGGCTGCAGCAGATCAAAACCTCCACCCGCCGGGCCAAGGAGCACCTGCAAAAACTGCCCCGCAGCGCCCTGACCCAGTACACCATGCTGCTGATGTCCCCCTACATTCTGCAACTGATGTCGGGCCTTGGCGGGCGCATGCGCCCGGTGTTCAACGTCACCATTTCCAATGTGCCCGGGCCAGGCCAGACGCTGTACTACGAAGGGGCGAAGCTCGAGGCCATGTACCCGGTGTCGCTGATCGCCCACGGCGGCGCGCTCAACGTGACCTGCCTCAGCTATGCCGGGTCGCTGAATTTCGGCTATACCGGCTGCCGGGACACACTGCCCAGCATGCAGAAACTGGCGGTCTACACCGGCGAGGCCCTGACGGAGCTGGAGTCGCTGTTGCTGCCGCCATCCCCACCGGCAAAATCCCGGGCCCGCAAGCGCCGCTGACACGGCCGGGCTCTAGGCCCGGTCACTCTGCCAGTGGGACGCGCCCACCAGAACCATCTGCAGGAAGCGGGTGGTCCGCCGGCGGATCTCACCCACCTGGTAGTCATCGTCCGGGGACACCCCGAGCAGGTCGGTCAGGCTGAAGGCCACGGTCCGAACCACCAAGTCACAGGCCAGCGCCAGGTCCGCGTCGTTCAGGTGAGGCATCAACTGCAACCGCCGCAGATCGTTGCCCAGTTCACTGGCAAAAAACCGCATTTCGCCGCGAATGGCCTCCCGCACCGCCCGGCTCTCGCCCGCCAACCCCTGGGCCATGAACAGGAAGAAACTGCGGTTGGCCTGCACGTGCGCCACGAAGATGGCGACCGATTCCTCAATCAGTTTGTCCGCCTGCAAGCCGTTGGCCCGGGCTTCGCGCATCATGCGCCGGAGCACCAACCCCAGTTCGTCCACCAGCTGCAGGCCCAGATCGTCCATGTTGCGGAAGTGGCGATAGAAAGAGGTGGGCACCACTCCCGCCTGTCGGGTCACCTCGCGAATCCCCAGGCTGGCGAAGTGCCGCCCCTTGCCGACCAGGGTCAGAGCCGCCTGCATCAGTTTTTCCCGGGTCTCCCCGGGTTTTCGCCGCTGTCGTTCCGCCATTCTCTCCATCCGCTCCCGCATCAAGGCCACAAGTGTACACATTTGTCCGGAGCCATCGCCAGCGGCCTTGTCATTTCACGCCAAGTCGACACCTGCGGTTGCCGCGCACAGCCTCATGTGTACACTCGTACACATTGGTGAACAGTCGTACACAAGCAGCTTTCATGGAGAGACATCCATGCCCATCTCAGCATCGCTATCCGCGGCCACCCGCCGCACCGTTCTCTGGCTCGGGCGCCAGCTCGCCAACCAGGACACCCCCGGTGCCTGGCTGGACCCCCTGCTGGCGTCCGTCAACCCTCTATGGGTACAGGCGTACACACCGGCCCAGGTGGAACGGGTCGAGCGGGAGACCGCCGACACGCTGACCTTCACCCTGCGTCCGGCCCGGCGCTGGACCGGTTTCCAGGCCGGCCAGCACGTTACCGTCGGTGTCGACATCGACGGTGTCCGTCACCACCGCACGTTCAGCCTGTCCAGCCCGCCGACGCTGTGGCAGCGGCAGGGGCGGATCACCCTGACCATCAAGCGGCAGCCGGGTGGCCGGGTCACGCCCTGGCTGCACCAGCACCTGACTCCAGGCCAGACTCTGGCCCTGGGCGAGGCCTTCGGTGATTTCCTGTTGCCGGAGCCGGCGCAACCGCTGCTGTTCATTGCCGGCGGCAGCGGCATCACACCCATTCTCAGCCAGCTGGAAACCCTGGTGGCCGGGGACGCCCGCGTGCCCATGACCCTCATCTACTGCGTCCGTACCCCGGCGGATGTTATCGCTGCCGAGCGACTACGGGCTCTCGACGCCCGCTCACCGGCCCTGACCGTAACCATCGTCACCGACGACGGTCCCCGCTCATCCCGGCATCTCGGCGACGCGCACCTGGACACGGTGCCCGGGCTCAAGGCCCGGCAGGTCTACCTGTGCGGTCCCCAGGGGCTGATGGAGCTGGCCGAGTCACAGTTGCTTCAGCGCGGGCTGCGATCGTCGCAGATCCGTCGAGCCAGTTTCAGTGTCGGCCCGGCCCGGGCGCTGGACCCCGGCACCACCGGCGGCACCGTCACCTTCCGGCGGGCCGGCGTTAGCGTCGATGCCACCGGCGATGCCAGCCTGCTGGCACTGGCCGAAGCCGCCGGCCTCAACCCGCGCTACGGCTGTCGTATGGGGATCTGTCATCAATGCAGCTGTCGCAAAACCGGAGGCACCGTACTCAACCGGCTGACCGGCAAACCGTCCGGGCCTGGCGAGGAGACCGTACAGCTGTGCGTTTCCGTCCCGGCCGGCCCGGTCACCCTGGAACTTTGACCTCACCTGTCACGCAACACGGCCACACCGATGGCCGCAAGGAGTCCCTGATGCCAACACTGTCCGACACGCAACTTCAGGCCCTGGCCCGGGATCTGGATGCCATCCGAGACGAGGTTCTGGCCGACCTGGGCGAACGCGATGCCCGTTACATCCGCGGCATGGTGCGCCTGCACCGGACCCTGGAACTCGGCGGGCGCGTGCTGATGCCCCTTGGTTTCCTGCCTCCGGTGTTCGTGGCGGCAACCGTCTCGCTGGCGCTGGCCAAGATTCTGGAAAACATGGAGATCGGCCACAATGTCATGCACGGCCAGTACGACTGGATGAACGATCCCACCCTGAACTCCCAGCGCTATGAGTGGGATACCGTCTGTACCGGCGACTCCTGGCGCCGGACCCACAACTACGAGCACCACACCTACACCAACATCATCGGCAAGGACCGGGATTACGGCTACGCCGTCCTGAGGCTGACCGACGAGGAGCCCTGGCAACCCTGGCACGCGTTGCAGTTCATGAACTACGTGCTGCTGAGCGTGTTTTTCCAGTGGGGCGTGGGGCTGCATGAGCTGGAGAGTGAGAAGCTGCGCCGGCGGGAACTCCGCTGGCGGGACAAGTGGCCGTTTCTGAAGGCATTCCTGCGCAAGGGCGGCCGCCAGGCGTTCAAGGACTATGTGTTTTTTCCGCTGCTGACGCTGCCGGTGGCACCGGTGGTCCTGGCCGGTAACGCCTGCGCCAACCTGATCCGCAACCTCTGGGCCAGCACGGTGATCTTCTGCGGCCACTTCACGGCCGACGCGGAAACCTTCACCGAGGCCGAATGCGTGCATGAGAGTCGCGGCCACTGGTACCTGCGCCAGCTGACCGGTTCCTCCAACTTCACGGGGGGCCGCTGGTTGCATATCCTCAGCGGCCACCTCAGCTACCAGATCGAGCACCACGTATTTCCAGACCTGCCGGCACACCGTTACCCGGAAATCTCGGTACGGGTTCAGGCGGTGTGCGAGCGCTACGGCATCCCCTACAACACCGGACGCTTCAGCCGGCAGTACGCCACGGTATTGCGCCGGATCCTGCACTACTCGCTGCCGGACCGGCTGCGGGCACGGCTGCGGCGCGAGCCTCCGGCTCAGGCCATCTGAAGCAGGCGCAACAGCTGTGGCCGGTGTGGCGCCTGAATCACGTCGGCCAGGGTGTAGCGATCCAGTACGCCGAGGAAGCCTTCCAGCGCCTCGGCGAACATTGGCTTCAGACCGCACACCGGCGTGATCTTGCAGGTATCCTTGGAGGAAAAGCATTCCAGCAGGTCCAGATCCTGCTCGGTTTCCCGCACCAAGATCCCGACGTTAATCTCCTCCGGCACCCGGTTCAGCCGCATGCCGCCGTTCTTGCCCCGGATGGTTTCGACGTAGCCACGCTTATTGAGCTGGTGCACCACCTTCATCAGGTGATTCTTGGAGATTTCGTAGCTGTCCGCGATTTCCTGAATGGTGGCCAGGCGATCCCCTTGCACGGCCAGGTAAATCAACACGCGCAGGGAATAGTCCGTGTAACGGGTGATGTGCATGCAGTGCTCCAGGGTCGCGAGGCCATCAGGCGGGGTCGGCGGATCGCCTATTCTATAGGCATTCCACCGCCCACTGCACGCCGGCCCTCGGATTCCCGCCCCCGATCTGCAATACTGCCACTATACTCAGAGTCAGGAAGCACGCGAACAGCAGGTGAACCATGGCCCGACAGGTACTCACGGACCGATTCGGCCGCACCGTCAACTACGTTCGGTTATCCGTCACCGATCGCTGTGATTTCCGGTGCGTCTACTGCATGGCGGAGGACATGACCTTTCTGCCACGCCCACAGGTTCTCACCCTGGAGGAAATCGCCCGGGTCGCCCGGACCTTCATGACTCTGGGTACCGAAAAAGTCCGCCTGACCGGCGGCGAGCCCCTGGTACGCCGCAACATCCTCGAACTGGTTCGGGAAATCGGCGGTTACGGCCTCCGGGATTTCGCCATGACCACCAACGGCAGCCAACTGTCGACGATGGCGGAACCACTGCGCCGGGCCGGTCTGCACCGGCTCAACATCAGCCTCGACTCCCTGGATGCGGCGCGCTTCAGGCAGATCACCCGCACCGGCGACCTGAGCCGGGTACTCGAAGGCATCGACGCGGCGCGACAGGCGGGCTTCCGGCGTATCCGGCTCAACAGCGTGATCATGAAAGGGCGCAACGACGACGAGATTCCGGAGCTGATCGAGTTCGCCCGACGCAAGCAGGTGGACATCACCTTCATCGAAGAGATGCCGCTTGGGGAAATCCAAGAGCACGACCGGGGACTGTCACTGTGCACCAGCGACGAGGTGCGTGCGATCATCCAGCGGCACCACGACCTGATTCCGGCCACCGAAGACTCCGGCGGCCCGGCACGCTACTACCGGATGCCCGACAGCCACATTCGGGTCGGGTTCATTTCCCCCCACTCCCACAACTTCTGCGCCAGCTGCAACCGCGTCCGGGTCACGGTGGAAGGACGCCTGCTGCTGTGCCTGGGGAACGAGCACTCGGTCGATCTGCGCCCGGTGCTCAGGGAGCACGCCGAGGACGATGACCGCCTGCGCCAGGCCATCATCGACGCCATGGACCTGAAACCGGAACGCCACCACTTCTCCAGCCGGGGCGAGGTCCAGATCCTGCGCTTCATGAACATGACCGGCGGCTGACTCCGCCTCAGATGATCCGCGAGAACCGCTGGCTGGCGCCTTCCTTGCGGTACAGATCAAAGATCTGGCAGATGGCGCGGATCAGCAGCCGGCCCGCCGGTTGCACCTGCAGAACCTGTCCCCGGTCGGCGACCAGATCGTCCTGAATCATCGGCGCCAGCCGGCGCAGTTCATCGCTGAAGTAGCGGTCGAAGTCCTCCTGCCACCGGGCCGCGAACTGTTCCCGGTCGAGACGGAACTGGCAGATCAGCTGGCCGATGACCCAGCGCCGGATGCGGTCGTCCCGGGTCAGGGCCACGCCCCGGATCGTTGCCAGGCGGCCCTCGTCGATGGCGGCCTCCCAAGCGGCCAAGTCGTGGTTGTTCTGGAAGTAGGCCTCGTCGGTCTGGCCGATGGCCGACACACCCAGCGACACCAGGTCGCAATCCGAATGGGTGGTGTACCCCTGGAAATTCCGGTGCAGACGGCCTTCGCGCTGGGCCGCCGCCAGGCTGTCGTCCGGCTTGGCGAAGTGGTCCATGCCAATGTACTCATAACCCGCGTCCAGCAGCCGGTTGATGGTGTTGTGCAGGATGGTCAGCTTCTGTTGCGGGCTGGGCAGAGTGTCCGCCTGAATGCGGGTCTGCGGATAGAAACGGTCCGGCAGGTGGGCGTAACTGAACACCGACAACCGGTCCGGCGACATCTCGATCACCGCCTCGAGGGTTTCGGCAAAGCTTTCCGGCGTCTGATAGGGCAGGCCGTAGATCAGGTCCAGATTGATGGAACGGAAGCCGAGCCGGCGCGCCTCGTCCAGCACCGCCTCGGTCATCGCGCGCGGCTGCACCCGATTGACCGCCTTCTGCACCGCAGGGTTGACGTCCTGCACCCCCAGACTGATGCGGTTGAAACCCAGCTCCCACAGGGTCGCCAGCGTGTCGTCCGCAACCTCGCGGGGATCGATCTCAACGCTATAGTCCCGGGTTTCGCTGCTGTCCAGCTTGAACAGTTCGGCGTACCCGGCCATCAGATGGCGCATGGCCTCGCGCGGCAGGAAGGTGGGGGTGCCGCCGCCCCAGTGCAGCTGCTGCACCGGCCGGTCCGCGCCAAACAGGCGGGCCTGGAGTGCCGCTTCCCGGAGCAGGCGCTCCACATAGGGCATCGCCTTGTCGCGCTTTTTGGTGATCACTTTGTTGCAGGCACAGTAATAGCACAGGTGCGCGCAGAACGGCAGGTGCGTATACAGCGACAGCGGACCGCCGGTCGCCCGGCTGCGGCGGGCGGCTTCCGCCATGGCCTCGGGCCCAAACTCGGCGGTGAACTCCACCGCGGTGGGATAGGAGGTATAGCGTGGGCCGCTGAGGTCGTAGCGACGGATCAGGGCCTCATCCCAGATGAAAGACGGGAGTTCATTGGAACGTTCAGCAACGGTATCGAAAGCCATGGCAACACTCTGGAGTAGAAAAACTATGCATCACGTAAGCGCTTCATTATGGCAGCTTACGGGCTCCCCGCCGTTGACCCGGGTCAGGACCGGGCACGATCGTCGACGCATACGGCATGCAGCCGGTAACCCCCGCTGCGAATGTGCGGGCCCGCGTCGAAGCCCTGCTGGCGAATCTGGAGGCGCTCCGAACACTAGGGCGGCCCGACCTCGCAGGCCAGCACCAGTGCCCAGAATTCGGAGAAGTCGTTGACCACCACGTCCGGTTTGTCCGGATGCTTGTGGGTACCGGGAAAGATCTTGTTCAGCCACGGCAGGTCCCACTGGGCGCCGTTGAAGAACACCGAGGTCATGCCCGCGCGCTTGGCGGCGATGACATCGGTGGTGCTGTCGCCGACGTACCAGACACTCGGGTCCGGGGGATAGTCCAGTTTCTGCACCGCCAGCAGCAGCTGGTCGGGGTGGGGTTTGCGCAGGGGCGTGTCGTCGCCGCAGACGTCAACATCGAACAGGTGCGACCAGCCGGTCCCCTCCACCGCCGCCAGCTCATGTTCGAAGAACTCCCGGTCCCGGTTGGTAATCACGCCCAGCTGAAGGCCCAGCCGCCGTAGCCCCTCGAGCATCTCGCGCACCTTCGGCTCAAAGGCCTTTACGGTACCGTAGTGGTTGCGGTAGTGCTGGTTGAAGGCGTGGTGCGCGATCTGCTTGGCGTTTTCGTCGTCCCCGAACAGTACCTCGAAAATGTCCGTCCGGGAGATCTTCCGGTCGGCCTTCACCTTCGGATGCAGACGCGCGAACTCACGCACATAGGCGACCAGCCGGGCATCCTCCGGCGTCTTGCTGTCTTCCGGTGCCACCATCCGCGTCATCAACCCCAGCGAATGGAATTCCGGCAGCATATCGTCCACCGCGTGGTACATGGCATCCAGGGTATCCACCAGAGTCGCGTGCCAGTCGAACAGAATCACCGCCGGCCGGATCAGCTTTGCCACCGCCGGATGCCAGTCCGGCTCGACACGGGGCGCCGGGCGCTCGGGTGGCGGGAAGGGTCGGGGCCGCACCGCCGCCGGCTGACACCGGAACGCCGCCGGTTCCCGGCGCTCCAGCAACGCCAGCAGGTCCATCAGGTCCTCGAAGGTGTCCAGGATCGCGGCCGGCGCGTCGCGCCGGGTGAACCAGCTGTCGATCCGTTCCGGCTCCCAGCCCGCGCCGTTGAAGAACACCCCGCAGATCCCAGCCCGGTGCGCGGTGAGCATGTCCACATAGCTGTCGCCGATGTACCAGGCCCGGCTGTCCGGCGGTAACGCCAGGGTTTCCAGCACCTTCAGCAGGACCTGGGGGTCCGGCTTGTACTCGGTGACGTCGTCGGCACAGACCGTGGCATCGAACAGGCCGGACCAGCGGCCTTCGTCCACCGTCGCCAGCTCCCGGTCGAGAAACTCCCGGTTGCGGTTGGTGCACACCGCCAGCCGGATGCCCAGGGCCTTCAGAGCCCCCAGGTATTCATAGGCACCCGGCTGGAACGGTTTCACCCGGCCGAAATACTTGCGGTACGCCGCATTGTAGGCACGATGGGCGATCAGCTTGGCGTCCCGGTCGTCCCCGAAAATGGCGTTGAAGACATCGGTCCGGGATACCCGCCGCTCGGCCAGGATGCGTGGGTGCAGACGCCGGAACACGCGGATGTAGCGGACCAGGCGGGCGTCGTCCCGAGTGCGGCACCGGGCCTCCGGCAACAGGCGTTCCACCAGCCCCAGTGTCTCCAGCTGGGGCAGCATCTCTTCCATGGCACTGAACATGGCATCGTGGGTATCCACCAGGGTGCCGTGCCAGTCAAAGATCAGAACCGAAGGCGGTCGCATCGCCTCGTCGAACCGAGCCATCCGTTACCTCCGTCGACAATGCCGGAACACGCCTTGAAATCCACGCGCCGGGAGTCAACACTCGAAGTGGACTGATAACAAAGATAAGCCCGATTGGCCGTGTTTGCACACGGAGTGGTTTCCATGCCCGAACTTGGAGTCCTGGCACCCTACGATGCCTCGCCCCTGACCATCCTGGTGTTCGTCCTGGCCGCGGCCAGCTACGGCTATGCCCTACCACGCTTGCCCCGGAACCAGCGGCCAGGGGCGCTGCGGGTACTGGCGTTCGGCCTCGGGCTGCTGCTGTGTTACGGGGTGATGCAGACCCGGTTCGACTACTACGCCCAGTACATGTTCTTCGTGCACCGGGGCCAGCACCTGATCCTGCATCACCTGGGCCCGTTCCTGATCGCCCTGTCCAACCCTCTGCCGGTCTTCCGGTTCTGGCGGGCACGCCTGGCTCCCGATGGTCACCCCCTGCTGCGCCCGGTCGGTACCCTGTACCGGGCGCTGCAGCAGCCGGTGGTGGCGGCGCTGCTGTTCGTGGGGCTGATCTATCTGTGGCTGTGGCCGCCAATCCACTTCGACGCCATGCTCTCGCGCCCGCTGTACTGGACCATGAACTGGAGCATGCTGCTGGATGGCCTGCTGTTCTGGTGGTTGATGCTCGATGCCCGCTCCCCGGCGGGCGGGCGGACCCTCGGCTATGGCAAACGCATCCTGATCCTGGCGCTGGTGGCGCTGCCACAAATGCTGCTGGGCGCCTGGATCGTGTTCTCCCGGGGCCAGGTGTACGACGTCTACGAGGTGTGCGGCCGGGCCTGGCCAATGGCACCGGAGACCGATCAGCTCCTGGGCGGACTGCTCACCTGGATTCCCCCGGCCATGATGAGCGTGCTCGGTATCCTGCTGCTGTTGCGCCGGGCCCTGCACGAGGACGGCCAGGCGCTGGCCAGCCAACCCGTCACAGGAGGTCGTTCCCCATGACTCGCGCTTACACTGGACTGCTGCTGATGGCCGCCCTGATCCTGACCGGGTGCCTCGGCCAGGATCCACAGTGGCACGGCAAGGACATCCGCGGGCTGATGCCCGACCTGGCATTCCGGCTGAACGCCCCCAGCGGCGCACCGGTGACCCCGGAGGCCTCGGCGGGCAAGGTGCGGCTGCTGTATTTCGGCTACACGTCCTGTCCCGATGTCTGCCCGAGCACCCTGGCCGGCCTGCGCCAGGCGATCCGGCGACTCCCGGAAGCTGAACGCGACGAGGTCGAGGTGCTGTTCGTCAGCGTCGACCCCCGCCGGGATACGCCGGAGCGACTGTCCAGCTATGCCGGTTTCTACGGTGAACAGGTCACCGGCCTGACCGGACCGATCCCCACGTTGCGCACCCTGACTCGGCGCTACCGCACCACCTTCGGTTACGACCAGCCCGATGCCGAGGGCAACTACAACGTCTCCCATGGCAGCGCTGTGTATGTCTTCGACGGTACCGGCCGCGCCCGACTGCTGCTGCGCCCGGGGCTGTCCCCGCAACAGATCAGCGAGGACCTGGCGCGACTGATCCGCGAGTCCCGCGCCCTGTGACTTGACCCTGTCGTCACTACAGGGTTTTAAATACAGGGCATCACCGCGAACAACGGAGGACACGCGCGCATGCACAGCCACCCGGATCACGGACACGGCCACGCCCACCATTTCAACACCCACAGCCGGGCCTTCGCCCTTGGGGTAACACTCAACCTCGCCTTCGTCGCCATTGAGGCTGCCTACGGCCTCCTGTCCGGCTCCCTGGCGCTGCTGGCGGACGCCGGCCACAACCTGAGCGACGTACTGGGGCTGGTGATGGCCTGGGGGGCCAGCTGGCTGGCCACCCGCAAAGCCACGGACAGGAACACCTACGGCCTGAAAAAATCCACCGTGCTGGCGGCGCTGTTCAACGCCCTGTTCCTGATTGCTGCCGTCGGCGGCATTGCCTGGGAAGCCATCCGCCGCTTCAGCGACCCCGCCGAGGTCACCGGACTCACCGTCCTGGTGGTGGCCGGCATCGGGGTGCTGGTCAATGGCGCCACCATGCTGCTGTTTCTGAAAGGGCAGGACGACGACCTCAACATCCGGGGCGCGTTCCTGCACATGGCGGCGGACACCGCCGTCTCGGTGGGCGTGGTGGTGGCCGGGCTGCTGATCATGATCACCGGACAAACGTGGATCGATCCCCTGGTCAGCCTGGTGATTGCCGTGGTGATTTTCATCGGCACCTGGCGGCTGCTGAAGGACTCGCTGAATCTGGCGGTGGACGCGGTGCCAAGGGACATTGACCCGGATGCGGTGTTTCAGCGCCTGCGGCAGCTACCGGGCGTCACCTCCGTGCACCATCTCCATATCTAGGGCCTGAGCACCACGGAAAACGCCCTCACCGTGCACCTGGTCAAACCGGAACCCGGCCACAACGACGAAGTGATCGAGGCCGCCACCGAAATGCTGGCGCACGATTTCAACATCCGCCACGTCACCATCCAGGTGGAGCAGTCCGCCAGCGGCTGCCCGAACATGGCGTACTGCTGACTTCGGCCGGACACCATGGCGCGGCCGTACCCTCGACACCGCGCACGGGGAAACTCGCGAGCGGCTTCGCCGGGCGGAGCCGTCCGACACCTAGAACGCCAGGGAAATCATCACCGGAATGAAAACCAGCGCGAACAGGGTGGTCAGCAGTACGGTGCCGGCAGCCTGGCGTGGCGCGGTGTCCAGCAGCGTCGCGATCACCACCGTGTTGGCGGCGATGGGGGTGATGGCAATCAGAAACATGGCCTGATGTACGGCGGTGTCGTAGATGCCCAAGATGTGGGCGTCCAGCCACCAGAACAGGGTCGCCACCAGCGGCCAGACCACGAACTTGCCGAAGAACGCCAGGCCGGTGAACCGGAGGTTACCCGCCAGCCCGCGGAAGCTGGTGATGCTCATGCCGATGATCATCATGCCAAGCACGCTGTACGCCCCGCGCAGGTTGTCGAACAGGGGCACGAAGACATCCGGGATGCGAAAGCCGGACAGGTTCAGAGCCACCGCCGCCAGAAAAGCGTACACCGAGGGCAGCTTCAGCACCCGCAACAGCGCATCCCGCAGATCGTAGCGCCCCCGTGCGGCCAGGTAGAACCCCACCGAATTTTCGAACAGCGTGGTCCCCAGCATGCACACGATATACAGCCCCAGCCCCTCTTCGCCGAACAGCAGCAGAGCCACCGGCACGCCGAAATAGCCGGTGTTACCGGACCCGACGCACAGCGGAATGATGTTGGCACTGCCGTCGGTCACCACCTTTCTGGCCAGCTTCAGCTGACTGATCCCCAGCACGCAGGAGAGACCGAAGGTCAGGAACGGCAGCAGCACCACTTCCGGCGACAGGGGCGCGGCCATGACACCGGAGAACACCACCGAGGGGGTCACGATGTACAGCATGATGCCGGCCAGCTGCCGGCCGCTGGCCTCCAGATAGCGGCCGGCCACCCAACCCAGGGCCACGGTGAGATACAGCGGAATCAGCTTGACGAACAGTGCCAGGGCAGCGGCCATGGGAACTCCGTACAACCAGTCACACACGAATGGCCGAGGAGTGTATCACCGGCCAGGGCCCATTGCAGGGGGGGCGCGGCCGGAACACGACCGAATTGTCACCTTCCGGCCATTGCGTACAAGTGTACGCTGAAGTACCTTTAGACCTATGGCTAACACGGATACCCCCGCAATGACTCACGCATCCTCCTCTTTCGAATCCATTCACCACCGCATCGAAGAGTGGCTGAACAGCGCCACCCATGGCATTGGCGCCCTGCTCAGTGTCATTGGCACCGTCGCCCTGATCACCGGCGCGAGCCAGTCCGGCGATGCCTGGAAGATTGTCAGTTTCAGCATATTCGGCGCATCCCTGATCCTGCTTTACCTGGCCTCGGCGCTCTACCACGGCGCCCGCCGACCAGAGCTCAAGCGTGCCTTCAAGACCCTCGATCACTGCGCCATTTTCCTGCTGATCGCCGGAACCTATACGCCGTTCCTGCTGGTCAACATGCGCGGCACCGTGGGCTGGACCCTGTTCGCCGTCATCTGGTCGCTGGCGCTGACCGGGGTGGTGCTCAAGGTGATTTTCAAGAACCGCTACAAGCTGGTTCGGGTCGGCATCTACATAGCCATGGGCTGGCTGATCACCTTCGCCTCCTCGGACCTGGTGGCCAGCCTGAGTGAGACCGCTCTGAACCTGACCATCGCCGGTGGCATCGTCTACACCGCCGGGGTGGCGTTCTATCTGGCCGACCGCATCCCGTACATGCATTCGGTCTGGCACCTGTTCGTGATCGGCGGCAGCGCCTGCCATTTCAGCGCCATCTATTATGGCGTCCTGCCCCACACCGCCTGAACGGGGCCCGCAGCATGGCGAAATGGCTGGTCAAGACCGAACCGGACGAATGCAGTATCGATGACTTTGCCCGGGCGCCGGACACGCCGGTACCCTGGGATGGCGTGCGCAACTACCAGGCCCGGAATTTCCTGCGCCAGATGCAGGCGGGCGATGGCGTCTTCATCTATCACTCCAGCTGCCGGCACATCGGCATTGCCGGCATCGCCCGGGTCGTCCGGCCCGCCTACCCGGACCCAACCCAGTTCGATCCGACATCCCCCTACCACGATCCGAAAAGCCGCCCGGAACAGCCCCGCTGGGACGCGGTCGATCTGATCTTCGAGCGCAAACTGCCCCGGCTGCTGCCCCTGGACGAACTGCGCAACCTGCCCGGCCTGGCGTCGCTGCCGCTCCTGCGCAAGGGCAACCGGCTGTCGGTGATGCCGGTCAGCGAAGACGCCTGGCGGATCATTCTGGCCCACCGCTGACCGCGCCCCGAAAACGCTACCGCCGGGGCCGCCCCGTGAGTAAAATTGCGCCGTCCTGAATCCACGGGAGTCTTTGCATGTCCACGAAAAGCCAGTCCGTCGCCGGTTTCCACACCTTGCGCCAGATCGAGTCCAGCAAGATCTTTCAGGGCGCCGTCATCGCCATCATCATTCTGTCCGCCCTGACCATCGGCGCCAAGACCTACGATCTGCCTCCCCTGGTGGAACAGACCCTCACGGTGCTGGACAACGCCATTACCGTTTTCTTCCTGGTGGAAATCCTGTTCCGCTTCGCCGCCTGCCCGGCCAAACGCCGCTTCCTGCTCGACGGCTGGAACCTGTTTGATACTCTGGTGGTGATCGGTAGCCTGATCCCGCTGGACAATTCCGATGCCGTGCTGCTCGGCCGTTTGCTGCGGATTTTCCGGGTGCTGCGGCTGGTGTCTGTGGTGCCGGAGCTGCGTTTCCTGATCAACTCGCTGCTCAAGGCCATCCCCCGCATGGGCTACATTGCCCTACTGATGTTCATCATTTTCTACATCTACGCCGCCATGGGCGCGATGTTCTTCAGCCACATCGACGAAACCCTGTGGGGCGATGTCGCGATCGCCATGTTGACCCTGTTCCGGGTAGCGACGTTCGAGGACTGGACCGATGTGATGTACGCCACCATGGAGCACTATCCGCTCAGCTGGCTGTACTATCTGACCTTCATTTTCCTGACCGCCTTCATCTTCCTGAACATGATGATCGGCGCCATACTGGAGGTGATGAGCGAGGAGCAGAACGCCAGGGCCGCCCAGCAGGCCCATGACGAGCGTGATGAGATTGCCCGCCAGCTCCGGGCTGTTCAGGAACAGCTACAGGAACTGAGCAGGCAGGTGGGCGACCGGCAGGAGTGAATCAGCCGAAGGCCGGTTTGGCCATGGCCAGATGGAAAATGGCGCTGACACATACCAGCGCGGCAATGGAAGCCGTCACCCGTACCGGCTTGCCAAAAGCGGGCTTCATGGCGAACACGCCGGCGGCGATATAGCCGATCAACAGAACAATCTTGGCGATGACCCAGCCGGGCATATCGGAAATGTACCCGGTGACGAACAGCAGGGCGATGGCCGCCACCAGCAGGATCGTGTCATTGGCATGGGGAATCCAGCGCAGCGGCGTCTGGCGCCAGCCCGGCCGCCCCACCGCATCCAGCAGCAGTCGCAGGGCAAACAGGGTCACCGTCAGGTAGGCGGTGGTCATGTGCAGGTGCTTCAGAATCGCGTAGGCAGTCATAAAGATTCCCGATCCGGTTCGTAAAAGTGCCGGCCATTGTACGCAAAATACCTCCAGACAGGTATGGCCAGGAAGCCGACCCGGATATAACATTCACGACAAATGAATGTTCACGGAGCCGAATCATGCAGGCTATCCCCACTTCCCCCGAACCACCCAGAGCAAGCGTCCGACAGTTGTTTGCCTATCCGTTCCGGATTTTCTTCCTGTCCATGGCCCTGCTCTCGGTGCTGGCCATCCCGGCCTGGGTACTGCAGGTGTCCGGCGCCATTCAGTTGCCTCTGGCCATGCCCGGCCTGCTCTGGCACCAGCACGAAATGCTGTTCGGGTTCCTGTCGGCCGGTATCGCCGGGTTCCTGCTGACGGCGGTCTGCGTCTGGACCCAGACCAACCGCATGCACGGCGTGCCATTGCTCCTGCTCTGGGGCGTGTGGCTGGCAGGCCGGCTGTCCCTGGCCTTCGGCGCTGGCTGGCCGGAATGGCTTGTCCAGGGACTGAATCTGGCCTTCCTGCCACTGGTGATGATGGATGCCGGATGGCGCATCTGGCGAGCCAAACAGAAACGCCAGGTGCCCATCCTGGTGGTCCTTGGCCTGCTCTGGGCCATGCAGATTGGCTTCATTACCCGGCTGGACATGGCGTTCAGTCATGGCGCCCTGATCATGGCCATGGCCCTGATCAGCATCATTGGCGGGCGCATCACCCCGGCTTTCACCTCCGGCTGGCTGAAGCGTCAGGGCATCAACAGTCCGGCGGTACGCATGATCCCGGCCCTGGATCTCATCACCCTGTTAAGCCTGATTCTGGTACTCGCTGGCATGCTCGCCGGCATGCCCCGGACAACCGCCATCCTGTCCCTGATTGCCGCAGTGCTCATGCTGACACGCCTGTTCCACTGGAAGGGCTGGCTAACCCGCCGGGAGCCTTTGCTCTGGGTACTGCATCTGTCCATTCTCTGGGTACCGGCGGCCCTGGTTCTGCTTGCCGGCTCCCTCCTGGCGGGCTGGCCCGCCAATGCCTGGAGCCACGCGGCGGGTGCCGGCGCCATCGGCGGCCTGATTCTTGGCGTGATTGCCCGAGTGTCCCTGGGCCACACCGGCCGGCCACTGGTGCTGCCGCGTGGCATGGTCACCGCCTTTATTGCCATCCAGATTGCGGCCTTGCTGAGAGTGCTGACGGCGTTCAAGTTCATTCCCTGGCATGCCGGCATCGGCTCGGCCAGCCTACTCTGGACCCTCGCCTACGGACTGTTCCTGATCCGATACACCGGTGTCCTTGCCCGCCCCCGGGCAGATGGCCAGGACGGGTGACACACCCAACGATACACACATGCATTCTGCAGTTATCCACTAAAGGTCAATAGTGCCTTTCCGAATACGCGGTACAGTATTGGAGACACCATTCTGTAACCGAGATATTGGCACTATGTACCCGGATCATTTTGACAAAGAAGACCTGATCAAGTGTGGTCATGGCGAACTCTTCCCTGGCGACATGCGCCTGCCCATCGATGAAATGCTCATGGTGGACCGCATCACCCACATCGCCGCCGACGACGGGCTGTACGGCAAGGGCAGCCTGGTGGCCGAGCTCGACATCGACCCGGATCTCTGGTTCTTCAAGGTCCATTTCGAGGGTGACCCGGTGATGCCCGGCTGCCTGGGCCTCGACGCCATGTGGCAACTGGTGGGGTTCTTCCTGGCCTGGAGCGGTGGCGAAGGCCGGGGGCGGGCGCTGGGCGCCGGCGAAGTGAAGTTTTTCGGCCAGGTCCTGCCCAGCAACAAACGGGTGCGCTACTACCTGGATATCAAACGGATGATCAGGCGCAAGCTCACCATGGCCATCGCCGATGGCCGCCTGGAAGTGGATGGCCGGGAAATCTACACCGCCAAGGACCTCCGGGTCGGCCTGTTCACCTCCACCGATGATTTCTAGCAGGAGTTAGCAACATGCGTCGCGTTGTCATTACCGGCATGGGGATTGTCTCCAGCCTGGGCACCAACCAGAAGGAAGTCGCCGAATCCCTCAAGGCGACCCGTTCCGGCATCGGCTTCAGCCAGGAAGCGAAGGACAATGGCCTGCGCAGCCATGTCTGCGGTCAGATCAACCTGAACCTGCCGGAGCTGATCGACCGCAAGCTCTGGCGCTTCATGTGCCCGGCCTCCGGCTACACCTACCTGGCCATGCGCGAGGCCATCGAACAGGCCGGCCTGACCGAGGAGCACATCCGCTCCGACAGTACCGGCCTGATTTTCGGCCAGGGCGGCGCCTCCACGGTGGAGTTGCTGGATTCCATCGACACCCACCGAGAGAAAGGGATCCGCCGGGTCGGCCCCTACCGGGTACCGCGCACCATGGGCAGCGCCATCAACGCCTCCCTGGCCACCGCGTTCGGCATCCGGGGTATCAACTACGGCATCACCTCCGCCTGCGCCACCAGCGCCCATGCCATCGGCCATGCCGCCGACCTGATTGCCCTGGGCCGCCAGGACATCATGTTCGCCGGCGGCGGCGAGGACATCCACTGGAGCCTGAGCCTGCTGTTCGACGCCATGGGGGCGCTTTCCACCAAGTACAACGACACCCCGGAACTGGCCTCTCGCACCTACGATGCCGACCGGGACGGCTTCGTGATCTCCGGCGGCGGCGGCGTTCTGGCCCTGGAGGCCCTGGAGCACGCCGAGGCCCGGGGCGCCAACATCATCGCCGAAATCGTCGGTTTTGGCGCCACCTCCGACGGCGCCGACATGGTCGCGCCCAGCGGTGAAGGCGCGGTGCGCTGCATGCGTCAGGCCATGAAAAACATCGAGGGCGAGATCGCCTACATCAACACCCATGGCACCAGCACGCCGGCCGGCGACATCACCGAGCTGAAGGCAATCCGGGAAACCTTTGGCGACCGGATGCCGCCGATCAGCTCCACCAAGCCGCTGTCGGGGCACGCGCTGGGGGCCGCGGGGGTGCACGAGGCCATCTACACGCTGATCATGCAGCGGGACGGCTTCATCACGCCGTCCGCCAATATCCAGACCCTGGACGAGGGTGCCGAGGGCTACCCGATTGTCCGCGAGCGCATGGACAACCAAAACCTCGGCCTAGTGATGAGCAACAGCTTTGGCTTTGGCGGCACCAACGCCACCCTGGTGTTCAGGAAAATCTGACCGACCGGTATTCAGCCGGGGACGTTCCCATCCAGCGCTTGAACGCCCGGCTGAAGGCGCTCAACTCGGAAAAACCAAGCTGCTCGGCGATTTCCACGAGCGGCTTGGACCGATCCTGCAGATAGCTCAGCGCCTGGGTGCGGCGCACCTCCTCCAGCAGACTGGCGAAGGTCAACCCTTCCCGCTTGAGCTTCTTGTGCAGGGTGTAGCGGCTCATGTGCAGCTGCGACGCCACCGCCTCCACCCCAACCTTGCCCCGGGCGAGCTGGTGGGCAATCAGCGACCGCACCCGGGTACTCAGTGACATCCGCGCCACCTCCGACGTCAGTGGCTCATCCGCCATGCACGACTCCTCCTTTTGACACTGTGTCCTAGTTTCGCACTTTTTCAGCGTACACATGTTAGCCGAAAACACACAATACGACCTTTGAGCGAGATCACGGAATGTCCGGATCCCGACACCCTGCCACAGTCGTGCACTCCATCGCCAACCCCAGTAAAATAACGCGCCACAGTCCATTCCAACCCGGAGCCGAGTTTCATGACCTACCCGGAACTGCTTGCCCCTGCCGGCACGCTGGAACACCTGGAAACCGCCTTCGCCTACGGCGCGGATGCGGTGTACGCGGGCCAGCCGCGCTACTCGCTGAGAGTAAGGAACAACAGTTTCAAGGATGTTGCAGCCCTGGCCGAAGGCATCGACCGTGCCCACGCCCTGGGCAAACAGTTCTACTTGGTGTCCAACATCGCCCCGCACAACAGCAAGGTCCGAACCTACCTGGACGACCTGGCACCGGTGATCGAACTGAAGCCAGACGCCCTGATCATGTCCGACCCCGGGCTGATCATGCTGGTCCGGGAAACTTGGCCGGACCAGCCGATCCACCTGTCGGTGCAGGCCAACGCCGTGAACTGGGCGACCGTAGAGTTCTGGCGCCGCCAGGGCATCAGCCGGGTCATCCTGTCCCGGGAGCTGGCCCTGGACGAAATCCGGGAGATCCGTGAACGGGTGCCGGAGATGGAACTGGAAGTGTTCGTGCACGGCGCCCTGTGCATGGCCTACTCCGGCCGCTGCCTGCTGTCCGGCTATATGAATCACCGGGACGCCAATCAGGGCGCCTGCACCAATGCCTGCCGCTGGAACTACAAAACCGTGCAACACGGCCACGACGACACCGGCGACCTGATCGCCACCTCGTCCCAGCCCCGGGTCCAGCAGGTCGAACCCAGGGAAATGCTGCTGGAGGAACCGAACCGGCCGGGCAGTTTCATCCCCGCCTACGAGGACGAGCACGGCACCTACATCATGAACTCCAAGGACCTGCGCGCGGTGCAGCACGTGGCGGAGCTCATCAACATCGGCGTGCACTCGCTGAAAATCGAGGGCCGCACCAAGAGCACCTATTACGTGGCCCGGACCACCCAGGTCTACCGCCGCGCCATCGACGACGCCCTGCACGGCAGGCCGTTCGACAAACAGCTGATGGACGAGCTGGAAGCGCTGTCGCACCGGGGTTACACCGAAGGTTTCCTGCGCCGGCACCTGCCCGAGGAGTACCAGACGTACGAACAGGGCACCTCCTATCTGGGCACCCAGCAAGTGGTGGGCACCGTCGCCGACTGCGACGACCGCTGGCTGACCATCGAGGTAAAAAACAAGTTCGCCCCAGGCGACACGCTGGAGCTGATCACCCCGGCCGGCAACCTCCGTTTCTGCGCGAACACCATGGAAAACCGGCAGGGCGAGACCATGGCCTACGCCCCCGGCAGTGGCCACGTGGTGCGCATTCCGCGCCCGGACAACCTGCCGCCGAGCCTCGAACACAGCTACCTGACCCGCATCCTGACCCCCGCCGGGACCGCCGAGGCCAGCGCCTGAACCTGCGGGGCCACCCGCGGCCCCGTCGATCACCGCCATGGCCTGGACTTTAGTGCCCGACCGGGGGATTAAGGTATAATCCCCCCACGCCCGATTTAATACCTGACTATTTTACTCTGGTATTGTATAATCGCTCGCCAGAAGCGACGGAAGAACGTCCGCGGCAACACCAACGAGACACCACGTTCGCCCGCCGAGCCGGCGGCCGGCGAAGAAACCAAGGGCCATAAGCCCGCGATGAGAGATTACGGAGCGACGATCATGGCGACCACCGACAACGAGGTGAAAGAGCTGATCAAACGGGAATACGAGCACGGCTTCGTGACCGAAATCGAAGCCGATACCTTCGAGCCCGGTCTCAACGAAGACGTTATCCGCCGCCTCTCCGAGGTGAAGCGGGAACCTGAGTTCATGCTCGAGTGGCGCCTGAAAGCCTACCGTCGCTGGCTGGAAATGGACGAACCGGACTGGGCCCACGTCCACTTCCCGAAAGTGGACTACAACGCCATTTCCTATTACTCCGCTCCCAAGAAACGGGAAGACATGCCCCAGAGTCTGGACGAGGTGGATCCGGAGCTGCTCAGAACCTACGAGAAGCTCGGCATTCCCCTGCACGAGCGGGCCAAACTCGCGGGCGTGGCGGTGGATGCGGTGTTCGACTCCGTGTCCGTGGCCACCACCTTCAAGGAACAGCTGGCCGAGGCCGGCGTGATCTTCTGCCCGATTTCCGAGGCGGTCCAGAAATACCCCGAGCTGGTCCAGAAGTACCTGGGCAGCGTGGTCCCCCCCAGTGACAACTACTTCGCCGCGCTCAACTCGGCGGTATTCTCCGACGGTTCCTTCGTCTACATCCCCAAAGGCGTGCGCTGCCCGCTGGAGCTGTCCACTTACTTCCGCATCAACGCCGCCAACACCGGTCAGTTCGAACGCACCCTGATCATCGCCGACGAAGGCAGCTACGTCAGCTACCTGGAAGGCTGCACCGCGCCGATGCGCGACGAGAATCAGCTGCACGCGGCGGTGGTCGAACTGGTGGCGCTGGACGACGCCCAGATCAAGTACTCCACCGTCCAGAACTGGTACCCGGGCGACGAAGAGGGCAAAGGCGGCATCTACAACTTCGTCACCAAGCGCGGCGCCTGCATCGGCAAGAACTCCAAGATCTCCTGGACCCAGGTGGAAACCGGCTCCGCCATCACCTGGAAGTATCCCAGCTGCGTGCTGCGGGGCGACAACAGCGTCGGCGAATTCTATTCCGTGGCGCTGACCCACAACTACCAGCAGGCGGATACCGGTACCAAAATGATCCACCTGGGCAAGAACACCAAAAGCACCATCATCTCCAAGGGCATCTCCGCCGGCCGCAGCTCCAATGCCTACCGGGGCCTGGTGAAGTTCGGCCCGGGCGCCGAGGGCGCACGCAACTTCACCCAATGCGACTCGTTGCTGATCGGCGACCGCTGCGGTGCCCACACCTTCCCCTACATCGAGAGCCGGAACAAGTCCGCCATCGTCGAGCACGAGGCCACCACCTCCAAGGTGAGTGACGAGCAGCTGTTCCTGTGCCGGCAACGGGGCATCGACCCGGAACAGGCCGTCTCGATGATCGTGAACGGTTTCTGCAAGGAGGTGTTCAAGGAGCTGCCCATGGAGTTTGCGGTCGAGGCCGGCAAGCTGCTGGAAGTCAGCCTGGAGGGGTCCGTGGGCTGACCTCGCCCCGCGGGCATTGGCGAACGAATTCACACCGATTGACGAGAGAGAACCCCACAAATGCTGAGCATCAAGAACCTGCACGCATCCGTTGAGGACAAGGAAATCCTCAAAGGTATCAACCTGGAGATCAAGGCGGGCGAAGTCCACGCCATCATGGGCCCGAACGGTTCCGGCAAGAGCACCCTGTCCCAGGTGCTGGCAGGCAACGAAGCATTTGAAGTAACCGAGGGCGAGGTGACCCTGAATGGCCAGAACCTGCTGGAGCTGGAGACCGAGGAGCGGGCACGCGAAGGCATCTTCCTGGCCTTCCAGTACCCGGTCGAAATCCCCGGCGTCAGCAACCTGCAGTTCCTGCGCACCGCCGTCAACGCCATGCGCAAGCACCGGGGCGAGGAGGACATGAACGCGGCCGAGTTCATGAAACTGGCCCGCGAGGTGTGCAAGCAGGTGGACCTGGACCCGTCCTTCCTCAAGCGGGGAGTCAACGAGGGCTTTTCCGGCGGTGAAAAGAAACGTAACGAAATCATGCAGGCGCTGCTGTTGCAGCCGAAACTGGCGATTCTCGACGAAACCGACTCCGGGCTGGACATCGACGCCCTGAAGGTCGTCGCCGACGGCGTCAACGCCCTGCGCTCCCCGGACCGGGCAATCCTGATGGTCACCCACTACCAGCGCCTGCTGAACCACATCGTGCCCGACTACGTGCACGTGCTGGCCGGAGGCCGGATCATCAAATCCGGCGGCCGTGAACTGGCCCTGGAGCTGGAAGAGAAAGGCTACGGCTGGCTCGGCATCAAGGACGAAGACGCCGCCGACGCACCGGCCAACTGAGGAGTTCGCGGAATGAAGCCAGCCCCTACCCTATCCTCCGCGTTTCTGCACCCGGCCGGCCAGAGCCTGCCCCAGCCCCTGCTGGCGCTGCGCAAGCAGCGCGCCGCCGCCCTGCTGGGCATGCCGCTGCCGACCCGGAAAACCGAGAACTGGAAATACTCCGCCCGGCACCTGAAACTGGCCGACGACATGGCCATTTCCCTGCCGGCGGAAGGCAAGACCGGCACCAGCCTGGCGGTTCCCGGCTACAAGGTGGTGTTCCTGAACGGCGTCATGCTGCCCGAGGCCAGCGAGTTTCCGGACCTGGACGGCATCACCATCACCAGTTTCAGCGACCTGGACGAACAGGAAGCGCGGGAACTGGCCGGCCGCCTGGACCACACGCTGACGCCGCAGTCGGTGCAACTGGCACAGCTGAACAGCGCCCGCTTCGAGGATGGCCTGTTGATCCGCCTGCAACCGGATGCCGTTCTGGATCAGCCGTTGTACATCATCCACGAAGTCAACGCCGACGCCAGTGGCTCCGCCTTTCCCCGGATTTTCGTGGATGCCGGGCGCCACAGCCGCCTGACGCTGGTCGAGGAATTCATTTCCAGCGGCAGCAACGGCCAAGCTCAGGTCCTGGTCAACGCGGTTACCGAATTCTGCCTCGACGAAGGCGCCCACCTGACCAGCATTCGCCTGGACATGGAAGGCGATAGCATCCAGCACATCGGCGCCACCGGTGTGCGTCAGCAGCGTAACTCCCGCTTCGAAAGCCATTGCGTCGGTTTTGGCGGTGCCCTGCGCCGGCATGACCTGCAGGTGCGTCTGGAAGGCGAAGGCGCCGAGTGCAAGCTCAATGGCGTGGTGGTCGCTCAGGGGGCGCAACACTACGACAACCACACCAACATCGAACACGTGGTCGGCCACGGCAACAGCGAGGAAACCTATCGCAACATCGCCGCCGACCAGGCCCACGTGGTGTTCAACGGCCGCATTCACATTCATCCGGATGCCCAGAAGTCGAACGCCGAGATGAACAACAAGAACCTGCTGTTGTCCAACGGTGCCGAAATCGATACCAAGCCGGAGCTGGAGATTTACGCCGACGACGTCAAATGCGCCCACGGAGCCACCATCGGCCAGCTCGACAAAACGTCCGTCTTTTATCTGGTCTCCCGTGGCATCGGCCGGCGCGAGGCCCATGTCCTGCTGACCATGGCCTTCATCAACGAGCTGGTGGCGCAGATTCCGGTGCCGGCGGTCCGGGAAACCGCCCAAACCCGGCTGAACCAGTTCTTCGAGGCAACCTTCCAGGAGGCATGACCGCCATGAGCAACCTGTCCGAGGCCAGCACCGCCGCTTTGGATGTCGAGGCCCTCCGCCGGGACTTTCCAATCCTGTCCCAGCAGGTGAACGGCAAGCCCCTGGTGTACCTGGACAACGGCGCCTCGGCGCAGAAACCGGTTGCCGTTCTGGACGCCATGGACCGCTATTACCGGGAAATGCACGCCAACGTGCACCGGGGCGCCCACACCCTGGGGGATCGGGCCACGGCTGCCTTCGAGGGCGCCCGGGAAACGGTGCGCCGGTTCCTGAACGCGGCCAGCACCCGAGAAATCATCTGGACCCGTGGCACCACCGAGGCCATCAACCTGGTGGCCAACGGCCTGGCGCCCCGCCTGAGGGAAGGCGACGAAATCCTGGTCAGCCGCATGGAGCACCACGCCAACATCGTGCCCTGGCAGATGGTGGCCGAGCGCACCGGCGCCCGGGTCGTGCCCATCGAACTCACCGCCGAGGGCGAGCTGGACATGGACGCCTTCCGTCAGCGCCTGGGTGACCGGACCCGGGTACTGGCCATTGCCCATGTTTCCAACGTGCTGGGCACCATCAACCCCGTGGCGGAGCTGATCGCCGAGGCCCGCGCTCTGGGCGTCGTGACGGTGATCGACGGAGCCCAGGCGGTGCCCCACTTCCGGCCCGATGTGCAGGCGCTGGATTGCGACTTCTACGCGTTCTCGTCCCACAAGATGTTCGGCCCCACCGGCATCGGCGTGCTCTACGGCAAAGAGGCGCTGCTGGAGGCCATGCCCCCCTACCAGGGCGGGGGCGAAATGATCGAGCGGGTGTCGTTCGAGCGGACCACCTGGAACCAGCTGCCCTACAAATTCGAGGCCGGCACCCCGGCCATCGCCGAGGCGGTCGGCCTCGGCGCCGCCATCGACTACCTGGACCGCCTCGACCGGACGGCGCTGGCCGCGGCCGAGGACGCCCTGCTGGCGCGGGCCAACGCCCTGGTCGATACTGTACCCGGCATGGAAATCATCGGCACCGCCCGCCGCAAGGTTCCCGTCCTGTCCTTTAAAATCGCCGGCCTGCACCCCAGTGATATAGGTACGCTGCTGGACCAGCAGGGCATCGCCATCCGCACCGGACACCATTGCGCGATGCCGCTGATGGACTTCTACGCAGTGCCCGGCACGGCGCGGGCATCGTTCGCGTTCTACAATACGCTGGATGAGGTTGAACAGCTGTTCGCCGGCCTGCGCAAGATTCAGCGCCTGTTTGCCTGAAGGAGGTGGAATCATGACAGCCGAAGTCTTCACCCCAAGCAAGGACGTCTCCGTGACCATGACGCCGAGCGCGGTCCGGCACGTTCGCAAGCAACTGGACAAGCACCCGGAGGCCCGGGGCATTCGCCTGGCCATCAAGAAAAGCGGCTGTTCCGGTTTCAAGTACGACACCCAGTGGGTGAGCGAGGCGGCGCCGGACGACCGGGTGTTTCACATCGACGGCGTCGATGTGTACGTCAAGGAGGAGCACCTGCCCCTGGTCAACGGCATCGAGATCGATTTCGTCACCGAGGGGGTCAACTCCTTGTTCAAGTACCGCAACCCCAACGCCACGGCGGAGTGCGGGTGCGGCGAAAGCTTTACCATAGCCTGATACACCAGACAGCGAGGCCAACGTGGGCATGCAAGAACGGGAAGTGGTCCTGACCAAGCGCGAGGTGGAAGCCCGGCTCGTCCCCTCCGGCACGGAAATCATGATTCCGGCGGACACCTTCGTGACCATCACCCAGTCGCTGGGTGGCACCTTCACCGTGGCGGTCAATGGCAACCTGGCCCGGATCGAGGGGCATGACGCCGACGCCCTGGGCAAGCAGCCGCTGGAGAGCAGTTTCGAAACCCCGGCCGATGGCACCGTGAACGAAAACCAGGTCTGGGAAGCCCTGCGCAACTGCTACGACCCCGAGATTCCCGTCAACGTGGTGGATCTGGGCCTGATCTACGACTGCCGAATCGAGAACGGCACCGAGGACGGCAACCACGTCCACATCCGGATGACACTGACCGCGCCGGGTTGTGGCATGGGGCCGGTGATCACCGAAGACGTCAAGCGGAAGGTGGAGCACGTGCCCAACGTTGACAAGGTCACCGTCGAGCTGACCTTCGACCCGCCCTGGAGCAACGACATGCTCACCGACGAGGCCAAACTGGAACTGGGGATGCTGTGATGACGGTGCAGGCACGGGCTTTTCTCGACAACCCGCTGGGCACCGAGACCACCCTGAAGGATGTCCTCGACGCCTTCGAATTCCTAGACGACTGGGAAGAACGCTACGCCTACATCATTGACCTGGGCAAGCAGCTGCCGCCCTTCCCGGACGAAGCCCGGGTGGAGGACAACTATGTGCACGGCTGCCAGAGCCAAGTCTGGCTCATCCACCACTATGACGATGCCCGGGACCGGCTGTACCTGCTGATCGACTCGGACGCCATGATCGTGCGCGGCCTGGCCGCCATCATCCTGGTGGCCCTGAACGGCAAGAGCCCCCGGGACCTGCTCACCACCGACATCGACGAACTGTTCGAACAACTGGACCTGTTCCGGCACATTTCCCCCACCCGGGGCAATGGCCTGCGCGCCATGGTCAGCCGCATCCGGGACATCGCCGCGGCCCAGCTGGAGCGCGACTGAACCGTCCCGGTTACCAGATGATGGCCAGGTCGTCCCGCTGTACGTTGACCTGGCCCGCCAGCTTCGGCATCCGGCCGCTGCTGAACTCCGGGTGCACGTTGTTCAGGGTCACGCTCACCCCGGCATCCCTCAGCTCTGGCGCCCCGGCCAGGGCGTCCCAGTGCCGGGCACTCCGGTACACATGCAATTCATCGCCCGGACGCAACCCGGCCGTGGCCCCTGAGGCCAGCGTCACCGACGGCCCCTCCACCCGAACCACCCGGGTCATGAAGGGCTGGCAGGCCAGCACATCCACCACCGCCTGGGTCATCTCTGCCAGTGTCCGCGTCACGGCCTGGCCATAGGCGGTGCTCTCGAATCCGGCCGAGGCAAAGCCGGTGGAACGCCCCGACACGGTCCGCCACTCGGCCTCGGTGGCGAACCGTTCCTGATAGAGCGGTGAGCCGCTGAAACCGTCGAAAACCATGAGGTCGACCACGAACCGCCGGTTCTGATCCACCGCACCGAGACTGCGCTTGAATCCGCCCCATACCGAGGTGTCCCAGGCCGTCGGATCGGTGAACCCCAGGTCCCGGATGACACCGGTCACCACAAACTGGGCCCCCAGCTCGCGGGCCAAACGGGCCACGTTGCTTAAGCGATTGTCGTTGCCCTGCCAAGTCGGCGCGTCCACGGCATCGCCGAATAGGGACAGGCCCGTGGCCGACAGCACCTCGAGCCGGCCGCTGTCACGCAGGCCGGCCTGCAACCGCTGCGGCAGGACCTCGCCGGCGTCGTCCAGCCGGCCGGTCTGGGCCTGGTCCGGTTGCAGCAACGGGAAACCGGTGATCGCCACCCGTTTTTTCAGGCGTGCCGCCTCGGCCGCGCGACAGATCGCCGGCGGCTCCGTCATGTCGGCACGCACCACCAGACGCAGGCGGTCACCGGTCCGCTGCTCGGAGACGATCTCGACATGCCGGGCGCGGGCCTGAGTCGCCACGTCCACCCGGGACTCGGTCAACACGCCGTTTTCCACCGTTTCCCGGGTACTGACCCGGGCTTCGTAGCGCAGGGCCAGATCCCGTAGCGCCGCTTCCCGCGCGGCCGCGCGGGCCGAATCCAGATCACCGTTCAGAATCACCGCATGCCCCACCCCTTCCAGAATCACCGCGCCCGCCGCCGGCGCCAGCATGGCTAGGAACCCGGCCAGTAGGCCAGCGGCGAGCCGCCGGCCGGGCCTCCGGTAACGGGACGCAGCAGACTGAGAACACACCATGATCACTCCAGATAGTAAAGGGAATCGGCCGACCGGCTTTCGATATCGCCGCTGGCATCTCGGCCCCGGGGCATGGGAATCGGGCAAAGCGCCCGTACCTGGTCATCGTCCACACCGGAAACGCAGGCGTGGAACCGGGGCTCCAGCTTCAACTCCATGACGGTTTCCACCACGCCGTCACTGTGCTCGTTGACCGCCACCACCTTGGCGCCGCGGATGTAGCTGTCCACATAGACGCGGAACAGGTCGTTGCGCAGCACGAAATCATTCACCGTGGCGCCTCCGTAAACGACCGTGCCATAGACACGCTCCGCCAGGTTCCGGTAGGCATCGAGACGGGAGGCACGGCGCGCCAGCAGGCGCAGGCGCGGATCCAGCCGATCCGTCGAGACATTCTCGTAGGTACCGAAGCCACTGGCACGGACCACGATCGGCGCCAGCGATTCCGGGTTGGCGGACGATTCGGTGTTCCGGTAGCCACCAACCGGGGCGCAAGCCGACAGCCCCCAGGCCAGCGACACCAGAGCGAGAACCAGGGTCCGTCGCATAACCATCACACATTCTCCGCAAAACAGGCGTTTCCAGCCTACCATGAAAAAAACACGCCAAGTTCCATAACCCACTGATCTCATGACAATAGAGCGGACAACACCAACCGCCGGGCGGGAAAAGCGGCAAAACGCTGCCTCCATTTACACATCAAGAACAAACCGTTACCGCTTCTGTCATGTTCGCGACCGAGTTCTGCCCTAACCTGAGTTCCGCATCTGTTTCATTCGCTATCCATCCAGACCCACAAAGGACCAGCCATGATCGGACACCGTCTGACCAAGCTTGCCATCGCCACAGGCCTTGCGGCCTGTTCGGGCGCAACCCTGGCCAACCCTCAATCCCCGATGTCGACCCGGTCATTCGCCATGGCCGGAACCGGCGTTGCCATCGCCCAACCCTCGGCCGCACCCGGTGCCAATCCCGCCATGCTGGCGGCGGACCACCATGACTGGGCCGACGATTTCGGCCTGATGCTGCCCTCGGTCAATGCCCGCATCGCCGATGAGGAAGAAACGGTGGACCAAGTGGACGATATCCAGGGTGTGATCGACCGGTTCCAACAGCTTGACCGAAGCACCCGCCCGGAAGAGGCCCAGGCGCTCGCCGCCGAGCTGCTGGAGCGACTCGACCGGTTCGACCGGGACACCGCCCGGGTCAACGCCGGGCTGGGGCTGGCTCTGGCCGTTCCCAGCCGGTCTCTGGCGTTCGGCGTGTTCACCAACGGCAACCTGGTGGCCACGGTCCGGGGCGAGTTCGACGAAGATGACCGGGCCACCCTGGAAACCCTGGTGGCGCTTGATCCGAACAACCCCGCCGACCTGCTGCAGCTTCAGAACGCCGACCTGGAGGACGACCTGCAATCCCGCGGTCGCGTCCTCGCCGCCGCCGTGTTCGAGGCCGGTATCAGCGTGGCCCATGCCCTGGACCTGGGCAATGGCAACCGCCTCCAGATCGGAATCTCGCCCAAGTATGTGGAGCTGACCACTTATCAATACACCGAGACCGTATCCGGTTTCGAGGACGAAGACTTCGACAGCGACGACTACCAGACCGACAAGAGCGGCTTCAACCTGGATATCGGCGCCGCCTACGCCTTTGGCGACTCACATCAGTGGAACCTCGGCCTGATGGTCAAGAACCTGATTCCCATGGAACTGGATTCCGCCCGCAGCAAACCGCTGCTGGAGGACACCCACACCCTCGAACTCAAACCCATGGTTACCGCCGGTATCGCCCACCGCAGCGAATACCACGTCGTGACCGCCGAGCTGGACCTGACCCGAAAGGATGCCTTCGGTTACGAAGACGACACCCAGTGGCTGGCCCTGGGCGCCGAGTTCGACGCCTGGCGCTACGCTCAGCTGCGCCTGGGCGTGCGCCACAACCTTGCCGGCAATGACGACAACGACGGCATTGCCGAGGACACCCAGTTCACCGCCGGGCTGGGCCTGAACCTGCTGGGCGTGCACCTGGATCTGGGCGCCCTGTACAGCGACGCCGACATCGGCGCGGCCCTGGAGCTGGGCACCGCGTTCTGATCCCTTCCCGCCCGGGGCTCCGCCGGGCGGGATTTCCCTACCTTTCCGTCATTTGCCTCGCTCCCGTCCAGCCCGGATAATCCCGGAACAGACAGACAACGCAGGGAACAGGCACAACATGCAAACCTACCTGGTTGGTGGCGCCGTCCGCGACGAACTGCTGGGCCTTGACGTCAAGGACCGGGATTGGGTCGTGGTCGGGGCCACGCCGGAACAGATGCGGGCCCAGGGCTTTCGCCAGGTGGGGGCTGACTTTCCGGTGTTCCTGCATCCGCGCACCCAGGAGGAGTACGCCCTGGCCCGCACCGAACGCAAGCAGGGCCGGGGCTATCATGGTTTCACCGTATACAGCGCTCCGGATGTCACCCTGGAGCAGGACCTGCAACGCCGCGACCTGACCATCAACGCCATGGCGCGGGCAGAAAACGGCGAACTGATCGACCCCTTTCACGGCCTCGACGACCTCAAGGCCCGCCGCCTGCGTCACGTGTCTCCGGCCTTTGCCGAAGACCCGCTGCGCATCCTGCGTACTGCCCGCTTCGCAGCCCGATTCCAGCCCCTGGGCTTCTCGGTATGCGAAGACACCCTGACGCTCATGCGCCGCATGGTCGACGATGGCGAGGTGGCGCACCTGGTGCCGGAGCGAGTCTGGCAGGAAATCCAGCGGGCTCTGCACGAGGCCGCCCCCACCGTTTTCTTCCAGGTGCTGGCCGAGTGCGGGGCGCTGGCGGTACTGATACCGGAACTGAATGAACCCGACCGACTGGCCACCGGCCTCAATGCTCTGGACTGCCTCGCCCTCCGGCCCGATACCAGCACCGGACAACGCTTTGCCGGACTCTTCGCCGCCGTGCCCACTGACCAGGCCGAGCACCGGGCCCGGTGCCTGAAAGCCCCCAATGATTGTCGCGACATGGCCCGCCTCACCAGCCATTTCCTCGACCGTCTGACTGCATTATCCTTGCCGGAAGGGCCGGCCCCGGCGCTGCTCGAACTGCTGGATACCGCCGACGTCTGGCGCCGGCGCCCCCGGTTCGATGCCCTGCTGACGGTGCTGCATTGCGCCACACCACCGGGCCTCGCCGGCCGCGTCCGGCAACTGGAACTGGCCGCGCAGGTAGCCACCGGGGTGGAGCCCGCGGCATTGCTGGCCCAGGGCTATCGGGGCTCCGCCCTGGGCCAGGCCATTCATCAGGAACGCCTGAAACGTATAGAAGGGGCCTTGTCGGCCCACAACCACCGAGGATCGCCATGACCGAGTATGCGCCTGTCGCACTGGTAACCGGCTCCGCCCATCGGCTCGGAGCCCGCACCGTGGAACTGCTGCACGAACGCGGCTGGAACCTGGTCATTCACTATCGCACCCGCCAGGCTCAGGCCCAGGCACTCGCCGAGCGGCTCAACGACGTCCGTCCGGGTTCCGCCATCTGCCTGCAGGCGGACCTGACCCGTACCGACGATGTGCATCGGCTGGGCAAGGAAGCCATTGCCCACTGGGGCCACCTCGAGGGCCTGGTGAACAACGCCTCGGTGTTCTACCCCACGCCCACCGGCGAGGCGCTGCACGATGATTGGGACCGGATCATGCACACCAACCTCAAGGCACCCTTCTTTCTGGTACAGACGTGCCTGACCGCCCTGCGCAACAGCAAGGGCAGCGTCATCAACCTGATCGACATCTACAGCGAAAAGCCCCTGAGCAACCATCCACTGTACTGCGCCAGCAAGGCCGGCCTGGCGGCGCTGACCCGCTCCTGGGCCAAGGACCTGGCACCGGACGTCCGCGTCAACGGCGTCTCGCCCGGCGCCATTCTTTGGCCGGAAAGCAACGGCGCTATCGACAAGAGTTATCAGAAAGCGATCGTCGAGAAGACCCCGCTGGCCACCACCGGCAACCCCGACGACATCGCCCGCACCGTGGTGTTTCTGATGTGTGATGCGCCCTTCATCACCGGCCAGATCATCTCCGTGGATGGCGGCCGCAGCCTGAACATGTAGTCCGCCGCCCGGCCCCTGCCATGGTCGGGCTTTGGCCGCCTCCCCCTTTCCGGCTACAATGCCGCCACCATTGATGATCAAAACGAAGAGCGCGACGGTGTTCGCTCGCGCCGCTACCAACCGGAGAGTTTCCATGCGTGATGTCGTGATTGTTGCCGCCAAGCGGACCGCCATCGGAAGTTTTGGCGGGGGCCTGTCCGGCCTCCGGGCCGATCAGCTCGGTACCGCCGTGATCCAGGCCTTGCTGGAGGACACCGGCGTCGCCGGTGATCAGATCGACGAGGTGGTGCTGGGCCAAGTCCTCACCGCCGGCTGTGGCCAGAACCCGGCCCGACAAGCCGCCCTCCGCGCCGGCCTGCCGGAGACGGTGCCAGCCATGACCATTAACAAGGTCTGCGGTTCCGGCCTGAAGGCGGTTCACCTGGCAGTGCAGGCCATTCGCTGCGGCGACGCCGAGATGGTGATCGCCGGCGGCCAGGAAAGCATGAGCCAGGCGCCCCACGTGCTGCCCAACAGCCGCAACGGCCAGCGTATGGGCAACTGGGCCATGATCGACACCATGGTCAACGACGGCCTCTGGGACGCCTTCAACGATTACCACATGGGCATCACCGCCGAGAACATCGTGGCCAAGTACGGCATCAGCCGCGAAGAGCAGGATGCCTTCGCCGCCGCCTCCCAGCAGAAGGCCGTGGCCGCCCAGGCCGCCGGCTACTTCCGCAGCCAGATCGTGCCGGTGAGCGTGCCCCAACGCAAAGGCGATCCGCTGGTGGTTGACCAGGACGAATGCCCCCGGGACGGCGTGACCGCCGACAGCCTGGCCAAGCTGCGCCCAGCCTTCAAGAAGGACGGCACCGTCACCGCCGGCAATGCCTCGTCCCTGAACGATGGCGCCGCCGCCGTACTGGTGTGCAGTGCCGACTGGGCGAAGGCCCTGGGCCTGACGCCCATGGCGGTGATCCGGGCCCACGCCAGCGCCGGAGTCGACCCCACGGTGATGGGCACCGGCCCCATCCCGGCCACCGAACGTTGCCTGAAGCGCGCCGGCTGGAGCGTGGACGACCTGGACCTGATCGAAGCCAACGAAGCCTTCGCGGCCCAGGCGATTTCCGTCAACCGGGGCTTGGGTTGGGATACCGGTAAGGTCAACGTCAACGGTGGTGCCATCGCCCTGGGCCATCCGATCGGCGCCTCCGGCTGCCGCATCCTGGTGACCCTGCTGCACGAAATGGTCCGCCGCAATGTCCACAAGGGGCTGGCCACCCTCTGCATCGGCGGCGGCATGGGGGTTGCCCTGGCGGTGGAACGCTGACCCCGTGTTCCACGTGGTTCTGTATGAGCCGGAGATTCCCCCCAACACGGGCAATATCATCCGGCTCTGCGCCAACACCGGCTGCCAGCTGCACCTGATCGAGCCGCTGGGGTTTTCCCTGGAGGACAAACAGATGCGGCGGGCGGGGCTGGACTACCGGGAATACGCCCGCGTGCGTGTACACCGGGACTACGCGGCGTTTCTGGCAGCCGAGCAGCCGGAGCGGCTGTTCGGCTTCACCACCAGGGGCCAGCGTTACTACCACGACGTCCGGTTTCAGCCCGGCGATTACCTGATGTTCGGCCCGGAAACCCGAGGCCTGCCCGAGCCGGTACGCGATGCGCTGCCGGCGGAGCGTCGGCTGCGGATCCCGATGCGCCCGGACAGCCGCAGCCTTAATCTCTCCAACAGCACCGCGTTGGTGGTCTACGAAGCCTGGCGGCAGGTCGGTTTCACCGGCGCCGTCTGAACCGCGCCCGCCACCGGCACGACCACCGAATACCCCTCGGCCAGGCGCTCAACCCGCGCCTGATAACCATACACGGACGCCAGCATCGACGGCGTCAGTACCTCCTCCGCGGGACCGCTGGCCACACACCGTCCCGCCTTCAGCACCACCAGCCGGTCCGCGAACTGAGCCGCCAGATTCAGGTCGTGGACGATGGCCAGGACGGCGATGCCCTGCGTCCGCGCCAGGGTCCGAACCAGTCCAAGCGCCAGCTGCTGATGCGCGGGATCGAGGGCCGAGGTGCATTCATCCAACAACAGCAGGCGCGGCCCCTGGCTATCGAGAATCTGGGCCAGCACCCGGGCCAGCTGCACCCGCTGCTGCTCACCACCGGACAACGTCGGCATTTTGCGATAACGGAGCCCCTCCAGTGACAGCGCGCTCAGCACCTCCGCAAGGATCGCCTCGTCCGCCCGCCGGTCGCCGCCCGTACGGCCCAGGCGCACCACCTCTTCCACCGTCAGCGGAAAGTTGACCTCGACCCGCTGAGGCATCACGCCCCGCTGCCGGGCCAGAGCACCGGGGGCCCAGGCCGTCATCGGGCGGCCACCAAAATTCAGTTCGCCGGTTATCGGCAGCTCGCCGGCCAGACCACCGAGCAGCGTCGACTTGCCCGCGCCGTTTGGCCCCAGCAGCACCGTGATTTCCCCGGCCGACAAGGTCAGGTCCAGGTCCTCGACCACGGTTTTGCCCGCCAGGGCGACCGACAGCTGCCGGGCTTGCAGAACCGTCATGACACGTTCATCCGAAGCAGGATCACCAGAAAAAAGGGACCGCCGATCAGCGCAGTCATCAAACCGATGGGCAACTCCGCTGGGGCCACCACCACCCGGGCCAGGCTGTCGGCCGCCACCAGCAGGCTGCCGCCGGCCAGGGCGCAAATCGGCAGCAGGGTCCGGTGACTGGCGCCGGCCATCTGCCGCACCAGGTGCGGCACCACCAGGCCGACAAAGCCGATCAGGCCGCTGACGGCCACCGCCGCACCCACGCCGAGCCCCGCGACCAGGATGGCGCGACGCTTGACCCGCTCGGTGTCGAAGCCCAGATGGCCCACCACCGACTCGCCCATCAGAAAGGCGTCCAATGGCGTGGCCAAAGTCTGCGCCATCAGCAACGCCAGCAGCAGCCACGGCCCGGCCACGACCAGGTCATGCCAGGCAGCATGGCCCAGACTGCCCATGGTCCAGAACGTCAGTGACCGAAGCTGTTCGTCATTGGCGTGAAAGGTCAGCAGGCCGGTACCGGCCATGGCGATGGCGTTGATGGCAATGCCGGCCAGAAGCAGGGTCGCCACCGACACCTGACCTGCCCGCCGGGCAATTTTCCAGGCCAGGAACACGGTACCACTGCCCCCGGCAAACGCCGCCAGGGGCAGCGCCCAGGTCTCGGCCAGATGCAGCCAGTGTCCCAGCAGGGCCTCACCCAGCACAATAACGGAGATCGCCGCCAGCGAAGCCCCCGAGGAGACGCCAATCAGGGTCGGATCCGCCAGCGGATTCCGGAACAGCCCCTGCAGAATGGCGCCGGACACGGCCAGCACGGCCCCCACCAGGAATCCCAGCAGGAACCGGGGCAGCCGCACTTCCATCAAGACCAGTCGCGCGGCGGCGTCCTGGCCCGGCTGGCCGGCCAGCACCCGGAGCATGTCGGTGACGGAGATGGGGTAGGCCCCGCTGGAAATGGACACCAGGGCGGCCACCACCGCCAGCGCCACAACCAGTGCCAGCGAGGCGCCGAAGCGCAGCCGACCGGCCGGGTCCAGCAGCTGGCCCGGAAATCGCGGGCTAAGGCGCGAGGACTGCATTGACCGCCTCCAGTGCCTCCGGCAGCCTGGGACCGAAGCCCAGCAGGAACATGCTGTCACCCACGTAGACGCGCTCCCGTTGCCAGGCATCCAGCAGGGCCAGCTCCGGCCAGTCGGATACCCGGAACTGGCCGGCGCTGGCTTCGGCCACCACGATGGCATCGGGACGGGTGGCGATCAGGGCTTCCCGGCTGGCCGGTTTGTAGCCTTCCATGGCCCCCGCCGCGTTGTCGGCACCCAGGATGTCCAGCAGGGCATCGGCGGCGGTGTTGGCTCCGGCCACCATCAGCTGATGACTGCCCGCCACCAGGAGGAACAGGACCCGGGGCGAGGCCCCCCGGTGGCGGATGTCGGCCTCGACCGCCTGCAGGCGCACATCGAAATTCTGTATCAGCCGCTCGGCCTCCGGTTCGGCCGCCAGCGTCTGGCCGATGCGCCGGATCCGCTCCCGCACCTGGGCCAGCGTCCAGGCCACCGGCAGCCGCACCACCCGAACCCCGGCGTTTTCCAGCCGCATCAGGTTGCGCTCGGGGGCCGCCTCCTCGGTGGTCAGCAGCAGATCCGGCCTGAGCGCCAGCACGCCTTCAAACGGCAGAGCCCGCAGGTACCCCACCTTGGGCAGCCGGCCCACGGCCTCCGGATAACGGCTGGTGGTGTCCACGCCCACCAGCCGCTCGCCCTGGCCCAGCGCGTAGACGAACTCGGTGACGGCACCATCGGCACTGACGACCCGCTCTGGCACCGGCTGGGCCCGGACAACGCCGGCCCAAGCCAGTAACAAGGCCGCCAACCACACCACCCGCGTCATGACCGCCCCTCCAAACGGGCCACCTGTTCCCGCCACAGCTCGGATTCCGGGATGCCCGGCTTGCGCTCGCCGAAAACCGTCAGGACCAGTTCGCCCTGGCCGTTGAAGGCCTCCACCGAGGTAATCAGGCCATCCACCGACGGGCGGCGGACCACCCACCAAGCCTCGATACCGTCGGTATTGGCGTGCAGTGAGAAGCCGGGGTCCAGCACATTCATCCAGGGCCCGGTGCGACGCAGGTGGCTGACCCGGCCGGTATAGATCTGGACCATGCCCGGGTTACCGACGAAGTACATCGCCGGACAGGCGGCGGCGCGAAGCTGCTCCAGCAGACGGTCCAGCACCGGAAGCTCGCCATCGTTCTCCAGGCGCCGGGCCCATTCCGGCCCCACCCGTTCCAGGGCGGTCAGCCGGTCGACACCATGTTTCTTCAAGAGCGCATGGAAATGATGCACATCCTTCAGCGACGCCCAGTCGGCCCGGAGCGGGGCCAGGGGCACCGCCGCCGGGTCGGCCCGCTCCGGAACGGGGCGGGCCTCCGAGGGCGGCACGGGCCAGGCGTCCGGATCGGCGAAGCGATGCAGCAACTGCTCCCAAGCCGCACCGTCCGTTGCCTCAACCCGGTAGATCTTGTGCACCGCCGTACCGTAGCGGTCGAAGAACTGCAGGCTTTCACGCGGCCCGGAGCGCCCGTCTTCCAACACCCGGAAGCCGTGGCACCACTGGTTGAAGAAGACACGGATGTCGATCTCCCCCACGGCCAGTCCCATGGCCCCGGAACGGCTGGTCTTGAATTCGCCAAACGCCGCCGTGACTTCGTGCACCACTTGGTCATTGCGGGTCAGAATCATCACCGGCCCCACCTGATGCATGGCTTCCAGCAATGTGTCGAAGGCGGGCTTGAGGGGCATCAGGCCCGTCCCCCGCCGCAGGAGCACCAGCGCCATTTCACTCACCCCGAGTTCCGCCGCGGCCTGACGGATGCGCAGGCCTGGATGGGCTTGCTGCAGGGCCTGCCAGCGTTGTTGCAGGTCCCCGTCCTGTTGCTGTGCCGTTGCTGCTTGCATGGTCATACCCCCGTCAGTTCAGCGTCACCCGATGCCAGCGAATGGTGGGATTGCCGCTGACGCCGTCGTCGTCGTAGTAATTGACGATCTGCAGGGCCCAGACGGAGGCCTCCGTCTCGTCGATGTCGGCCTTGATCAGGTAGGTCCGGAAATTGGGCCAGATCTTATGGTTACCCAACAGGTTGTAGGCGTACCAGGTGTGCTCCGAGAACACGCCACCGGTGCTGTCCTGGGCATAGATCTGGGGAACTCCGGGGTCGGCCTCGTAGCTGTCCAGCTCGTCCCAGCCAATGGGGCCCGACGCACCGCCATCGCCGCTGCCGGACGGTCCGCTGTTGCTGCGCAGGTACCAGTTATATCCAGAGAAGCCGACCATGACGTCCCAGGTGTCGCTGGTGTCGCAGTCCACCACCTGCCCCGAGTCAAAGTCGAAGCAGGCATCGCCCCCGTCATAGTCCGCCGGCGGGGTGAAGGTGACCGGCTGATCGGAAAAGGCCGCCTCACCGGCCCCCTGTACCGAGAATTCGAACTCGAAATCCCGGATGCCCTGGTTTGCCCGGGTCGGGAAATCGAAGCTCACCACCTTCATCCGCGCAAAGCTGTTGCCTTCAGCGGATCGCACCAAGTAACCAATATCGCTCAGGGCGCTGATCTGCCCCGTGCTGTAGTCGTAGCTGGACCAGGTTTCCCAGCTCCCGAACGCGGACTGAAGGCCGTCGGTCTGCCATGCCGCCGGGGCCTCGAACGGGCCCAGCAGGTGTTCCAGCTCGGAACTGGCGCTGGCGTTGGTGAAGACGTTCTCATCCGGGTCGCCGTTGTCCTTGTAGAAATCGTCCTGGGCCACGGCCAGGGCACCGCCGACGTTGCCAGTACCGGACTCCCCCCCGTTCAGGTTGAAGGTCAGGCGACTGGCCTTCAGGTGCCAGGTATCGCTCGGATCTACCAGTTCGCCGGTCTCGAGGTTGACATAGACCTCATCGCTGGCGGCAGGCAGGGTTTTCTCGACCACGCCCTCCGGCAGTCCGGTGTTGTCCGACGTCAGTCCGGGCTCATTGTCGCTGCCGCCACCACAGCCGGCCAGAGCAAACACCGCAGCCAGTGGCAGCCAGCGGGAGGTCACACAGGGGTTCTTCATGATGCATTCCTTGTTGTACAGGTTGACATGACTCATGGGTTAATCACCGAACGCCGCGGACACGCCGGCGTAGAGGAAACGTCCCGCCACCGGCCGGAAATCCGAGCTGTCGGAAAAGTCCCGCTGCGCGTCGGTGACGTTGTCGATACCGGCGAACAGCCGAAGCCGGCGGTTGATCTGGTAGTTGAGTTTCAGGTCGGCGGCCGCGTAGCCGGGGGAGCGGCTCGCCTCGGCGGCGTCCACGTATTCCGAACTCTGGTAACGGACGCGAACGGACCAGGCCAGGCCCGGTACCGGCAGGGGCCCGTCCAGGGCCAGACGGGCCTGGTGCCTGGGTCGATGGGTGAGTTCATGCCCGGTCTGCTTGTCCCGGGTCCGGGTCAGGGTGTAGCCGGCCACCGCGCGCCAGTGTTCGTCAAATTCCCAGCCGGCCGTGGTTTCCAGGCCCCAGGTCTCGGCCTCGGCCACGTTTTCGTATCGGTACACCGCCCAGTTGCCCTCGGGGTTGTCCACGGCATCGAGCAGCAACTCGGTCTGGATGAGGTCGTCAATGTCGTTGTAAAACAGGTTGCCCTCCAGCCACAGCCGATGCCGGTAGTGAAGGCCGCCACCGAACTGATAGCTGACGGATTGCTCCGGACGCAGTGCCTCGTTGCCATGGACGACGTAGCCCAGGGAGCTGTGATCGAACCGGTAGTGCCGTTCCTTGAGATTCGGGGCCCGGTAGCCGGCACCCACGCCACCGCGCAGGAAGCTGGTGAGGTCCCGGGAATGGCGGAAATCAAACCGGGCATTCACCTTCGGCGCCAGATGGTGGCCAAAATCCGTATCGTGCTGGGCCCGAATACCACTGACGATTTCCAGATCGGACAGGGGCATCCAGGTGTCCTGCAGCCACAATTCGTGGGTTTCATGGGCAAAGGTGCCGCTGCCATCCAGTTCGGAATCCCCGTCCTTCATTTGCTCCAGGGTATTCCGCTGCAGGTCCAGCCCCGCCAGCAGGTAGTGTTCGTCCCCGAGCGGCGCGCCGAGATGCGCAGAGCCGCGGGTCAGGCTCTGCTCCGATTCCCGGATATCGTATTCGCGGTTGACCGAGAACTTGCGGGAGTCGTCGGACAGATCCTCCCGCAGCAGCGCCCAGCCTCCGCTCAGCCCGGTCGCGGCCCCATGCTCGCCCTGCACCACCCAGCGCCAGCGCCGGACCTGCTCATCCTTGCCCAAATCCACCGGGTTCTGGGGATTCTCCTCGACAAAACGGGAGTTGCTGTCTTCTTCGAAGCGGCCAGCACTGACAGCCACCCGGTGTCCCGCGGCCGGGATCCAGTCCAGACTGGCCCGGACGTCGTGCCGGTCCACCTCGTCACCCGGGCGGGCCCAGGTGGTGGGTTCCGGGTCGACACCGTCGGTATGGGTGCCGGCCACCGCCAGGCGGGCGGCCAGGTGGTCATTGCCCCCCCTCAACACTGGCCCGGCCGCTGTAGCGCCCCAGGTCCCATTCACGCCCGGAGGGGTTCTGCTCGCCGTAGCTGCCGCCGTCGATCGTTGCACTCCCGCGCCAGCCGGGCTCGATTCGCCGGGTGATGACATTGACGACACCGCCGATGCCGGCACTGCCGTACTGGGCGGATACGGCCCCCTTGACGACCTCGATCCGCTCAACATCAAGAATCGAGAGCTGGCTGACATCCACCGCCGAGCCGGTGGTTGCGGTCATCGGCAGGCCGTCGACCAGAACCAGGACCCGGTCGGCTTGGATGCCCTGCATCCAGACCTCGTAGCCGGATTTTCCATGTACTTCGCGCAACTGCACCCCAGGCACCGACGCCAGGGCTTCCCTGACGTTGCGGGCATGGGTCCTGCGCAACTCCTCCGAAGTGACCACTTCGGTCCGCACCGGCGTTTCGAACAGGGTTTCCTCCGTCCGGGTTCCGGTCACGACCAGCTCATCCAGATAGCCCACCCGGCTGGCATCCTCCGCCCAAGCCGAAGCCGGCCCCCAAACCGCCACCGAAGTAAGCACCGACAGCGCGGTCATATTCTTGGTCAGACTGTTCACGGGTCACGCACCCTATTTCTAAATCTTAATGATAACGATTATTATTATTTTTTAATTTGCCAATCAAGCCCCATGTGCACAGACAAGCAGGCAATCGGGATAGGGGGGAACCAATAGGTTCCGCCCCTCCCACACCACCCGGCATGCGGGTCCGCACCGGGCGGTTCGAGAGGTTGAGGTCATGAGAGACGAGGCAAGCCAAGATGACCAAAGCAAGCAATCGTCAGCACACTATTGAGTAGCTTT
>MDSZ01171348.1_pt1 | contig 48877 bp, 42 predicted proteins | sample 811201 | NCBI WGS metagenome assembly MDSZ01 (sample SAMN05326647, study PRJNA326480) | marine metagenome | isolation source: seawater | place: Indian Ocean: North | collected 2010 | reverse complement strand
TGAATTTGTCCAAGTCTAGCCTGCTGAGATGTTTTATTAAATCCAAACAAATCTGTTAAAGATTTTACATTTTGATACGCATATGCGCCCTCACCATCAGCGTTATATTTGTTGTAAGCGCTGTTGTTAATTAATACATCATAATGATATCTTAACCAGTTTTCTGGGACATCTCCAATTTCCATAAAGATGCCTTTATTGGGGCTCTCTGGTAAGTTGCCAAACTGATGCCACATGCCATTTGGTGTACTTGTTGATGCAAATGTAGGTTGTGTTTTATTGTTATCATAATTAATCGGATTAACGCCCTCATCGTTAAAGTTCATCATAGGTGTTTCAAACTTAGGTTGAATAATCCAACGAGAACCAGCCGTTGTTGACAACTGTTTATCTAATATGCCGTCTTTGTTTAGTTCAAATCCTTGAACTTCTTCAACGCCAAGAAGATCTATACTCGCAGATATTTGCATAGCGTTGTGATTAATGTTGTGGCCACCATAAGGTGTGTAGACAGTTTCTACTGCGGGGTCATAAATTAATTTTGATTGATACCCAGGATCACAACGACGATAAATTAACTCTGCTTCAGTTAAAATGTCATTAACAGATTTTGCAGTGCCGTCAGAAGTCCAAACAACGTCTACCCAAGCTTCTCCGTTGGTGTAAGGAGGAGTATATATCCAATTGTAACCACTAAGTGAATCAAGTGGGTGATAATCTTGTTGAATTTCACCGTTGCTAGTGCCAGATTCCCCCGTAATGTTCCGTGGACCTAGAAAAGCTGGTCCAAAAGCAGAAGGGCGACTATACAGAGTAAATGTTTCTTTAAGATTTGTTTGTTGACGCGGATCTTGAGGAAGTTCAAAACTGCCGCTTGTATCAAAAATAGAATCGTTAGTATTCCAAAGAGCGCCACCGATATTAGAATAACCATAGTTATTACCGGCAGAACTAGATTCTTGAGAGTAAATTCTACCAGTGTTGAGTGATCTTTTAAGTTTAATTCTAGCAGCGTAAGTGCTTCCACTTGGTACAGTAATGTTGTCTGGCATTACTTGTGATTGTAACTTAGTAAATTGTTTTCCTTCAAGCCAAAAATCTGCCACCTGTCCAAAAAAGTTTTGCGCCATCATAGTATATAATTCATCAGAGGAGCCACCAATTAATCCTGCTCGTACTCCTGGAAGAGATGCTGATGGGTGTGGTTCGATATCGGCAATTAAAACATTGTTCAAATACTTTTCAGGCTGTAATATTGTTTGGAAAGGTAGTCTTTGATCTGCTACTCCACCGATAGGAGGATAGCCAGACGATGACAGAGAGCTAGAAAGTATTCGAGTGCCAGGATAAATTCCGTAATTCTGAGTTGCTAGGTTTGGAGTATCCATGACTCCATCGACCTCGCCATAAATATTTTGGTATGAAATTTTATTGTGATCAGTGATAATTGCGTAATCTACCGCCATTCCAGATTTAATTGAATTATACATAATTCCAGGAGAATAAAGCGCTTGGATAAGCGGCCTTATAATACCGCTCGATTGTTTGGCTGGAGGTATCAGGTTAAAAATTTCAGAGCCAGATTTTTCGATAGTGGTGCCTGAATTGTTGACAAAGGTGGCGTATAGCCTATCAAGATAGCTAGATTTAAACTGAGCAGCTAAATCCATGGTTCGTTGCGCAGGGAAAAAGCCTTTATACGGGTTAAATCTTTTAATTGCCGATACTTCAATCATAATCTCTTTTGCGGCTAATCTTGATTGATCTTTAATATTAAGAAAATCTTTTAAGAATTCAGAGTTGGTATATGTCTTATAAAATTCTGAATTGCTACTGTTCTGAGAAGTGCCTGGAATTTCAAACCAATTGGTCTTATTGCTTGTATTGTTTAAAAGATCCGAAACGTGTTCACTGATTCTATACTCAGGAACCACTACGTAGTCTTTTGCAACTTTCATCAATTCATATTTAAAATCATCATAGTTGTTAAACCATGGAGCAGTTGGTGTTCTTTCCCACTGAGTGGTCGTACCCGAAACAACTAATTTTCCTGCTAAAACATCACTTTGATAAGCTGCTTCTCCACCAAATAATTGTAATTGTTTTGCTGTGTCGAAAATCTCTGAACTGCTTAAATTAATTAACATACTAGACCGTGAAATACCGGAAGGTGCTACTGTAGAGGCCGGAGATGTTAAGCAATGTTTGCGGGCATAAAGTACGCCGGCCTTGAGTAACATAATTTTGTTGCCGACACTAATACTGCCAGTTGCTGGCTGATTTGTGATATGAACGTATTGGTTCTGCAGTTCTCCTGAAGGATCTCTGCTAGCTAAGAAGTTCTGTTGGGCGTAGTTGCCGAGAGCCATCGCGTCGGTTAAGTCTATGGCACCAGTGCGACTAGTAAAATACAATCCGGCATCTGGACCCCATGCCGACTGATCTAATTGAGAGAACCCAAAGGTGGTGTCTACTTCTTCTCCCAGTGTTATTCTATTTGCAATTGATGATCTCCAGAAATAATTTTCATATCCCACTCGCGAGCGCACATTATTATTAAATTCATTTTTTTCAGAAGGAAATATATTTTCAGTATAAAGAATCCAATTTGAAGCATAATTTCCATTATTTGTAACAATATCATTAATTTGATCAAATGGGCTGTGTAAGCTTTCGCGAGAAATGCCAACAAAATCATTGAATATTTGTTCATTAAAGATAATTTTCTCATTATTTGCTGTTGCTTTGATCGTATTATTAATTTTATCTATAGTGTTATTAAAATTAAAAATGCCGGGTCGACCTCTCATGGACACTGGATGCAAACTAAAGTTTGCAATATCTGATATAGCTCCAGTGACTACCGAGATGTAGTTGTTTTTTATCTCATGGCGCATAGTAGCATTGTCTGCTGCTCTTGTTTGTTTCCAAGTTGGCCAGCCATATGGTCCATTTCTATGAAGAATTAACGCATTAAATATTCCAGCGGAGGCTTTCCCATCCGTATTATAAGGAGCGGCACGAGATGATATAATATCGCGATTAGTGTATTGAAGTTCGCTAGCGCCGTGCTTATACAAAGGGGTGATAGAAGCACTATAGCCAGTAGTATTTTGAGACGCACGACCAGCGCTGGCTGATGTTCCAATTGGTTCATAAATATGAAAATTAATTCCTGCAAAATCTGTAAACACGTGTTGTGTGCGGGCGGCGGCATCAATAGGTTTACCGGCTCCGAATTTGCGCGCGCCAGATTGCACGAAAGAAACTGCATCACTAGCAGATACAAACGTCACAGGATCTACATAATCACTGCCTCGTCGTACTAAATAATTGGGTGGAAAATATCCGAAATGATTATTAACAGTATCAACAGAACAAGTAATCCATGAATAATTTAAATCAGAAACAGGAATCGTATGTTGAACGTAAGAGTTGTCATATTTACTTCCGCTTTGAATTGAGCCGTTAGATGTTATTTCTAACGACCTAAGACGATTTCGTGGAATTTTAAACATTGCTGGTTTTTGTTCATACGAGGCGCCGGGTCCATCACTAGTTGCGCTTGTTCCTGTGACTATTACACTATCGCGGCCAAAACGTCCAGAATGTCGTGTTAAGTGTTGTCGTAAACCAACTGGTCTATCGTGAATATCGCTAACAATATAGCCAAATCCAGCAACTTCAGTTTGTTGATTAGAATCATTAGAGAATCCGGCTTCTAAAACCGGCAAGTTTCTATAATTGTTTGTGCTATAAATTGCAAACTCGGACGAACGAAAGTCTTGAAACCCTCGTTGCATTGTTTCAGGACCGCCAGGCGCATTAAATCGAGAAGTTATAACTGACTTATTAAAAGTTCCACTACCCACCGTGTAATCTACTGGAATATCCACGTGGTTTTGACCAGCGTCGGAGGTAATCGCAGCTGCATTTTCAAAACGAGTTATATAACTACTAGCTACGGTTGCTCCAGACAAAATATTAGGACGAGAAGTGATGGCAAGTGGATATTCTGGTTGATTCTCAATAAAACTGCGTGGGTTAGAGTAAGCTCCAACAGTGCTTACCACTTCATAGTTGTGTGCGTAATTGCCAAGAATTGTTGAACCAGTAGTAGTCAATATATTTCGAATGTTGACAGGTCGTTTGGCTGTCTCTTCACGATAATAAACTGCTCTAGGCACGTTATAATTCATAACGCGAGGATCTTTACCACTCGACATGCCTCCGACTGTTATATTTTCGCCGCTTTTGACAATTGTAGAATTACCTAAAGTGCCTCTTGCATTTCTATTTTTAGATGTAGCTGTTCCATATTTAGTATTTGTAAGGGTTATAACATTATCACTTCTGGATGTGTTGATGTTAAAATTAGGAGTATTAATAATTGCATTTTGTAGATTAAGTGCAGATGCATTAGCAGATGCGCCAAGAGTCCAAGATGTTCCAGAACTTACACCAGACGCAGTTACCACGTTGGTCGTAAAAGACATTGCTGGGCTTGATACATCTCCTGGATTTCCATTGACACGCCCTGTTTGATCGACAATTGAATTTGTTCCTAATTCATAAGCCCCACTTCCGTCAATAGCGTCATTGGCATCATCACCCATTCGATACCATGCATAAAGATTTGATGAATCAGAAACATACTTGGAGTGTTTAAATAGATTAGACACGGCGCCGCTCGCATACAGCTCGCTTACTTCGTTAGCGCTCATGCTTACTTGCCAAATAGAAACTTCGTCGATGGCGCCACTGACGGCGACATGTCCATTTTCGCCTCCAATAACAGTCATTACGCGATCAGAATTAGCGGTTAATTCTCCATCTACTTTTCGTTTTAAGTTTAATCTTGAGCCTGCAGCAGTTGGAGGAGCCGTGCTAACGGAAGAATCTTTTAGTACTCCATCCACAAAAAATTTGGGACTCATGCTACCGGTTAAAGTCGCATCATAAGTTACGGCAATATGGTGCCAAACACCATCTGTAATTACTGCATCGTCAGTTCGAAAGTCTACATTTACAATTCCTCCACCATCAGCATTATACCATTGTTGATAGAGGGTTAATTTATTATCGCTTCTATAGCCAACTGCCATAGTGCTAGAAGCGTCTCCTCCGGCCTGAAATATATACCCAGTGCCGGTTGTGCGGTCGGCTCGGAGCCATGCACTAATCGTACCTTTCTCAATATAGAAGTAATCTAAGGGGTGGCTAGCCGGTAATCCATAACTTGCTGACATATCTCCGGAGATTGCGATCCAACTATCTGCCTTGTCTTGAAACAAGACTGCTTTTTCATTATCAAACGGTACTTCATATTTAACAGAAGTGTCTCCATCACTAATTGTTACAAAATCGCCAGCACTTACATTTCCTTCGGCAATTGTAACAATACCAGTGGAAGGACTTGGATCTCTTCCAAGGGCCTCAATAGGATAATCTGGTCCGACCATGCCGATTGCACCGTTGTTCGCGCCAGCCTTACATTCGCCAAGAAGTAATTTCCATGCTTCTGGCCGAGTCTGCCAAGTATCTGAGCCGCTGTTAATCGCAATATGTCGGGACTGATGTCCTCCAACTGCATAATTTGTAAAAGGTCCTTGCATTGGGACCTCCATATCAGGACCGTATACATCGTTATGAATATTTGTAACTTGCACATTACCACTAAGTCCAGTCACAATCTGTTTATTATACCCAGACTCTACCGCCCCACTTACAATATTAAATGGGAAAGCTTGAACAGAGTCAGTATTAGTATACGCAAACCCATCATCCCCGTATCCACGACCAAATTGAACTCTAATGTTTCTTTGTATGTTCTTCTTCAGTTCAACATCATCAAGAAAATCAGTTATTTTAACCAAATCGCTTTCTAAGGCCAGGAGTACATTTAAAGGAACATAGCGATTTTCAGTGTCACTAATCGGACTAAATGGGTACAATGAGTTATAAGTAAAACTAATATTTTTATTATTATTAAAGTTTACACCGCCTTTAATGACACCAAACATTTTTCGCAAAGGCTCTACTTTAAAATTGTATTCTCTCTGAAAGTTTCTATAGCCATAAAAATTTCTTTTATATGTAGAGTTATTGACGGTATTTTTAAAATTTGGAGCAGTAGTGTTTAAGCGGGGAGACGTGTTAATAACATCTCGAAATCTGTTACGCTGAATATCAATTTCGGCATCCCCAGAAGTAATTTCAACAGATCTTCGATCAGCTACTTCGCGCCAAAATGTTTCATGCTCATTAGTAGGTCGAGGCGAGCGAGGAAGAGTTGTTGAAAAAGTTTCATATGAAAGCCCTAACTGTCCAATACCTGTTATAGTTCCGTCTATATCAGTTCGAGCGTCTTCAAGTGTAGGATATTTAGTTTGATATTTGTTTCTTTCTAACACATGACTTTCAACAATATCATATGTGTTAGGGACCAAATCACCTGATGCTGGAATTAACTGGCTAATTACGCTAGCTATTGTACTATCGAACCATTTATAATAAGAAATAAATTTTTCTACTTCTGCCACATCGGTGACTCTTCTAAAAAATGAATCTCTTAAGTGCTCAATTTCTTTATAGCGCTCCCTATATCTATTGACTGGGGCGCCAATAAGATTGTTAAAATCTACTACCCCAGCGAAGAAGTTTAACATTTCTTCTGAAATTGCCCGATACATACTTTTTTCAATCGTATACACATAACTTGGCACCGTTTCTACGATCCCAAAAACTTGATCATCTTCTGATAACACTTTTACTGCATCGGATGAAATAACTCTTTCAGGCTCGATAAATTTAAATGTATTTATATCTCTTTTTACTGTTATATCGGAAGAAGATGTTACAAATGCATACCCATAGCCAGTATGTTGATATCCGGATGTTTTTCCAAACCATCCAAAAGAATTTCGATCAAGCACAGAACCTGAGCTGTAATCAGTAACAATAAAATTACCAGTTCCATCAGAGCTGCTTAAGTTTGTAAACTCCCAATTTAAAGCCAGCGTATCTTTATTTAAAATATCTACTGAATCGTTAGGATCTAAAGGTGAAACGTTTTTATACGAACCTGAAATGCCGTAATTATCGAGATCATATGCGTGCTCTTCTAGTGAAGTATTGTCAAGACTTTTCATCCAATATCTTAGTGACGACGGCCAAACATCAGAATAATCTATCAAGGCGCCTGTTAAGTTTGTTCTAGCAGCGCCTAAATAAAGTCTTTTAGCCTCTGTTAAAAATCGACTTCCAGTTACGTGATCAATAGTGCCGGTAACTGAAAATTTGTTTTCTGATAATCCCGCATTTACGTTATATCCTTCAAATATGACATTATAATCATAAGCTGCTGACGAACTTACAAAAGGTCCATACTTGCTAATTGCCGGCTCGACACGCACAGAGAGATTCCACTGACTATTGTCGTAAACGTTTACAAAAATACTACTTGTTAGTTCTGGGAGTGGATATGGAGAGTTCGAGCAAGAAAGTTTAAAGTATGCATTTCTGGACGCATTTGTGCTTTTTATAGCGTACACTTGAAAATTAGCGTAATCGTCATCAACCCATGTAGTGTCTACTCCGCTTAAAGAATTTGCGCTAGATGTATTAACACTGTGCATTCCAAACAAAGATACTCTGGTATATTTTCTATCGAAATAATCATAGTCATAGAAAAAACGGGGAAACACAATATCGGCCTCTACTGTTATACCGTATTGACTTTCGTTTGTACCACCAGTAGTAGATGATCCTGAATTATGCGAGCCCGATATATATCCACGTGAGTTGTTGTTAGTTGTATCAACTCTTTGGTATACAACTCCTTCTCTATTAATTGTTTTATCTAAATTAAGTAACTTTCTTTTTTCTAAAACTTGTTCATAATTGTTGGCTAATTCAAAAGTTTGATTATTAGAATAAGTATTTATTTTTACTAACGACTCATCAACATTAAAACATCTAAAAACATTTCTAATTGCCTTAAACGTTCCTTTTGATTTGTAAATGTTAGTTAAATTATTGTAGATATTAACATATATTGAATTTCTAATATCATTAACGTCTTCTTCAAATAGTTGACTATCATTTCTATTTAAAAACAGCTCCATTACATCAGCATCTACAAAAGCACTAGGCATGTAGAGCCCTAATGATTGAGGCAGATGGCGCGCAAACGGAATTGGAGTTTCGGATCCACTTGGATAGTATGTGCCTTTTACTTTTGGAAGAAAAGTGCTTAAAGAAAATACTCTGTCAAAATACGATCCCATAATGTGAGATATAATTTTAAGATTGTCGTTTCCTATATCTTCGTGTTCTTCTATTATCCAAGCAGGATTATAGTTCATAAATGCTGTGTTATTTGTAGAGTCGTGTACAGAGCCACTATATTCTAACGAAGTTTTAAGTGCAGCAACAGTTGGATGTGAGGAATATACAATTGGGTCTTTGTATTCTTTAATCGCGGCGCCAGCTTCTAAAATTGCAGAACCAGTGGCGCGCGAAAGTGCTCCGTATCCTGTCCACTCTCCGTTTGCTATACGTCCGCCATAATCTAAAACAGTGCTATCGGTGGCCGTAACGCCCGTTATACCCTCATTAAATTTGTAATAGATACCTAATGTCGTATTTGAAATATCAGTGTTAACGCCGCCTCTAACTTGATCAAACCAATACCGCCCAATATCTTGTCCACTTCTAGCGACTTTCCAAAAACGAAACTCATCTATCGAAGCACTAAGTTTTCCAGCACCATTATAGTCATTTAGACCGGCGTAGTTAGTTGCCCCAGAGGGTGCAGTTAAAAGCGAACCAATCCGTCCTATGGTTTCAGACTGTTGCAACTCTCCTAATGTTACGTTGTATTCAATATTTGTATCATTTAATATACCATTAAAATAAAACTTAGATACAAAATCACTGCCTGTATTATACAATACAAATGCGAAATGATTCCAATTTTGCAATGTTCCACTGGCAAAGGTAGCTGCCTGTCCTATAGTAGAACCACTAAGTCCTGTGGTTCCTGATAATGCAGTAAGCCTAAAGGGACTTCCGGAAACGTCAGCGCCGCCAGACAATTCAATTCTTAAGCGACCGTAATCAGCCGAAGAGCTTAAAGCGCCACTTACCCACATATCAAACACTACTTCTTTTGTGCTTTTAGTCTCAGCAAAGTGTTCTTTTTTAAGCCAGAATTCTACCGTTACACCGGTGTCAAAATTAGATTTAAGGTTAGACTCTCGGGTACCTTTTCCGTAGTCGCTTTCAAGCCCTGCGGTGGTGTAAATGTCTGTATCATATACGTTTGAGTATTGAAATTTACTAGAATAATCTTCCGGAACCATTGTAGTCAAGTTGGTAGTGTTTCCACCTATTCCTGGCCCACCTTTAAATGTAATGTACTCTTTTTCGTCAGGAGTTCCGTATCCTTGCATTTCATACAAGTCAGTTCCGGCGGCTACGTCTCCCCAACCAGTAACTGCTAGATTGATGTATCCGTGGGTTCGCGGGTATAAATTGTCAAAAACATATTTTTCAACATCCAATAATTCATTGTAAAATTTGTTTATTTCTGCGTCAGAACCATCATAAGGATAATATCCAGATATTCTTTCCATTGCTCCTTTATAATAATAATAAGCAGATCCGTAACGTGCAAAATTAACTGGATTGCTATAATCTAACGGAGGAACGAACGTATCTTGTTTAATCTTGAGTTGTTCAAGATTTTGCTCAGATTCTACGTCTTTAAATGCATCTTTTTGATTAGTTTCAGATAGAAGGTTTATGTTATCTTCATTCGTCTCAAAAAGGTCCTTAATACTCATATTCCGCTACTCTAAATTTAAATACATATGGTTGCTCAACCCAGGATGAAACACCGTAATCATAAAAAGCGAACTTAAATCCGTATGCATATCCTGGCTCTAATAGATTCATATCAAAATCGAAATAATTTCCTGAGATATCATGGGACAGCAGAGTGCTTAACTCACTTCCAGTTCCATAAGCGACAGCCTCGTAGCCATCTAATAACCTATAAACTCGATAAGAGGCACTGTGAACTGTCAAGTTCTCTGGATTAGCATTTGCTATAGTGTAAATAGTTGGGCTCCAGTTTTTCTTTCTTACATACAAATTAAACCTAGCCGTTTCATTGTTTCTATATTTATCTTTTAAATTTGTAATATTCATATAATAAGTGGGTTCTGTAACAACTTCAGATGCTCGCATTTCAACTGGCGTAATTGAGCCTGTAAAAAATTCAGTTCGTGTGCCGCCACTACTTGTGTGCCAAACATCAAACAATGTCTGTAAAGGGGTTGAAGAAGCAGTTATTCCTATAGAGCATGAGTAAATGCCTGTAGAAACATGTCCTCCTGTTAGTGCGGTAGTGCCATCATAAAGAACTAGTTTACTTCCCGTAGGTGTTGCTGAACCAGAATAAAGATTAACTTTTAAAAGCCCATCTGTTAATCCTGGAATATCTGTGAGACGGCCACGAACATAGTTGTACAAATATATGGTATTAAGATTATCGGCAGCAGGGGCTAAAGAGCTACTATAGTAGAAGTCTCCCCGATCATCTGTAACCCGGTCATCCCACCTAGCTTCTAATACAGGTCTCTTAAAGAAATATTGTGAACCTCTAGCAAAAAATCTTTTTGTGTAGTAAGACTCGGTTGAGCCATCAAGACGCCAAAGAACACTTCCGCTAGCGCCAGGATAATCATTTGCTGCAGTAGAAGCAGAAAAATATGCCTCTTGAGATGCCGTAAGTTGAATTCCAACCCCATTATTATCATAAGTTCCTGCAATCCATTTTTCAACTAGATCAGAGATATCAATTTTCATGTCCTCAATTCCAGTTGTAAATGTTTGACTATAACTTGGAACACCAGAAGAGGTCAAATAATCTCCTCCAACTAAATCCCAAGGAATTCCTTTAGAACAAGAAATCCAATTCGCACCAGTGTTTTGATCTACTTGATCTTTGTACCCTTCAAGATCTAATCCTATTCCCTCTTCCCACGAACGAGAAACTGGATATACCATTAGAGTATAGTTTGTCGGAATTGTTTTTGAACTTTCAGCATCAAAAAGACGCAGGTAAAAGCTAACGTTTCCACTGGCTGGTAAAGTTCCATTAGTTCGATCTGCAGATATGGAAGCAATAGGAAACTTCACGAGAATTCTAGACAACTCTTGCGAAGATGTTGTTTCGCGTCCATAAATCGAAAACACTTCCATCACATCTGCTAGTCCAGCGTTTGCGCCTGTACCGCGTGTTTCTAAGTTTGGCTGAAACGCGTTGACGATAGTAGTATCGGCATCTGCTTTATATCTTTTAATCGCCATTATCTAACTTTTCCTTGAATATCAGACGTTGGGTATTTAATCTCGAAGATAGCGTTTTTAGGGCAGATTATATAAGTTCCATCTTGTGAAGTATTGTCGTTAATATCATATGTAACTCCGGAATAATTTCCACCGGCCTTGTTTGTAATCTTAACAGTTACAACATCTAAAACTTCTTGAATATTCTTTAATGTGCTATACACATCAGTCACCATTATTTGTTGTCCAATAAAATATGGGTAAGAATAAGCTACGGCCAAACTATTGATGCATTTATTTAACAATGTAAATTTATCTACTCCATCTTTAGCGCGAATAACAAATTCTATTCCAAGATTGATAATATAAGGATCTAAAATATCTATAGTATCATTTACCATTCTATATTGGTTTAGCCAAGTTTTTAAATTATTTTTAATAGTTGAGTTACAAGGAGTTAATTTTCCAAATGCATTTTCAGATATCACATATACATTTAAATTTCTTTTAAGGGAATCAGGGTCTTTTTGAACCGAACATCTTTTTATAGTTCCAAAGTTACTAGGCATTCTATACACAAGATTTTCATAGTCAGCTTGCGTTACAGCTCTATTTTGAGTTGGAAATGTATCAATTATTCTTCTTTTCATTTCAGAATTGCTAACACGACCTGCAGAGCCCAGAATCGGTCTCTCGTTTACTACCTCTAAAGAATTTTGAACTACTGTTACCGTTGATGGCGTTAGAGAGTTTCGATCTGAGAAAAGATAAGCCGAAGATGCTACGCTATTTACTCCTCCTGCTGCGACATTAGAATTTGCCGGATTTGTAATTCGATATACGACTCTTAATGTAGTGTTTGATGGAACAACTCCAAAACTATCGTTTTTAGAAATTCTAGAGGGATCAAATGTAGTATCTGTTATATAACTTTTTCCAAATACGTTTATAGCAACTTCTTGTGGATCCGCAATTGTGTTTGTTTCTCCAGACTTTCCGCTTCCAAATTGAATGTACGTAAGTGGTCCTATATTTTCTACAGTGTACTTTCTAGATACTAAAAATGGTCTCATTATAGACGGAACATTGTCGTTCTTATAATTAGAGTTTGTCATTTCACGATATACCATATCTTGAGCTAGATATTCTACCTCATAATACTCATGTCCCTCTCTATCAGTAACAGAAATAATTTCAGCTATATTAGAATTTGATAATTTTAATCGAAGAAATTTTTGAAAATCTCCCACCTCTATGGTTTCTTGGGCAAATTTGCCAGATACAATATTTCCATACGCTTTAATAGCATAGTACGTTGGTGCACCGGAACCCTCATCAACTTGAGACACAATGATGGGATTTCCCGGCTCATTGAAATCTACATTTTCAGTTAAAACAAACGTTAGTCCTGTGGCTGAATTAAATTGTGTACCCCTCTGTAAAACTGGAATATAGTTAGAGTCCGGTCCCATGCCTGTGGGGCTAGCCGGCACATTAATATAGAGAGCGACTTCCCCATAAGTCGAAGACCTGCCTTTGGATTTATAGCCTAAAATCCTTCCGTGTCTTACAATATTGCTTGTTTGAAAAGCTGTGTCTAGAAAACATTCGTTAACATTATAATCTAAATAGAATGAAAGCTGGTCGCCAACATAGGCCACTGCATCTAACATCAAACTTCCAAAAGAGCCTTCACTAAAATCTTGAAACGTGTCGGGGTAAAATCTCTCGGCAATTTGTAACAAATCATTTTTAATAGAGGCATAATCTCTACTGGTGTAATCAATAGGGACAATTTTTTCTTGGTCGTTTGGCATTATAATGTGTCCTTAGTTTAAATAGTTAAATCCAACAAATCTGCTACTCCTATTGATGGGATGGAATAACTAATCTTCATTTCCATTCTATTCAAATCGGGTTCACTAGATGTAAAATCAATATTATTAACTTTAATATATGGCATATATAGCTCAACTTGTTCATTTATTTTTGCAATTATCTTGCTTTGTGTGGATTCTCCATAAAGACTAAACAAGTATGTTTTTAGGCCCACTCCATATGAAGGTATCATAACTCTTTCGCCAGGTGCCGTTAATAACAGCATTTTAAAATTTTGTCTAGTTAGACTTTTAAAAGTTTTTATTTGTGCAAATCCATCTATACTACTATAGGTTAAGGGTAACTTGGTTGATAACGAGGCCATATAAAACTCCTTTAATTTATATAATTATGTGTCAGATTCTTCTTTAGTGCACAAAACACCATTAGCATTATAAGGATTAGGTCGTAATTTTCGACGTTTGTACCAGGGAACCACTTCAAATCCGGGCGCCGGAGCAAAAACTTTTCGTAAATTTTGTATTTTTACAGCGCCGGGCTTGCTGGTTTTTGATACTAATGGATCTCCTGGCTTAAAGTCGCGGGACTCATAATAGGACATAAACAACTTTCTTATTCGTCTTCTTACGTTTACCAAAGTTTCTTTATCCCATTTATCCCAATGTAAGCTCCCCCAGTTCCAAAAAGCGTATCCTTTTTCTTTGCGATCTTCTCGCGAGGCCCAACCTTCGCTACCGTAAATAGTTGTTGTTTCTATTGACTCGCCGGTTTGTGGATCAATTTCGGTTGTTGTTTGTGCTTTGGCGCCTGGTTTATCGTTTAGGTTATCACTTTCATAAGCGCCCGAAGGAACTGTTACTTCTCCAATAGATGACAAAAATGACATATCGCAATAAATAGCCATAAAAGAAGTAATTTTATTAATTGGAAAAATGAACTGAGTAATTGTTTTAAACATAGGATCATCACACAGCTTATTAATCAAACATAGCAATAATTTACTATTCCCTTCTAAAGCTTGCATTTGTTGGCATTTAACATCTAGAGCATCGATCTCTACTTGAGCTATAGTTTTTTTAGTGTTGTCTGGGAACAGCAATGACATTCTTAAGCCATAACGAACTCCTAATTGTCCTGTTAAAAATTCTTCATTTGTTGCGCTCGATCTAAATAATTCTAGGGTGCCAGGAAAATGATCTGATATATTATCGCTTGGCTCACCGGTGGCGCGCACCATTTCTACTCCCTCGCTGGGGCTCATTACAGTTTCGTTTACTTTGATAAATTTTTCTATTACAAATGGTCGCGAGGAAATTTGAGTTACATCTGGCGTATGTGGGTAGCTATAGACATCTCCGATGGGTACCGAAATTTTATTTACAAAAGGATTTAAAACATCGTGTTCTTCTTGCATGTGTTCTTCTCCAGTCATATAAATTTTATTTCCATCATCATCTATATGAATATGATAGTATCCTACATACACATCTCCTAAATTAAGTCCTGAGTTGGGGTTTCTAACTTCTGCTACTGACAGTTCGCCGCCTGTTGTATATAAATACTCATTTTCGTCAGTGATCCCAATTTGTGAAGTTTCTTCAACTATTTCTTTATCTAAGTCTAGATTTTCACCACCTTGAACAAATTTATTAAGAAAGTAATAGTCTAAACGATTATAAGTCGGCTCTATTCCTAAAGTTTTAATATTATTTAAAAACTTATCTCCCATGTAATTTAATTGTTCTACGACTAAATCTTTAAAAACTAATTTTGCTTGTTCTTCAGTTCTTTTTACTGCTTCAAAAACTTTTTCTTCTTTAAACAGTCTTAGTCCTTTGGTTTTGTTAAATTTACGAGTCCATGGCTCGTCTCCTATCTCTATTGCGTCTTTTAAAGATCTTTCAGTATAGAAAGGATACAACTGCTGTGCGCTGTTCAGCGCATCACATGCTTCAATTGCTTCCGCACTAGGGTTTATTAAGTCTCCATCATCGGCCCGGCGAGCAAACGTTTGTACTGCTTGCTCTAAAAAAGCATACCAAAATTCATTTTGTTTAAAAAGGGCAGAAGAATCTTTTAATCCTTCCTCTATTACTTCTATAATGTAACCAGCATATAAGGCTCCAAAATTTGTTTTAAAATCAGGCTTAAAAGTTAAAAAGGCGGGTAGTGCTTTCATAATATGCGTGCTAATAAATATCCTTAAGGTGGCTGTGATTAGTCCGTCAATTCCTGCTTTCGAATATCTTTCTAAAATACGATTGTATGGTACTTCTAAGACACACTCAGGATCCGACGCCAGTCTTTCATCTTCCGGTACGTTTTTATAAACTTCTTGAATTCTTTCTTCTATATCATCAAAATCAACAAAATCTGCCTCTCGGGGCTTGCAAGGTCCGATATCCGGAAACATTGCTTTAATCATCGCCAACCAGCCTGTATCTTGTATCGGATGAATATAAAATGGCGGACTAAGATAGCTACCTCCATAATCATCTGGACTTAGATAAATCACTCTGGCGTCTTCACCATTAATATATTGGTCATAGCTAACTCCTAAAATACGATCCGAGTTTTTAAGTTTTCGAAATCCTCCGTTTTCTTCATCTTCAACCATGGCATCATAGTAGGGTGTTCCTGCGGGGGATGTGGTTTGTCCCTCGGTAACGACATATTCAAAATCTTCTTCGCTTAAATCATCAAAGCCAGCGCCAAATAAAAACGGATCTTCTCTCGATAGCATGTCGTTGCGTAAGGTATCCATGGCGTAGCTCATAAAATTGTTATATACGCCTTTAAGTGATGTGATTTGATCGCTGTTTAATTGCTCAACGTTCATTTTGTCCATCAAGTCCATCAAGAACAATACTTGAGAGGGAGTTGTTGTGGCCTTAGCAAGCGACTCTTGATACCTTTCAAAACTCGTGCTACCCCATACAGTGTCTGTTAAATGCCAAGGCTCTTGTACTAAAAATTCATATCGTAGCTCAGATTGAATTTCTTGATCATTAGTTGCGTCTGTTGTGGATTCTAGTTTTCTCCAAGTTCTCCATTTGTCATCTGGTTGGGCAAGATTAAGTAGCTCATATATCGATACACGTGCGTTATTTCCCGGACGGTTTGCGTAACCCGAAGAGGCGCCTTGATTTTGAACTTGATGTAAATCACTAGTAAATAAATTAAATTCATACCCAGTTTTCCACGCATACCCTGCTGTTGGCTGTTGACCCGCATTATTATCATGAAAAGTGAGACTAGCATCGGGAGAAGCTTTTCTACCTTCAATCCGAGTAATAACAGCACCATCCTCCCCATCAACTTTTACCGTATAGTCGGTTGTATATGTGACATTGTAGTCAGGAATATCTAACTTAAGTAAATTAACATTTTGAGGCGCATACCAAGTATCCATTCCTGCATCTTTAAATGATTGATATGAAGTTTGGAGTGGCTGCCAATCGTTTGTATATGAAAAGCTTAAAGAAGCATTGGATAGTTCTGTTCTAAGCCACTCCGCAACATAGTAGGGCAATCCTCCCATTTGAATATTTGTAGGCGGAGGATTCATAAAATAAGCAAAAAGATCTCCAGCTGGGGGGCTTGACACTTCAGTGAAAAAATCTACATAACCACCAAAAGGAAAATTTTCTTTTCTTACATGTACGGAATATGGATATCCGTTTGTATCCGACAGAACTAAGTTAAAAAATCCCCAGTCACTTTCAAACGGTCCAGTACCCAACATATCTGTCGCGTAATCAATTTTTAAAGTATCTAAGTCTCCTCCAAGGGCCGAGCCAGCAACCGCTGCAGCTTCATCAGTCATAAAAGGCACGATTCCATTATCACATCCGGGATCGGATACTACCGGTGGCATATCCATTCCAGAAGTAGGATTTTGAGCTATATTTGCGGCATCTGCAAGTTCATCAGCCTTATCTTCTAATTGCGAATCACACATCTTCTGTATTTGTCTTTCAGTTGCACGATGCTGCAGCATGTTTTGACGGTAATTACAAAATTCTTGTATTTTATCAGGGGAAAGGCACAAGTTTGGATTAGCCGGCAATTGATCCCCAGGGGGCAGCCTTTCAAGAAAGTCTCTCATATCTGCTTTAGCAGAAGGAGGAAGAACGTTGCCCATATCTTTAAAAAAGTTTTTAACAGAATTTTTGTCATTTAAACCAGTTTGAAATTTTGGATATTCTTTTAAAACTTCTTCTGTTGAGTCTAGAAATTCATCAGAAGGTTCTCCTAAGAAAGCTTCTACCATTTCTTTTCTTGTTACTGCTGAAGATAAATCTTCTGCAAAATTTATAATCTCTGCTTCGTTCGACATCGAAGTGGAGGTTCCAGTTCCCAAGTTAGAGACTAAATCAGTAATAGCTCTTGATACATCGTTTGCATCGCTATCTGGACCACATAAATGTTCTTTTACTACATTGGCGAATGTATCTCGACTGTTTAATCCTTGTCCATCAATTAAAATTGGAAGGCCCATTTCAACAGCTTTGCAGGCTGCATTTCCTAGCATAGTGCACATTTTAACCATTAATTTTTGTAACATTTCTACAATTGCTGTTTGGAGTGCGATTGATACACCATCCCATGTAACACTCCATATATCTCTTGCTTTTGGAATCCAGCCGTAAGGATTTTGTATAACAGGAAAATAAATGTCGCCAGGATTTCTACAAAATGGAATCTGTATGTCTTTAATCCAATCAGTAAATGTGGGATCTAAAACTGGGGGTCTAGGACAATCACCAAGAGCTAAAATTCTTTTCATTATTTGACCACCGGGCATTTTTTCTAATCTATTTAAAAGACTAAATGGATCCGCGAAATAATGATCAAGCAAAGCTTGAACATAAGCTTCAAATACATAATTGTTATTTAATGTTGAACCTCTTCCAGTTAAAGTTTCTGCTAAAGTTTTTCTCTGTCCACTATATAGCTGCAGCTGTGATGGAGTCATATATCTAGTGTCGCCAGGATCCTCTCTTTCGCCACTACCTTCAGGGGCTACATTATCAAAATCTGGTGTTGTGTCGACAAGCTCTTGTGTCGGCTCGTTTCCTAAACGCCAAAAAGGTTTCATATTAGATAAGTTAATAGGAATCAAAGGGGTTCCTTCTGTGTTTAAATTAGACGCTGTGTCTGACACTGACTGCATCCTGCCTCCATTTTTGAAGACATCACCACTGGCTATCTTTCGTTTTGCCAAATCATGTAAGCGAGCCTGATCTGACGGGGGCAATCCTAAAAATAAGCTATCAAAATTTTCCCACGACATGCCTCGCAATGTAGCTTCTAAAATTTTACTCATGGCCTCTTCTAAAGGCAATTGCTTCATTATACAGTTGGTCATTTCTAAAGCTAAAGCAGTAAAGCCACACAACTTTAGATCACTAAAAACATTAGCGTAAAATTCTTGTAAATTTGGCGGAGGACCACCTTGAGAAAGACTACCTAACATTACTGTACAAAAGTCTCTTTGCTCAATAAGCTCTGCAAAAGCTTGCTCTTCTGCAAAGGCGAAGAAATTTTTATTTTTCTCTCCTTGAGGCGCTTGTGGGTCAAAAACAATTCCAATGTTGGTCCTTTCTTCGGTTTCTTCTCCTAAAGATTTTTTACATATATTTTTATGAAATTGATAAGCAATAGCATCAACCATACCAAAAGCATCATCTAATAGATCTTGACCCAGCTGTTTTCCTTGATCGCTTAAAATTTTTCCTACACAACTTAGTGCTTTGTCGCCATCAGATGCCTCAGCATCAGCATGTCCAAAATTAACTTTTTCTACTATTGCCGGATATGTATAGGTTTTCATAAACTCTATCCACGGGCTTGGTGTTCTTGCAGTAAGGTCAGATGACATTTTGGACAATTTAGATAAATAACCCATTATAGTAGAATTTTTATAAGGATCTTTTTGTAAAAGATATTTTAACTGCGCTATATCGTAACTTTTTGGTTTAAGTCCGCAAGTTTCTGTCCATACCCGCAAGCTTAATAGCTGATAGCTGTTATTAAAATTAAATTCTAATTTGCTAACTCTATCATTACTCCAGCTCCAAGTGCCGCCAATATTGCCCGTAATATTCATACCTTTTTTATTAAGCCACGCGTCTAGTTCGTTGAGAACTGATAGCATCAATGACTGTCCTATCCCCCAGTGTCCGTAGCCTTCGAAGCTAAAAACTTTTTGGGTGCTATCAAAAACAAGATTACCTTTATCAATTGCTCTATATACTTTGTAATATCCGTTGTACAAGTACAAGCCTTGAGAAACTATTCTAATATTATCTACTAAATCTTGAGCTAGAATCGTAGTGGTATAGGCTACTTGCAAGCTTTCTTTGCTGGCAGTTTTTATATTGCCGGCCTTAGCTATATTATCAGAAGTATCTTCTTCGGAAGTTAATATTTCTTCAGATTCTTCAGCATCGGGAAGTGTATTAAAAACCTCGTACGGAACCGAATATAATAATTTAACTTTAGAAAATGGACGGACATCTAAATCATATTTAGTAAATTCTATCGCTTCTCTAACAAGAGATCTAGTTTCAGTTGAGTCTTTTTTGTTGAAGCCAAAAAACAAAGACGACATAGCTTCCTCTATGTAAGAAAGAAAGATCCCTGCGACATACTCGTCTTCTGCAAGTGGTGTAGTGTGGCTTACGTTTGGTGGATATAGAACAGTTTCCTTAGTGGTTATTGTAGTTTGGTACATACAAATTTTGCCATTTAACCACGGATCATCAGCAGCTTGAGTGCGCCAACTAGGCACAGGAGCGTTCGGGCTTGGAGTGCAAGAAGGACACTTCTTAGCTGCGGGAGTATCTATGATGTCATCGCAATGATCCGCAAGAAGGTTGCCATCCGTATCTTGATATTTTAAAAATTTAGATTCGGCCATGTTGTACTCTATAATTAGGTGGTAAAAACATTTGTACTCGCTACTCTTTTATGTCCTGTTGGTTCTATGTAATCAAGCTTAAAAACTTTCATATTTGCACGAGTCTGATGAAGACTTCCATCGACAGAAGATAACATTCTTGCAATAACAGTGGGCGTAAGGGGTGTCGCCGGAGTTGGCAACCCAAAACCAGGCGCGGGCGCGCCAAGAAGTACCCTATCTTGGCAATATATTAAAACCAAAGTTGAAAGTGCTCCTATTACATTTTCTAATAATCCACTTAGTTCATCAATGGCATCTTGCGTATTAAGCCCTTTGGCTACGCCCTGCAGGGCCGGCACAGTTTTTCCCGGAAGACGAACTCCTGCCGGTGAAAGACCTAGCGCAAAGTTATAATTACCATCATAATTTCCAGCAATTAACTCAATTGTAGGCGCCAAAGGAAGCGTGTCGCCTTTGGAGGAAACCTCGTGTTGACTACGAGAGCCACCTGTAACAATCTTTACTCCTTGCCTTCCAATAATTCTTACTCCATCAGCTTTTACTGCAATGGCTGAACGACCTTTTATGTCTCCAATTCTGCTACCAAAAGCACCCCCATGTTCGTTTCTGGCCAATCCAAAATCTTCATCTACATTTGACATCTGACTTATATATATTCTTGCGGCGTCGTCAACAAAACTATTATTTACTATATCTCCATCCTGTGGTCCCTCGCCAGTCGCTATACGACCTGCGTATCTTCCTACTACGATATCAATGCAACTAGAATATTGAGCACCCTTAGAGCCGTAGCCACTTAGAAGATCTGAAGGTCTATCTGTTCCAAATACTATATTAGCGCGACCATCACCAACACGAGGATTTTTAATTATTTTTTCATTAGGGGCAGCATTAAAAGATATCTCTGGCTCTTGCGGGGTAGTATGAGCTAGTCCAGAATCTTGAGGAATATAGTTATAATTTTCTACTTCTTCTGCGCGGCGACGAGCAGTTGGTATACGTCGGCGGCGCGCCTCTGAAAAACCTGAATCATTCCAAATATATCTTGTCATTATTAATTATTTCTCTTTACAACAGAACTTGTGTGGATTCTTCCGGGGGCGCCACTAAGTGTAGATGTCCATCATGATAATAGCAATCTCGAATTCCGGGAATCATGTTGATTTCTGGCTCCGCTTCTCCATTATATATGACATCTAGAAGAAAATCTCTATTGGCAGAGGTGCCCATACTTCCGCCAGAGACTGAAATATCAAAACCAGTTCCAGCCATGTGACCTTTTGTTGGTGGATTGTTTCCATAATATTCATTAAGCACAGCTAAAGATTCTGCGCTACCGCCTTCTGCGTAATCACATTTAAGCCACTCTGTTATCCAGTTTCTGCCTCCATATAATAGCCATATGTGATAACATTGCATTGGCATGTTGATCTTGCCGGAGGACGGGTAACGAATCCACATATCTCGAAAATGCGGGTCGGCCGCGGCTCCAGTGTTGGCTGCATCGCCAGGGGCGCGGCGCCATGAGGCGGGAACTCCGTGAGGCCAAGTATAATTGGCCCAATTTATTAATTCTTTACAATTTGTTAACGTGTTGCTTGTTTTGCCACGGCAAACATCGTCGAGCCAATCAGTGCCATTTTTTTTTGGAGGGGTTTGTAAATTAGGAGTTACTCCCTCGTTTAAATTCTCAACTGCCGATGAATAATTTTGCAGACATTTGCCCAATTGCCAATTCTTGTCAACGTTAGCATTCGTCATGCCTTCTCTAGAAGACCAGTCTCCAATCGCTTGGTACCCCCAGGAACCGGAATGATCTCCACCACCCCAAAGAGCGTTCCAAGCTCCAAAATTTCTGTTACGCAAGGTCATCATAGCGGAATCTTGAGAAGCTATGCTGCGATATCCAGAAGTTATTGTAACTTTCCACGGAGTTCCAGAAGTATAGGATATACCAGTTCTTTCCGTGGCGCCGCCAGTACAGCCACGCAAATTTTGTCCATATTTAGCATTGTAGTGGGGCACAGTGGATACTGTTGATTCAGATAGATGTCGATTTACTGCCGCCATTACAGCATTGAGCCATGCAATTGCCCCTGGAAGAGCTTTGTGGCGGCCGGGATTTAAAATATATGGTCCGCTAATTCTCTGCAATCTACTTTCTATTGAAACAGAGTCTGTAGGTACTATTTCTCTAATTTCTCCAGTGGTTGATCTTTCCTCCCTTGGGTTAAATCCTCTGAATGCAGCCGATAAAGAAGCACAATTTGTAGTAGTAGATGCTGAAGAAATAACCGCACTGTTGACGATCCCTTTAAAAGTTCCATACTGAAGATTGAACTTAACATCGCCAGCCTCTAACTCAACCTCTACTAAGTCTCCTATTGATGGTTTTGCCCCTGTATATCCCACTTCAGATATAAATGTTGTATGCATACTTATTAAGTCTAAGGTTGTCTGTGTGTTGACAGACGTGTCTAATCGACACGGATCGGGAAGATAGTGGTGCGGAGAGGGAAGATCTCCGCCAACAATTCTACCTTTAAATTGAAATCTAGAAACAACTGTTGCGCCATCATCATGACTTCTTCCATAAAAATCATCAATTTGGGTACTGCTCATAGGCACTGGTTCTGCCAATACAATAGCTTGAAATGTCGTTTGGCTTCCATAAACATCCATACTAATAGCATCACGAGTAGATGCATTATTAGCTTCAGTGGCCATGTCAGGAGTTGTAAGTTCGCTAGGGTCAATATACCTTCGATTACGTCTTCCCATTAATTATCTCCTTTTTGTATTAAATCAAATAAGCTCTCTTTATCGCTTTCGGTTAACTCTAAACTTTCAGGATTAGATTTTTGCTTTAACGATATAATCTTAACTAACTGCTCGTTGGAGCGCTGCATTGTTTCAATGTGTTTTGCTGCAACGGGGCTTAAACTTCTATTGTGTTCAGCATCCAAAGCAATTTGATTGGCGATCTCATTTAAGAATTCTTTAGCAATCTTTCTATCATTTCGAATATTATCGAGCGCTTCAGTGATTAGTAAATCTAGACTTTTGTTACTCACAGTAAACCATTCTCCCAGTCATTTTTAAAAGTAGAATACCTTTTTCTAAATTTTTTTAAAGAGTTTACTATCTGCTTAGTATTTAAGCCAGTTATTTCTCTAAGGTATAAATAAATAGCCTTTTTGTTAAAAATGTCAATATCTTCTTTTGACTCAAAAAGAATGTTAATTGCCTTATAAACTTTAAGATCGTTGTCTTTCATTTGACTTTCATCCCACGAACGTATTTCCTCATAAAACATTTTCCAGAATTCATCTTCTTCTCGTTCAGTAATATATGATTCAGTTGTAGAAAGGAATTCTTCTTCATGAGATTTTGATATATTATCAAGCTCAACTTCACGTAAGTTTTTCTTTTGTTGTTTTTTAACCTTGTGTATAAACCAGTTTTTAGTAATCACCGAAAAATAAGAAAAAGCTTTAGACCCTTTTGACGGATCATATTTTTCTAAAATTGTCATTAGCCAAATTTTACACTCTTCTCGCAAAGAGTCACAATTTGGAAGATTGGTAAATTTATAAGTAAAAACTATTTTATCAACCATTTCATTAAATGCAGGTCCAATATATTCTACATACAATTGAGTACGCTCTCGCATACAATTAGACTTAGTATATTGAATTATTGCGTCTTCATGAACTTGCGTAAAGTAATAATTCTTTTTAGCTTTGCTTCTGCGCTTCTTCGCTGGCTTCTTCGTCGTCATCGTTTTCTTCTTCTACGTTGCTATCTTCCTGTGTCTGCTCTGTAAGCGAATAGATATATTCAAAAGTATCCATTTGCTCATTAAACGAGACTGCGTGCTCTAATAGGTGTTGTAACGTAGGATCTCCATAAAACGTCTCTAGTTCATATACTACTTTTAAATGTGCAGTAAAACTATTGACCATTTGTTGAAAATCCCCCAACTCTTCAGAAACCGACAACAATCTTACTATTGCGGCCCTGGCATAGACAAAAACACCTACATTAAACAACACAGACAAGGTTAAGACAGCGGACAAAATTATTTCAAGACGGCTCATAGGTCTCCTTTTTTGCTTCTTCTTGTTGTTGCTTTAGTATCTCTTTGTTCGCTTCAATATATTCTTGTGTAAGAGCACCAATTGGTTCATCTTCATCTGCTTCAGTTTTTATAATAATAGCAGAAGATAGCAGCTTTTGCATCTGTCCTTTGGCGCTACACAAGGTACACGTATCTATTTTTTCACTTATAAGGTGAAATATCATTTGTTCTTTTTTACAAGCATTACATTGATAGCGATATCGTGGCATTATTCCACGATGTTCTTTAGTTGCTCTTCATTTACTTCTGTATTGTCGAGCCTAACCGTAGGTGGATTTTTAACCACAAGTCCTTCCTTGTCGTTTTCCAACTTAAATCCTTTAAGCACTGGGACGATATCAGTCTGATGCATAAGTGATTCCTGAAGCGCCATCATAATTGCGCCCAGGGCTTGGTTAGATAATTGCATTTCCATTATAATTTCTCCTATTGTTTTTCTACTTGGGTCTTTACCCAGTCATAAGTAATTTCCATTCCTTCTTGCAAAGGCTGTGATACAACCCATCCGACTTTTTCTTCATATAAAGTATTGTCAGAATTGCGACCATTTACGCCAACAGGGCATCGGTGCCCATACTTTGCTTCGAATTCTTCGCCCTGAATGTTATAAATTGACAAATCTTTTCCAGAAATATCAATAACCATTTGGGCAAAATCATTCATTGAAATCATTTCTTCGGAACCAATATTAACTGGTCCAACAAAATCTGAATGCATTAGACGGTAAGTTGCTTCTACGCATTCATCTACATACAAAAATGATCTTGTTTGGGTTCCTGGTCCCCAAATTTCTACCGAGGATCCATCTTCTGCTTCGGCAACTTTTCTACAGAAAGCCGCAGGGGCCTTTTCGCGACCCCCAGTCCAAGTCCCACAAGGTCCAAAAATGTTGTGATATCGAGCGACTCTAACTTCTAGTCCCTTATTCCGCATAAATGCAAGGAACACGCGCTCAGAAAAAAGCTTCTCCCAGCCGTACTCTGAGTCAGGGTCTGCTGGATATGCAGAGTCCTCAACGCAGTTTGGATTGTCGGGATCTAGTTGGTTGTGTTCTGGGTACATGCATGCAGAGGACGAGTAAAATACTCTCTTGACATTTTTCTTTACAGCTTCATGCACTACATTAAGGTTAACCAATGCAGAATTGTGCATAATATCTGCGTCGTTCTCGCCTGTAAACACAAATCCTGCGCCACCCATATCAGCGGCCAATTGATAGATTTCATCCATCTCTTCATCAATTACAGCAGCGACAACATTTGGATCTCGTAAGTCTCCAAGTACAAAATCATCTGCAAACTCATGCACGGGATGAAATTCGTTCTTCTTTAGGTCAACTCCGCGCACCCAATATCCTTTGGCTTTTAAAAATTTAACGAGGTGTCCGCCAATAAAACCACCTGCTCCGCATACTAATGCCTTCTTCATTTTAACTCCTTAAATAGTATATCCCAACAATCTTAATTCAGATGCATACGTCTCATTAAGTTTGTCAATGTGTTTAGGATTAATCCAATCTTTCCAATTCTTTTTTTTTCCGACATATACATGTCTACCGTGCAAACCGCTGTGGTGATCGCCTTGGGAAAACTCTGTAAATGTTAATTGTAATTTAATTGCTGCTTCTTTGCCAAAGTTATTGTTCATATAACTTCTTTGCTCGTGAGTTATTTCTACTAAATATATATCTTCAATAATATCATAAATATAATCTAAATTATCGTTAAATTTTTCATATTGCAGACAAAAAACATTCTTTTCTCCATAAAGCTCTTTATAAAGCTTAAGATATTGACTTTGGCTCATCTCGCGGCCGAGGTGCTCTAAAAGCCAATCAAAATGTTGTGCCGGCATATATTGATACATATTATCATTATCTGGCCATGGAATCCAATAATCTGGCGCTGGTGGAAAATTGTCAACAGCCACTCTCCATCTTGACACGAGAACATCTCTAGGGTCGCGATAAGTTAGAAATACTTGTGGAGGAGCAGCAGCATTATTATTGGTTCTAAAATCAACGGGCTCGTGAGTTTTCCATGCTGTGTGGAAGAGGTGGGACAAAATTCTCCAGGCGAGAGTGGTGCCAGTTCGAGGGGAACCTGAAAGCACTACTTCTTTGTTGATGAGCGCGTCTGGTTTAATGATCGCATGCGCAATATCGTTATATAGAAGAGTTTCGTACCCGTCAATTGTTTTCTTTTCAATCACGTCTTGTTTCCATATGTTCTTGCCACAATAGGGGATAATCAGTACATATGCCTGCTATGTGTTGTGGAATGCTCCTTGGAGAACCTAGTTCTACTACAAATGCATTTTCTATAAAAATGTTAGGGTAGCACCAGATGTCTCCGCTGCTTGTTAATGTCATTTTATCTTTTTCGTGCCAAAACCAATTTAGTTTACTGTTTTTAAACTTGACAATGCTTTCAAAATTTTTACAATGAATCCACATTTTATCATTAAAAAATAATTCATCAACTTTATGTTGAGGTGCATCATGTCCTAAAAAATAATCATTATTTATTACCCACACATCTACTTCAACATCTAGATCCATATTGATTGCTTTTTGTATTTGTGAAGGCACATTCTCTATTTTTTCATCTGGGCCATGTAACAAGCCACGATGTGCTATAATTTTAAAAGTCATATCCGAATTCTTTTATATCGAGTCTATAGAAGTCTGCCACAGCATAGGCCATTTTTTCATTATAATATTGTCTATAATATCTAGAATCTCGACCATGACCCATTGTTTCGTTAATCATTCTTAATGAACCTCTTTCTTTGTTAAGAGCCGTGCAGATGTCTGTGTAAGCTTGTTCTAAGTTTTCAAATCTTCCCACATAATCAGTTTTCATTTCGCCGGCGTAAGATAAAAAATAAACTTGAGGTTTAAAAAATAAATTCTGACTCCACAAAGAATCTTTTAAGTTTAAACACAAATTTTCAAAATTTCCAAACTCGCTAACTAATAGTCGGTTTTCACAACGATGATGTCCCGAATATTGATGATTGCGCTTACGTGTAAAATCTCGCCACAGAGAAGTTAATCTATCCCATGGATTTCTTACAATAGAGAATTTATAATAATCGATATGTTTTAAATAATCATGAGAAATAAAATGCTCTAAATTGTCATGATAAAGCGCTGGCTCCTCTGAAATCTGAAATCCTAAAGCGTTTGTTAGTGCTTGTGAGGCTGTTTTAGGGATTGGGATGTGTATAAATTTTTCTTCATGGTTAATCATTATTCTTTCTCCGATAAAACTCTTCTTGTGTTATTTGACGAGGGTAATTCCATTTGGCTCCCCATAAATATTTTTCATAATTTTCAATTGTCAATAACTCTACATTGTAAAGTTCTTGCCAAAAATCTTCTATATTAATACAACCAAATATTTTCATGTCTCGATATGACAAAGTTTTTAAAACAAGAGGCGCCCACGATGGAGGCGGCACTAAATTACTAAGGTGGTTTCTAGGTAGCTCGTGGTCTTCTAACCAGTTGTTTGCATAGTTTTGAAGCCCTCCATGATTGCAGTCCCAACGTTGCCAGCTTTTAAGCAATACATCAAGAGGTCCGTATAGAAATAAATCACCAATAAACATACTCTTTAAAGATGTCATTTCAGTTACAACCATTTTTGTACCCTCTTCCGTTAAGATTTTGTGCATTTTATCGCAAATATTAGGAACAAGACTCGGGCAGTCTGCGCGTGATTTAAACGCATGGGTAAAGCCTTGTTGCCGGGCATGTAAGTACCCTAAATATACAAAATAGGGATGACCAGAACCAAACTGTTCTTCTCGGATTACGTGCTCCCAGTGGACAAAATCTACTTTCTCTATTGTTTTACGATGAAGTGGCAATCCGTGTCCTGTTAATATGATATAAGCCTCTGGATTTAAACGTCTAAAAGTGTCTACTGTTTTTTCTACTATATCCAGCTTTTGTTCTTGTCCGTTTCTTATCAACACATGAGTTAAAACTATACAGTTATTTTTCATATTTTTTTTATTATCCTATAGTCTTTTTCATTCGAGTCATGTGGCGGCCACCATCAAAGCTACTCTTTTTCCAAATCTTAATCATACTATCTAATTGAGCTTCGGAAACGTATTTTTCAGGAATAGCAAAGAAATTACAGCAATTGTGCCGAATGGCATACTCTGCCGTATATTCATCAATCACTAAGGCAGATCTAACGCCATCTAAGTGATTAGCTAGAATATTAACGCCCTGTCCTGTGCGACAGAATCCCATGGCAAAATCAGAAGTTTTTTGATTCATTGCTGCAACGGCAGCACTTACATATTCATTGTAATCACAATCTTTTTTAACATATGTGCCGAAATCTATATAAGGAACATTGTTTTTTTCTAAAAGACTCTTCGCAACTTCTTTCATGCGAAAGCCTGAGTGATCACAGCACAAAGCAATTGGCTTATCGCCAAATCGGGCCGTAACATGGTTTACAAAAAACTCTAACTCAGGAGGTGTTCCAAGCACATGCATTTTTTCTACTTGTTCAATTCCCACCTGCATGTCATCAGCTATCATAAGGTTATACATTGGGCAGATATAAAACTCCCCTTTTGTTCTGATGTTGCGCGAAATCATTTCCTCTGCATATTGGACAAACATTCTTCCAGTTTTATAATAATAAACCCCTACCGCAGCATTTTGACTTATAACATCTTTCTCAGCGGTTCTAATAGCTAAATTATTTTCATCTAACTCGACATAACTGTGTGCTGGGCTATTAGCTTTAAAGGTCAGAATAAACCCATCTAAATCAGAAGGTATTGTAGCTGGATTAAACTGATTTTCAAAATACACATCTGGGGTATAAATTATAAGAGGCAGATCATTGTTGATGTGCTTTTTAGCTAATAAACAGGTTGACACAGAGCCGTCAGTTACTCTGTCAATGACAACAATTTTGATGTCATCGCCAAATTTGTTTCTTAAAATATCATCTATAGAGAAATTATTAATGTGTTCTAGCCTCACAGCAAAAATAATATTACACTCTGTTGTGTCAATCGACTCCATAGACCAATCTATAATATGCTTATCCTTAGACATGATTAGCGGTTTGGGCATTGTGTACCCTTTATCTAAAAATCTTTGCGCTCTACCAGCTATCGGCAGAAGTAAATTATACTTTTTGTTCATTTTTTGTCCTATTAATTAATAAATTTGTGGTTTCTACCATTGCGTTTTTTGTGCTATCAATTAAACCGCGAGAATAGTAATTATTTATAGCAAAAGCAGCATATATATCACCAGCCCCATTAACGTTTAAATTTTTTAAAGGTTTTTGAGATTCTTTGTGAATTATTTTTCCTTTCTCAATGATTTCAAATCCGGCCGCATCATGCAACACTAACGGCGTTTTTAAAGTTATATTATTGTATAAAGCTTTTCTTTCTCTAGAGTCAAAGATAATTTTAGCAGATTGCATTACATGCGTGTACATTTCTCTTGATAATTCGGTACAAAAATCTATGCTATAGGGTATTTTAATTTTAGATAACTCACTATAACACTCAATGTCGTCGACATAACATACATGCAACCATGCTCCTTGATTAATCGCATTGATAGATTGTTCAGACATTATAGAAGGAGATTGATTAAGAACATAAGAAGTTCTTGTGCTAGTTGTACGGTCACTAACAATATAAGCTTTCTTTTCTCCCGTTGTAATAGGGTTCAATTTCCAATTGTTAAATTTTACTTCAAAAAAATTGGCTACTCCGCCTTGTTTTTGAACAATATTAGAACAAGAATTAGTTTCCCCTTCTTTATTTGACTCAACAAACATAATTGTATCCGAATAGTCTTTTCCAAACAAAAATAAATCGTTCATTTAAAATTTTTCTTTTTTGTCTAAGGCTTCAATCTCTGCCATTGTGCAATCTTTTATCTGTTTTCTTTCTAATAAAATATCAACTAACTTGGCAATAACATTATTACCGCCATTGCGAGGAATTATATTCTGTATTGGGCAAAAATGTTTTATAATGTCGGGAGAGTCTTGGGGACAAAAAGCGTGTCCAACTAATTTCATGATAGATAAATCAAATAAGTCATCACCAATATACAACATTTCACTTTTGTTTACTTTATAAATTCTTTCAAAATCTACAACAAAATCTGCCTTATCTTTGCCTCTAGCAGAGTAAAAATCTATATTTCTATTTTCGGCCATAGCTTTATTAACACGCTCATCACCAGAAAGAAAACATACTTGTACACCGGCGCCGCGAAGTCTTTTAATTGCTGTAAAATCTTTATCGCAATATGTTTTTGCAAATGGAATACCATCTAGTCCGTAATATTTACGACCATCGGTCATAATTCCATCAATATCTAAAATAGCAAGCTTAACACTCACTTTTCCTCCAAATTAAATATAGTTTGTTTTTTTGTTTCATAATCTTCCCAATAAGTTGTCTGTAAATGTGTTGCATACTGTAACATTTGAAACCTTAGAGACGTTCTGATAGGTTTTAGATTGTGTCTTAAAAATTGTTTAGCCAGGGTAATTTCTCCCCCTTCGTATTGCATTCCCGAGCTTTCTATATAGCAATTAGAATACTTGTCCATTGCACAACTGGCACCAAAAGCAAACTGATCTTCTACGTAAGGATATCCACCTTCCGTTATCCAATTCATTCTACAGGCGTTGTTTCCTTTGTGGTACAAATTAGTTCCCACATAAATGTTATTTTTATCACTACAGACATCTTTTAATTCACTATTGTTTATTTTTTGTTGCATTAAAAAATCCATGCGAGAGCGAATAACAACATCATATACAAAATTGTTTTTTTGCTCAAACTCTTTTTTAAGAAGATTGGAGCGATATATTGAATAATACATAATAGCGGTTGTACGTGGGTGTATATCGTTTTGATATTGTTTACGAAAGTTCCAATCAGAATTAAAATCTTCTAATAATAAAGTAATGTTGGAATTTGGAAATATATTAGCAAACATTTTACTCTTATTATCAGAATCATCCATAATAGAAGAAGAAAATCTAGTGTTGTGAGACTCTTTATTCTCATCCCATGTATGAATAAAAATATCGCAATCTAAATCCTTACATAAATATTCATTGTAAGAAAAGCCAGAATTTTGAAAATCTCTTATTAATCCCGAGAGACAAAGGGCTACTTTCATTTACTCATCCTCTCCCGCATAACGATCTCCGCCATTATAATATCCATCCCACCAATATTCGCAATTAAATTTTTGCCACCACATCTTAATTCGAGGTAGTGGCCTAAAAATACTGTTTCGATGCTTTAAATAAAAATCAAGTGCCTCTTGTCGTTTGGGCGCGCCATCGAGCAAATATTCCTTCCAGTTTTCTAAATGATGTTGTGAATCTTGAAAGAATAATGCGAAATAATTTGCTCCAATATAAATTGGATTTCTTAAATGTCCAGTTTTTGTTGAAAAATCTACAGGCTCCGGCATAAGCGGCGGCTCATATGAGAGCGGCATGTTAAAAAGTTTGAACAAGTCTTCTTTGTATCCAATAAATACATGATCTTGAGGATGATAAGGATAGTTTATGTTGGTTGCAATAACAGCAATCTTACTACGTTGAGTTGTTCCGTCTAAACATCTTAGTGTATCTTTGTTGTCATGCTCTTTAAAGTAATTAATCCATGTTGTCAGCCCTTCCGGAGACATGATCTCATCAGAACGAATCTTAAGAACGACTTCATTAGTACATTGTTTCAAGCCGTTGCGCGAAGAAATTAGATGTAAATTTAAATTTCCGGGACCTTCGTAGTCAGGAAATTTGTTTTTTAACAAAACCACTCTCTCATCTTTTATATTTGCTTCTGTAACAGACTCACTATCCCATGTTGAAACTATTACTCTATCCACCATGGGATGATTCACATAGGAATGGGCGGCACTCACTGTCGCCGGCCAAATTCCGCCTTGTATTATAATATCTATTTTCATTTAATCTCCCTTCATAATTCGATGGCTGTCTGAATCAAAATGTTCTGTAGAAAATTCAAACAATTCTGAGTCCTCTAAGGCAACCATCTGATGGCGTAATCCGCGATAAACATGAAAGTTTTCACCAGCATTTAAAACCAGTTGATTGGCTTTTGTGATATCGTCTTCGTCTGAATAATATATCATCATTTTGCCAGATTGTAAATAAAACACTTCGTCTTTTAATTTATGAAAATGCCAAGAGCATCGTTTTCCTTGTTTAAAAAACAAAAGCTTACCACAGTATTCATTACAATTTACAATCCAACGTTCCCAGCCCCAGCCCTTGTCAACATGCTTCATAGGCAGTATGTGTGTCTGATCTTTGTTCATTTTACATTTTCTCCATTTGATCAAAATAATTGTCAGCAGGGAAACCTTTATCATCGATATAAATGTCGCCGCCTGGTTTACCTAAAAACAGCCGGTGATATTTAACTCCCCAGCTTTCTAGTTGTTCCTTGGTTGGTTTTTCAAAAAATTGCCATGCAAAAGCTTGTGAGTTGTCAGATCTTCCCATTCCTCGCGCAGTTTGAAAAATTATTGTGTTTCCTTCATCGTATAATTTGTTTACAATTTTAATTCTTTCTCTTATCGGCTCAGCTTTAGAATAATCACCATCTTCAACTTTCGTGCAAATTGTGCCGTCAATGTCGAACACATAAATCATGATATTTCTCCACATCTTCTTTGGTTAGTGTATAAGTTCCCATGTGTGATACTGAAATCGAAGCCATTTCATTTGCAAGAGGAATTGAGTGTCTAATTCCGCCTTTTCTTAAAAATCCGTATACAAGTGAGGCCAAGAAAACATCTCCAGCGCCACAGACGTCAAATACTTCAACTGGGCTCACAATATGATATATAACATTTTTATGTTTGGCACCGTTACTTCCTAAAGTAACGACAAACTCAGAATCATTTGGTTGTTTTTGAATTTCATTATACTCTTTTTGATTTATCTTCATAATACAGCTATAAAAACACGATAAGTCTTTCTTTTTAGAGTCTACGACGACTGGAATGTTGTTCTCTGCGCATTGTTGTGTTATAAGACGACACACTTCAGGCGAAAGAAACCCTTTATCATAATCACTAATAACCACTATATCATAATTTGTCAAGGGATCAATTGAGCTTATTTCTAATTCTTGTGTTTTTTGTGTTTCGTTAATATCAACTCGAAGCAAGTGTTGATGAAATCGCTCATCTATATACCGGTGCTTTTCAATAGTTTCTGTATTAGTGTGATAATCAACCTCTATTCCAAACGACTGAAGGTTGGACAAAACGTTAGCAGCCATTCCTGGTCGAGAATCTCGGCGTGTTTCTTTTAAAACCGGAACGGCCGCTTCTGGGCTTAATCGACTACAGCTACCATAGTGATAAATGTCTTTGCAGCTATCGCCTAGAAGTAATGCTCTGAATTGTTTTTGTGGTTGAGTATTCATCTATTCTTTCAAAATATCCTAAAACTTTCGCATGCTCAGAACCAATAACAGGTTTGTCTTTCCAATCTGATCCTACAATCATATAATCTGGTTGATAATTTGCAACCAAATTTGTCAACTCTTCGTCGCTATCAAATATGCGAACTTCATTTACCCATCGAAAGTTAAGTAAAATAAAACGTCGGGTTTCTTGTGAATTTATTGGACGACAAAAGCCTTTTAGTTCTTTAACTCGACGGTCAGAATCAATTCCAACCATTACATGGTCGCCCATCATCGCGCAATGCTTAAGCATTCTTAAATGTCCGGGATGTATAATATCAAAACAGCCGTTGGTAAAAACTTTAACCATTGTATCGAAAACCTTTAAGTAATTTTGTCACACCAATAAGTCAAAAGATCATTGAGAGTTTGTTCCAAAGTTATTTCTGGCTCCCATCCTGTAAGTTCTTTTAGCTCTGATGAATCACCATGTTGATAGTGAATGTCAATAGGGCGATAGAACGGCTTATGAATTTTTTGTTCAACGCCTTCAAGCCCACTCAATTCTAAAAGTATATCAGTAAAGTGTTGCATTTTATAGGGAGTGTCTCCGCATACATTAAACACTTTTCCATTACAACTATCGCGCATCATGGCCAAGTAATAAGCATTAACTGTGTCTCTTACATCCACTACAACCCGAACTGATTCTAGATTTCCGATAAGAAGAGTCTTATCCTGCATTCCTTTCATCATTCGTGCTATCTGGAAGGCGTCAGAAGAGATAGAAAAGTTCTTTCCGCGTCTTGGCCCCGTGTGAGAAAATGCGCGCGTTATAAAGCCTTTAAGCTTACCGTTTTCCATTCTTTCTTGCATGTAAAGATCTGTCGCCACTTTCGATGCACCATATGGGTTTGCTGGAAGTAATGTGTCGTCGTGACGAATCTTGCGACCGTCCTGTCCTACGTTTCCGTATACTTCTGAGGTTGAGCAAAACATCATCTTGCAATCAGGCTGATTATCAGTAATTGCTTGAATTAAATTAGCAGAACCCATAACGTTGTTCTCAAAAGTGCCCAACGGATCTATAAAGCTTGTAGGGGGGTGCGATTGCGCTGCTAAATGAAAAACTCCATCAAACTCGTGTTCTTGAAAAATCCTATTTAACACTCGAAAGTTAGTTAAATCTCCATACAAAAATTTGATATCGCCATATACCTCATCAGATACAATATCTCTAATGTCGTTTTCACGACCGTTGCTGCACCTTACTAATCCACTAATTTCGTGACCTTCTTTGTGTAGCAGATTTGCAAGATGGGGGCCGGCAAAGCCAGTTATGCCAGTAATTAAAAATTTCATTTTCTTTCCTTTTTTATCAAACATATTTCGATGAACTGTCATTTTAACTTATAAACAAATAGTCTTTGCGGGCTAGTCTTTGTAGCCAGCTAAAGTTTTCTTCATAACTTCTTTCGGGGTTATTTCTAGAGTAAATTGTTGGCACACACTTCAGTTCAATTTTTTCAAAAAGATAGAACGTGGAAGTAGATACTGTATCTATTCTATCAGCTTTCTCAAAAACTTGCAACCAATCAAATAATAAAAATTGAGGATCCATAAACATATCAACTCTTTTATAGTGAGCAGGAACATTAATTTGTTTGTTTAAGATCTCATTCCATTGTGGTGGTGTTCCAAAATTTTTATTAACAAGGTGATATGGAACATTTAATTGTAAGTGATTAAACAGCTTTTCTTCTCTCTCTTCGTTTCTTTTTAGCGTAAAATAGTCTTGCCAATTATCGTGAGTTAACGAACACATAGCAAATTTACCATGCATGTTAGCAGCATCGTGGCTATCATATTGACTTATGTGTTGTCCTGCTTTTGAAAAAAAAGATCGACGCGTGGGCACATGAATAAATTTAGGACCTTCATATACTTCTTTTAGCTCATGTGAACAGAGTTGCATGAATTCTTTTTTATATTCAAAATCAGATTGAATATCTACAAACTCCACTCCTTCAACTTTAATGTAATCGTTAAAATAACTATACGTGTGAGAAATCGGCCATATTACACGGTGCCCCATTTGCGCAAAATGATGGGCTATTTTAGAACCCAATAAAATATCGCCTAAACCTGACGGCTGTTCAATAAAACAAATCTTCATAATTAAATTTTCTTTTTTGGAGAAATAAACAAATACCCTTCATGATCATAAATTTGCTTTATATCATGAGTGTCTGCAAATGCTCTCTGTGCAAACCCAATACCATCTGGGTGTGGGAAGTACCCTGGATAATCTTTATAGTGAGGCCATGAGTTACTGGGATATTGAAATGGCCCGTCGACGTAAATTCTTAAATCATCAATTAAAAAATAATCATTTTTAGTATCGCGGTTTTTTTTAATAATTTGTATTTCTTTTTCTAAAGGAAACTCAACATTATCATCTTCCCTATCGTGCAAAAAACGCGATCCAGGATCAGAAGGAAGATGCGCATCTAACCAAAAAAAACAAGAGTCATGTTGTGATATACTTTGTACTATTTCTTCCATTCTTTCTTCAGAGGATCCAAGCCAAAGTTTAACTCTATCCATATGTTTATATTTTTGAGAACCAAAATCATAAAACTTTTGATTAATCTCTACAGAGTGTAATTCTAAAAATTGTTTATATGTCAAAGCGTGATCTAAACCGTAACCATTCTCTAGTCCAGTTTCTACAAAACATTGTGCATCAACCCCGCTTAAATCAAAGTGCTTTAAAATCCCCATTATATTTGTCCTTTTTCTATCATTTTTTGCAAAAAATTAAAAATATTGTATTTTGTATAGTATAAATTTTTTGCTTCTAATACATGCGGTAAACGCTTGTCATAGTCATCATTAGCATGAATATCTTTAATTTGCTCGACTGTTTGTTCAATTGGTCCGCTAAAATCAATTTCAATAAAAGATTTAGGAGGGTATATGTCCCCTACATTGGGACACCCATAGTAAATTGGCACAGTATTACAAACAGTTAAATCAAAAAACTTTTCTGTTAAATAATTTTTATAGCTAGAGTTTTCTATAGCAATTGAATACTGGTAATCAACGATGGCTTCCGATTTATTGTAAGGAGAGCCTTTATACCTAGAATCTGTTAATTGCCAACGGCGTCCATAAAAATCAATATCTAAATCAGTTTCTAATAACGCTTTAAACAAAGCATGTCTTTTTATATAGTTAAATTTATCTCCGTAATTAGATGAAATAATTGACATTCTTTTTGTTTTTTTAAAATCATTATTTAAATAAAAGTCATAAGAATCTGTTGATTCTGTAAACATAAACATAGGGTGTTCAATTATGTTAGGTGCTCCGGGATACATACTTTTATCTTGTGCTACAACGTACCTGCAATATTTGTGTAAGTCTCTTTGCCAATTAGTAGACCACTCCGGCTCTAACATGAACCCAATCGTTTTATGTGGATTTCTGTAGTATTTGCTATTTTTATTATTTAAAGCTCCTAATACAATTAGGTATTCATAATTTACTTCATCTAATTCAAAATAATCATTATCTGGCCAATTGCGAAAAGTTCTTAGCGCTACATTTTTATCAAAAATTTCATCCCACCAACAAACTATCCATATTTTAGTTTTAAACATTAATATTTATCCCTTAAAGATGATTTAAGTCCTTTTAAATTTGGATCCCGAACTGCTGATACACTTCCATGTTCAGTAATGGCTTTGGCCCAATAAACTTCAAAATTAAGTCGCTCAAATCTGTTATTGAATTCCCAGTCAAGAGGCTCTGTAACCCTATAGGAGCACATGCTCTTGTATAGGCGGCTAATTGCTTCTTTTTTATACATTACGGTGCACAAACCATTTGTAGCAGGATGAGATTTTTTTCCAAATATATCTCGATTATCTCCTACTCTTAAGGCAGCTTCACCCATAAAAACACAATCAAATTTTATTTTCTGTTCTTCACATAATGCAAGAATTTTTTTAATGTATGTAACCGGGTCTTCTTTAAAAATTACATCGTCCTCTAAAATAAGATAATACTCTCCTTCCTCTTCTTCTACAATTTTTTTGAGAATATTTTGATATTTAATACACAAAGATGCTTCTCCGGGTTTTATTTCTCGATTGTGTTTTTTAATAAACGTTGAAGTGTCGATATAATCATCTCTGATGGAGTCTGTCACGTCTTCTTGATCAAATTTTTCCATAAATTCATACGGAATATTTTGAAACCATTTCTCCATTTCAACAATCATATGCTTTTTGCGCTCTTCAAGCTTTGTATAATGTACTATAAAAATTTTAGATATCATTCTTTTACACAAAAAATCCATGCAATAACAGGATAATCAAATTCATTAAAACCAGGATTAATTAAATCTTGATAAGTAGGCCAACTTAATTCTTGAAACATTTTGACCGTGTATTCTTTATTTCCCCAGCTTCCCAAAGAAAGTATTTTAAAACCAGCGGCCTCTGCAATACAACCTAATCCAGTAGGTGTAAAGCCGCTATAGTGGTGAAAAGGTGTCATATGAGGAATATTTACAACTGGCACATTACAATAAAAAACTCCCCCAGTTCTCAGATGAGCGTAAACATTCTTAAGGCATTGAATAGGATCATATAAGTGTTCTAAAGTTTGATTTAGCATGCAAAAATCATAATCTTTTTCTTTTAGATTAAGATTGTGCAAATCGTTATTAATAGGATCTGCTTCATAATTAATTATTGTGCGCCCTTGTTTGTTTAAAAACTCAAATTCAGGATCGGAGTCGCCATTAAAACAAAGTAATTTATTAAAATTTAATTTGTTTGTTCTTAAAAATTCTTCAAATTCTAAAACAGCTATAACTCTTGCAAAGTCTTTTCCTTCCCATCTCCATTTATTTACATTTTTATGCATTGGCAAAGGGGTATATTTATAAGGATCAATAAGAATGTTTGTTACGTGATCCAGATAAGTTCTTTCAACATCTTTATTATTCAGATAGTTTTTCATTTATAAATTGCCGCCACCAACTAATTTTTAACTTATTTAAATTATATTTGGTTTTTGTTACTTTTTTGTAAAAATCATTTAGTTTATTATAATCTACTTCGCTCCAGTTGTCAACAAAATAAATTGGAAGATCATCAAACTCTTTCATTTGTACAGTTCTTTTTACTATAGGAATTGTACGAAGATAGAGAGCTTCCCAAACACGATGACAATCAACACCATTGCCTCGGGGAGATATTACAAACTTATGAGAAGCTAAATCAAAATAATATTGCTCCATAGTTTTTCGTCCACTTACAGTTACCCAGTCACAATTTTTAAATTTATTCCATACAAAAGTTCTTTCATTTAATGAAGTTTCTAAATTAAAATTCATATAAACAAGCTTGTTTTTTTTAACATCATAATGATTTAGTTTATCAATTAAAGTTGCTTTCTGCAGCGCGCCGGGGACTTGAGAAGAAAATAAACCATTTTGAGATGCTGGGGAAGTTCTCAATGTCATATTTTCTAACCCTATGGGTATGGGGATAACTTTATCGCTCTTAACACTTTTGTTTTGAGCAAGCCAATAAGAACATTCGGGGCCTATTGCATAACGTTGGTTGTCGATATGATAATCACTATTATGTGTAACAAAAACATTATGATTAGTTTGAACAAACGCATTTAAATAATCAGTTTTGCAAAAAGTAGCACCAGTTTCATCACAAATATCAATAAATCGATTCCCTGTGATATATTCGTTAAAGCTAATTCTGTGATTGAGAAAATATTCTTTCATAGCGTAAGTGTATCGTAAATTTTTTCTATGTAAGGTTTAAAATCATTTAATGGTCTTGGGAGGTGAATATCCACCACATTATCACTCCACAGTAATTTGAAAAAATCAAAATTAACAATGCCTTCACGATCCAATCGACGACCGCCAATAAGTTCATTGTTTAACAAAATTTTAAGATTTAATTCTTGTATTCTTGTAAACATAAAAACTTCATCACTAAACCAAAGTTTTTTATCTTGTAAATGAGGTGGCAATCTAAATTGAAACTTATCGGTATTAAAGTCTTTTTTAATAATTAACTCTAAAAACTCTGGCCACGAAAGCCCTAAAAACAACTTTTCATATAAAGAGCCGTAACCACAATAGTAGCATAGTGGAAACTGTCCAAACTCTCTTCTTTCAGGATTTAAATGAAAGAAAGAATCCTCAGTGCAATAAGACTCAATACGCTCTTTATTAAAGAAAGAGCGACTAACAGGAAACATATCTATATCTGACACTATGCATATTTCGTTAGAAAATTTTTGTGTGAAATATATTCTTGCTAGTTGCGCTTGCAGGTGTGTTGGATAAGCTGGTATCTTTTTAACGTAGAGTATATCATTTTCAAACGAATTCGTTTCTTTTGTGTTGCTGATTAAAATCAAACAAGGGTCTATATTTAGTCTTTTTCTCCAGACATCGCGAGCGTATGGCCAAAAATCATAATAAAACGGGTTTTCATCACAGGATAACAAGACTTTCATTATACACTTAAATACCTAAAATTATTAAATTTAGACTCTCTTGGAGATAGCACCATTCTGTTAAAGTCATGCTTATAGCCATGATCGAATTCAATAATTGTTTGCCAGTCGCCGTATTTAGTGTTTTTTTGTACATTAAACATCTGGTGTCTATTGTGCTTGTGTATCATAACAGAAAAAACAGATTGATCTTGCCTGTGTTCTCTACAAGGAGAATCGGGTCCATCCGGCTTTATTACTGTCGTGTCTGGAAGTGCCACTTCTGGGTCTAGCATATAATCATACATGTCGCTAACAAACTTGATATTATCATTAGTTTTTTTGTATACTTGAAAGCCGGCCCAATATTGAGGCATAATTTCTGCCCCAAATGAGCCCATTACTTGTAGTGATTTCTTAGTACACCAATATTGATTTGTTAATTTTGGATGAGTATAAACTAAAAATAATGATTCATCAACTAAATCGTTTTTTATCGAATCAGTCTTATTAACAAAACAATTTGCTGAATCTGAGTAAATTAGAGAATCAGAATGATTTAGAAAACAATCTGCTAACGCATATGTCTTATAGAAAAACACTCTCGGTGAGAGTGCATGTTCACAAACTTCTTTTACTGGGTACAGTTTAACTTGTGAGCCAAATATCTTATTAAATATTTCTAATTGTTCTTTTTCAGTATTAAAATAGTAAACAAACACATCCCCGTCAAACGAATTAACTTTATAACTTTGTATTAGGTTAACCGCTTGCGGGATGTAGTCTTGACTTATTACTGTGCATAAATCCAATTAAAGCGCTCTTTGTTGGGGCTGCTGCTGTTGTTGCTGGTAAATCTGCATATAATTTTGAAAAATTTCTCTTTCGTGTTCACGCTTCCAAGAATCGTGTTCTGGATTTGTTGACATGCCGGTTGGGTTAAAATAGTAAACTCCTAATACTTCAGAGTGCTTTAAGAACTTTACTCCGCCAAACGCACATCTAAGCCAAAGATCCCAATCGCCAGCTGACTTATAATGCTGATTAAAATACCCATGTGTATCATGTAATTCTTTGCGCCACATAGGATTGTTGTGTGGAAGATTTTGTCGTAACATAGCTTCCTTAGAAAATTGTTCAAAATGATACTGCTGACAGTTGGGTGGCACATCTTCCCAACGTACATTTGCTTCGTGAACAATGTAACTGTCATTGTATACTAGTCCCACTTCTGGGTTGGCGTATAACAACTTAGCTTGTTTCTCGTAAGCGTCTGGAGGGCGCCTATCATCACAATTTACATTGGTGACATATTCACCCGTGGCCATTTTAATTCCCATGTTCCACGTATCATAGATGCCTGGATCTTCTTCAAGTCTCTTATAGATAATATTGTTAGGATACTTCTCCACATATTTAAGAATAACCTCTTCGTCAAACTCTTCTCCAGGAGGATTTGCATTGAGAATAATCCATTCACATTTTTCTTCAAAAATAGTTTGACGTGTAACATCTTCCATAAGTTGTTCGATATATTCATCAGCTTTAAAAACAGAAGTAACCAAAGAAATTTTAGGCAGATCTTTAATATCTACAACTACCTCGCCCTGGATTGGTCCGGTCTGTTCTAGTACAGTATCTACAAATTGGTTATACATGTTTTCTTCAGAAAATCGTTCTGATAATTGCGCTGCATATTCGCATGCTTGTTTTGTTTTTCCTTCAGAAACATCTAAATATGCTTTTCTAATTTGTTTTCTAGCAGATTCTACATTAGGTAAACACCACTGAGAACCTTGGGCTATAACCCCTTTCCATTCGGCAGCTTTTTCAATTTCTCCTATGGTGTATTCTACTTCATAGAAGTGAGCGTGCCCTTGTTCATCATAAAGAAAATCATTTTGTCCAGACCACCCAGGAGCGACCACTGGCAATCCGCTATAAGCGGCTTCAAAGATTGGAAGACCATAACCTTCACCATGTGTCAATGTAACAAAAGCATTAACAGAAGGGTGAATATACAAAGAGTGCATTTCTTCATCGGTCATATCACCGTGTAGAAGATAGAGCTTACATGTATGATCTTCAAACTCTTTTAATAAATTTTTAAGATTGTTATATGTCATCTCTCTATCCATAAAACAATTTTTAGCATGATTTGTTTTAAGAATAAGTCCTACATTTTCATTTTTAAATTCTTGCATAAAAGCTGTAATTACATTTTTAATATTTTTGCGAGGACCCATCTGGGCAACACATAAAAAATTAAAATCGGTATCAGTTTTTAACTCTATCTCTGGCAATTCTTCTGCGGTATATCTTTTTACTGGGTAGTTGACTACTCGTATGGGTCTTGTTAGAGATAGTTTCTGAGCAGGGTTGCTTTGATTAGCATAATGTGTTTGCTCAAAAACATTTTTAGAATGTTGTGAAACAACGACCAATGAACTCATAGTATTAGATTTAACAAGCCATTCTGGTGCTACCCGATCTGTTTCAATGCCGGCCGTATACCCAATATTAATAGGCGCTAGTGATTCCCATTCATTAGGAATAGTTACCTGAATAGACACATCAAACTTTCCGCCATTTTGCACATAATGAACAGTTTTGCCAATTGTGCTATCAATCCATCGTCTTTCTTCTGTGTCTTCATAAATCCAAGAAGTTTGCCCCCATTGCAATGGCTGGATGAAAATATCAAAAATATCTTGTCTAGAGCGTAGACTCCGTAATGCAAATCTAGCCTGTTCTCCATATCCAGAGCGAGTCAAAATTGGACCTTTGAGTAGTATTTTTTTCTTCATTATGCCACCTCCCACAAGTGCCAACGTTCGTATCCCGTGCGTGTATCCCACGAGCCATGTTCTTCAATAAACGTATCTATCATTTTTACCCAATCTTCTCCAAATTTTTCAAAGTTATAATTTTTATCAACGTGTTGTCTACCTTGAATAGACATCTTTTTATAAACTTTGTCACTAACCTTAATGGCCTTTTTCAAAGTTTCTGTAAAGTCTTTCTGTGTAATTCTATCTTCGTAGATATAAGGCACTTGCAAAGAACCAATAACTGATTTAGCAGCCGGCTCTATTCCAAATCCAAACCAATTTTCTCCATCAGTCACCTGTTCTTGTAGTCCCCCAGTCATGGTTACAATAATTGGAGTCCCACAAGCTAACGATTCCTGTGCTGAAAGTCCAAACCCTTCTGCATCTGAAATGCTAACTGTATAATCTGCAACATTATACAGCGTTGCCAGTGCCTCTGGATTTAGTTTGTTGGTAGAAAGTAAAACTTGTCCATCAGTTAACTTTAGATGCTCTATAATATGCGGCAAATCTTGTCCGTGAGCATCTCGCGCGTCTGTATGCATTAGCAGCATTGCTTTATCGTGACCAACTTCATCTAAAAATTCTTTAAACCACCAGATTAAAGTTCCACTTTGTTTTCTTCTTGCATTTCTGCTGTTAAAGAAGAATAACTTTTTCTTTCCTTTGCTTAGTTGCTTTGCAACCTCAGCTACAGCTGGATAGTTCTTGTCATTCTTTTTATATTTATAATAATAATTAGGATCTACTGCATGTGGCAGATAATAAGATGGCACCTCCGGTGCTACTTCTTCTAATATTTTTTTAGTTACCTTTGAGATACACACCACTTCATCTGTAGAGCTATAAAACCTAGAGTTAAAGTGAGGTGCAGGAAAATTGTCCCATACGTGATAATATACTAACGGTACCTGGGCTCTGATTTCGTTTTCAATTTCCCAAAGCCAGCCATAAAATCTTGGATCTGTCATAAACCATACCATGTCTGGTCTCTCACGAGCCATAATAGAGCGTATTGTTTCTTGATTGCCGTACCCATCAACTGGATATATAAGCCATCTATCGCCCCACTCTTCTAATCTCTGTGGCTCGTAAGCTTTGTGTTTGACAGCACCACCTAGACTAATAACATCATATCTGTCACTTCGCAGTAAAGCCTCAATAACATATTTTGTTTGTGTTCCTACACCCGATGGAGATAGGGGGTGATCAGACAAAGTTAAAATCTTCTTTCTTTTCATTTGTGTGTTTCCTACGGACAATGTTCCGTTTTATAAAATTTACACCCGTACCCGGAGGTACAGGACAATCTATTTTTAATATAACGCTTTTTCTTAATATTGTAAAGGGCCATATTCAAAACTTTTAATGCATTTTTAGTTTTTCTTTCACCACTGGTTACTCTAAAAAACTCTACTCTGTTGTTTTTTGCAGTTCTTTTAAGTAATGCAAAATGAGTTTCAATCGACTTAGGATCTGTTTCTGTAGCTTGCGCAAAGAAATGTTTATACAGTGTTAACTGATAGGTTACCATTTTATCGCTTCTTTTCTTTCTATCCCATCCCCACGAACAAGTTTTCCAGTCAAAAATATGGATTTTGCCGTCAGGAGTCGCAACCACAGCATCAATAAATCCTTTAAATTTATATTCTTCTTCTCCTTCAATTGGCTCCATAAGCGGCATTTCTACGGCCAAGACTTCAAAATCATAACCAAAATATTCAACTAGCGCCTCTTCGATTTCTGGGAGGATTTTCTTACCTTGTCCCACCATGTCAGACACGAGTCTATCATCCACATCCACATCGTCGTCCAATGCAGCAATGCAATCAGCAAAATTACTAACAAAAAACTCTTCATCGTCAATCTCCTCTTTTAAAAGCTTCTTCTCACATACTGAATGGATTGCTGTTCCAAACGCAGTATATGCATTGCCTTTAAAGCCGTCAATCTTGTCTACTCTTGTTAGCTTATGGTAAAAAGCACAATGAACCCAATCTTTAAGTTCAGAATACGAAATATGTGGCATGTGCACTCCCTAGTATTTACTAGTATATCAAGCTTGTGCTTACTTGTCAAGTTTATTTATGTTATGCAACATTGTTAATTTTTTATATAACTGTGGGCTTATTTTTTGTAGGTATTTGTGATCAGAGTTAACATAAAAATCTGTGAACGCTGTTGCAAAATATTCTCTTAGCGAAACTGCTGCATATGCATTAATAAAAACACCCATACATAAAGAGCGCAGTTTTTCAATTCCTATTTTTTGAAATAAATATTCATCAAATTTTTTATTATATTCAACATCTAAAAACGGAGCTAATGGTACATTGTGTCCATTGTTTGTCAACAAACTATGCAAATGACGTCGTTTTTCTAAAAATTCATCTTTTACTTTTTGATCTCCATAGATTTCATAACCATACACTGGCTCTAAAGAATGAGAAACTTCGTGAACTATGTCATCAAACAAGTCTGCTTCATCATCCTGGACGTTAGAAATATGCAAAATGCCATCTTTATAAAAAGCATTAATTCCTCTTTCTTCAAATTCTTCAAACCAACCAATTACTATGATCTCTAATTCAATAAGTAAATCTTCTGGAAGTCTTGCTTCCACGTCGGCCACTACTTTTTCAACGTCAATTTCGTCGTTTATTAAATCGTCTTTGAAATATACGTGTGTGCCGCGACTTGTATAGAAATCACGATTCTGTTCCATTATCTGCGCTTGTTTTTGTTTCAAGTGTTGTAGCATCTTCTAATCCTAGTTCATAGCCGCGCAAAAAGTTTTCCTCTGCAACTGCCAAAAGAAACTCTGGAAATTCTGTTGCCATTAGTTGTGCAATCATATCTACAGTTACTTCGTCATTTTCAGGTGAAAGCTTTTCTCCCGCGTAATTTACCAAAAATTGCTTTAGTTCAGAGTTTGTCTTTACAGGCATCGCTAATGTAGGATTTGTATGGACTTGTTCTTCATTAATAATTGTATCTTTGGTTTCACTCATTTTTAACTCCTAAAATAATATATCACTTATTTTTTGTTTTGTCAAATAAACGTTTGTTTATTATAATACTTTGGACGCTAGCGTTGCAATATCAGAACGTTCGCCCTTTTTAAATGTTACATGACCAGCCAGTTCTGAGTCTTTAAATTTTTCAACTGCATGTGCTAGTCCGTTAGATATTTCATTGACGTATACATTGTCAATTTGTTCAATATCCCCTGTTAAAACAATTTTAGAGCCTTCGCCTATTCTTGTAATAATTGTTTTAATTTCATGTTTGGTTAGATTCTGTGCTTCATCTATGATAATAAAAGCATTTGCAATAGAGCGGCCACGAATATATGTAAGCGCTTCAATCTCAATCTTGCCTTTTTCAATATACATCTCAAGAGATGTTCTATCACCCATTAAAAACTTAAGGTTATCTTGAATCGGCATCAGCCAAGGAAGCATTTTTTCTTCCATAGTGCCTGGAAGAAATCCAATATCTTTTCCGAGCGGTTGCACGGGTCGAGAAACGATCAATCGTGAATATAGATTCTCGTCTGCGCGTAATCCAATAGTCTGCTGCAGACCTGCTGCTATAGCCATCAGCGTCTTTCCACTTCCTGCTCTTCCGACTAAGGAAACAATTTTTACTTTTGGATTCATTAAAAGGTCAATTGCAAACGCTTGTTCCTTGTTCCTTGACTTAATATTCCAATCTTTGATATCGCTATGGATTATTTTTTTCAAAGGAAGGTGGTGCCCTTGGAAGCACGCTAAAGCTGTTTTCTTAGGGTTAGCGTTAGACACCAGCAACAAATATTCATTAAGAAACAATTCTTCAGTAATTTCATCTGGATCTAGCCTAACTTCTTCATCATTGTAAAACTGATCAATTGCTGCGTCATCAATAAGATATTCGGTAAACCCTTGATAGAGTTCTTCGGAAGATCTAACCGCTTTATCTGTGATGTAATCTTCAGAGAGTAGTCCAATAGAATCACTGATAACTCTCATATTAATATCGCGGCTAACAATAATTGTTTTTCTGTTTGGGTTGTTTGCTCGCACGGCCGTTGCAGTCGCAATAATTGCGTGATCTGGAATTCTAACATCTAAATCAGGAGGAAACACTGCGTCTTTAAGGCATTGATAGGACATTACTTTTAAAATGCCTTTACCTTTTTCAATTCTAACCCCTGTTTCTAAATTTCCACGGTCTCTAAATTCGTCTAAAATACGAATAATTTTTCTTGCGTTAGAACCTACAGAATCTTGTCGTTTCTTGTGTTTGTCAACTTCTTCAAGAACTTTTAATGGAATGAAAATATCGTGATTATCAAACTTAAAAATAGATTCAGCATCAGTAAGATAGACACTTGTATCTAAAACATAATTTTTTTTAGCCATGTTGTGAAACTATAACCTTTGTTCTATTTTAAATAGTCTCGTTTATCAAATAGGGGCATAACCAAGTGGTTTTAAAGTATCCCAGTTTATATTTTCTGTAATCTCATTTATTACTTTATCACCAAGACGTTGTAGATATTTTTTATTTAAATAATAATCTTTATAATCCCAATTTTTATTTTTGTCTTTGCGATTTTGCGGAGATGGGTCACACCCACTACGAATATTTAAAAAAGATGAATTTCTTTTAGTAAGATTGTATTTTGATTCAAATTTTTTTAAAACATCTTCATGATTAAATAATATATCTTCATATCTTACTATTTCAACGTCTTGATTTAACCAGTGACTATATCTTTCATTGTAACTTTGTATTGATTTTTCTAATGATCCATCCGAAATTTTTATGTCACAAGTTTGCAACGACATATCGATGTTTATTGGTTTAAAAAATATATATTTATCTGTTTCTGGGTTTTCTGTTGTTCTTGTTGCCCAGTCAAGCATACTAGATATCCAAGCATATGGGTTTTTAATATTAATTAATGTGGTAATATTATCTGATATTGCGGCGGCCATTAATTGTTTATGGACTATATTTGGATTATGTTTATTTATCCGCCATGGCGGCATGCCCTGTGGGTATTCATTATTGTAAAATTCTGCTTCAATTGCTTCATATGAAATAGATGATAAAGCAGGGTAATTAGGAAAAACATATTTTTTGTATCCGTCACTGTCTGGATTTAAATCATGTTTCCAAAATAATTTTGACAATATTAAAACATCTTCAAAGTTTTCTTCTAATAAAGCTTGTGTATAATTTGTACCGCTTCTGCGTACACCATATTGGTGAAAAAATTTCATTACTTCTCCTAATGGAGCCACCGAGAGGAGTCGAACCTCCGACCGGCTGATTACAAATCAGCTGCTCTACCAACTGAGCTACGGTGGCGTTAGTTGTTCTGTAGCATTATCTAATTTTTCTTGTATGTCTAAAATTGATCCACTATACGGCATAAGACATGCTAAAAACCACAAATACACCATTGCAGCAATCAATATTGTCATCAATGCTTGAAGTACTAAATCTCCTGTGTCCATATAGTAGATAGGCGAAAAAACAAAGAATGGAGCGGGAGACGAGATTTGAACTCGCGACAGCCACGTTGGCAACGTGGGGCTCTACCACTGAGCTACTCCCGCAAAGAGCCGGTTTTTCTGCGTCCAAGGAAAACCGGTAAACCCCCGCCTACGTGACGTTCGGCGGCCACGTACCGTTATTAATCCGACGATACAGCGGCATTTTGTCCACAATGCGGGCATTGAGGATATTTTGGTTTTTCAGCACATGGAT
>MDSZ01057597.1_pt1 | contig 48908 bp, 59 predicted proteins | sample 811201 | NCBI WGS metagenome assembly MDSZ01 (sample SAMN05326647, study PRJNA326480) | marine metagenome | isolation source: seawater | place: Indian Ocean: North | collected 2010 | reverse complement strand
TGCTCATTTTGCTTTCTCCGTTTGTTGTTTCCCTCAACTCTTAAGAACATCATATAGACTGATTTAGTTTTAATCAAGTAAATAAAACGAAAAAAGTATAAATATTTAAAAAAACATTTCACGACGCTCGCAAACCCGCATGAATAAAGGGGCTAACAGCCTGAACAGACTTTGGAGAAAAGCTCGTTAAACTTGAGCGCCTTCATGATTACGCTGGACCTGTATCTGCTAACTGTCCCGCCACCATACTGGCAAGGCTTACCGCTAAGGTATGCGCAGAGCCCGCCCTGCTCGCCATGTTTCTCGGTGTAATACTTGAGGGCACGCACGCCCGCCTCGATGTAGTCGCACGGCTTAGACTTACACCAGAACCGCGGAATCACCTGCATCGGCCCCACAGCTCCAGCCTTCGACACTGCGCCGCGAGTCCAGGCAGATTCGCGCCATGCCACAGCTACAGCCAGCACGGGGTCAACGCCTTGATAAAGCGCCTCGGATGCGACATCCACGCACACCTTTGCCCGTGATTGGACGTTGGTGTGTGCTTCCGTCTTTGCAGCTATTCCGCAGAATGTAACCAGACAATGAAACGAGAATAGTGCAAACATGCTTGCCTCCCCTGACTAGTGGATGTCGGTATCTTTCAATCCCGCGGCATTTTTTTCCATTATTGCCTCAACAATCTTTCGCGCATCCTCCTGTTGTCTATATTCGCGAAAATCGCTGATGTGCTCGACGATTTTATTGTCGTTGCAAACCTGAAGAAAGCGAAAGTATACGCTCCAATCTAGCGTGCGAACGATGATGGCGTCCTTGTTCCGAACCTGTCGCGTATCCTCCTGAAGCAACCAAAGCCCGCCGATATGATGGCCAACGACACGAACCTCAAACCTTGACCCAAGGTGCAGCGCGTCCTTTATGTTATCACACGACATCCAGACGCCGAGACTTTCCAAGCCTTTCTGGATTTCAGAATAGCCATAAAATCTAACATCAGTCACATCACGAAAGCTCAACTTGTGGCCGTAGATATAGTGCGCCACCATCATCAATCTAAAGACATCTGGCACTTTCATGAAGTCAACTTTTGTATAGCTCAGTCCAATCTTGTCTTTTTTCTTATTCACTGAATCAGACATCTTACTCTCCAAACTTCCGCAACACTTCCGCGTTGCCTGTCCATTCGCCCCGCTTCCAATTAAACATCCTGACCACGCGCGGAACGTGTACACGGTCAAAGATATACAATGCAGAGCCCTTTGGCGCTGGCCCTGTTTTTTCTCCTGGCTGCACGAACTTGACGCGCGGCGTTAGCAACCATATTTCGGCGCAATGATTCCAAGCGGATTGAAACCACTTTGTTTCTGTGCACGCCATGCACATCATGACAATACGCGCGCCCTTTTCACTTTCTGAAATTGCCTTATCAAACCACCGCCCGACCTGCTTGCCGTAGGGAGGATTAACCCACACCCAGCCGCCAACATTCCACGAATGATCAAACGCATTCGACAGCGGCCTTGTCGAAAAATACCGTTGGCACTTCTTATTTTCTGCGCTGGCCGCTGCGTCGAGCTGAAAGCGGAACACTTGATCAAGGGATTCAAAAAGTTCCTGCGGTGTCTGCCAATCGTGCCGCTTGCTGCTGTGAATAGTCTGCCAGTCGTTCATCTGCGATTATTCCACCACTCGGCCACGGACATTAAAAACAACGCAATCATGCATGTGATAAGCCAGAACCAAATCGGGCCAGTGCTTAAGCCTTGCGGCTCGTCGTATATGTTCATTTTTTTGGCTCTTGTATTTTCAAAAGCTCTTCGTTTGCCAGAGGTGAATCACACATACCCCACCGTAGACATCCGTCTTTTGCCGTTAGGTCAAACATTTGCATCTGCTTGCCGCCCCTGGACGTTTTCGACCATTCGACCGCCTCTCTGATTGTTATGTTTTTACTCGCCCGATGCATGAAGAACGTTTGTAACAAAACGCGCCGCTTTTCGTCTTGAAAGGCTTTCGTACTTTCACCCTCTTCCTTGAGCCTAGCGATCTCCTCGTTGAATATCGTCTCAACTTTCCCAATGAACAACTTTCGGCCTTTCTTGTGTTTGTACAGAGAAACTCGATCAATATTTAGCGGCTCCAGCTTATTTCGAAAGGCAATGTTCTCATAGATTTGTTTCCTCGTTTTCTCCTGAAACTCTAAATCATCCTCATATCTTTGATAATTTCTTTTCGTTACCGACTTTTCCAAATTATCAATTTGCTCGATGCGTTCTGGCCACAGCTTGGCAATTCTCGCAATCTCGTCTTTTTTTGCAAAGATACACGGAAAACACCCGACCCGATTGAACCCTTGCAAGTAAAGCGGATTGGGCTCAATGTTTCCCTCTTGGTGCATTTGAATGACATCATCAAACGAATGGTCAACCAACGGGCGGAAAACGTCGCACTGCGACGCTGCGTCATAGTCCCACCGAGCAGCCGAGCTTCTTGACTGGCTTTCGCCTCGACGAATACCAATCACTGTAATCACGTCATCATCAATTTCACGAATGTGTTTTAAAGATGGTTCAACCTTGAGACTACCCGTGCAATACCGCACAAGTCGGCTCGGGAAATAGCCATAATGTTCAATGGCATCAACCATACCTCTCTCAAATTTATCGTTTTTTAAAACCGTCAACTTGCCAAATCTGGGTTCAAGCACATCCGAAATATATTTGAAGATGGCCGGATGCTCCCACCCTGTATCCATAAAAACACTCTCAAAATCAATTCCGTGGCGCTCAAGCAAAAGCGCGCACGCGGTCGAATCCTTGCCGCCCGACATTGACAAAATCACCTTTGCGGATTTAAGACGCTTTATGTCTTTTTCAGACAGGTGCCAAACGTCTTGCACCTTTGAATCTTCGCCCGTCACCTTGACCCCCTTTCCCACCATTCGCCAACAAAGTCCAAAAAGTCAGCCAGCCCAATGCACACAAATTCATCGCCTGGCGCACCGTCGTCACGAATAACAGCAATCGGAATTTTCCCCTTTGCTGCGTCTTCGCGTGCCTGACTCATTGCTGCTCGTGGATTTGGTTTCTTGCCAACCTTTGCTTCAACCCAGAAAACAGGGCATTCAACGTCTGGCACCTTTTCGCGCGCAAATCTGTTTTGGTATTGTAGCCCGCGGTGCACGTCAGCCCCTGGCATGACTTCCGCAAACATCTTGGCCAAACGTCGTTCATTCGCTGCGCCCTTTCGTCTTGATAAGGAACCCATCAGACAGCCTCCAGCCAGTAGGGCTGCCGCTCTGCGTCTATCTTAATCAATCCAGCCTCGACCGCTTTCTTGATGTAATACCGAGCATGCTGCGGCGACTTAAGCCCGAAATAGTTTTCTACGTCGTGATAGGTCGGTGCCCTGCCTAACTCCTTTGTGAGCGTTAGCACCGCCTCTTTGATTTGTTTCGGTTGTATTAATGCCATTGATCAAACTCTCCTGGGCCCGTGTATTCCGTGAACTGTGACAATCGCCCCTCAAACATTAAGGGAATCGTGCAGATTGGGCCGTTTCTCTGCTTAGACAAAATCAACTCTGAAACGCCTTTCGGCGCGTCTCTGTTGTAATAGTCGTCACGATATAAAAACCAAACCAAGTCGGCATCCTGCTCGATGCTGCCCGACTCACGCAGATCAGACATCATTGGCCGCTTGTCCGTGCGTGACTCAACTGAGCGATTGAGCTGTGACAGGGCTATAACTGGGCACTGAAAATCGCGGGCAAGCAACTTCAGTCCGCGCGAAATCTTGCTTACCTCCTGCACTCGGTTTTCCTGTTTGCCGCCACCGCTCATCAGTTGCAGATAGTCAACAATCACAAGCGCCGTCTTTTTGCCTGTACGCGCTTCAAGCTGGTGCAGCTTGCTCCGCATATATCCCAGTGTAACATTGCCCTTATCGAAGACCGTAAGCCCCAAAGACTTGAAATTCTCCACCGCCTGTTTCAAATCGGAGACCCGTCGACCGATGCGCCCGCGCCGAAGGTCTTGAGAGTCAAGTCCGATTTCTGCTGATAAGAGCTTACCGCCAAGTTGCGCATAAGGCATTTCGAGCGAGAAGAATGCAACCTGCGCCACAGATGAAACGGACCTCGCAATGTTGAGCGCAAACGTAGTTTTACCCATGCCTGGACGCGCCGCCAAGATGACTAGCTCGCCAGGATGCAGCCCGCTCGTTTTTTCGTCTACACTGCGCAAGCCTATGCCCTGCCCTGAAACGTCGCCGCCATTTTCAAAAGCCGCTATTGCAGTCTCTAGCGCCTTTAGCGCGCTTTCTTGAATGGTGAACGTGTCAGCGTCTGCATGTGATGACCCAAAGCTATCAATCAAACAGTCAAACACTTCGCCCTTGAACTCTTCAGAATCTGGCGACTCTTGGCAATGACTAATGATTTGCATGCACGCACTGACCACTCGGCGCCGTTGCGCTGCCTCTGAAATCCGTTTGGCGTAACTCTCAAAACCAAGCGCACTGGCTACCATGTTTTGACACGCTTCAAGCGTTGAGCCGTCTGAACCATCGGCCACGAGCTGGCTGAATTTGGTCGGCTTACCATCCGCACGCGCTGCCATCATCTTAGACCATATCTGACCTAGTGCCGTTTCCTGAAAATCAGACGGCTGTAAAAACATACTGCAATCATCTACGACGCGATTCGACATCAATGCCGCGCCTATCAATGACCGCTCTTCTTCCCTGCTATCTGTCTTTGATAATTCAAACACGCATGAACCTCCGCAATTCCTGCATTTCTATCTCCGTTAATCTTTCGCCGCCCGTGTCCTGAATGTTGCGAGAATACGACGGCGGCGACGTTGTGCCCGCTTCCCGCTTGCGCTTGCCCTCTACTTGACGCACGACAAAATTGTAGAGCCTAGAGAACCTGTGATCATGCCCCGCACCTGTCACCTTGTCAGCATACGCTACCACCGCGTCCGCGATTACTTCCAAATCCCAACCAGCGCGATCAAGCAACTCATGCCAGCTTGTGCTCTGATTCCAAACATTCGGGCCGATGTTGCGGGAAATTATTTCTTCGAGCTTTGCGATTTTTTGTTGCTTTATTTCGACGGCAGTAGCACGCGCATGCGTGCGCGCACTACTAACTGCTTTAGCAGTTAGTTCTTTTATATATGTATCCCCAGCCGATTCTGACGCCTCAGAGCTGCCAAAGGTATCACTGTGATACTTTACGGATTCCAGGGTATCACCATGATACTTTTCACCGCCAAGGGTATCACCATGATACTTTTGCGTCAGACTTTCGTAAGATGCTAAAACATAAACGCCGCGCCTTACGCGTCTAATTAGCTCATAATCCAAAAAGAATTTCATACACCGTTTCACTGTGGCGATTGAATAGCCAAGGCAATCAGCAATGTCTGACTGACTACATTCGACCACATTGTGCGCATCTGCCATTTGGCACATCGCAAGCATCAAAGGAACGACCGGCCCGCTGCTCTTACTTGCCAGCCATTTACCACCTCCCTCGCGTAACAAGAACAGGCACAAAGATTTTTGTGGGTTTATGTGGTCCATTGCCCTACACTTACACCGCGGAGGGTTGACAATCAATACAAAAGTTTTCCGAGCGGAAAAAAAGTACAATGGCTGACAATTCTTTGCAAGACCTAATCAAGCGCATCGGCATTTTTAAGAGGCTTCGACCCAAAACGCCAGAACAGGCCGAGCGTTTTTTTTATTGCAAAATTTTAGAGCCTGGGTCAATGTCTTTTCTGAGCGGAAAAGCGTGCGCTGAAAGATATAAGAAACACAGTGCCGTTGTTTTAAAGCTCGAAGCGGAAGAGGCAAGCCCGATTGATTTTGAGATTGCGCGATGTTTGCCTTGTGGTAAATGTGAGTTTGGCGCCATGCGTGCCGAGCTATTGAAGAAACGGAGAAAAAAGAAATGAGTGGAAGCGTTAACAAGGTGATTTTAGTTGGGCGGTTGACCCGTGATCCCGAAGCAAAGGAAACGGGCGGGGGTACAATTACCCGTCTGGGGCTTGCAACCAATGAAAGCTGGACCGACCGCAACGGACAAAAACAAGAGCGCACCGAGTTCCACAACATAACGACCTTTGGATCGTTGGCTGATACTTGTGCCCGCTACCTATCAAAAGGGCGTCAGATTTACGTCGAGGGCTCATTGCAGACCGATGAGTACACCGACCGTGACGGTAACCAAAGAAAGTCAACAGGCATTAAAGCAAAGTCGATTCAATTCTTGAGCGGCGGCGAACAGAGCCAGAGCCAGCCGCGTCAATCGCAACGGCCGCAGCAAAACTTCCAGGGTGGCTGGTAGTGGTAGACTTTACCAAACTTCTCAACTCTTCGTCTCAAGATCAAAAAGACGAAGTTGCCGAACTGCGCGAAATGCTTTTCATGTCAAATAAGATGATCTTGGAGTACATTGACGAGAGTCGTCAACAGCTCGAAGCAATAGGCGACCGCATGACCACCCTGGAAGCAATGGCAAACAACAATTCTAAAGCCATCGATATGCTTGACAACTTCATGAGAAATGCCTGAACTGTACCGAAATAGTCCGCACACGGGAAAAGAAGAGCGCCTGTTTTTCTGTCACGTCCCACGATGTGCGGGCCGTTCCATAATTAAAATGATGGAGCTTGGTGGCTGGCGTGTTGACTATGACCTACTCGGCAACAATCAAAGGCATGCCACATACTTCGAGCTGAGGATCAAATATAAGGAAACGAAAGAACCGAGATCATTCGCAATAGTCAGGCACCCAATGCGCAGGCTTGAAAGCGCCTTCAGGGAAAACGAGCGCGCGTCTTCACCAAATGAAATGTTCAGCATTTTTGAAGAAATGCCCGTAGAGAAAATCTATACAGCATTCAATAGAAGGATACGACCCGCCGCTGATTTCGTTCTCGATGACGCAGAAGTAATGAAGCTCGATGTTGGATTTCCACATATTCACCATGAGCTCATCATGCGCGGCTGGCTTCCGCGGAGCTCCAAAGACGTGCATCTGGGAAAGACAGACGGCACTCCGATTGACTGGTCAAAAGCGCCGGCCCACATAGTGGACAAAATCATGCAGGTCTATGCGCAAGATTTCTACCATTTTGAATATGATCTGTTTCCAAGTGCCTGACTTCACTACCTGGCGGTTCTTTCAAAGTGCATGGGGTCATTATAAGACCGCCAATCAATCCCACAATTCCAGCCAGCGCTACGGAACGTCTCAGCCCATTCTGGGTGGCGATGCAGCGGCGTGTCCGTCATGCCGACGCCGTTTAGGTGCCAGTCAATATCGAAAGCAATGCCCCACGAATGACGCGAAAGGCTGCGTGACTTGTCCCATCGCATATGCCTTGGCACCCAGCTCGCTATCTTGGCAGGCGTGTATCCCGAAACGGTGCAGGCTTTTTCATATAGCTCCGCAAGCTCAAACGCAATCAAGCGGTGCACCCACAGCTTTTGCCCTGTATGTAACGTAAGCCGCTTGATGTTTGCTCGCACCCAATCGGGGTCAATAATAATCGCGCCTGGTGTATCTGGGTGCTCCTTATACGAAAACGAGCCGTAGATGCTTTCTATTGCGTTTCTTCTAGGGATTGGGACCTGGTACTGCGGGCGCACCGCATCGTGCCCCTGGGGTGTCTCTACGGGCTTCTGAAGCATGCTTTCAATTGCGTCAATGGTGTCGCGTCCTGCTAGCCCGTCAACTTTTAGTCCTGCGCTTGCCTGTATTGCACGCGCTCCGCATCTAATCAGCTCGCCTAAAACATCGCGCTCATAAATTTCGGCATCTAATTTTGCCAGATTCCAATCTCGTTCCGATTTGCTCATTTTTTTACCTGCTTGGGTCGTCTAAAACTCGAAAGCGTATTTCTTGGTGAATGTCGATGTCGCCACTATATTGTTCGCGTCTTGCCTGCTGGTCTGTGGGGTGTCTTCTCACGAGCAGCCTACCGCCAATCCGCCGCCCATGATGGTTTGCTGATTCCTCTGCCTCAACGGTTTGAAAGAGCGTGTGTCGCCCTGTTGTGCCATAAAGACCTACAAGATCAATATGCCGCCGCGTGTCGTTCCCGCCCTTGCCTGCGTTGTCTGGGTCACCGAATGATGGATAGATGGTCAGACCTCTTCGCGCATAAGACCACCAGGCGCGCAGGTGTCTCTCTTGGTCGGTGCTGTATCCATGGGCAGGACCGAAAACCCTTACGAGGATGAACCAGCCCCTAATTGGCGATAATCCTGAAGCAACAGTGGAGCCGTCCGCCATGATCGTATAATCGTCACGGCCTGTCACCTCTCTGCGTAGCTCAACGTATGCACGACCCGTGGGCAACACACATGGCGCTCGATTTGTCGCCCTGATCTGCCTGTGATTTGTGGTCGTCGTCGTTTCTGTCTCTGTGCCGTTAACCCCGAGCCGCAAGAAAAGCGATTGCCCTACTGTTTGAATGCTTGAAACTGTGCCGTAGTTTGTCTGCGAAGAATCGTAATTCACAGATACGCGTCCATCTTCTTCAAGCACGTATGTTAATTCTGTGTTTCCTGCCACAGCTTCAAAGTCTTCAAGACAAAGGTTGCTGTAGTTGTCATCTGCATCACTCTCAAAGCTCCGCAGCCTCAACCATGTGACAAGGTTTTGCACGCGTCGGTTTGATGGCACAACATCGGTCACAGTCTCTGTGGTGTAGATAGCCTGATAAGACGGACCCACGTCTACGGGCGACCCGCTGGTCACAATCACGCCAACACGGTTTCCGCCGCTGTCGGTTGTAAACCCTGCTATGGTGTAGCTGGTGCCTGAGCTAACAGCCTCAACGGTCCCGCCCACCTGTAGGTCGTTAATATCTCCCCCCGAAAAGCCGCCAAATGTGATTGTTACCTGACCAGAAGCAGGGCCAGAATCCTGTGACGAAAAAAACATCGTCATCGTGGCCGTACCCGTCTCGGCAATCTTGAGACCGCCAACGGTGTCAAAGTCGGTTTGGAATACTCCGCGCTTCCATCTTCCAGAAGCGGTTAAGCGATAAGGACCAGAGCCTGTCACGGACTCCGAACCAGTAAATCCAAACATGTCCCTACTTGCATTAGGATTCGTGCCCGTCGTTGCCAGCCCGAAAGTATGCGAACCCTCCAAAAAAAACTTGTTGTCAGAATCAATGCCACAAGTGAGGCTCGTGAACCCTGACGGCTTGCTGGCAGAAACTAGAGCCTTCAAATCCTTACCGCTTCGAGTTCCATACCCGTTCAAATAAGCGATGATGTCAAAGTGCGGCACGCTGTCCGTCATTACAACACCCGTCACCGCGTTGCTGTTTCTTGTCCAAAGAGTTCCCACATAAGGAGTGCCATCAAATTCTCCCAAGATGGCGATTTCGGGCTTTTTAATTTTGTGTGTCATTAGATTCGTGCTCCATTCGGCAAAGCTCGCTGGCGGCTTAATTCACGCGCAACACTTCCCGCAACCTGACGACCAAGCGCTTGTGCGCCCTGTCTACTAAGCAGCGCGGGAATGTCTGCCAAAACAATATCACCAAACGTTATCCCCTGCTGCTGTGTACGCTCTTCCACCTGTCTATCAAATGCCGTAGATCTCGGACCCCTAGAAGGAGAAGAAACGCCACCACCGCCATAAGCTGCACCGCCGCCCGCGTTTTGTCTCGTTGCAGCACGTCTTGCAAAAACAGGCGCTGCGGCTGCCTGGGCAAAGTGCGCAATTGCTGCCGCTTGTGCCGCAACACCGCCCGCAATGTTACCTTTTTGGAAATGTGACAATGCGTCGGCTTGATCACTTGCACCCTGGAACCCATGATACACACCCTTCGCGATAATCTGGGCCGCCTCAATCTTGCCGACAAAAGAATCGCTTCGCCCCAAATTATCCGCGATTGAAGCAATGGTGCCAATTGCTTGCTCGGAGGCAGTGATTGCAGACATGAGCTGCTTTTGCTCAATCCTTTTTACCTCTTTTGCTTCCTTCTCGCGGAGCTTTCTGCGTGCTTGCAAAAACACCGCCTCAATGTTTGCCTTCTCTTCCTGTGTCGCAGTTGTGAAAAACACCTCTTGCTCATACTCTTGTCGAAGCCTTGCGGTTTCTGCATCGAATCGCGCCAGCCGATCCATTTCGTCCGTAGCAAGCATCTCATTTATAAAAGCTGTGCGCTCCGCAGCGAGCTTGTTCAGCTCCTCCTGCGCCGCTTTGCGGTCTTCTGAATCACTCAGCAGTCGGCTTTCTTCAGCCCTTCGAGCATCAGTCTCAAGCAAAACCCTTTTTTCGTTTGCCTCTTCTTTCAACTGTTTTAGCTTTTCTTTATGAGCAATCTGCGCCTGTCCTATGAGAAGGTCTTGATTCTTTTTATCAATCTTCATTGCTCGGATCTTTTTCTCTTCCTGCTCTAGCCGAAGTCGCTCCAGTTTCTCTCTCCCTTGAAGCTCCTCCTCTATCGCACCCAACTGGAACTGTTTTTGCCGATCATAAAATTTCTTCTCAGCGGCAATCCGCATTTCGACCACTTGCAGGGGGTTTAAATCCAAAGATTCTGCGGCTGCCCTTTGTCTCGCTAAGGTTAGCTCCTTCTCATGATTTATTTCCGTCTCGGCAAACTTATTTAGACGGTCCATCTGTTTGTTGTCATTCTTTTGTTGATCAACGGCGAGCCTATCCCGCATTTTGCCAAGCCTCTTCAGGGCGCTCTCATTTCGAGACGCAAGGGCATTTGCACGAGATACGCCTGCACGGAAAGCTCTCTTTTCCTCTTTGTCTTGCTTCTTTGCTTGCTCTACACGAAATTTAAAGACCGCCTTTAACTTTTCAATGACATCGGTCGCACCAATCGCCGCGAAAAAGTTGATCTGTTCGTCGGTGTTCTTCTTCAGCTCTGCGAGGCGCTTTTCAAGTGCGGTTGTTGAATTGTCTACCGCTTGTTTATAATCTGCCTCGATTTTTGCTGCTAAAGCCTGGGCGCCTTGCAGGTTTCCTACTCTGGTTTGTAGCGTTTGAATTGTTGCGCCGCGTGCTTCTTCTTCTGCTCGCGCTTCCGCCGTCGCAAGCGTGTGTTGATGCTGTGATAGCCTGGCATTTTCTATTTTTGCGACCTGCTCGTCTAGAACGTCAGCGTTCGTATCGAAGGCACCAAAAAAATCCAAAGTGGCGACCACTGCTGCCTGAGTGGAGCTTCCGTATCCCTGCGCAGCTTGTTCCGTTGCCGCTATCGCGCGCTCGCGCTTTGTGGTCATCTCTTCAAACTTGCGCATTTCTTTATCCACGGCGGCTTCAAGGTCCGCAGAGAGCCCAATTCTGTTTGCTGTCGCCTGCGCGTCGGCATCCTGCGCGTTCGTCAATCGTTCAATTTCGGCCTGCACGCGCGCAATCTTTTCCTCGATACTGCCTGCGCTGGCCACGGCGTTCTCAAAACTGTCGCCTACATTTTCCGCAGCTGGTGGCAGATCGTTCATTACCACCAGAAGGTCTTTCGCAAAGCCTGCGTTTTCAAAAAATAATTTATTGAAGTTAATTTGCTGCCCACTGGTAAGGTTGAGAAAAGTTGCGATTCTGCCGAGCGACTCTATGCGCATTCTGTCGTTTTCGGTGATAGCCTCGCGTTGTAACAACAGAACCTGATTCAAAAGCCTTTCACGCTGTCCTGTTTTAAGACGTTCCTCGATTGCTTTCATGTTGATCTCGTTGCTTTCAACAAAAACAGCAAGATCTTCTGACGCTTTGCTTTCAGCTCTTTCGCGTGATCTTTTCTCTGCTTCTTCGTTTGCTTCATTGAATGAATCTAAAAGCATACCGCCAAACAAAACACCAAGCCCAATCCCGACGGGCCCAAGCAAAATACTTTTGGCGCCTGCCAGAAAAAGACCCGCGTAGGCACGCCCCGCGTTCGTACCCGCAGCTGCGGCCATTGTTGTAAAATTTGAATGAAACGCAATCGTTGCCGCCCGCATTTTTGCAAGTCCAGCGATGAAGGCAGTAGAATACCGAGCCCCAAAAGCGGCCGTTAGAGCTATGGCAATCTTTCCAACGTTTTGCACAAACAGATCCACCAGTTTTATGATACCAGAAAGCGCTTTTCCGAAAACCTGAATGCCGCCAGATGCGCCTTGTGACCCAAGCTGTTTCGTGATGCTTTTCAAAAGATCGGTGAAGGCAGGAAGCAGCTCGTTACCCAACTCTCGAAGAGCACCCTCCGCAGCTGCTTCAAAAAGGGCATTAGACCCAGCCGTCGTATCGGCCATGATTTGTGTAGCCTCCGCCGCGGCGGTTGTGTCGGTTGTGATACCCTGCACAATGCCCGAAAACGCACTCATGTTTTGACCCGTCAACTTCAACAAGCCTTGTACTGCCTCCTGCCTGTTTGAAAGACGTGAAATTGCGTCTGCGGAGCCATCTGTGGCCTTGTTGACCTCTTCCAAAACGCCGAGCAGACCCTTTTGTTGCAGAGCTGTGACCCCAACCTCTACACCCATAGCCTTTAACTTTTTGCCCGCGGTGCTTGATTCGCTTGAAAGCTCCTTCAAAACTGCGTTGACTCTCGTCACTGCTTCCGTAGTTGGCAGACCTTGCAATGTTAGCTGGGCAATGGCTCCCAGGACCTCATCAACACTCACGCCGTAGGATGAAGCAGCGGCGGCAGCTCGACCGAAGACGGCGTTCAGCTCTGGGATCGTCGTTACGCCCCTCTTGACGGTCGCAAACAGCTTGTTAGAAATGCTGCCAGCGGTTTCGCCCTGATTGCCAAACGCATTGACACCAGCCGTCAGAATCTCCACCGCTTCGGTAAGCGAGCCGCCTGCCGCGATTGCGGTTTGACTAGCCGCGCGCATAAAATCAATCACGTCGGTGGGCGCCACACCAGCGCTAATCGCTTGATAAGTTGCCGACGTGAGATCACCTGCTGTCTGCGGCACCTCGGCAGCCAGTTGCAAAAGCTGATTTTTTAAATCGTCACCAATTGCATTGTTAAGCGTTCTGACCTGCGCGAACTGGCTTTCAAAGTCTGATGCAAGATTGATGGGCGCCTTGATTGCGCTAAGTGCTGAAGCTGCAAGGCTTGCCGCCGCTTGAAAACCAGCCATCGCAGCGCCCGCCGTCGTCAGGCTTGCCTGGAACGAAGAAAACCCGCCCCCCGCGTTTCTAGTTGCCCTGTCAACGTTTCTGGTTGATCCCTCTACCTGCTCTAAGCCGTCCTGCAATTCGTCGAGCTGTCGCTCGGCCTCTTGAGCACCCTCTAGCTTGATGCCGATTATTTCCGTTGAAATTCTGTTCAGGGCCATCGTTCACCATTCCTCTGAGTTTTTAGTGCGATACGCACTTGCGTGCTCTTGCTCTGATTTTATCATGACAAGGGCGTCTCGGAAAGCGGCGGAAGGATTTGAAGGAATCCACGAATGCGGGGCTTTCATATTCAGAGCGCTGACTGATTCTAGGACTTCCGAAAGCCACTGGGGGTCATAATAAGGGGAGCGGTTATCGACTAGAGACAACGGGCATCGGTCAATCTCGTGCCAGTCAATGATTCCCATCTCATCGGGTTCACTATGAAAACGGTTGATAACATCGGAAGGCATGCCGCCGCCAAGAATATCTTCGAGCGACATTACGGGCGGCAAATCAAAAAAACCTGCACGCCATTGGCACCAGCCCTTTCGGACCACTGCACCGTCAAGACTTGGATCGAAAAAACCACCGCAGTGTCCGCGGCGCTCTAACTCTCCCTCGATTGGCTGCTGTCGTCCGCCGTGGACGCATTGGGCGCACTGCCAGCCATCTCCGACGCTGGTGCCCCGTCTTCTCGTTCGTCTGTGCCAGACTGCGAGGACTGCGGCAAGCTCTCCGATTTTCCCAGGCTGGCAATGTTCCTTATGTGTCGTGATGCTTCGCTAATGACGTCATCACCCTCCAAGCACTCTTCAAGAAACTGGGAGACATTGTAAAACCCGCCCTCACTTACGATGTCGAAACCATCAATTGAAATAATGCCTGCTCTGCAAACCTCTCTTTCAACTTTTGAGCTCCACTCTTCAAAGTCCTGAATCTGCGATTGCTGTTCGATTGTTAGCGAGCTGAGAAACTCAGTATAAGCGCTGTTTCCGTCGCCACCTTCTCTCGACTCTCTTCTCATTACATCAAAGGCACGAGAAGCCAAAAGAGCGCCGTGTTTTGGCTTTTGTCCCGCCCTTCGCTCTGCTGCTCTGCGCTCGTCGCTTGTGAGTGCTCTTACGGTTATGAATGAAGCGTCTTCAGGCTCTGGCACCAACAGGTCCGACGTGTCGCTTGTCTCTCTATATCTTTGCATAGCAAGCTGCGATCTCACATAGGCCAACGCTTCGCGTGATTCGTGTCTAGACATTGTATCACGCAGGTTTTTCAGTGCGCGCATGATCTGCTTCGGGCGCACCTGCTTCTCTATCAGTGTCTCGGCTGCCATTTCCATGCCCTTGAGGGCGTGGAGCGCCTGAGAGTCGCCTACCGTTGCTTTCACAAGCCTCAGTATTTCGCTGGCAAAACTGTCCGAGGGCTCTTTGTCCAGGTCCTTTGCTACACACTCGCGAGCGTGCTGAAACTGGGCCTCCACTGTCGCGCTGTCTGCTAACAGTGGAAGCCTAAGAGGTTCATTGGTGTGGGTTAATTTTCGGAGCATAGTCCGAAACTATATCAGGACTTCGGAAAAGCCAAGATAAAAGGAGCGCTTGCCAAGTTAAGCTCTGAGCCTGTTGGCGAGCCTGCGAATGTATTGAAGTCTGCAACCGCTCGCAATGTCGTCACCTGCTGAATACGTGACTGGTCACCCGCTGACGGATTCGCGCTGCCGTCTGCACGGCTGGCATTTTTCAGAATGAAGGCGGCACCGTTGGCGTTAGTGGTGCCATGTCCGCCAGGGCCAAACCCAAGAATCAGCGTGCGCACTTCGTCCTTTGCGATGAGCCTCTGGAGGTCTTCATTGTTCTCGGTTGTGATGCTCACCTGGCACGTTGCATTATGGATCAAGTGCTTGCCGCCCCGAATGACTCCGCGTGTCTCTGGTGCATCTGGCGCCGTCTCAAATGAAACCTCGATGCTGTGATCAAAGTTTGGCAGATAGGCGCGCGCTTCGCTTGCCGCCGTGCCAGACGCGATGCCCGCGTGACTTGCAGCCAAATCAACGCGGCAACCATAGCGGTGCTGCAAGAGCTTGCCAGCTGGCTCGGACGTCGTTGCTGTGCTTGCGTTTGCGTCATCCTGAAGCATAACCATTGGGCGCAAGCTCATGGAAAGGCTCGCCCCGCTGTTGTCGTTGGTGATTGAAAAGCCAGAACAACGGCAGCCGCTTGCCAGCCGTCGAACTGTTGCCGTGCTACCAGTGCCGCCCATGTCGAATTGCGCATGAATGTCGTTTGATAGATTCGAGTCGGTGGATGCGTCACCAATCACGGGGTAAAAAGCATAACAAAGCTGGATCACGTCGCCGTTCTGCGGAATGTGCTCAAACTTTGGGTGCACCGTGTACGTTGTATTAGTTCCGCCTACGCTCTTGCTGGTCACCACTGCATACTCATGATTGAACGTGTCTTGCCCTGCTGCCTTGTGATACACGCGAACGGGTGCCCCAAGGATGACCTTTGTGTTGTCACCGTTGGCGATGATGAACTGACCCTCATTTGCGCCATCGTCTGCACATGTCACAGTTGCCGCAGTTGGCTTGTAAAGCCCCATGGAGGAGTTTAGAACCTTGCCGAATGCTACGCTGTCGGGGTCTGCACCGTTTGCCGTTCTCAGTCTATGGCTAAGTGAAATCTCGTCAGGATACATTGCGCGGATGAACTCACCCTGAGCCGCTCCGTACTTAGTAGAGCCGCTACCATTGATGATGCCAATAGCTGCGGGTTTGTTCTCGCCTGGTGTGCGTCGCCCCTGGTCTTCAAGATGGAACGCCTCATCACCTGCAAATGCGTCTACCGTTGCCGTTGTTGTTGCCATTCCACTGAATGACACGCCCGCCGACGTTGGGTCGGGCAGAAAGTTGTCGTCTTTATCTCCGCCCGCGGTGATAGCCTCACCGATTTGGACGCTGTAGATTTGGGTGGATTTCCCAGCCATGCTCGTTTCTCCTTTGGTTACATGTCAACCGAGAGATCCACCTGGACCTCTGACAAAATAAACTCATATTCCTGGCCCGCATCATCAACAGCGGCGCCGCTTTGTATTGTACCTGAACGAGCAACCAGCGTCACCAATCCCGCAACACTTGGCCAATTGCTCGCATTTAAAGCCTTAATGATTACCAGCTGCTCCCTCAATGCTTGCGCTTTTATAGTATCACGAATACCCGCCCCCTGTGCATCGTAACGAACACGCACAGCAGCGGAAAAGTCAAAGGCTTGTGGCGTCCCTTGACCCAGCTGCAACGCATTGGCGGTGATCCCATTTAAATCAACTTCAAAAACCCGCGAACGTCCAACAAGAGCCCCTAAAGGCAACCTTGCGCCGCCCATCTTTTCAATGTCAACGAAGCCCGCGTTTCCTAAATCGGGAAAGCTGGACACGATGGCGCTGGGAAAAGCAGAAACCGTTCTGCTAATATGCTCAATGCTTAGCTTCACGGAATCACTCATAATGAGCGCCATATTGCTCGGAATGAGTTGAGCACCTTTTGCCTGTCTTTATTGCTAAAGCCAATCCACGGGCGAAGGTCGCTGGTGAACCTGGCGTATTTTTTAGAATTTCCCGTCGGGCCAATCTGTGCGTAGAATCTTCGCCCTGAGCTGCGTATATATCGAAACTGACGAAACATCTGACCAGTCACCGAAAGTGTGATGCGGTTGATTGGCAACCCTCCACCGATTCGAGCGCCTCTATATTTTCCGCCATCCCTTCGCAGCCTTCCATGGCTTAAAGAGTAAGAGCCGAGACGCTTGCCCCTGCCCTTGTATTGAGGCAGCTTTTTATCATCTACGCCAAGCCCCTCCGTTTGTGTTCTTTGGATTACGATGAGGGCAGACTGGTTCGCAAAAGCAATCATGTGCCGTTTCGACCATTTTTTGATCGTGCTCTTTTTGTGCTTGACTCTTCGATAAGGCATATTTGAATTTTCTCACATTTCCGCACATCTGACAACGTGCTAAGATAAGACCATGAGTTACAACCAAACAACAGGCAATCCGCCAAATCCAACGCAGGCACACGCAGGGGCAACACCTGGGCAAGAGTTTTTCCGAAACCTTGCAGAAACGATAAATGCTGCACACGCCAACAATAATCTGCACATCTATTCTCAAGGGTTCAGGCACGACAGCTTCCGAATTATTGGATCAAACTCTGCCACTGACCAGATTGAGGTTCGTGCGCCGACCATAAGCAGGGCACACGATTCGGTTGCGGTTATATTTAGGGCGCGGCATGTGCAGCACGCGTCGAGCTTTGGAAAGCTAACTGTGCGCATTTATGACGGGGCAAGCAGCGGAACGCTGATCGGGTCCAAAGACGTTACAATCACGGGCACAACTACACATGTTTTACATACTGCCACAATAAGCAGTCTGGTAATCACGCAGCCTTTCGTCACAATCCAAATCGGACTGTCAAACTCAATTTCAGCAACAGGCTCGCCAGAGTCAATTTGCCAAGATGTTGCAGTTTCTTGGATTCCCGTCTCTGCGGTTTCCACAACTAAGAGTGAAGATGGCCCTATCATACCAATAGGCACGGGACCAACGTCTACAGATGAACCAATTAGCGCGGCGCTTGGGTATTGCTTTGGGTCTACCATCAACACATTGAAAAAGCGGACTCGGTCGATTGCTTCAGTGTCTGGCATTGAGTTTACTAACGGCGCAAGCAGTACAGACTTGCAGCACATACACCCATTTGTAAGACCCCACATCATAAGGGTCCAAAACTCAACGAAGCCGCTTACAATCAACTATTACATAAGGGCACAAAACGCACACGCCACAGAAACCAGAAACCTTAGAATACAAGCAATCGATCCTCGTAGCTTGTTCCAGTTTCCGCAATCGCACCCTAATCATTTCTCTAGCTCTGGAGAGCGCGGTGAGTTTTTAGAGCTGTCGGTGGCTGCTAATACAACTGAGACGCTCACGGGCACATTTCAGATACACCCGCCTTTTCAACAATTTCAATCCGTTGCGGATGGACACTTTATTGCTTTAGCTGTAGGCACTCGCGCGATGGCACCGCGGGCACCGATGCGGTATAATGATGGTAATGATTTTGACATCAACCTCAAGATCAAAGGCTACAGTTTTTGGAGCGAATAGGTGTGGGATTTGATAAGCAGGTCGGTCGGTGACGGAAAAAACAATGTTTCACTTTTCCTCTTTGTGGTCGGTGCGCTTTACATTGGCAAGATGCAAATTGATCAACTGTCCACAGAGCTCGAAGAGTTAAAGCAGGATCAAAAAGAAGTTACCAAGTTCCTCGTTCAGCATGCGGCCACATGGTCCAAGATTGCAGAGCGTGTGAAAATGTACCATAGGGAAAAGTAAAATGGACACACAGACAACCGCACTAACTGCGATCATAACATCCCTGGTCTTTTTAGCATCACCAGAGCCAAAGCCAGAGGCTAAAATGACAGAAGCGCAAGCGGCTATGTCTATCATCGAAGACAGCACAAAAATCGTGGACAGAAAAACCAGAAAGTTGAGACTTAAAAGCAATGAACGACTTACGCCCGTTGTGCTTGATGATAAGGAGTGAAGAAAATGAACCTGCCAGAAATCCAAGAATTGTTAAAGATTGGCACCCTGTGCTCGATTTCAGTCTACGGGGTGACGGAGGCAATCAAGCCAGTCATCAAGAAAGTAACCAAGAGCTGGGCCAAGAGTTTGGTGCGTCTCTTCGCGCTATGCTGCGGAAGCGCCTTTGGTTACTATCTAAGCGAGACGCCTGAAGGCGCAATAAGCGGATTCTGTGGCGCTGCTTTGTCTGCGGTTGTTGTTGCTCAAGTGAAAGAGAAAATAAAAAACGCAGGCAAGGGCTGCAAAGATTGCGAAAACTGCCCTGATGAATGATTACTCTCTCACGATCGCCCTGGGAATCTTTGCCGCACTGGTCGCCGTTTTGCTTCAAAATCCACCGAGGAGACGCAGAACAAAACGTGAACAGCAAAGACAAAACCATGCAACAGACGAGAAAGCTAATCAGGCATCCGCACAAGCTCACAATGAGCACAAGCAAGCGGTCGAAAACGCACAAAGTCAAACACAGCATATTGATCGCGCTAGTCTAAACGACCTGGCCAAAATGGTGGATCACGAATATGGCAGCGACTAATCTTATACTACTTCAAATCTGTGCAGCAACTACTCCAATCCAAGTAGGGCAGCCCGCTCCATGCACTGGGATTCTTTGGACTGTCGAAAGCACAAGAAACGCTTTAAAATGCAAGCGCGTAGAATTGCCAACAATGACAGCAAGTTGGGAACTCTGCAAGCAAACTAAAAAGATAGAAATAGAAAGACTCAACTCAAAACTTAGGACGGCACAAGACATAATCGACGCAGCTCCAGAACCTGCGCCGCAATGGGTTCTCCCCGTCGTCACTGTCGGGTCTTTCCTCGCTGGCGCGCTCTCTGTGGTGCTGCTGGCGGGGGCACTGTGACGCAAACAGAAAAGATTAAAAAACTTTACATTGAACTTGGATCAATTCGTGCGGTCGCGCGCGAGCTGAACCTCGCCGCTTCGACGGTTCACTATCACCTGACAAAAAACACGGCCTTACTTGAACCACCAGAAGAACAGCCGAAGCCAAAGGCAAGACCGAAGATTGACATCAAGCACGAAGGTGACCGCGCCACAATCGTCGGCAAGGGTATCGTAAACCTTGATCACCTTTTGGAAGCCGCCGACCTAGATGAAGATTGGGTATGCACAAAGCACACGCTGAACACATGGCAGGCACTCGGCAAAGATTCGGAAATTCACCAAATGCATCAAGTGAAAGCGTATCTTGAAAGAGCGCCTAGCTTCTTCGTTCAGGGTCTTGACCCGATGCCTAACTACAAGCGCAAACCGCTCGACGTTGCGCCCGCAATCAAGACAGCTCTGATCATTCCTGACAGCCAACACGGGTTTCGCAGAATTGAAAACATTTCCCAGCCTGGCGGATATGACTGGCAACCACTTCACGACCGAGCCGCCTGTGATGTAGTCCTGCAAGCTGCTGAGCTGTTAGAGCCTGACGAAATAATACTACTGGGCGATATGCTTGATCTCGCGCCCTGGTCCACTAGATGGACCGCTGACCCGTCTGTACGCTTTACCACAAACGCGACACTGCGTGAGCTGTATGCGGGCTTCCTTAGACCGCTAAGAGCTGCGGCGCCGCACGCTCATATCCGATTTATGGAAGGCAACCACGAAAAAAGAATCACTGACGCCATTATCTCCAAGCTAGACGAAGCTCATGGGCTCCGCTCGGCTGATACGCTCGACGGCTCTGAGCTTCTAAACATTCCGAGCCTGCTCGCCCTCGACACCCTTGACATTGAATACTTCGCACCATACGGCAAAGCGTTTTGGCTATTTGACCAGATAAGAATCCAGCATGGTACCAAAGCAAGGCCAGGCGGTGAGACCGCGAGCGCATACTTGAGAAACGCCACCAGCTCCATTATCTGGGGTCACGTTCATCGACTCGAAATGGCGCAGAAAACAATCCAAACACCAGACGGTCCGCAAATCATCACCGCGTCGTCACCTGGATGCCTATGCCGCACCGATGGCGCTGTGCCGCATGCAGGCGGCGACTACCTAGATTGGCAACAGGGGTTTGGGATTGTCTACGAGGACGAAGACGGACAGACATCGCAACAACTTATCCCAATTCAGAACGGAAAAGCTGTGCTTTATGGGCACACCATCACGGGCGACGGCAGCGCAAAGCACGCAATGAGCCGCACAGGTCTGCCTTTCTAAGTGTCCGCAATCACAACGTTTTTAAAATAGTTCACATTTAGTGCATTTTTATCTTGACCATTAGTACAGGTTTAGTACCTTTAGGGCATGAGCAACGGGGCTCACAAAAAAGAACGGAGAGAACGAAATGAGTAACAAATTTTATACCACTTTAAATGTTTGCCCAAGCAGCATCACATTAGGGGGCAGTGATTACTTGAGGCATACCATTAGAGACATGCTTGAGTGCTGCGGCACTGAAGAGCAAAAAGAAAAGATGTTTTATTTGTTAATGCGTGAGCGCGTATCGGCTTGGGCGATCAACTATAGCAAGTTTAGGGGGTCATCAATCGAGTTTGCTGCGGTCGAGCGGCGTGTAAACGGATCATGTGTAAGCCTGCCAGGAACTTGGGAATCCGTTTCTGTGCATGATTTAATAAAGGCTGCGCGAGAAAGAATGCTCGTAGAAAGGGGCAAATTTCTCGACCATATGAAGTTCGATTTTTATATCACATGGCTGCACATTGCTGACATTCTTTGTGGCTTGACTGCGACCTATGCGCTGGTCGATATGCTTCAATCTGTGTGCCCGATTGTAGATGACGAAGATGACGAAGATGACGAATGTTTTGATTACCCATGCAGCGAAGCGGCCTTCTTTCGGGCGTCCTACTAATAACAACCCGCCGCCCTTCGGGGCGGCTTTCAATGGAGAGAATCATGGCACAATTTGAAGAATGCTGGAGCTTTGACACCAACGCATATATGGGCACCATCGCGTTGCCCGCTTTCGGGCAGTGCGTTGTCACATTCAACGCAGAGCCGCACGAGTCGCCTGTGATTAGCGGACCGCCAGAAAAATGCCACGATGGTGGCGGTGGCTTTATTGACCTTGTGACACTTGTAATGGCCTGCGGCGATGCGCGCATGCCTGTGCGCTTTGATGAGCTGACCGACGGACAGCGCGAGCTAATCGAAGGCAAGATTTTTTCAGCCTGGGAAAAGTGGAAAGAGGGCGATCATGGGTGATCAGATTGATTTATTCTCTGAGCCTGTGCCAGTTTGTTCTCCGCGCTTTATAAGGCGTCTGGCGGGCGTTCTGGTGGCTCGCAGCGGTACAACGCAGGCGGATGCCTTAGAGCTAGCAGAGAAAGCCATAGACGGCACGCTGTGCCCCTGTTGCGGCGCTGGGGTGAAATTATACAAGCGAGGATTGAACCGCGGGCAGGTTGAGACGTTGCGAGACCTGGCTGCGCGTTTTCCTGTTGGCGTGCGTTTCGAGTCGAAAGACATCGACGCGCGCGGTGGTGATTATGCTAAGCTGTCCAGCATCGGCTTGCTGTGGAGATTTGATGACGGCGGCTGGTGTGTCACTCAACGCGGATACGATTTTGCAAACGGCACCCGCTCGGTGAATCGCTATACGTTCTGGTTTCTCGGTGAGCTAGTCGGGCTGTCGGTTTCAACTTCAAAAGTAAACGATCCAGGCAATGGTCAACCCTTCACCATTGACAGCATCGATTCACAAGGTTTAGAAAGGGTATTCATCAAATGAACGGAGAAACAGAAATGCGCGAAGATGTTGAGCGAGTGCACAACCACCGCAAAAAAGTACGAAAAGCGATCATTGAAGCAATCGGGCCAATCAGTGCCTATGAAATGGCTAGGCTCTACGAGGTGACCCGCGGAACGATTGGCAGAATTTTGGACGATGAGCTGGTGGGCGCTCCGACTGGCAGAAAGCCCAAAACAAGGTCAGGCGCCGAAGCTAGAGAAATGATCAAGTCAGACTACAAGGAACTAACCAAAGAGCAATACCTAGAACGATTCGCGAGGGCCTTGGATTCTCTAAACATTTAGAGATTGCAGGGCCTGCTCTTCTATATCGTCCAACGCCTCGCCAATGGTTTGGGGTAAGCACGCGCCACGGTGTAGCCGCACAATCAACCGCACCCACTGCCCCACATTGTTGCCCCACGCTTTGTCACATAGGTCGCCCAATAGTAGCAGCCTATCAAGCGTATCACCCGCAACGGTCAACCCTACAAATGTAGGTCTTTTGAAGTCAATGGTAGACATTATGCAAACAGCTTTGGAACCTCGAAAACCGTGGCCTCTAATAAGGCTGCATAGTCTACCGAAAACTCTAAGTATACATGCTGCGACGTGCCGGCCGCTGTTCCATATCCAATTCTCCTGGGCGCCGTATGGGTGCCAATTGTGCCTCTGTCAAGATACAGGAAAGACCGCACAATGTTCGCACTGTATCCATGTTCGCCGCTGCCCTGCCTTGAAAAAGACACGTCACCGCTGGACTCAAATTCAAAAACATTTGTTTCACTGTTTATCACGCGCGGTGATGGCATTTCTGAACCGCTCATGATTACCGCCCATGAGTTGGACGACGATGGCGGCGGGTCCAGTGCTGTGCCGCTGGCGTTTTTTAATCGCACACGGATGGCGCTTTGTCCCGCACTGCCTAGAGTCCCGCTTGGCGTTAGATCGTCTTCTAAATCATTTGGCGCCATGTAGGTCAATATCACACCGAGCTGCGTCGCCGCTGGGTGTGTGCGCGGTATGTCCACGAAGTACTCAACGTTTGCAGATGCGAATAAGTTGATGTCCCACATCACATTGCCCCCGCCGCTGCTCTTGTCGGTGCGGTCTATCGCATAGGTCCAAACCTTATTGATGCAGTTAAAGCCCTGCCGAAAACAAAGCTGGTTAGCTGAGTCTGCAAGCTGTCCCAAAGTGGTGCCTCGCAGACGGCGTAACCACTCCCGCTCCGTCAGATTAAAATCACCCGTCCGCTCTGTTGGTATCGGTATGCTCATGTCGCTGTGGTCCTGTTGATGAATCCATATTTGCGAACGTCGCTGGTTGCGTTTGAAAAGTCACGCGGAACGAGAAACCCCATGAACCCAAACGACAAAGAGTCAAAAGTCAAACCCGAAACGCTCGAAGCCAAAACAATTTGATTGGTGGCCGTGTTTATTGAGGTGATTTTGGTTGTGACTATTGGAGCGTCCATATCATAAACAGAAAACACGTCCACCCACTGACTCACATGGAACCCGCTTGAATCTTCAATGGCTGACCCGTCACTGGGTCGAGCTGTCGGGCTGTGCTCATTAGCTGACACGTTGACTGCAAGAGAGCCAGATCCAGCCACTATCGAGATAATATTGGCCGCCATGTTCCACGACTGCCCGACCGTTCCATAGGCCACCAGCTCAATCGATCCAGTGGGCGAATATCCATCATATTCAATAGAGCGCACGCGCGCGGGCTCGGTTGTAACGCCCAGACCCGATGTGCTTCTAAGTAGTGGATGGGTCACTGTGCATGTATCACCAAGCGCCAAAGATTGTAGCAGGCTCGTCGGAACATCAAACGTAAAGACGCGCCTCGGAAAAGAGTTTTCCAATCTGAGCTTTGAAAAAAGCGGGCGCAGATCATGAACCGCATCACCTGGCGTTGTAGTGTTGAGCTTGATGCCTTTTAGGTCTACAGATAAATCTTGCGCCTCTTTAAACAAATCAATGCTGACCTGGTCGCGCACCGTCACTTCGACATCTGCATCACCTTCGTGATTGTAGTTTGCAGTGAACTTGAAGACGTTTTTTATGGACAGCTCGGCGCTACTGCTTGGCGTTGGCTTTTGTGCTATTTCTGCGGTGGTGAAAGTCTGGGACACATCAGACTCAAGCGGCAAGGTTAACTCTACGGCCCTCAGCTTGCATTTGCCGAGGCTGTTCGTTGAAATGTCTACAGTGTAACCCACGGCAAGCAAAAGCCCTTCTACCGTTTCGAGCAGTGTGTCGCCTTCTTTGTAGATTGGTCCAAAAACCTCCGCTGCAATTGGGTTTGGAATCGCTAAAAACGAATCAACATCAATATCCGCCCCGAACGTATCGGCATGCCCCGTTCCATCAGACAGCCCAGCACCGAAAACCATCGTATCGTGAGTGCTTGATGTCTTGCTGTCGCCGTCTGCGCTTACAAGCAGCCTCACTAATAGCTGACCTATGCTTTCATCTGATGGGCGTATGGTTGGGGTGACTGTGTGGCGCTTCTCTCCTGGAACATCTGCGATGGTTTCAATGTCTTTATATTTGGTTACCTGATCAACTTGATACTGGAACCCCGTGAATCCGTCAGATGACACGCTCGTCTCATTCGACACCCTTAGCATCGCCACAGCTTCGTCATCTTGAGAAATTAGAACATCAGCACTGGTTCCGCTCGCCACTCCAAGCGAATCCTCGAAAACCACAAACCGCTCACACGATGACAAGGGCACATTTTCGCCTGGCCCGTTGAACACGTTGCCTATGTGTATGTATGCATCACAGAGTGGCGCATGTACGCTTGTTCCGCCGTCGGTCACGATAAGCCGCTCCGCTTCCATGTGAAAGACTCTAGCGTTGCCGTCTTCGTCGTCAAGCCTTAGCACCGACGAGGGTAGAAACTCGTTTTGTGTGGCGCCCACAATAAAAGGTAGGTTTTCAAGGATGGTTCGGTATCCTACATTTGATGAATCATGTGGCGCGTTGGTATCAACATCGCTCTGCGCCTGTCGCCCGATGACCTCCCGAAGTACAACGAACATGTCAGGAAACATACCGCTGTCTTGAATGGCGCTCCTAGCTTTTGAAATGCTATTGGAAAGTACAAACTGTGCCGCTGGCTTGCTTCCTACTCCACGGGCGCTAAAGTTCGGACTTATAAATATCTCGCCCACGCTGACGTCTAGCCCGACATCAAAGTGAAAGCCAGAAAGCCCCAAATGTGTGCCAGTCGTCAGAGCAGAGTTGAATCTTTCGCCAAGCAAATGGCGCCAGTTTGCCACATGTGCGCTTGACCTTGTGCCCAAAATAGATATGCGTACAATTTTTGTCTCGAACCCTCCACGGCTTTTTAACTCAACAAAGGCGCCAGTGATATTTGCCCCGCCGCCTGTTTGGTTCAAGACATCGGTGACTGTTGACTGCACATAAAGGTTGTGAATCATTAGGTGTCCACTAACCGGGTCTGTGCTTATGCTGTCTGGACCTAAAAACAAGACCTTATTTCGTGTCGTAAAATCACACCTTATCGCCATGCCTCTTGGATGAAACTCAGAAATGTCGTTGTCGAAGCGATTGTCAATATCAGCTGCTGCGCCTTCGCGATTGAGGTACTGAAATTCTGTCCCGCTTGAGTTTAGCTGAATTTCACAATTTGATCGCCACATTTGCCCCGTCTGATGAAACGAGTGAACCGCAATCTTATTCGCAATGGTACCATCAAATGCGTGGAGGATAGGGTGCAAATTCGTCTTGAGAGTTGAGGCAGGCAAAGGCTTATCCAAAACGGCCGTCAAAGGCGCAATCTCAAGCGTGACCTCATGACTCTGACCGCTGACTGCCACGGCTGGTTCAGACGCTAGGAACCCGCGGAAAACTTCAGCATAGTCGTCTAAACTATCCGAAACACTGCCATCATCATTCACGCGCCCCTCATAAACAACCACGCGGCGACCACGGAAATACGTCAACGGCTTGGTCACATAGGGAAAGGAGCCGCTCGCGCCGTCTACACGGTGAAACCTCGGAAACGTACCAAGGATGCCGCGAGACACCCTTATGGTGTCCGTGCTTATAATGTTTGTGACCGTCATGGTTTCTTGTCCGACGTGTATTGTGTCGGCTGCCGCAAACCCAGAATTGTCTTGAACCGTAAGTGAGACGTCGGTGGGATCCACGTTTGCCGTGATCCTTGTGAAGGAGTCCGCGCCCTGAAAGCCAATCCGACCAAATATCTTTCCAGGATCATACTGGTCGGAGGTGTACTGCTCGTCAGAGCTCAAAACGATTTCAAGATTTGACACCTCAACCACGCGCGCGTTTTCATCATGGCGCCTACTGAATGAAATATCGTTGGCAATGATTGACGCGCGCCTGGCGTGCGTGATTCCGTTAGTCGATAACGCTGGCGGCATGTGTGTGCCATAGAGAACGGGCACGCCCGCAATCCTCAACACGTAGCAAGGCCGGCGATCTTTCTGCCTCAGTTTAGTTAAATCAACCATGCCGCATTATCTCTCGATTTTTGTTTTTCCGCTCGGAAAAAGTATGGTATTGAAAAATAGCGGACACCTAGCGAGGACAGCGGCGCTAGATGTCCGCACCCAATCGCGAACGGGCGAGGTTTAAAACCTCACCCCTATTATACCATAAAGCGGGAACGCGTCACCCGAAGATGGCGCAAAGAAAACGGAGAGAAAAGATGAGGACATCGGAAACAGTTGGGGCGATATTTGACGCACTATCAAAAGCGCAAAGTGCCGTTCAGCCTGTGCACAAAAACACAAAAGCGTACAACTACAAGTATGCGCCACTCGATGCGGTCATGAACAGCGCCCGCGATGCTATCAGTGAAAACGGGCTGGCGGTCTTTCAAGGTGTAACCATGACAGACGGCGGATGGTTTTGCGTGACACGGTTAACCCATGCAAGTGGCGAATGGATTGAAACCGAGTGCCCTGTGTTCTTTAAGGCAGATAAAAAGATGAGCGATGCGCAGGCGTTTGGCTCTGCATATACTTACGCCCGCAGATATTCGTTCCAGGCACTGCTAGGAATCGCGCCAGAGGACGACGACGGAGCCAGCGCAGGCAAGGGCACCCAGCACCCACGAAATGCCCGCAAACCTAAAAACTCGGCGCCTCAACAGTACCCAAGCGTGCCAGCCAACGCTCTCCAGTCGGTGATGGGGTGGAGCGAGTTGCCACAGATGACGAAGACCCTGCAAGGCTTGGCCGATAAGGTTGAAAGTGAGGGGTTGGAGCATGACATGGTTTTGTCGATAACTCGATCAAGGATTGAGAATCTTTTGGGTAAGCTCGGACCGCTTGAGGGGCGAACCTGGAGCAAGACCACCACTGAGTCTATGCGCAACGTAGGCAAGATGGACGAATGCGTTGACCTTGTGGCCATGTGTGCATTGATTGACTCGTTGGAAAATGAGGCCGCGCACGATGACGCGGCCCCTTTCTAGGTAGGAGGGCAGACCCCCACGGGCGTGGGGGTCGTTTAACTTATACAGCCACCCAGCACTGAACGCCTGATCCGCTGCTGTACTCTTCCGAGATTACGAGGCGGATTGATTGACGCTCTTGGTTTAAGACGATTGATGACTCACCCTCTATGGTCTGATTAGACGCTGGGTTGATTGTCAACGTCTGTGAGTTAACGGTGCTCTTAACCTTGAAGATGATGGACTTGCCAAGGCATCCAGATGTGGCCGTGCTTGGCAACGATACAGTGTGTGAAGATGATCCAGAAAGATCATAGACAAACATACCGCCCACGTCACCGATTGCGATGCTTGATGGCTCGCTGGTTGTGACACTCAACTCGGTAGAGTCAGCTGCCGCAACATCAGTACCGATAACAAGCCCAAGCGTTGAGCGCATGGCTGCTGCGTCGGCATCATCAAGCAACGCACGACCCGCCGCCGTCAAGTCGAAGGTTGTCGCGCTTGCGCTACCGTTAAACATGATGCCCTTGTCTGCTGCGCTGGTGAGTCCAGCGATGGCTGCCAGCTCCGCGTCGTATGCTTGCACGTCCGTACCAGGAACAAGAGACAGGTCAGATCTAACCTGTGACGCTTCACGGCCCTCAACACCATCCGCTGTGAACCGCGCAAAATCTCCGCTTGCAATCGCGTGCGATGCACAATCCGCGGTAATCAGGTTGTCGTCTGCGATGCCTCGTGTCACCTGTGCGGCAGTAAAGCCTGAAAGGGTGTCCAGCTGTGCGTCGTATGCTTGCACGTCTGTACCAATCACAAGACCAAGATCAGTCCTTACTTCACTGAAGCTACGGCCTTCGATACCGTTAGCGGTAAACTTGGCGTAGTCGTTGTCGGCTGCATCAGCGTCGTCAACCGTCAACAGGTTATCGTCGGCAATGCCTCGCGTCACCTGTGCAGCGGTGAATCCAGACAATGTGTCGAGCTGAGCATCATACGCCTGCACATCTGAACCGATCGCAACACCAAGAGACGCGCGGGCCGTTGCACCGCTTTCCAGCACGAAGTTGGAGCCATCACCAACAATGATGCCACCGTCGGTTACAGCAAGCCCGCTGATGTCATCAAGTCGAGCATGCGAAGCCTGCGCGCCCAATGATGCTCGCGCGGTTGATCCACTTTCCAAAACAAAGTTGGAACCGTCACCAACAATGATGCCACCGTCCGTCTTTGCTAGTCCCGCAATGTCTGCGAGTCCACCCGTTGCGCTAATGGTGTTGCCGCTCTTCACAAGACCAGTGCCTGCCGTAATTTGCCCCGCACCGCTGAACTGGGTGAAAGCCAACTCGGTTGTGCCTGGGCTGATTGCTGCACTACCCTGCGAATTAAAAAAGTTAGTCTGTGTAGGATGTCCTGGAAACAGGTTACTATAGGTTGTGCTTGATGATGCGTCGGTATCTGCTACAACAGAGACAAAAAAGTCACCATTCGACAATTCAGCTGTTGTTCTGTAGTAGAACGTGCTGCCGCCATCTTTGAACTCAATATACTTTCCAGACGGAACCGTTCCGCCAGGCCAACTGGCTGCACCACCGAAAGCAATGCTTGTTGTCGATTCGTCGATTTGATTTCCACTTACTTTGCGGTGAAAACCTTCGGACGTTAAGGATTTAAATGTGATCCCAGTGATGTCCGACGTTGCCATGCTGGTAACTGACGATTCAGCCTTTGTGTCAACGGTGGCGCCATTCGCGAAGCTAATGGACCCGCTCCCGCTGTTAATGCTCTGGCTGCTATTTTGTAGCCTGAAGGCAATCGTATCCGAGCCATCCGAGAAAATGATCACGCCATTTGCTGGCAAAGTTACAGCATCATTTCCCGCAGAATATGACACGCTGTTGGACGACGCGTTAAGAGTAGCGCTTGAAAGCGTCATTCCAGTTAAGGTCGTGGCTGAGCCGAAGACAGGATCAAACCCTGTGTATCTGCTCGACGTGTCGGGATCAATGTCGCCCGTGCCGTCATTTGTCGTTAAAACAAAACCAGAATCCGCGTTGGCTGTACCTTCGGCAACGAAAACAAAAGCGCCCGCGGTGACGTCCGCAGAGCTATCAAAGTCAGTTGCGCGAGTCGGGGCACCGCTTGCATTAACAGTATATACACCGTTCTCGGTTGCATCGGTTTGATCCTTGATCAAGATACGGTCACCTGTGGCTAGGCTCACACCGTCTACAGTCTGACCATTAGCGAATGCGCTGGAAAGAGTGCCCGCTGCCGTCGTTGCAACTCGCACGGAGTCCTTAATGTCGAGCCCCTGCTTAACGCCGTCCACATACGCCTTGACAGACTGCTGTGATGGTACTGCGGTGGCGCTGTTGCTGGCCATGTCGTCTTCGTCAACGAAATCAATGAGTGTTGCAGTGCCGCTACCGCTGAACATTGGCAGCTTATTGGCCGCTGACGTTAAACCAGCAAGAGCCGCCAGCTCCGCGTCGTATGCCTGAACATCGGACCCGATTGTTAAGCCAAGAGACGCCCGCGCGGTCGAGCCAGACTCCGCGACAAAGTTGGAGCCATCACCAACGATAAAATTTCCATCACTTGGCGTGAGCCCAGCAACGTCTGAGAGCTGCGCATCAAACGCCTGCACATGGGTGCCGATGGTTAGGCCAAGCGATGCTCTTGCCGTTGCGCCAGATTCAAAGACAAAACTGGAACCATCAGAGACCACAAAAGATCCATCACTTTGAGAAAGGGCAGCCAACTCTCCGAGACGTGCGGAAAATGCCTGCACATCGGAGCCGATTGCGACACCAAGATTGGTTCGTGCCGTTTCTGCGCTGTCCAGGTCGCTAAGGTTGTTTGACTGTAGGGCCGCATTGTCAATTACATATTGACGATTCGCCAGCTTGTTGTTGGCAACGGAAACCGCTCCGTCATAGAGCTTTCCGCCTGTATTATATTCATGTAGGAAAATTCCCTGGGCCATGTTTTTCTCCACGTCTCGCTGTTACTAATGACCACAGCCGCGCGAGAAAATCGGCTGTAGCCTAATCTACCACCCAATAATTCGAGCCGTCTGAAACCAAAGAGAAGAATGCGTAAGAGTTCTCTATGGTTACCGACGATAGACCGTCAACGTTTCCCACTGAAGCGCCCACGGTCACATTGTTCGTGCCTGCTGATCCCTTGTCTTTTATTATATAGCGCCGATTCGCTGCCGTCACTGCCGAAGGCAAAGAAATATTTACAGGCCCTGCGCTGCTATCTACGAGCACAAGAAAATCATCAAGAGCAATTGTGAACGGGCTATCAGAAGCCGTGACCGTCTGCACGGGCACGCGCATGGTGACGCCCTCGGTGGTCGCCGTCAGCTGCTGCGCACCATCGGCACGCAGCCCGGCCTCGCCCTCTGCGATTGTTAAGCCTGTATCACCATCTGAATCACGCCCCTGGATACTTCCAGTCGTAACCTGTATCGGGGGTGAATAGCTGCCCCTGACCATACTGCCCTCCGTTGTCAGTTATCCCACGGCGCTTTTTCCGCTGTCCTATAGCTCCGCAGAATGATCTTGCATGTACCGCTCCCAGTGGCGCCACGTAGGGAAAGATACCTAATGTTCTTCACTGTGCCCTCTTGCAGCACACCGCCAATCTCTATTTCAAACCCATGGCTTGCCGAAGTGTTCACGCCTGGATTTTGCTTAAATACAAAATGAACAGGCGAAGAGCTGCTTGACTTGTTTTGGATCAAAATGCTCTGCACGTCCTCACCCGGCTGCCCTTCGGTGAGGTTTGGGCCGACCGTTGCCAGATCTAGCTCGGTCCATTCGGTGGCCGTAAAGTTGACAACAGCGTGCGCCATTGCGGTGACTTGTAAATCGCGAATAATCTGCACGGCTTCACCTGTCGTCTTGATTGTTTAAGACTGGCCGAAATCTCTTTCCGTCGTTATAATCTCGCTCTGTGCTAGTATTACTTGAGCGAGTAATCGATACAAGCCTTTCGGGGCTTACCAGCTTTTCATCATCATCTATCTGCCCGTCGTCATCAGAATCAAACCAGTGTATGCGAGCAATTTGCCGCTTAAGCTCTGCCTCCGCCGCTGCACGCATCTTTTCGGGGTCAACGTTTGGAGCATACCCAATCTCCGCCAATGAAGCCGCCACTGCCAAAGCGTGCGCTCGTTTGAACTGCTCACCCAGCGCCATATCCGCGAAACGATTAGACGGCAAATGGGCCTCAATGTCGCCAATGATGTCATACCTCTCAATGTATGGCTGCCACCCTTCTCGGCTTGCTGGCTTCGTTGCGTCCAACTGTGGCACAAGTGTGGTCAAATCATAAGACGTTAAACCAGTGTCGAACCTGCTACGGATAACGCGCACACGTCCGCGCTCTGACTTGAAGCGCACGATTGTGTTTGCCGCGCCTGGGTCATCGTCAACCTGATAGTTGATTTGATAATATCCAGCGCGATCAACGGCCGTGCCTAGGCTGTCAGACAAAACACTACAGCGCCATACATTGTGGTACACTGTACCACTTGACCCCGTTGGGATTCCTACAGGTAAAGGCTCTGCCAATATTAACTCATCATTTGCATCGTCAAAATGGCTGATGCGGATAGGGAATTGGCCGAAGCCTTCCGCGTGCATATACCATCCGCCCGTACCAGTGCTGCCAACGAGACCAGCGAAGGCGCTAGACGCTAGGGCGCCCATGCTAATGCGATACCTATCTGGAACGCCAGTGAAGGCTTGCGAGCTGGACGCGCTAAGCGTCCTGTTTAGCGTGATCCCATTAGCATAAAACGAAACACTCACCGCGGCGGTGGGATCTGGCAGGTTTGCGGGCGACCATTGAAAAACAGTATCTTGCCCAATCTGAACTTGAAATATCATCTTCTTCGCCTACCCTTTCGTTTCCTCTTGCGCTTTGACTTGGCCGCTGCGTTCGCCGCTTGTATGTCGGCAAGTGTACCACGTTGTAGGCGCAAGTCGGACAAAACTTTATCATCATCAATGACCGCGCGTACATCATGGCGGCAATTGTAACCGCCGCCGCTGATTCTGGGATGCGTCGCCGTCTGCCCATTTCTGGCTTGATTAAAGTCAGACAGCTTAAACGCCTTATTGACGAGGTGATCACAAAATGGGCGCGTGATCTTGTCATCTGGTCCAAGATATGCCAGCAAAAACTTTTCGCCCTCTGGGTCAACAGACTTTCGTACCGTTTCATTGACAAACCTATCAGCCTCCGCCAGCTGTGTGCGCGCTTCCGTCGTTGCCTGCGGTACGCTGGCGTCTTGCTCAAGTGCTATCTGTTGAGCCATTTCTGCGATAGACATTTGCCCGATGTTGGCGATGATGCCCTGCCTGATTCGCACCGCTGCGGCCCTGTCAATTGTCGAGCGCAACGATTCGTCCATTGTGTTTGTAATGTATGACCCAATAAGCGCTTCGGCTGCCACAGTATCAAGCGCACCCTCGGCGGCGATCCCCTGCGCTACAAGCGATCTTTCCGCCAAGCCTGCCAAATCGCCCACGGCGTCAGTTAACGCGCGCCTGGCGGCAATACTGCCACTCTGAGCCACAAAATCTTCGATGTCTTCGAGACCACTAGCCAGAACAACGGCCCGCACTGCCTCGTCGCCCGTCACGCCTTGTAGTAATTGCTCGAATCTTGTTCGCCCCACCATTCGACCGTCAGACCCATCCGCAGGAAATACGGTATCGGGATCTACGCCCAAAGATGCAGCGATGCGCCTGCCGATGTTCTCGGCCAATGCTTCCGCTAGTTCTTCAAAATCTTCAGTTGCTTTAGTTTGTAGATTGAACGAGGCGTCAAGCAGCCGCCGAAAGTCTGGCGGTGGCATGTCAAGCCTCGTCTTTGATTGCCTCGAAGGCCGCTTGTAAATCTTCGGCGGAAGAGCTGCTTATGATTTCATCTGCCTCGGGTGTGCTTTGAACTGCATCGTTCACCAAAAGTGATGCGATGGTTTTACGTTTCGAGAAATGCAAAGCAAGAACGGTTTCGAGAATGTCAACGGAGAGTAAAGCACCCTCGAAACCGTCCTCGCCTGCTGTGCTGTCACTGGTTGAGGGATCAATCGGCTCGGGCTCGCCCTGACTTGCTGGTACTTCATCAATCAGCACCAGGTCATCAGGGCGCCCACTGCGAGACAATGCCCGCAGAATACACCCAGCCTTGTCGTCATCGAGCCAAGCCACACCGCCATCCTGAACATATTTGCCCCTTGAATCATGGACAAATCGCAAACCATTCAAACGGTACCTTTTCAGCTCTTCAGACATAATCTACCTTATCCCAGATTGTGAACGATTGTACCCTTATCGGTATCAAGCGCAACACTTTCGCAGAAATATTCAGCAATCGCCTCGAAGTTCTGCGGCATAACGCCAGGCTCTGGACCCATCTGTACGTCCATCTTTCCAATGAGCTTGCAGAATGCGCCAGCGCCATTGATAACGCGTGGAGTCTGACCGCTACGTACCGAAAGCTGAAGCTCGCCAGCTGAGCCAATCCAAAGGCGGTCAGTTGGGAAAACGTAGCTCTTTGATGATGGCTGACCATGGTTTGCGCTGTCTTGGATTGCGCCACTGATCACAACTTCGTCAAGCTGCAAGTATTCCTTTAGAACACTTTCAACGTGCGACAATGGAGCTGCGGAAAGACCGTTCACCATTGCAACGCCCTGCGTGCTGTCACCGACAACAGAACGGCCAAGAATGGACGCCTCACGGCTGAGCTTTTCAGCTACACGACGACCCATGTAGATGGCGTTAATCGGAGCGGTTGAGCGCAAGCGAGCGTCTTGGATCACGCTGCTCATGACTTCCATGAAATCAGAGGATGAATCCAAGTCAGTGCCACCAGATGTCTGCCAGTTTACTTCGGTCCATCCCGCAGCTGCGCGATCTGGGTTAGCATCACCAGCGAGTGTGGTGAAGAAGCTGGAGCAGTATCTTTCGAGCTTCAAGTGAACTGACATCATAGCCCGTTGTACCATCATCAGTTCCTCGTCTTCAGAAGACAGGAAACCGTTTTCAAGGAAGGGCAATGGAATCGTTGTACGGCCGTCGAACTGCTTAAGGTCAAAAGCTACTTCGCTGTATGCGAAACGCTCAACGGTATCACGCGGGCTGTTGATTGGCTTGGCTACAGAGCCTTCAGCCGCAGCACCTAAAAGGTCGCGCTTATTGCGAACCAAGAGCTTGCCGTGAAGAAAGCCTGGATTGCCAGTCAGGTCAATTGCACGACCACGAGCCACACCGCCTTCGCTGATTCCTGGGATACCGAAAATCTTTGGGTAGGCCAGCTGCATACCCGCCAAGTCGGGGCTAGGATCTATAAGTGCATCCCTTAGAATACTTTTGGGATTTAATGATTGATAGTTAAGTGACATTTTCAAAAACTCCTAAATAAAATGATTACGCGTCATCTACGACTTTGCCAGCGCCTTGAAGCAACTGAACCGTGATGAAGTCGCCAGCCGCTGCGGTTTCGCCTGGTTTGGGCATCCACATAGCCCAAATCACGTTAGCGGCTCCAGCCTTCATAGCCTTGCCAGAATTTCCGCCTGAACCACACGTGAGGCGACAATCAACAGCACCATTCGATGCGTCCAAAGCCTCGCCCGCGATTACTCTTGCATACTGATCAAGAGCATACAGACGAATACCTTCACCGTCAGCCGTAGCAGCCTCAGCCGCAACGCCAGCGCAGTGAATTGCGTTACCGTCACCAACTTCAACCTTAGTGCCTGCGGCGTTATACTTAACAAACAAACCCTCTGAGATAGCAGCGCCAGCGGTGGCGGTTGCTTTGGGATCTTCTAATGGAACATAAACAGCCATTTCTCTAGTTCTCCTTCATTGCTGCCACTAAGTCGGGCCGCTCATTTTTTGCCATTCTGTGCGCTTCGATAAGGCTGGTAACCTTGCCTTCCGCAACCATGCCGCGCGCAAGCCGTGAAAGCTCCACGCCAGCTTCTTCTTTACCGATTGCAGTCTGTGTTTCAACACCAGCTGCATCGCTACCAGCGGGCTCTCCAACTCGTACCACGTTCTCACCTGGAATCGCGTTGATGATACCAACCGCAACCTCTGGAGCCGTGCGGCTAAGCTCTGCGAGCTCACCCTCAACAACGAAATCAGCGGGCACTGCGCCACGCTTCTTTGCCTCGGTCAACGCTTCCTCAACGGCCGCCAAAGTATCGGGCGCGCCTCGTGCGATGATTGTCTCCCGTGCAAGCTCTGCGGTTTTCTCGTCTTCGCTCAAAAGTGAAACCTTGAAAAATTCGCGCTCAACCTCGCCAACATTATGCTGGTCAAGAAACGAAAGCACCTCAGCTTCCTTTTCGGCTGCAAGCCTAGAAAGCTCTTCGTTTCGGTACTTGCTCAACTCTTCATTGCTCCGAGATAGCTCTGCATTCAAAGCCTCGAACTTACGGGCTAGCTCCACAACTGGTGCCCCGTCTTCGAGTCCCGCGGCGGTGTAAATCGTGCGGGCATCCTCGGAGCCGCGAGCGAGCAGAACATCAACCGTCTTTTCTTCGGTCTTCTCTGTCATTTCGACAACTCCTGTTTCTGTTGTGGCGGTTTCGCCCGCCGTTTCTAATACTGGCGCATCATCTGCGCACACTCTAACTGTTGGTCGTGATAAGGCCACGGGCTCCATTCGGTCCTGACGCGGCAATGTAGTCAAAGAAACTACATCCATGTAAGACTCACCGAGGCGCTCGCCCGTACTCGGATGATAAGCTGGCTTCATGATGACTCTAGGAGAAACACGCACTGCGGTCCGCCCGTCTTCCGTCATTGAATCGAGCAGCAAAGATTTGCCCAACTTCGTCCACTGCTTGCGCGCATATATACCGCGCCGCATTTCGTCATAATAGACGCCCATGATCATCCCATACGGGCGACGGTCTGCGCCGCTTTGTCCACGCTGTCCGCCCTCTATGCCATGCTCAAAGCTAATCGGGACCGCATGCCCTGCCTCAATCATTCGGCTCGTTGTGCGTGCGATTTCGCGCGCTGAATCCTCGGTCATATTCATGACCATCTCGCCGCTATCAAGGTCGTACAATGTGCCAAGACGTAGTACATGTAGGTCCTTGTTTTCGTCACCTTCAACGTCTTCGCGCTTGATCATTGGTGCCAGTGTCGAGTCTGGGTCACGGTAATCCGCAAGGGGGTCGCCCTCTTTGGGCTCAAAGGCCATCTTTTTCTTTTCGTCTTTGTCACCGTAAAAACCAAGCTCGGTCGCATCTTGTTGCTCTGGCTGATTCATCTCCTGGCGCTCCTCTTTCAATTCTTTAGCTTTGTTTTTGATCCAGTTCGCCCCGCGGTCATTGGCATCACTGCCCCAAAGTAACCAGGCAACATAGCCAGCTGTCTCCGCGCCTTTAACATTCCAGCGCCGCCCGCCCTTCAGCTTGCGGTCACCTGCGTGGCGTTCAAACCATGCCGCCGCCTTTATGATCTTTTCCTCTGACCATTCACCTGAGCTTGATCCAATTGTGGCCATGCGAACCGTAGCAGCGACAAGACCGTCACCACTCCGCCCCGCTTCGTGCAGCCGCAACCCTTTTTTGAGGGCATCGCGAATAAATCCAGGCAAGCGAATCATTCGGCCTAACTCGCGGCTGTCTTCACGCTCTTTCTTGGAGGATCTCGGATGTCCCGCAGGCAGCAAATCGTTATCAGTGATATACTTTGCAGACTTCGGCTTGCCTGTTTTTAGTAAGTGCAGAAAGGCGTTAACTCGCGCAAATGCCCACTGACCCCGTGTCATGCCTGGGCGGTGACTCGTGCTGAAAGCGCCCGCACCTCTTCGATAGACCGCTTTTAATGCTCCAAGATTTGTTCGCTTTGCCAAGTCACCCTTAACCGATTCGTTATGCTCTTGGACCTTTTTGCGCAGAGCTGTTTCCGTTTGCTCGCTGACTTCAATGCCGCCACGCTCACCGCTCGCGCTGCCTTTCTTGTTGGCGTCGCTGCCCTTGATTCTCTCTGAGGGTTTCGCAGGCGTGCTCGCGTCGTCTTTGTTCAGCTCTTCCTCTTCCTGCTCTTTGGCCGCTGGTTCAAGAAAGTCGGCGGTCAGGTCGTGCTCTTCAAGCCATGACGTAAAACGCTCCACGCTCCACATCTCAGCATCTGCCCGCACGCTCTGAATTTCGGTGGAGCCGTCTGGTTTGATACCATAAATGAAATCAATACCATCGGGCGCAACCTCCTCGTGTACCCTTCGGAAGTCGTCGAATTGGCTTGGCTCCAGCTGACGCGCCGCATGTTCTGATTTGAAAGGCATCAGTCTTCGCCCTCTGCTTCCGCTTCAGGCTGTGCAGCTGTCAGCTGTTCTTCATCTACCAAACGATTCACAAACTTGTTTGGCTGTGCTCGCGACTTGCCTGGCTCGGCTGCTTCTCGCTGTCCCTGCGCAGTATTCAAGCGTCCGCCCGCCTGCGCCGCAATTCTGTCAACCTGTGTAGGCATTTCGTCAGAGGGGTCAGGCAAATCGGATGCAGCACGCACTGCCCGCTCGTCCTCTGGGCTTATGCTGACGATGCCTTGACTGACAAACTGTGCAAATGCCTGTGCATTCGTCTGCCACCATGGGGTCACGATTGCGCCGCGCTCAAATGAGATTCTGGGATACTCAGACCTATCGAGCTTTGAGAAATTCGCCTTCATAAAGCGCGCCACTGTCTGACGATTCAGCGCGTTGCAAATCCATTGCATGGAATCGATGGTGGCGTCCTGAATGATTGAGCTTTGAACGTCCACCATGGAGCGGCTGCCGCCGTCACCTTTACGCCCTTGGGTAACCCATGCTATATAAAGCCGCTCCGCCATGACTCGCTGGTGATGACTTGCAGACTCTAGCAACGGCGCGGGATTATATGTGTGTTGATTTGCGCGCTGCGTAAACTCCCACCAATCAGGATGTAAAAGGTGCCCATTTTCGTCACTGTGTAGATTTGACAACTTGTTCGCCATGTCGCCAAGCTCTTCGGTAAAGTCGTCACGCGTTGGCGGCGCCCCGTCTAAACCGTTAGCATACTGCACAAATCTATCTAGTAAGAGCTTGCCCTGTTGCGGCGGGTCCGCGTATTTATTCGCTGCCAAGTCTTCGAGACGGTAGCGCAGCTGCTCCGAGCGCCAGTGCGGATAAACAGAACGGAAAGTGCTCTGCCCGTCATACCATCCGATGTCAGGGCGATTGACAAGCCACAGAGTTTCGCGCAACGGAAGTACACGAGACGCCACGTTACCCGCCACATATCCGTACCGCTGAAGGATACCCAGAAGCCGCTCTGTACCCTGCTCGGTAATGTATGCATCATAGGACTCTTGCCGCCGTCGGTGTAGGCTTATGTAGTACAAGCCATCAGACTCATCAAATTCGTATGCTTCAGAAAGGGCGACATGTCCATATGTGCGCGCGCTCATCAAATGACGAATCAGCTCATCCGTCGTCATGTCACCGAGACGCCCGCCCGCGTCTTCATATTTGCCAAGACCAAATTGCCTCTCCAAAGCCTCGGCAGCTTCTTCGCTAGTGCTCTCGTTTCGCTTGACCGTCAACTTGACCGCCGTGCAAAGCCCTGTCAGGTATTCTTCCGCAAGCGATAGAATCGGAGAAGTGCGAAGCATGCGCCCCACCATCAGCGCGCGGCGCCTTGGTGTACGGAACTCAATATTATGCTCGTACTCACTCGGAAGATGCCCGCCAGTGATACGAGTGCCGCTATAGCCGGCCGGTCGCCCTGGTAGCTCTTCAGGCAGTTCAAGAAATTCTTTCGCGCGCTCTTGCGCTATGGTGTAGAGAGTTGCCATACGTACCCTAGTATACAATGTGTGCTCGCTGCACACAACGTGCCCTTTTGCATACATTGTACCTGATTGTATGACCACCAAAAAACAAAACCCGCACACTGAGACAGCGTGCGGGTTTTGTAGGCTTACCTAACTTGCGGCAAGGGAGGCACCGCAGTCTTTAAAATATCAGAACCCTACCTCGTTCACAATTGTCATAAGCGAGCGGATGATTTTGTTTCGAGATTCTGCCAGATGCTTGGCAGTCTCCAACTTTTCTTGCAACTGCTTGATTGCGTCCTGGCTTTGGCTGCCGCTTTTCGCCAAAACGTCCAGCTCTTCGGATGCTTCGGTGTATGCCTTTTTTGTCGATGCAAGCTGAATCTGGAGCCGCTGAATTTCTGCGGCCGCTTCTGAGTCACGCCCTAAATCATCAACCATTTTCTGAATCTTGGCGCCTCGAACCTCTGGCATTTTTGCGCCCTTCTTCGCGGGCTCTGCTTCAATGGCGTCAATTTTCGCTAACGTCGCCTCGCTCACTTTCAACATTACTGTCGTCTGTGTCAGTTCCGCTTTCGTCGTGTACTTCTTCGGCTTCAAGTAGGTCGGCATATTCTACCCCGTTCTCTTTCATTCTAGTTTCAAATTTTTGTAACAGCTCCATAGCTCGCGTCAGCTGTCCTGTTCTTTCGTTTAGCTTTACAGCGAGCGACTCGGAAACCTTCAATGCGTAGGCCATGCGGTTCATGATTGCGTTGCCGCGTGCCACTGGTAACGAATATGCGTTGCCGTCTTCGTCTCGCACGTCTGACAATCCTTTGACGAAGTTTGCTGGCAGTCGCAGCTTGACGTCTCGCCATGTGTCAATTGGCTTATTCTTCGGTTTCTTGCGCTTCATTGCTCGCCCTTTCTTCGGCTACCTGGGCAAATGTGCGCCCGTCTTCGTGTGTGGCATCTTTGCCCGTGTAATCCTGCCACCGTTTAATAATGACGTCCACGTATTGCGGCGATATTTCCATGCCGTAGCACTTGAGCCCTGTTTCTTCGGCTGCGATTAGTGTCGAGCCGCTGCCAAGAAATAAATCGAGCACTGATTCCGCGTTATGGTTTGAAATGGCACGACGCGCCAAATCTATCGGCTTTTGCGTCGGATGGAACGTGTTTGCATGGTCCCTCTTGATTTCCCAAAGCGTGTTTTCTGTGCTTGCTCCGCACCAACGAAGAGTTGACTTTTTCGGCTTCCAGTATAAACAAGGTTCATGGCGTTGTTTATATTGTGCATTCATTGCGGCGTACTTCGCGTTTGTCTTGTGCCAAATTATGAGCGCGTGAATAGTGCCAATTTTATTAACCGCCTCGTAAAGCGCAAGGGGTTTTGTATCAGCAAACCAAGTATACACGGGACCGTCACAGAAGTTTGCAATGACGGGTATCACGTCCGTGTAAATTTGCTCGCTTGTGTCGTTTGCTAGCTTTTCCCTTTTTCGTACTATCATGCCTCTGTGAAAATGTCCGCCTGTATAGTTCACGCCATACGGGGGGTCTGTAAACGTCATTTCGGCAAGCTTGCCATTCATAAGCCGCGCCACGTCGTCGGCGTTCGTCGAGTCGCCACACAAAACGCGATGGTCGCCAAGTATCCACAAATCGCCGCGCTTGCTTGTCGGTGCGTCTTCGACTTCTGGCACTGCGTCGGCGTCGCCTGTTGGCTCGTCGTCTTCGCCGTCAATGCTGCCGAAATCTATTTCAGGCAATTCATCATCGAACCAGAATTGATTCAGGTCTAACTCTTCGCCAATTTTTTCGAGTGCTTCCAAATCCCAATCAAGACCTACCTCGGACACGCGATTGTCAGCGATTGCAAGCCCGCGCCCCTGTGGGCTGTCTAGGTCCAAGTCGGTACGCTTGACGACAACAACCCGCGTTCCGTCCGTCTCAACCATCACGGCGTCCTCTAGCCCGATGCTGCCGGCCGCCTCGATTGTTTTGTTGCCCGCGATAATCCTGCCAGCCTTATCGACTAGCACCGACCGTCCTGCACCATATTCGCGCAGTGACTTCTCAAGCATGGCAGACCCGCGCGGCGTGCCCTTGTTGGCGTTAATGTCGTCTGGCGTCAGCTCCGAAATCTTCACGGTTTTGGTCTTCATGCTGCCTCGGTTGCGTCGTTTCTGGAATTGTGCCCATAATGCAACGAAACGCAACCCAACGCAACGGGCTTTGAAAAGTGAAGAAAAAACAAAAACCACACGCAACCAAAGAGCAAAAGTTGCAATGCTTTGAAATGCTGTCCGAAGGCTACAGCATGCCGCAAATCGAAGAACAGACAGGCATCAACCGCGGCACGCTTTCACGGTGGCGACGTTCTCAAGATTTCGCCCTGTACCATGCAGAACGCACAACAGGCGCAACAGCTCGCGAAATGAAAACAACGGTGCCCAAGTATCAAGACGAGACGACAGTCAACACCTCGCAACGATACGAAGCTGGCGCGTCGGATAATCTTGCAGACGTTGAGACACGCGGAAAATTCTTACAGGCTGTTGGTGTCGGCGGTCTTGCCTGGGCTCAAGACTTCAGCGGCGCCAGTGATGAAGATGTGGCGAAATTCATTCGTGACCTCGATGTAAGGCGAGCACATGCCAAGCCGAGAATCATGGCGCTGACTCACATGCTCAAACTCGCAACGGATGCAGACGTGCCGCATGCAGTAAGAGCAAAAGCAATCGTTGATTGGTGGCGCTTGGCTGATAACAACCTGAACGGCGGGCAACCCATGATCAACATTGACGCGCGCGGCTCCGACGCTGATGCAGCGCCAAGGGTCGCTGAGTTTATCGTGGACAGTGTGCGCCAAGAGCTGGCCAAGGCCGCAGACCTTGACTTGATGGCAGACGTTCCGACCGATGATTGACAACATCCTGGCAGAGTTCAAGCCAAACAAGGGACAAATGAAATTCATCGCCCTGTGGCTGTCGAAGCGTTTTCCGATTGTCTCGATGTGCGGTGGCTGGGGTGTAGGCAAAACGCGCCTTGTGGCTATGCTCTGCCACCTCTCACACGAAGATGATCCAGGCATCAATGGTTTCTATGTCACTGACTCAATGGGCCGCGGTGCGCGAACCATCGCCACCGAAATGGCTGCGCTGCTTGAGCCGCTCGGCTGGGTGTATCATCACGCCTACAAGGGACAACCTGCGCCACACTGGAAAAGCCCAACAAAGAACGGAAGGCAGACGATTGTCTGGGCCCTATCTTGGAAACGTCCCAGCGGGAAAAGCATGGCAGCAAACTCTCTCGAAGGTCCCGACTGCGGCTGGGGCATTCTAGATGAAGCTCAAGTGCTCGATTCCGAAGTTGGCAGCGCAATGCTTGGACGTGTGCGCTCTGGCAACCCTGGGCGCCTGTGCCTTATGGGTAAGCCGACATACGACCCCTGGCAGATAAGGTTTGCAGAAGACCGCGGCGGTGTCGGGTTTCTCTGCCCGTCTACCGTCAACCGTGAGAACCTGCCAAACTTTGACGATTGGGTGGGCACGCTTTCGCGCCGTGAAGTTCTTGAAAATATTTACTGCGTGCCTCAATCGCCTGAAGGCGCCGTCTTTGACATGTGGAGCCCTGAAGAATACCCGCGCGGAAACATCACCCAAAAGTCATGGCAGCCGCTTCCGTGGATGCGCACAATGGTCACCATGGACTTTGGAGTACGCTCACCGTCTGCGCTCGTTATCTCGCATGATCCAAGAATCGGAGAGAATGGTGCCGACGTGATTTGGAGCGAAGCGAACCCAGATCGCGCAAGCGTTTTTGATTTGTGCGGCATGCTACGAAAGGGCATACCGTCGTTTGGTATCCCTGGCATATGGCCAGCATATCGCACCGCTGACCTGCCATTGGGATCAATCCCCTGTCACATTGCCTATGGCGACCGCGCTGGGCGTAATATGCGAGACGACCAAAACATGACCAGCGCCATGTCAGACGTGCAAGCCGCACCTGATGCGGGCGGGCTCGGTCTGCGTGTAGCGTTTACCGACCAGCCTGGGCGAATCGACATCAACGCGGGCATCCGTCTACTGTGGCGACTTATGGAAACCAACGCGGGCGAGCGTCGCTTGCTATGCTCGCACCAGCTCTGGAACTACGGCACGCAGACGGGCGGCCGTTCATTTGCCAAGTCCGTGACGAATTATAAGTGGCAGACGGGAAGCCGCGACATTCCGAAGAAAGACGGAGTGCATGATCACGCGTGCGACGCTTTGCGATACTGGGCGATAAACGCCCGCTGGGGCGGCTCTGAGGCCGTGCGCAATGCAGCCGCCGCATTCAAGAGCGGAAACGCCACAGAGCGCCGAATTTTGCGCCCTGGCGATATGCGCTAGGTCTGAGGATTGTGTGCCCGCGAACGGCTCACGCCTTGGCAAGCCTTTGACAGATTTTGATTTTTGTCTTCGTAGCTTTTCAGGCAATAGGAAATCGGCAAGCCCATTGGGCCGCATGGAGTGCCTGGTGGATAGCCTCGCCGCCATCTTCGCTTGAGTGATTCTGTTGCATGTGTGCCCATGTGGGCTTCATACTACACGGACCGCCGTCTGTCCATTGAAACACCAGACCCGCGAACGGCAACGGGAAGTTGCCCGATTGCCTTCAATGCTGAAGCCTTGAGCTGTGAACCAATCGTGAATCTTTTCGAGTGATACATTTTCAAATCGTACATACCGCAATGATGCCATGCTGCAACCTTTCAGGAGCCACAGTGCCCCTTTCATAATAACACTTAAAACGCATATTGATCAAATGCCGCCCCGAAGGGCGGCGGGCTGGTTAATCTCGCAACTGCTTCATGAGCATCGAAAGTAGGCGATTGCTCAAGTCCAGATTATAGATGCGACCGAAGCCCCAAGCAGCGCACGCCATTTCGACCAGTGCTGATTCTGCCTTGATGCGCTCATGCTCTGCAATCAACGCAGGGCAGCATTCGCCTAAATGTGCAAAGCCAGCCGCGTGCGCCGCCTCAATGCACTTTTCGTTATACGCGCTGAATGACTCTTCACTGGCGTTCCACGCGTCCTCCATGCGCTCAATCTTTTCACCTGTGTAATCGTCAATCAAATTAAAGCTCTTGAAAACTGCTAGCGTGTAAGCATCGACAACTTTGCGCACGCAAGCCGCCTCTGCTCGGCACCGCTTCACGTTCTCGACCAACGCGACAAATTCGCTGTCGCTATAGAGCGCTCTTACTGATTCGATTGTGATGTTCTGCATCTTGTTCTCTCCTTTGATCGCTTTTCTTACTTGGTGGTGATGTGCGTCTGCACGGCACGCTCTGCAATGATAGCTGGACGGCTAGCAGGCAGAAGCCCGTTAAATTCACAAAATGACCTGAACTCTACTAAGAACCCTGGCATGTCGGCATCGTGTTCGGACGCTTCCGCAAAAACCGCCTCGATGCTCTCCTCGCGATGGTAAGCGTTTGCAATACCGTTTGCAGCTACTAGCGCATTTCTCAATTCACAGATGATTTCAAACTTTGTCATTTTGCTTTCTCCGTTGTTGTTTCCCTGCCATCTGTTTATAGTTATACAGACGATTTTCGTACAAATCAAGTAAATAGACGAAAAAAGTTTATTTTGTTAAACCATTGCCGCGACCGACCAGCCAAGATTCAAGTCAACTGAGCCGTGGACAATGGAAACACGGTCCTTCGCGTCAAAGCATTCGAGCATTTCCATTTTTTCGACGTGGGTCGCCGCCGTTGTCACGCAAGGGAAAACGCAAACGACGTTTGCATTTCGCACCAAATCCCGATGCGTTGTTTTTTTGGTCACCTTGCGCTCAACAACAATTACGAATCCGTTCAAGTTTTTGTTCTGCATTTTGTTTCTCCGTTGTAATGCCGCCCCGAAGGGCGGCGGGTTTTGATTATTTTGCGTGCTGCCAGTTTAGTTCTTTCATGGTCTGCTCGTACTTGGCAGCCGCCTTCAAAGCATTGTCCAATGAATCAAAAAGAGTGCCGTTTGTGGACAACTCGAATTTGCCTTTATAGATCCTGCCGTTTGTCTGATATTTTGCCTCAGCAATAAACGCACCACACGGTGAAGCGACAACAGAAGTATATTTGAAGTCGATGCGTTTTGGGATCATGTTGCTCATTGCTGTATTCATCTTTTTTCTCCGTTTGTTTTTTTGAGCGCCGTTGCTCATGTCCTAAAGGTACGAAATGCGTATTAATAAAACAAGATAAAAATGCACACTTATGCACTTTTGTGTGTAAGTGCACTATTTGCAAAGGTTTTTTCGTTTTGAAGTTTTGCGGTTTTCTATGGTTCTCGGTTTTGGTGGCACATATATTTGACCCATGAAAACAGTTTCCGAGATTCCAGGTAGTTTGGATCAACGTCGTTTGCGTAGGCTTCGCGCTCGAAAGGATTGTTTCGATATGCTGCGCGCATGTTGCCACGGTATTCCATGAGCATCCAAAACCACATCAATCCATAGAGAAGCCACTGAAATACGAAGAGGCACTCAAGCTGCTGCCGCCAGTGGATCGTCTCATGGTTTCGTAACCGTGTGGAGAATGTGCCGCGGCACCAGATGAACGGACCAAAGCTAAATGCATGAATTTCAATCGGCGCCAGGTATGACAACCAGACGGGCACTTTGCTATTTTCAATCTCTATGGGCAGCTTCATGGCTCCACGTCTCCGAATAAATCAACACCTCAGACGAATCACCCGCGCGCATGCCGTAAGACCACGACGCGGTTTCTATCCGTGCGGTATTATACAGCGCGCGAATGCTTCCACAATCATTGTAAGACAAAAGCATGCGCCAGCCGCGTGCGCTAAGTTCATGGAATAGCCTGGCAAACTCTTGATGGTTAAATCCCCTGTGGGCGCTGCCGTTGTCACCATAAAGCGCTGCGCCCTCAATGGCATACGGTGGGTCAAGATAAACGACCTTATCGTCTGGGCTTTCGTCTGCCAGCTCTGCCAACAGCTCAAACGCGTCGTACCGCCTGACCCTCAGCCAAGGCGCGCGGAAGTTACGCACGCGGTCGATGCTCGATTCTGTGAACCGCGGATGCCCTGGCGACATGCCGCCGCTATTGGTGGCGCCTGAAAATGAACAGCGATTCAAGACAAAGAACGCCGCCGCCTTTTCAATACCTTGAAGCTCTCCCAGTTTGCTTTGCAGCTTATAGAACAAATCACGCTCGCAGGGCATATGCATCTTTGCCAGAGTTGCGACGCCCTGTGGGTCAATCAACAGATAACGCCAAAACTCTGCCAGCGGTTCATAAAGGTCAAAGCATTCGGCCACGCCATGCGGATTTGCAGACAACCACGCCAGCTCGACGGAGCCGCCACCAATGAAGGGCGAAATCAGCCGTGTAGCGCGCTGCCTTGTGAGCTTTGGCACAATGATGGAACGGGCGCGAGTCTTGCCGCCTGGGTACCGCAATGGGCTCCGCATGGTCTAGTTTTCCTTAAAGGTCAGCCGATTGTTTTTGGAAAGAGTGCACGACACATCTGTGCCAACAATCTTTCGGCGGTGGGCCATCTTGTCTCTGATTTGGTTTTCAATCAACTCGCGCTGTGTTTTCTGTTTCGCTTCCGCATCGCGCACCGCCATGCGCAGATTGATCAATGCGTCCAGCTCGTCATCGGCTTCGCCTTGCTCGGTTCTTTCCTCGTGCAAGTTAAACAACCCATCACGGCACGCCTTCGAGCCGTCCACGTCTGGCACTTCGCCGCCAAGTATGTGCCGCTCGAACCATGCGCGGAGCCTTGGAATCGTTTGCGTTTCGTAGTTTGGATCACGCTCTATCTCATGGACGATGAGCTGGGCCGCGTTTCTCGATAACGCAAAAGCAACATCGTCCGCAGTGTCTAGCATGCGGAACACTTCGGGGAATGCTTGCAGCGCCACCAGTATGCCGCGGTCCATCTTATACGCCCAAAGATAGTGCTGTACCTGTAGCCAATAGTGATTGGGCACTGGGTCGATGGTGGCGTACTTGCTCGCAGTCTTGATCTCGATGATTGCCTGCGCTTTGCCATCTTTAAACGCGATACGGTCAGCTGTGGCGCTGAACGTCTCGTCAATGATGACAGTGCCCTGTAATGGCTCCACAAGCGTCAAGCCAGACCGCGCGCCCCACACTTCCGCAATCGGACCTTCGAGCCGCGCACCGCGCTCCATTGCTTCGTTCGTTTCGAGCTGCACATTGTGAAGGATTCGCTGCCATGCATCCCACGGTCCCGCCCACGGATTCAATCCGAGAATGGCGGACACCGCAGTGCCTCCGATTGTTTTTGTTTGCTTATATGCCATGAGCTTGCCTCGCTTTGATGCCGTATTGTTTTGGCTCTGTCGTTACTGTTCGCGCCTTCTCTCCACGTAGAACCCTGACGTAGTGAGGCTCTAAGCCTTCCCATCCGACCATATCTATCTCCGTTGAAATGCCGCCCCGAAGGGCGGCCTACCCTTTCAGCCCTTGCGGGTAGCTATTATTTGTTAAGCGTTTCAAGAATTTCTGCTTTGATTTTCGCCTTGGCGCTTGATGCGCTTTGAACTACTGTGCCGCCTGTATATCGGCTACCGCTTCGTACTTCTGCATGACAAGAGGCCATTCCATTGATGCGGGCATAATACGTACTAACGAGTCTTCGCTGCGTTCCGTCATTCTGGTAGTACATGTCTGTCTGCGCCTCAAGCGTACCGACCTTAACCCAGTCGCCACTAATCATTGCTAAAACCGCTCGCTTATCATCACTGTAGCTGCCTAAGTTCTCGTTTGCGCCGAATTTGATTTTGGTTGCCTTGCTCATTTTGCTTTCTCCGTTTGTTGTTTCCCTCAACTCTTAAGAACATCATATAGACTGATTTAGTTTTAATCAAGTAAATAAAACGAAAAAAGTGTAAATAGTTGAAAAAACATTTTGTGGCGCTCGCAAACCCGCATGAATAAAGGGCTAACAGCCTGAGCAGATGTCCGAATAAAGCTGTGAAAACTTCGCTGCCTTCATGATTACGCTGGACCTGTATCTGCTAACTGTCCCGCCACCATACTGGCAAGGCTTACCGCTAAGGTATGCGCAG